>Ga0335085_10001766_pt1 | contig 43495 bp, 30 predicted proteins | sample Lox_Sample_45_FD_206712 | JGI IMG/M metagenome (GOLD analysis project Ga0335085, IMG submission 206712) | Soil microbial communities from Loxahatchee National Wildlife Refuge, Florida, United States - Lox_Sample_4.5 | ecosystem: Environmental > Terrestrial > Soil > Wetlands | place: USA... | reverse complement strand
GAACTACGTCCCCACTCGCCAAATCAACGAGAAGCAGCAAATTGCTGACGTGATACGCGGAATCCACTCGGATCTAAACCGTGCACTCGCACAAACATCTTAACAGCTTCCTGCAGAACGCGAAAGGTACGCCGCGAAGCCAATGCGATCAGGAAATCGAGTGCCTCAAACTCCAGCAGATGCCTTGATAACAAATCGATTCATCTTACCAAGCGACCTTTCTCGCGGCTTGAGATGGTTCCTTCGTCCGCAAATGGCCGCAGATCGGGATCACTGATTTGTTCGGTCCACCTTCAACACCGATCGCGATGCACTGTCTGAGAACTGCTGCGAAAGTAGAGGTGATCAGGATCACAGGAACCAGGAAATGGCGAGGCTGGATTGGAGAAGGTCCTTCGACAGGCGGAATCAGCTTCGGCCCGGGCGGAGGCCACAGATTGACTCAGATTTGCCCGGACTACCTTTGGGCCCTTGGCTAGCCACACCCGCTGTAACAGTTTTGGCAAAAAATGCATTTCTTATGCAGAGGAGCAGGAACTCATGGAAAACAGCCTTAATTTCGTCTCAACCGCTCGTTGGACGGGCGGCAAAAGCGGTGTGACCACTGGCCACGATGTTCAACCTTCGATCAATTTTTCAGCTCCGCCCGAGTTTCAGGGTGAGGCCGGAGTTTGGACCCCCGAGCATTTCTTCACCTCCGCCGTAGCAACGTGTTTCGTGACGACATTTCAAGCGATCGCTACATTCTCCAAATTCTCCGCAATGGCCTTAGATGTCGCGGTCGAGGGCCACGTTGAGAAAGGCGAGGGTGGATATCGATTCACTCGGGTGACTGTCCGGCCCGTGTTGACAATCCAGAATGCAGCGGATCGTGAGCGAGGAATACGCCTGCTGGAAAAGGCAGAGAAGGCTTGTTTGGTTTCGCGTTCGCTGAACAGCGAGATCATCCTGGAACCAAAAGTCTTGGAGGTCTCGGCGCTGGCTACCGTATAGATTTTGAACTCGGCCGTAACGAAAGCAGTCCACTGCTCGCTGGAAAAGGTAAAGTGACTCATGCCACTGTACGAATATTATTGCCGCCGCTGCGGGAATGTTTTTGAGATGTTGCGTCGTATCAAGGACGCTGACAGCGATGTGGAGTGTCCAACGTGTAGTTCCACGGACGTCGAGCGCCAGTTTTCGACGTTTGCGGCAGGGCGATGCGGCGGATCTGGCTCGCGCGGATTCACCTGAGCCAGATAGCGCAGCCGGTCGGCTGCAATCGTTGACAGGCTTTGTGGCCACCGGGCGCACCCTCAAAGTCTTATCGCACCTCGTCCCAGTGCCCTTACCCGCGTTACCCTTGAAGGAAAGTCCCGGAATTCAAGGTGGTTGTTCTAGACCGGATCCTTCTATGTAAGAGAGGCTGCCGCCGACCGATACAGATCAAGCGCCCCTGGGGGGAATCCCTGGGGAGCACTCGTAAGACTCCACTCGCGCGGATTGATGAACCGACCGACATCGAACTTCCAGGCATTGCGATTGTGACGCAAGTACACGAAGAGTTCACTATTCTCCAGCCGCACCAGCCTTTTTCTTCTACGAATCGCCTGCTGCAGGAGACTCGCGTCCTCGGCTAGGTTCGTCTCTGGATAGCGAACGTTGTCAGTCAGGATATTTTTTCGGAAAACGAGTGTTCCCCCATGAACGTTTCCTACAAACATCCGGCGATGCAAGGTCGACGCCGGAGTCCAGAACCGGCCTGCGGGGACTTCAAGCATGGAAGGGTTGGCCAGTCCAGTAATGTCAGCTGAACCGCTCAGAATTGGTGCCACTTGCTGTGCGAGCCGGTCTGGAGCGTACCAGTCGTCATCGTCCCATTGCGCGATGATTTCTCCACGCGCTTCCCGGCAGCCAAGGTTTCGCTTCGCTCCGATGGACATCCGTTGTGGCACGCGAATGTAACGCACATTAGGTTCATCCGCCACCAGATCCGCGACTGAATCCGAGCCGTCGTCCACTACGATCAACTCCTTTTTGGGATACGTTTGTCCGTGGAACGATGCCAACGTGAGTGAGATAAATGCCCTCCGATTGAATGTAGGCATCACGCACGACACCAGTGGACCCGATTGATCTGCCGCCAGGAGGACGGGTTCATTCATCAGGGAAAGAACATTCCTCGCCGGTTGTCGAATCCAGAATGCCCCTTTGGTGTTCTTCGGGCTGGTATTCGAATGATGAACCGTACCCACACAAAGTTCCGGATCTTTTAAGTCGAGCACCGAAGCACGTGACGCATTCCAAATGAATGCGCTGTCTTCTCCCACTTTGAGGTCCGGGAACGGACTTCGTTGCCACACACTACGTTTGTAGGCCAGCGTGTTACCCGATACCCACACCTTTGCCCCTCCGTAACGGTAGAGAAACGCCTGATGCGCCGCCGCATCGTAGTAATAAAGCGAACTGGTCCCGGTAATCTCGGTCCGGTTGGTAAGGAAAGGCTGTACCTGAGTGCGGATGCGGCGATCCGGATACCAATCGTCATCATCCCAATGCAGAATCACAACTCCATGGGCATCCGTGCAAGCCAGATTGCGTAACGCCCCAATCGTGAGCTTGTGTGGAACATACTGGTAGCGTATGCGGCGATCGTCCGGAAGCAGATCACGGATCGGATCGTTCCCGTTGTCAACGATGATGAGTTCCACATTTGGGTAATCCTGCCGCTGGAAGCACGCGATCGCCCGCGGGATGAAGTTGCGCCGGTTACAGGTCGGCATGATGCAACTCGCCAGCGGAGCTCCATTCGAAATGATATTCACCAGCGGCGCCGAAAGCGCACGGTCATTGCCAGTGGGCACCCGGGGTGCAAAGTTCGCGCAGGCATCCCCGCGACAATGCGAACGGTAGTCCTTTTTCGCTCCGCGCAGCCGTGCTCCACAAAACTTATCTTGATAGCGCCGTTTGCTCGCTTCAAAGTATTGCGCTTCGTCGCGAGTTCTCCGTTCTGTGGCCGGTGCGCGATACACGTATGCCCCCCGCGCCCATACTCCGCTGAAACCAGCACGCGCGGCACGGATATTGAAATCCATCTCCCAACACGGTCCCAGTCCATACGACTCGTCGGCTTCCCCAATCGCATTGAACACATCACGACGTACCACGTAACAAAAATCGGCGAGGCTGTACAGCGGCGCCAGTGTCGTTGAAGTTTCGCCGAAACGTGCGAGTGCGAATGCTGCGGTGCGTGCAATTTCTTCGGAATTGCCCTCACGCTGGGGAAAGACACACTGCTCATTCCACGATCGATTGGTCGATGGTCCAGCCAATCCGATTTTCGGCCCGGAGTTCATCGCGGCCAGCAGAAGTTCCAACCAGCCTGGTCCCACCAACGCCCCGTTCTCCAGAAGCACGAGGATCTCGGAATCACTGTTCTTCACCAGCCGATTGAGGCATGCCGCGCCGCCGCGGGCGCGCTCTGTTGGGAACTGCGGCAGATCGACTCTCGAAAGAAGCTCCCTCGTGATCTCGTCGGGCCCGTCGGGCAACAACACAACGGAGAACGCAGAACTCGTATTGGCGAGAAGACTCGCGATCGTTCCTCGCAACATCTCCGCACCGGTCTGTATCGGTATGCCGATCGTGATGCTGGGCATCAATCACCTATAAATAAGCGTCCGTTCCATACCACGAAAATGGATGATCCAGGTGCAGGCAGTACAGCCCGGCAATTTGTTCCAGCTTGATTCTTTGTCGATGACATTCTCGAATCAACACTTCATCGCTATGCGCGAAGTGATTCACTTGCTCCGTATACGGAATCCGGTTCCACACGGAACGATGGGCGATCTGCGTATATCCCCACGGGGAATTCTCCGGATGGCGATGGTCGGCCAGGGTGCTCAGTTCTGCGAAGTCTTTGACGCTATCCATCCTCCCCGAGAGCAACGCGTCCGTGTGCTCCGTGGACAAGTATCGCCGCTGCCCGTAATACAACTTGGGAGTACGATTCCCCACAACCTGCAGGACATGTTCAACCGCATTCGGTGGGAACAGGCAGTCCGCATCCGTAAGCCATATCCACTCTCCGCGACTTTGCCGGATCGCATGGTTGATCATCTTCCCTTTGTTCTTGCTGATGTCGTGTGCGACGGCAAGTTCACGCAATCTGACATGTGAGAAGCTTCTCGCCACCGATGCCAGCATTTCATGGGTCCCGTCCGGGCTCCCCGGATTGACCACAAGTACTTCGAACGCTCCGGACGGAAGGTTCTGCTGGCACCAATTTCGCAGGCTCACGCGCAGCCTCTGTTGAAAACGATGACAGGTCATGATGAGCGACACGCGACACGAGGATGAGAACGCGTGGACCCGAAGGTCTTCGAAGAGTGCTTGCTCAGCACGGCGGGCTTTCAACGTCAGCACACCATTCACAATGTCTTCCGTCCCTCGCACTGCGCTGTCCCACCATGATCGAGGCATCAGGCGCCCATCCACTCGGAAGGCCCACGTTCCCGCGGCGTTGTCGACTTCCAGTTGCAACCTCCGTTTGCCCGAGTCAGGAGCCACGGTGGTCAAAAAGTCCTTATACGGCCCAAAGCTGATTCCTGCAGCATTCGCCTTCCCACTCACCGTTATTTCGATCGAGAAGTTCTGCGACGCAGCAAGCACGTCCGCACCGCACGCTTCCCACGCGTAGGAGACCCACTCGCGATCCGCACGGCAGAGGCCGACTCCAGACGGCTGCCAGATCCACTCGCCACCCTCAGCATGCCAGCGTTTCAAAACAACAGGATCCTGTGTGGCACAACGCCGCCACTCATTCTCCAGCATCTCCGGCGCGCACGCTTCTGCGACCTGGCCTGCAATCTGCATGGACTCTATTTCGTCCTCCGGGTTACATGCCGATTTAGAAGTTGCGGAGCTAACATGCGCGAGGCAGCATCCGAGGGTTTTTCTGCCAGCCCTCCAAAGTGAACACTCGCGAAACCGCATGGATTGCGCGCGTAGTCGTAGCCGCTCATCCCTCCGGGAAGCCCCTCGAAAAAGGGATAGAAGTAGCGCTGCGTGGAAAGCGCCGTACTGGTATCTCGGGCGTATTCCAATGCCATGAATCCCTGCTCCCACAGCCACGAGGGTGCATATATGTGAGCTGCATTCAAAAGCCGCTCAGCTATCTCGCTTGAATCATGAGTATTTCTCAGCCAATAAAGTCCGGTATTTACGTTGCCCGTAGGAAGTGGATATGCGGAATCAAGCTGCATCATCTTGCGGTAGTCGTTCGAATAGTCGGCATCGGGTGCGTAAATAAAATCGTGCTCCTCAAATTCCGACAATGCATCGCTCACGGAATCCACGATGAACATGTCGTCGTCCATGAGCCCATACTCGTGGGGTGGATAGAGAACGCCAATGCATAACTTCATCACGCACCAGGAGCGCATGGCCAGGTCTGCAATTTCCGGATGAATGGCCTTCAGCGAATCCTGGACCTCGCTCGTAGGCACAATTTCTGCGAACGGAAGAAGCTCCGTTAAGAGTCCTCGAACTTTTGAGTTCCACTGATACTCCCCAAACACGTAAACACCCGATGGACGATAGCCATTGAGGATCATGCTGTACAAACACAGAATCGACCGGGCCGGAACCGATGCCGCAAAATACATCTTCAGTGGAGGGCCCTTCGGCCGCTTCAACGCCCGCTGCACAGCCGGGAGATACTCGTGGAAAACATCCAACGTTGAAGAGACGCTGTCGGCGCTGGGCTCGAGCTTGCACGCCCACACCCAGGCTCCGTGATATTGCCATTGCGCAACCTCGAGGCAATCACCGGCACGGACAGCAAGTTCGTGCCGCATCAGGGGATGACATTCCCGGTCTTCATGCATAATCTTGCCGTTGCGCCGAATGATGCAGCCATCGTCGTCCCAGAAGACCAGCGTACCCGTATCGTGCACTCGCACTTTGAACACCACGTGGAAGCCGCGCATCTCGCCGGCCTGACGTGCGCAGTGGAAGCGCAAACCGTGATTAAAAAACTGGCACCAATCGATAGCCCAGCATTGGCACCCCTCAATCGCGCGAGTGTGAGGCTGCGGCATGTGGGGCATCACCGGAGCCTCCCACTCAGGATCGGAGGTCCAGAGACGGTCGGCCTCCTGGACCGGGCGGGGCCAGGAACAGGTTAGAAGGTCAAGACTCACGGAAGTCACCTCCAGTCAGAGCTTGAGGTAATCTCAATGGCGATCGCTCCGGGTTATCCCAATCAATTCCCTGGAGCCCGAAGGTGGCACAAAACTCTTGGTGCCCTAATTCCTGCAATAGGTTCACTTCAGCGTCATATAAGGGTTTAATCCAGTACAGAGAGACCGGGGGGTGGGTTGCAGGAAGATGTTCCTCACCTCGGATCCCCCAGTGTGCAATAAGCAACGAATGCATTTGTTCAAATACCGGGAAATGAAGATTCTGCAGCACCGTACCGGGTATGAAAGATATTCCTTTTCCATGGAAAGGGAGGACGGCGATTTTCGCCAAGGTTTCGGAAAGTTTCTGGATCTCCTCCCACATTCTTCGCCCGGCTATTCGCCAAATCAGTTCGCAAGGTGGTTCGAGAGTTCGAGTGGCCAGGCAGCTCAGGCCTGCAGTTGCGAGGAACGTGAACTCATTCTCGGAGCGGAGATGGTCGGCATCCTCGGAGCGATAGCAAAGAATGTCAAGTGAATTGAACTTCCCCACGTCTCCCCGATCGCGGCGAAACGTTGAGATGGAGAACGGTTCACCCGCCCACTTTCGGTAGGACGTATGCAGATCTGCAATAGCTCGTTTCGTCGTCATCAGCTTAACCAACTCGAATGGCTTCCCCGACTGCGCATGGGCGCTTCATACCTAGCCGAACTTCCGCCTGAGGCCGCGGACTCGGTCTTGTGCTCGGGGCCCTGATAGTTGTTCGGATTGTTGTTCCAGTCATGATTGTCGGACTTGGTTTGTTTATGTCCGATCTTGTTCCAGTGGTCGGATGCGCCCATCTTCTCCTTGTGGCCAAGAATGGCCACCGGGAACTTGAATTTTTTGTAAGTGGATCCGGGTCTGGCGCTGTCGTATAAGGCCTCGTCCGTGTGGTATTCCGCGTCGGCCGGTCGTTTCGGCTTAGGGGTGCCTGGATTGAACTTCTTGCTCAAAATGGTCAGGCCGACCGCCGAGGTCTTCGACGGGTTGCTGTAACCGTACTTCTCGCGATTGTTCGGATCGGTCGGACGGTACCCCGCTCGGTCCTTGTCGAATGTGTACAGCGTCCCGACATCGCTCGGTGCCGAAGCGTACGTGTGGACCAGAGTTGCTCCTTTCCACTTGGATATCCGATCCAATGTCGCTGTTTTCCCGAGCCCCAGAGTGCTCTCTAGTTCCTCTCTCTTGAAGTAGCCCTTTCCGAATTCTTTCTTTGCCTTGTTCAGTTCAATCGCTTCTTCTTTTGAGAGGCCCGGCTCAATCTGGCCTGGACTAGTTTCGTAGTCGTAATTCCATTTGTCTCCACCATCCACGACCTTGATCGACTTGAATACAGGATGTGCTAGCTTGGTCTGCGCCGCGACTGCCTCAGCGTCCTCCTTGGTGATCCGCCGATCGGCCTTGACCGATTTCGCAGCGTGTTCCTTTTCGTGGAGTGTCTTCAAGCCGGCGGAAACCTTCGCTAGCTTCTCCGGGTTCTTCTCAGTTCCATCCTTCTCTTCTTTCCCACCTCCAAGCAGCTTCTTCACCACCGCCACAATCTTCGCAATCGCCTTATCAATCGCCTTATCAACCGCATTCTGAACCTTGAGAATCGTTTCCTTAATCTTCTTGCTGATCCCTCCCAGCCCCAGCAGTTGTGCCAGGAAGCCAATCAGAAGCGGGATCATATTGGCCAACGATTTCTCGATCCAGTTCGCTGCACCCTGGATCTGCCCCATCGCGATCGCCGAGATGGACTCCACCACTGCCGTAATGAATTCCAGAATCTGGTTGGCTTTTTCGATGACAAACATCACCACATCCACGATGGCCAGAATCGCCTGCACAATGGCGCCCACCGGATTGAACATGGTCGCGATCTTGGTGACAGCCTTCTTGACGATCGTCGTAATCAGCCAATCCTGGATGGCATCGATCACCATTTCCTTCAAATTGCTCAGATCCTCCTTCACCTTCTCCCAGAGTGCGGCGAAGCCTCCGGTGAACAGCACCTTGATGTACTCGACCAGCTTCTCGATGAACTTGACGGCACGCTCGCCGACCAGCTTCACTGCCTTGGCCCGCATGCGTTCGTACGTGATGCCCAGCACGCCCAGCACCAGCTTCAGAATGGATGGCAGCGACAGATCCGCTGGGATTTCGATTCCTGTCTCCGCCAGCGCGCCGAACAGCCACTTCATGAAGCCGGCTTTCAGGTGGGTCCAGATGTTGTCGGCAAATTGGCTGAAGCCCTTCTTGATCGCCGACAGCAGGTTGCCCAGGAATCCAATCGGATCGGCGATGATCAGCTTGATTGCCTCCGCGCCCTTGCGCAGCACGGCCATCAACTTGTTCTTGAATTCGATAATCGCCTTGACCACCGCGACCAGCTTTTCGATGAACCCGGCGATCAACCCCTTGTTGGCGTCTTGAATCTTCTTCAGCGACTCGTTGGCCTTGTCGAATCCTTCTTTGTACTTCTGCGCCAACTGCTCGGCGAGTTGCTGCTTCTTGTCGTCTATGCTTCGTTCGAGTTCGGCAAAGCGGTCGGCAACATCTTTCTGCGCCTTTTCTGCAACCGCCCTCAATTCCTTGGGCTGGCTCGCTACAAATGCCTTGATCTCCGCCTGCCCTTTGGCGACTTCGTCTTTCGCCTCCTTCAGCCGCTGCTCGACAATCGCCGCCACCTTTACCACCAGCGCATTCATCATGCGCGTGAACTTCGCGCGGCCCTCTTCGTAGAAAACATTCGCCTCGTCCGGCAACCCCTTGAACTTGTCCCGAATCCACCGTCCCGCGCCGAGCAGTCCGGAGTAGCGATCATCCTTGTAAGCATCAATTCGCGCTTCAACGTAGTCGGTCATCGTTTTCAGCGCAGCGTCAGTACCAGCGTCGAACATCGCATTGACGTCGGTTTCCAGGCTGTTCAGCTTGGCTTCGACGTTAGCTTTTGTCTTGTTGTAAATCTGCTCAATGTGATCGGTGACTTCCTTGCGCTTGGCCTCATCTCTGGCCTTGGCGGCTGCCTGTTTGCTCAGCACCGCCGAGTTCGATCCGCCGCGCACGTGGACCATTGCAGATGCACCCTTGGCCGCGGTCCCCTTAGCCTGAGCGGCGGCTTGCGAAAGAATTCCCTTCTCACTCGCGCGATATTGGGCTGGACCAGCGTCCGCTTGTTTCGCGACCTGGTCTTTGCTCTGGACCACGGCGCTGAATCGCGGATCATTCGCCTTCTGCAATTGCGGAGTCGTTACATCCGCATCCTTCATCTGCTGTTCGGTGTCTTGCTTCGAATCCTGCAGGGAGACCTCCTTATCGGTCTTCGGAGCAGGCATTCCCTCAGCAGCATCAATATTGGGACTCGCCGCGACTGGTTCAGCCGGGATCGGAGTAGATTGCTTCGCTGGCCCCGTCTCTTCGGGGGCTTCCGTGGAAGCGGACTTAGTGGCGCCAGCAGCTTCATCTTTCTGTTTGCTGACGTTGCCCTTGAGAGAACCTTTCAGTTCCTCAGAACTACCGCCCTTCATGAATTTTTCAGTGTCGGCCAAGGTCTTGGGCATTGCCTTGGCGATCTCAGCCTGAAGAACTTCCAGGAAGCTGGCCGGCTTCGGCTCCTTGGAGGGAGCGCTTTTAATCTTGTCGACTTGTGCGGATTTTCCCGCCGCGACCCGTTCGTTGGGTGGACCCTTGGCCGCTGCGCTGGCTTCCGCGGCCTTGCGGGAAGCCGGGGGGTGGTGCCGGAAGCGCGCCGCACCCTGCTTCAAATTGTCCATCACCTTCTTGAAGCGAGGGTCGGTTTGCGGGGCGGCAGCCGGTAGTGGCTTCCGCCGCGGGATCAGGCCGAGCATGATACCAATCTCCCTTGGCCCGTGCGCCGCAGCGGACAGACTGCCCCCGATTTCTGGTACTCCCGCAGAACGGATTTCTCGACATCAGCCGCCGACACAGCCGACCCACGCGACAACCCGAGCAACGCGGCATGCAGCGCTGCGTTGCGGATCTGGCCGCCGCTCAGCGCACATCGGCGAGCCGCTTCGCATAGCCAGCTCTCGGGTACTTCGTGGTTCGGCGGCAGGTGCAGCTCCCATAACTGCCGCCGCTCGTCCGGCTCCGGAAGTCGGAATTCGATCAGCACATCCATGCGCCGCTGAAATGCTCCGTCAATCCGATGCAGCGCGTTGGTGGTGATGAAAAGAATCCCTTCGAACGACTCGATTCTCTGCAAAAGAAAGTTGGTTTCCAGGTTCGCATACCGATCATTCGAACTCTGCACGGCAGTGCGGTTGGTCAGCAGCGAGTCCCCTTCGTCGAGCAGCAGAATGATGTTCAGTTCCTCCGCGCGCGAGAGAACTTGATTCAGACTCTTCTCTGTCTCCCCAACGTACTTGTTCACCACCGCGGATAGGTCAAGCCGATAGAGATCGAGCTTCAGCTCACTGGCGAGCACCTGTGCTGCCAGCGTCTTCCCAGTTCCGCTCGCCCCACCGAACAACGCGCGCACTCCGTGATTAACCGTCGTCGCCTGCTCGCGCTTGAGAGAGCGAGGCAGTCGTTCACGGTAACGGCAACGATCTTCCAGCGTCCTCAACTCAGACAGCACGTCGGCCGACGCGATGATCCGGTCCCATCCCTCTCCCGCCGGCAGGCGGATGGCCTGGCTCTCCAACGGCTGCTGTAAAGCCCGGTTGGCATGGCATACATCGTCTTCAACAATTTCGGTTCGACCTTCAAGAGCTGCCTGCGTACGCGCTAGTCCAGCCGCCCGCGAGATTCCACCGCTCGTCAATCGGAATCTGCTCGCCCACGATGGCGGTTCTTTGCCGCCGAGGCCCAACGCCGAAGACCACAGCGAACAACGCGCGCGCTCGCAAGGAAGAGGAAGCTCGAGTACGAGCGCATGACTGGTAATCGGTCCATCAATCGTTCCGTGGCGGCTAACCGCAATACCCTGTGGTCCACCGTAGCCACGCAACTCCGGAATCTGCGCCATCTCTCCGGGATTTAGCTCGAAAGTGAAGATGGGCAAGGCGCGCAGCATGGAACAAAGCGCTCCGAGTGAACTCCAGCGCGCATCGTCAGGTTTGATCGTCGCCCGAATTTCCAGCGTTCCATATCCCGCGGCTCGAGCCAATGCGCGAATCAAAGTCTTGCGGCCATTGCGCAGCGGTCCACGCACCACAATCGCCCGCGCATCCCCACTCGCCAACAATCCAGGAATCAGCGCACCTTTCGCGTATATATCCGGCGGCAGGATCAAGTCATGCAGCGCTGGCAGCGAACTCGCCGGCCGGAACTCAAGGCCGTTTATTCCGCCCACTGAAGTTTCCCCACGCAACACATCCCATACCACCGGGACCGCTTCAAACGCCCACTGGATTCGCGGAGAGTCCTCATTGACTACCTGGACGAGCCCCAGATTTCTCAAGCTGCGGATGTCGTTGCGTACGCCCTTGCAGTCGTTCTCCTGCCTCCGCCACGCGGTCAGCAGGCCCAATGTCGGACGTTGCTGGCCCAGTTGTTCGGGTTGTGCCCAATCGAAGACCGCACCGAATCGTGGATCCTCTTCCGGCAACCCGATGGTAAGCAGAAGCGAGGTCGCATCGCGACTTAGTCCTGCTTCCGTTCGCAACGCGCGCAGCGGCAACCATGCATCAACGCCAGCCTCCCAACGGATCAGAAACCCCTCCCACTGTTCTGCCAGGTTTCCACGAATGAGCCCCGATCCCATCAGCGACTCGGCCTCGTCTACATACAACTGCAGGAAGGAGAATTCCTGCACACCCTCCTCGGGCGACAACTGGTCGATGACCCGCAGCGCAGCCCCGATCAGTGCGAGTTGGAAATGCTTCTCCGCCGTCGCCGGCTGATCGTCAACAATCCCGTGTTCATTGAAAATGGTAGGCGACATAGCGTCCTGCTGCCGGAATCCACCCGGGATCGCGATCGAGACCCGCCAAACGAATCTCAATCGGATAAGTCTTCAGCGAATAATGAACATCGACGTGCGTCAATGTACGCGTAATGCGACCTGGAATTCTGCAGAGCAACTCGGCAGCATCATCCCCTCCCAAAGCACGGGCAAGCCGCGCTCGGATATAACCCGAGATCCAACGCAACCAATACGACAAAGGAACCGGGCCAACAGGTGTAAAGGGTCTGTCAGAAATGACAAAACCAGCAGGATGCATCAACTGAACGCGCCCCTCGCACACGATCTCCGTCGGCACAAACGGCTCTGGAAACGGATCTAGCCATGACAACGGAATGAGCCACTCGGCAGGCGGTTCAAAGTGAATGCCAGGTGGTTCAAATTCTTTTCGTCCAGCCAGTGCTCGCAGCAACCCAGACATCGGATCGTTCTCCACCTTCTCGCCGGCAAACTCACGCCCGAGCAAGCTGACAAAGTCCCATATGTTCAGTTCCAGGCCTGGGGTAAGTGGCACCGTGAAATCGGCATACAACTTGAGATAGAGAGCAACGTTCAGCAGGAACATCATCCCCGCAAAATCGCTTTCGACGTCAGAGCGCACCGCGACAACTTTCGGAGGAAGTTCCGCGAGACTAGAAATGTCACGACTGGGCTCGACCGCCGACGCGCTCGTCGGCTCGCTCAGAGCAGTCGCCGTAAGCTCAGGGCTGGCGGCCTCGCCCACAGGCACTGACGTCGCCGCAATGCCCGCCCGCCGTACAGGCTCTGCAGAAAGTGCCGCATGTTCGACAGGTGCTTCCCATTTTTCGAAGGCACCATTCGGATGAGCCTCAGCCCACTGTCGCCACTCCTTGAGCGCCTTCTGGAATGCAAGCGCACGCGCTCTCGCAGGCGCCCGATGCAGCATCAGCGCCTGCGTAATCAACAACCGCTGCACAATTGAGAGCCGAGATTCTGATGCCTCAGGAACGAGAGCCAGCCACGGCGCGACCAGCTCGCCCCTCCTCCCCTGCTCGCTCAACCGCATGGCCTTCGGCGAGTCCTCACACGCAGCACCCTCGCTCGCTGGCGTAGCAACACGTTCATGAACCTCGAGACGAACACTCTCGTTCTCCCATGAGCCATGTGTTGGCAGCACAATTTCGTCAGGGCCCTCCGATGAGGTCTCCATGAACGGCGCGATGTCTCCCACAGGCACGGCAAACGCGCGCCGGATATTCTCCAGTAATCGCCCAACCATTCCTTCCGGAAGCCTTCGCACGAACTCACAAAGTGATGTTCGTTCCGCCAACCACGCCATCGCGGCAGGAGCGAATTGTGGCGACTCAGTCCACTCGCGAAGTAAGACTTGCTCGGCCGCGCCACTCTTGAGCAGCGTGAACCACCACCAGTTCAGGTTCACCGTTCCTTGTAGCCAGTCAGCAGTAAGACATGCCAACAGCTCCGCGCGGTCAAGAAATAGCACGGCCTGCGCAGTTGGCGGCACAGGAGCTAGCACCGGCCGTACTGCCGCCGCCGTCAGCCGGTCCAATTCCCTCGTGACTGACTGTTCCCAGGCAAGCGGCGGACGAACCCGTTCATGGTCCCACCGAACCTCGGGCGCGGGATCGCGCAGCTTTCGCAAACAGAGAATGGAAGAAATTGGAAGACGCGACGGACGGAGATCCGCATTGCCCAATAGCCGGCCGATCTTCTGGCGCGCCTGCTCCGGATCGCCTCCGCGAGTTTTGATTCGCACGCGGTCGATGATCGTGCTATCGCTCTCCCAGAGCGTGCCCATGCCTCTCCCCGTTGCAATTCATCGCGCAGCCGCTCGCGGCGGCTCAGTCCGATTTTTCAGTCCCCAGCCACCAATGAAATCGGCGTGGCGACCTCGAGCGGTCGCTGCTCTGTCAGCCGTCTATGTGCGATGCTCCAAATTCCAACGCCACATGCAATGAACAGCAAACTGAAAATCTGCGGCAGAGACAGAGGTCCAACGACGGCGCGAAAGTCTCCTCGCAGCCACTGCTCCATTCCGAACCGCGCCGCGCCGTACAAGACAAGAAATGCGCTCAGTCGATCACCATTGTGACGGGGACGCCAGTTCGCCAGAAATACAAACAATGCTAAGCCGAGGAACGACGCATACAACTGCACCGGATGAATCGGAAGCGAGGCCGACGCCCCGGACGCAATCCAGCCGCGGCTCAAGTGATCGGAGTATGGCTCAGTTCCCGGCGGATACGACACGGCCCACGGCAAGTGCGACCTCGTTCCGAAATCGTCTCCATTCAGAAAGCAACCCAAGCGCCCGACGCAATAACCCAGAGCAACCGCAGGCACACTTGCATCCGCATAGGCGAGGACCGGAAGCTTGCGAAAGTAGAAGAAGAGCCCTCCGACCAGGCCTCCCAGAATCGCTCCTCCATACCAACTCTTCCCGCCCTCCCAGACCGTCAGCACCGCCATTGGACCGTTCCATCCATGGACCAGTAGCCCAAGCAGGTTGCCGCCCCACAACCCGCCGACAATCGACAAAGTCACAGCCCAATACATGCTGCGCGGATTCAATCCCGACCGCCGCGCCGACTGGACGGCGTAGGCAAGCGCAGCCAGCAATGCCGCGTACCAAATCAGACCAAACGAAGAAGCGGGCATCGTGATAGCGAACAGCACTCTAGGAAGATGCATGGCCATCCTTCTTTCTTCTGGATCGATGAACCACAATCCCGGTCAGCAATAAGCCCGACAACAGAAAGATCGCGCCCGTGGATTGTGAGCGTCCAAAGCATCCAGCGGGAATCAAGGTTGAGGCTTCGCCCCGGACGGTACGCGTTTCTCCCACTTTGTAGTCATGAGGTCCCGTGTCGATGTTGATTCCGAAATTCCCAAATCCCGGCGGGACCCGCGTGTCCACGACAACCGATATCGTTCGCGCTACTTTCCCGGGATTGCCAACTTCAATCTGGATGGGCAAGACTGGCGTCTTCTTCACTACTTCCACGGGATAGAGCTGCAAAGCCCCGCCTAGTTCCTCAATGAATTCGTACGGCCGTTTCGCGTGCACGCCCGACTTGGTAATGCCGAACGACCGGAACTGCGCAACGATGTTGTTCTCGCCGAACCTGCGTTCTTCCTCCGGACTCCATTGGATTTGCCCGTTCTTCGGCGGCACGGTAGCAGTCTGAGCAAACAGCGAACTCAGGAAGCCTCCGAAACTTGCTTGAAGGATGGGCGCAGATTCCCGCCCGTTAGAAGCGCTGCTCGGACAATTCGGACATGTCCCGGGATCGACGATAGAAAGGTTCCGCTGTGTCCAGCATTTCGTGCCTAGGCTATAGGTAGTTTCCAGTGAATTGATTCCCGTGTTGTCGTGAATGCCCAGGATCGCAGCCTTATTGAAGGCAGGATCGAAAGAGTTGGGAAGAATATAGACACGCACGCACGGATGATTCATCAGCCCGGATGGAGCGTCCCAGAGATTCGCTGGGAACTTCCCGCCGCCCGCAGGGATTGATACCCCTTCTTGCAGGTCGACAACGCGCCATACCGACGGACTCGGCCCATTGTCAGCCCACATGTAAAGCAGATTGCGAGACTGATTTGACGTTCCGGTATTCGTGATGTCAGCACGCAACAGGATCTTGCACGCCTTCGTCCGGTAGTACGTATAGTTCGATGTGTCCGCCGCACACGGGAAAGCTTCGATCGAAGTACTGTCCCACCACGGATTCGAGCGCGCGATCTCCACGCTGGGTGCGGCATTGGTGAAGTAGCCTGTCCCCCAACCATTCGGCGTTCTCCAGCCTCCGCATCCTGCCGGCTCGGTATCGAGCAGTGGCCCGGACACTGCGTTCAACGGCAATGCCGCGGGCAATCCACTTCCGGTGAGTCGTGGCACATTGTTGGGATTGAATCCCAAATCGTTCACCACGGCGAAAGCAACGCCAATATCGCTCGACGGGCTTCCAATCGAACTGAGAGGAATCTTCAGTTCAATCGTGTAACCGCCAGTTACACCAGCGCCGTCGTTGTGCGCGGCAACAGCAGTTCCCGATGGAAAGGCAGTCGGCGCCGACCAATCCTGTACTTGCGGAGTGCAGGGCGAATCTGCCGGAGCAAGGGTTGACTTGTAAAACTGCAACTGGTCCGCGGTATTGGTCAGCTTGATTGAGTTGTTGCCATCTGTATCCCAGAAGTGGGTAATCTCGAAGCGGTAGTCTGTGGTAATGGAAGTTCCGCCATTTTCCATCTGCGATCCACGGCTGGCATTGGGGTCGAGTTGGACAATGATCTTCTCCCCATACGATAGTTTTCCGAGAACAGTTGCCGGATTTGCCGGGTCCCTCCGATCTTGCGTCTGATCCTTTACCTGAAACGCAAGATAAATGTTGTTGTTGTCACGCTTCGAAAGAGCCTTTACTCCCTTTGCCAACAGCGCAGCGGGAAGATTGCTGTCGTAGGGCTGAGACACGGCGGTCTGGTTCCAGTCTAATAGTGACTTCAAGCAAGACGAATCCAGCGACGTATCCAGTGTGTCGGCATCCGACCATTCGTTGTCGATGATCCCATCGATGCTGTTGACCGAAGTCCCCGGATTCTTGAGCGCGATCTTGCAATCGCAGCCCTGTGCGTGGAGTTGAGTAATGCCACCCGCACAAACCATTCCGACTAACAACAAGAGATTCTTGAGTCGAGTCATCGGGTTCTCCTTCTTCATAGTTTCTTCATCGTGAGAGCAAAATCGTCGCTATCGGTACTGATCGTGTCCGGTAAATCCGTGGACTCCATCGTCACCTTGAACGAAAGGTTCTTATCGACCGATCCTTTTGCCGCCGGTGCCTTGATCTGCACCTTCAGTTGCGAATCCTGGGCGCCCGCCGTCAATGAAATCCCCGTCGTTTCAAATACGCCGGCCGATGGGTTATTCCGCGGGAGGCCTCCAAAGAAAACACTCCAATCCCCGAGTGCAGAGGCAGGGTCAGATGTCAACGTGACCCGCATCGTGAACGTGGCTGTATTGGGCGGTTTGGTCGCCGTGAAGTGCACATTCATCACGTACGTCAACAATGCTCCGGGCTGGACATCGCTGAGGTCTTGACCGGGGAGATTTGGATCATCAAAGACTACCGTGTAGTCGATCGGCGGACCTTCCGCGCCGGCCACCTCCAGCGTGTCCAGGACCGCTTGTGCGTTCTTATTGTGTGGCGCCGGTACCGACACGTTCACGGTCAAGGTGACCGAGTCGCCAATCTTCGCGTCCCCAGGTACGGTAATCGCGGCGTTCACATCCTGACTGACCTGGCTCGCCAACTTCACGCTGGTGATGAACACGTCATTCGTATTCTTGAACTGCACACTGCCGTCCCACGTGCCATGAGCGGCACTAATGGTCGACGCAAGATTGATCGTCAACGTTTTGTCCGTGTGGTTCGAGACGGTGAAAGTATTCGGGAATGGATCGTTGTCTCCCGGCACCAGCTTGATTCCTCTGGAGCTGCTCTGGTAGACCACATCGATAAATCCGAGCGCTGCGCCCTCCCCTGAGCCAGTGTCGGCAATCTGGTTGATCGCTTCTTGAGCCTGAATTGTTTTTGGAAGGTCGCCCAGTTCGATCGCAGGTTTCAGAGCGGTAATTCCCCCCGGGATGGCTGTATCGAGATACGCCAACAAAGTCGTGCCAAAACTCACCCGGTCCGCGGGATCGGATGTGCCCGGAATCGACCCCTCTAGCAGTACCGCCAATTCCTTTTGCACGGCATAGAGCGCATCAAAAGCCTCAAGCGCGTTCTCGTAGTCGAGGCTTCCCGCCGCGGCCAGCGCCGCTTTTTGGCTCGCAACAGCCATCACGGTTTGAAAAGCGTTCAGAATCGTGATGCGGGCGCCGATGGCGTCGCTCGTTACGTCGTTCGGAAGAAAGGCTCTCTCTGTGACCAAGCCCCGGTAAGCTTCCCACGCCTCCTGCAGCGTGCTCGCCGTTGCATCGTGTTCCGTAATCCCCTGGAGTTCGCGGCTGACAAAAATCACATACAGTTGGTTCGAAGTTCCGCCATCAACCGCATCCACGTTTTCCCGCACTTGATACAGTTGCAGCATTGCCGGCTTGCTAAGGTCTACCGGCCGATGCAACCACGACTCGTGCAGCAATTTGCCCAGCTTTGCCCCGCTGATGGGGGTCGGGCCTCCGCCCGACAGATTTCCAAAAAAGTGGGAGAAGTCGAATCCCTGAGGCGAGCCATTCCCCGTAGTCGGAATGACACCAGCCGCCGGCAAGAACAAAAAGTCATCTTCAACGCTGATGGCAGCCAACGACGCTTGCGTGCCGACACTATCCACGATCTGGTCCATCTGATCCTGGAACTGCAGAAAAGTCGCAATGCCCTCCGTGATGTGCCGCCGGCTCACGAAAGGAGCCCAAATTCCCGTTGCTGACTGGGCGAACACTGGTCGCCGCACCGCCCACATATCCACAAACACCACTCCCGCAGTCGCCGTCCAATACAGCACCGCCAATGGCACTTCGCAGTTGGTCAGCACGCTCTGGTCGCGCAGGTCGTCCATCAATCCATAGCTCGTAAGATCCTTCTGAAACGGATCCGACACGAACGCCGCCTGTTCTGCCACGCCGAAGCACTTATATGCCACCAGATTCCTCAGATGGTTCACATCGTCCAGCTCAGTGGTTGTGAAATCCAGCTTCAGCAGTCGGAATTGCACTCCTTGCACGTTGTACTTCGTGTTACAAACTGCCTTCGTAGTGCTGATGCCCATCACCTCTGCGAGACCGGCCGTATCGCTCGCGGGTCCGATCGTCAGCAAATAGACTCCGGCCCCCGCGATATACTTTCCGGTCTCGATGGGTGTGCAGTCTTGAAAAATCGATGACGCATCAACGCCGTTCGTGACATCCGGTGGTTGCGACAGAGCAACTTGTGTGTTGTTTTCCAAAAATAGAGTCGCACCGTTCCGGTTCACCGCAAGGCCTCGGCTGAGCGACAGCACAGGCGATGCCAGCGTGCTCGCCTGCGCATCCGACTTCACTTCCAGTCCATACACCACTCCATCGCCGATCGCTTGTCCCAAAAAACTGTGAGCCGCACGATTCGCCTGCTGTTCAGTCGTCAAGTCCTCGCCGGCCAGCAGCCGCCCATTAAAAAAGTTGATGGACCGCGTCCGCGTACTGGTAACGGGTTTGAGCAGATCAACCGCCATAGTCCCTTCCTATTTCGCCTTCGGTCCGCACAGCAGCCACTCTTGCAGCATGCGCGTGTGCAACAGAATGGGACGCCGGCTCTCGTCGAGCGTCACATCATTCAAGTCATCGACTTGCCAGTTTTGCCCTGGCCCCACGTTCACCAGCGGCACGTCGAGCTCGGCCAGCAGCAGACACTCGTCTGGCGGAGGAGGCCCGTCCTTTGCGCCCCCGCACCCGCATCCCGCTGATGGAGGTCCGCTGTGAAACAGTGGCCGGATTTCCGTCACCCAGATACGGAATGCCGCACTCATGAACGCGCACACATCTGCGGGATGAATCCTTACTCCGGCGAGTGGAGATCCCATCTGAAAGATCACCCCCGGATCTAGCGGAGACGACACTGCTGCGACAGCAGACCGCAGCGCTTGCTCGAAGTCGTCCAGCGAAGTGAAAATCCCGGGATCATCCGTGATTTCGATCTGGCTCATCCAGTCCACAAAATCACGAATCGCATCTTCTTCCAGTTGGATCGGGGGGGTTGTTCTCAGTTCTAGCTTGAAGTCATCGACCAGTCGCGACGGCGCCATCAGATCGGTTTCCGACCGGCACGGCTCCCCTGCAATCGGAACCTTGTCGGTGGGGCAATCGCGGTAGCACAACACCAGATACAGTTTGATCGTATTGGACACTGGCGAAGAAAATGCGCTCTCGACCTCCTGCTCATTCGCTGTAACCCAGTCGTTGATGATCGCGCACTGCGCCGGACACACTCGGATCAGTTGCCCTCTCGGACTCAGCGCCGTTCCGCTGGTCACCGAAACTCGCGGCCCTTTGTCTGTCTTGTCCAGCGAAACGTGTAAGCCTGACAACGTCCCGTATCCAACGGCATCCCGCGCGAGCCATTGATCGCGGCCGATATGATAGGCGGCCTGCTGGTTGAGGTCGTCCACGCCCAGCAACATGCCGAGCGTGTAGTTCACCCGCTTGAAAGGATCGGGCTTGACCACGCTGGGCGTAGCAGAGAATTGCGCATAACTGGTGCTCATTCTGCTCTCCTTGCCGCAATCTCAGACGCTCGTAAAGCGCCTCTATCAGTTCACTGTCTAAACCATGGCCGGGCCGGCGGCCGCTGCGTCAAATAGACCGAACCCACATAGGTGTCGCCGAGCAGCACGGGCTGCAATAACTGGGGAGCACGGCTCCCATAGTCAAGGACCGAGTCCTCGCCAAGCCGAGCTTCTCCCAACCGGAAAAACGCCCAATAGAATTTGATTTCATATGTCGTGTGCGCCGGCTTTTCCAGATCGATCACTCGTTGCGCCAGATTCATACGGCTGCGGTGCGCGTTCACGTTCTGTGCGTCACCCAAAGGCATCGGCAAAAACACTGTGAACTGGTGTGCCGCCGCCTGAATCAGCAGCACGCCCTGGAACTGATACCAATCCCACAGCGCCTGCGATTGGCGTGGCAATTCCGATGGAAATGGCACATCCGCAAACGACGCGTACGTCGTCCGGTACACGGTGCTCAACTCCCCAACCGAACCGTACCGAGTCCGCAGGAAAGTAATCCACAATTCGGACGTCTGGCTATCCGGACGGCCCGGCACCAATCCCAGATTCGCCATGGAGAACGCGCTCCACGCGCCGAAACCCGCGTCACTCGCGGGTAGATAGATTGGATACTTCCCGCCCACGGCATCCTGATAGCGTTGATCGAGTTCGACCGCTCCGAGCGCCGGAGTCCACGTCGCCGTCTGCGCCTTGATCGGTAACCCGACTTCCACCGTCGCGTCTTCAAACACTCCCTCCGGCAGCACACGTTGTCGGAATCCCTCCACAATCCGGATTCCCTCCGGCTGGCCTTTCGGCGATGCCGCAAAAATGCTGCTGTCCGCGCAGTCCTCGAACATCAACCGCAGCGCCATCATCAGTCCTGGCACGGTGCCCCGCGCTTCAAAGAAAGTCATCGAGTTACGCAGAAACAATCGCCGCTTGGCCCCATTCCACGTGGGATCGAGCGCCACACCAAACCAATTCGCCAGCCAATCGAGCGCATCACTTGGAGCGCTTCCCTGGTCCAGCAAAGCCTGCACCGTCGCGACGCGATCTTCAATCGAGGTGAAAAACCCCTCGAAGTTTGCCAGGAACCGGTCCAGGAAAGACGCCGAGCGCTCGTCTTCCCGGTACACTCCGGGCAGATAGTGCGTGAGATACGAAAACCGCGGATAGTACGCCCGCAACGCCCGAATTCGCGGCGTGAGTTTGCCATCGCCACTTAGCGTGATCTTCAGTTGAAAGTATTGCCCGGTCGCGCGCTGGAACAACAACTCCCAGCTATCCACACCCTTGGGCATAGGAGTCCACGGAAGCTCCGTTCCATCTCCCCGGCGGTACGGCACCGGCTCTTCCGTCCACCGCTGCACCTGCAGAAGGTCGCGATCATTGTGCGCTCGACTATAAACAGCAACCTCAGTATCGGCAGGAATCACCGCATCCAGCACCAGTTTGTGCCACACGCAGTCGGGTTGTTTTCCGTCGAACGTTTCCGTCAGCAAGGTTGCCTCTTCGACATATCGCGGACGCCTCTGCACCATCAGCGGCACCCAATGGCCTTGCGAGTCGTAATACACCTGATTCACCCCGGCAATCACCGCATGCCCGCTGAAGACACGCATCGGGTAGTACTCGGCAATCGGATTCAGGGTGAGTTGATCCGAACTGTAATCCACCGTGAAAGCCCACGACTGGTCCCCGTTCTGCCCGGCAACGTACAGCGTGTTTTGTCGAATTCCCTTCGACGTCTGTTCCTGAGCGATGAATACAAAATCGAGTCCCTGCAACGAGAACCCATCACGATCCTCAGGTTCAAGTAAATCCAGCAGGCTCGCGAGCGATACCGGATCGCCAATCTGTTCACCATCGCGGATCCGATAGACCGAAGAAAACTGCTCTCCCGGATCCGTCTGCAATAACAGCACCGATCCATCAGGAAGTCCCTCGACCGCGATAGCATCCACCACCCTCAGCGGAGATGCATCCTCGAGTTCCAATCCGCGAGGAAACCAACGCTGCGGGCAAGACGAAGATGATTCCCCGTCCACTGGAGAAAAGAAGTTCGAACTGTCCACGGGGACGCTTTGCTCTTCTCCCTGTGTCACCACTGCAAAGTAACGATCCAGCCTCCAAAGCGAGTGATTGTCTCGGTCGAGAATCCACACACCGCCGTCCGGTGACGGAGCCATATCAAATGGTGCAAACGGAATTTCCTTGGGCCATGCCACTTGCCTCGGCGGTCCGCCGTGAAATAAATCAAAGATCACGAGTCCTTTGGGCTCAACCACTCCCACCACGAGATAGTGCTCCGTGGTAACGGTCAGCCCGCTGAAGACAAGCGGTGCAGGCGGAATCGTGGCCTCGCAAACACCAAACTCTCCTCTCCCGCACTTTTTTGGAATCTCATCGGCTGACGCCCAGAAGTGCGCCGTGACTTGTGAGCCCGAGGACGTCACGAGAATTTCCATTTGGATGTCTGCAATCCAGTAGAAATTTCCGTAGCGGTCTTGTGCTGCGCCACGCCGCTGCGACATCGTCGGTGCTGCATTCCCCGCCGCGCTGTGAAATACATTGATGCGCACACCCAGCGTCGTCTCCGACCGCGCGGCATCCCACGAGAACAATGCGGGAAAGTCTTCCATGCCCGTGAAGATCGACGTCTCTCCATCCGTCGTACACTCCGCCCAATCACCCTGCCCGAGCAGCAACTGGTAGCGAGTTTGATTGGAATCGATCACGCACACTCCTGTGGAATGACCGGGACCAGCGTCCCCGATGACGCACCACTCGTTGTGACCGGAGTTGTGCCTTGCAGCTCAGCTAACGACAGCGGGTCTCCTTCCGTCACACTGATGCCCAGCACTTGCGGTAACTGCAAGCCCGAGAGATCGACCTGCGCAACGGATCCACCGTCTTTCGCCAGCAAAACGTTCTGCACAAATTCAACTCCCGAAACCCGCCCCGCCTGCGCCATCAACTCCAGCGCGATAACCGACTTGCCCAAGGGCCATCCCTTGTACACGGCCTGCGGCGCGCTAAGCAGAACTGCCGGATCATCCGGCAATGTTTGCGGCCTGCCCGTCGTGGGCGCAAGGAACGACAAGATCGCTGCTTTCACCGCTTCCCGCACGGGACCTGCATTCATACCCGGCAACACCTGGATCCCGATCGAAACCCAAATGCCCACGTACTCCGGTCCGCGAAGAAATACTTCGCTTGTAATCAGGCGTCGCGTATCCAGGTAGCTGCAGACCGTGTCGAGAAAATCATTGCTGGGAGAAGGCGCGTCCGGATTCACAGGATCAAACGTTGGAATCAACATCACCGTGATCGCTCCCGGAGCATCGCCGCCCCGTCCAGTGCTCAAGTCCGGATGAAATGCAGGCAGCACCTCAACTCGTCCAATCTCCACGCCTGGCGTCCGCAGCGTAATCACTTCAAAGTCGTAGGCGGTCACTAGTCGGTCGCGGTGCTGCAGGTATCGGGAAATCTGTTTTTCGCCTTCTTCCGGTGTCTCCGCGTCCGCCCCACCCCACGTACGAATTGGATTGTCGACCACAAATCCGGTCGGCAGTACTGGACTCTTGTTGATCGAATCCACTCCAACGTTGCCCGCCGCACCCATGCAGAAGTCATATGTAGCGCGCAACGTGGCTCCATTCGGCGGCCTCATCCCGTGCGCTCCATCTCCGAAGGTGATCTGCCCAGCCTCGGCATCCACCAGGAACAGCTTCGACTCTGCCGGCGGCGGAGCAGGACTGCCCGGTGGCAGCCGTAGGTCCGGCACCGGAATCTCCGGTCCTGCCAAAAACAAATCGGCGACCGGATACCATGTGGTTACGACACCTTGTGGAGTCGTCACCGTAACTGTGACCGATTTCTCCAGAACCGGTGCCTGCGAAAGATTGATGACTTGATCCGGCTCGCCTGTTCCGGTTGGCAAAAGCTCTGACGTCACATGCTCCTGCTGAGTCACGGGAGCGCTATTGATTCCCAGCCACAGAAACTGCGCGGGCGTAATGGCGGAAGGTCGAATCCGCAACCACGTGATCAGCCGTTCGTTTAGCGCACTGTCATCCAACGATGGCGGCAGAAGCCCGACTCCAGCCTCGAGTGGATCTATGTTGTTCCACAAATAGAGATCGGTCTTGGCCGGCAATGTCACATCCACCACGCCGGGTTGTGAGAAGACGTCTGTGTCCTGGCTGCTCTGCAGCGGCCGGTATTGTGGCACCCGGTTCTGGCTGTCCAGCAAACCCCGCGTTGCGGGCAGGTTCGGAATATCGAATTGCAGAGTGATCGGTGTCGGCGCGCCGGCGGCACGTCCGGCAGGTAGCGTCCGCGTGGAATCCGGTAAGTTCGGTACCACTCCCACGCTCAGCGTCTTCCCTGCAATCGCGTCGCGCACTTTGTCCGTGATTGCATTGCGCACATCATCCGATGCTTGTGCCGGCGCCTTGTCAGAGTCCCGGACGAAAAGCCCCAGCCATAAAAAACCATCCACGGTTTGATTGAGTTGGACCGGATCGCCCCCCGGCGCCGGAAACCCGGACAACTGATAGAGGTTGGGCGGCGGATCTTGCGGTGATCCCCGAAACGATGCGTAGAGCTGCTGGTAGTAGTCCACCACCGCTTGCGAAGGCGCATCGATCTTCTGCTTGAAATACAACCGGCCTTCGATCGGCAGGACATCCATGCCCCGCGTCGTCTGAAACGGAACCTGCCCCGATCGCACATCGACGCCCGGACTTAACGTCACTGTCTGCATCGCCGCTTTCACGTTCGAAATCGTGATCAGGCCTTTAGCGCTCGTCGCCGGCTGTAGAGGAACATTTAGCAGAGAAAGAAACTTCTTCCGGTTCCGGTCCGGAATCTGGTTGCAGCGGTACAGCAGGTTCTCTGTCAGAAACGCGAACAACTCCACCAAGGTCACGCCCGGATCGCTCTTGTTGAAATTCGTCCACTCCGGCGTGTACACGGGAATACGCGACAATGCTTCGTCGCGCAGGTCCTGGTAACGCCGGTCGTCGAGATTGGGCAACGTCAGTGGCATTGTTCCTGGCTAAGCTCCCAGCTGAACGCTCACATTCACGGTCTGCTGAATCTGCGTCGCCACCAGCCTGTACGAGATGCTGGCAATCGCCGCCTGCGGGTCCGAGGGGTCTTCCTGCACATCGACTTCCGTCACGGAAATTCGCGGTTCCCAGAGTTGGAGCGCCTTCGTGATCCGGTCGCCAATCTGCGTCTGTGTCGCCACGTTATTGGGCTCGAACAAATAGCGCTGCAGGCCCGCTCCGAACGTCGGCAGGTTGAGGCGTTCCTTCTCTTCCGTCTTCAGGATGATCTGAATCGCCTCGCGCACGTTCGTGTCACCCTCCGACCACGCAATACGGCCATCGTCCCCAACCCGAGGCGGAAACGACATGCCGCGCCCATATAGTTGACCGCCGTCCATCACGACTCCTTCGCCGAAAAATTCGGCAGCGGAAGACAAATCTGGAAAAATGGCATCCAGAAAAAGATGATGTCGAGCAACTTCACAAAGATCAGTAGCAGGATCAGAGCAACGATGGTGATGATGGGAATTGAAAACGAACACACCATTCCAAACGGCGTGCCTCCCGACCCGCAGGGTGTCACCTCACCTCCCGACAAGTCCTTGTGCAAAGGAAAAGGAAGTACAGACATGATTAGGTCGGCGAAAGTCATGCCGCTCATTTTCGAGACCTGTCCGCACAAAGTGTCCGACATAACGAAGGCCGTGTTCTTGTCGAACTTGCGCAATCCAGCCGGAGTCGTGTCCACCGGCAATCCAATTCGAATCGGGCGGGCCGGCGCGTCCGGATCAAAGAATGCCGCTAACTGAAATGCTGCCGTTGGTTCGCTGACAAGTGGTGGAGTGAGATCTCCGCAATTCGGCCTCTCCAGCACACACCGGATCGTGAACCATACTGGTCCCTCAGTATTTGAATACGCCTGTGCGGTGGAGCGCGGAGGTAACGGGGGATTTGGATTCGGCGAATCCAGTGCCTTCACAATCTGTGTCTCGAACGTCGTTCGATTGAGCGCCGGACTCAGGTATTGCGCTCCACTTTTGTCTGCGGTGTAAAACTGGAACCGGAACGATGGCCAATCCGTTGATGTGCCTTTGTACGGTGTCTTGATGTTTTCCAATACCGACTGTGCATCGTAAGCGCTCTTCAACGCACTGGCCAGGGAGGTAGTTTTGTAGAACGTACTGGAAAGAGTGTTCCACAGTGTCTGAGCAGGGCCGGTCAGTGTAGAGGCACTCGCCTTCCCCAACACTACATCGGAAACCTTCTGAACGTTGGACTCCAGGTACTTGGCAAGGTCGAGCAGGATGTAGAACGAGACCGTCTGAAGTCGCTCGTTAGCCAATGAGATGATCTGGTCACCTTGGCCGGAACTTGGAGCATCGCCAACGCTACCGTCGGTCGATGCATTCGACCGATCGATCGCCAGCAACTCCAGGTTATGCATCGGCGCGATCACCTGGGTCTTGAGCAGCATCTGAAGCGTGCCATTCGGGCTGACTGCCGGCGGGCCTTCCACCATTGGGAACAACGAGGTATTCGGTGCCGTTTGTCCCCCGGGAATCGGCCGCACCGCTTGCAGCAATCGCTCTCGATCCCCAACCGGCACCATTCCCGCCAGCACACGCCGGCGGCGTTTGTCATCTTCCTGATACACGGTTGGAAAAAGCGGACGTTGCTCCTCCCCTTGCACAAACATGTCGGGATTCGCCACCTGCTGCCATGCTCCGTTTACTAACGCCGATTCATCGCAGTTCCGCGGATCTGGATTTTTTGGGTCCGCATTCGCATGTGGCTGCAGCAGGCGCAGCACAAACGTCGCCCGTTCCTGCGCACCTGCATCAATCTTCCGGTCCGGCAGGCCCAGCATCCGGCAGACCAGCGAGGTTGCCACCAGGTAATAACGCCCGTGCGCAGGCTGGTACAGTTTCAACACATTTCCTGCGGGTGCACTCGGCAAGTGACCAATGACACGCGTGCCCCGACCCTGCAACTTGCGCACCGCAGCCTGCCGCGCTCGCTGTAGCACCAGCACCATTCCGCTTTGCGCCACCGGTGCTGCTGGCTCATTCGGTGGGGAGTTCCACTTTTCCGGCATCGCAATGTATTCGCTTAAGCGATGCGGATCTGTATTCAGCAGCGTATTGAAGTCGTCCATGAACGAGTCCTTCGCAAATCGAAGGATCGTCGGCGTGCGGAATGTCCTCCGGTCGTCAGCATTCTGCGGATCTCCCGTCAGCGTCCACAACGGCGCCGCCATCGTCCACTCGACATGTGCTTCCAACTGCTTCACCAGATGTTCCCCGCTCCTGGCGTGTACGACGCACTCACAATGCTGTTGCAAATCACCGTATCTGCCTGCACTACTCCGCTGAACTTCGACATCCCCGCGTTCACCGTCACCATGCTCGCCGAGACCTCGACCATACTTGCCGTTACAGTGACCTTCGCTGACGCATTCACCGTGATTCCGCTGCTCTGCATCTTCACGGAGTTTCCGTTGCTATCCACGACTTCGACCGAGCCCGGCCCATCGTGCAACGTCACCTTCTGACCTCCCGGCGTCTCCACAATGCAGTTCTCTTGTCCGCTTGAATCGTCCAGCGTGATCTTCACTCCGTTGCGCGACCGCAACACCTTCAGATTGTTCTGCCCCGATCCATCCATGGATTGCGGCGGACTATCTCTTCCGTTCCACAAGGCGCCTAACACGTATGGACGTCGCGGGTCGCCGCCCTCAAACGCCAGCACCACTTCATCGTTCACATCGGGAATAAACCAGCTCCCCCGATTGTTGCCGCCCATGAATGTCGCAACTCGCGCCCAAGCCTCATAACGATCTGATCCCGTATCGGGCGACCACGGCAGCGTCACTTTTACTCGCCCCGTTCCGTTCGGATCCTTGATGTCGCTGACCAGCGCAGGATAAATGCCAAACCACTTTCCGCCCAGTCCGTGCGCGCTTCTCTCAAGAACCAGGTCCGCCGGCGATTTGTCGAAGATGCTGTGCATGATCCGTCTTTATTGCGCCTTCCCGATGCCCGGCCTCTCGGCGGTGAACTCCGTGCGGAAACCGTGCGTTCCATCGAACATTTGCTTCACATGGCACAGGTAATACTTGCCGCTGAACAACGGGCCCAATCCTTGCAGGTCCACATAGGTCCCGACCCCCAGCTTCGCATCTCCGATTGCCACGCCACGCGCCACTACAAAGCGTCGCGACGTCATACGCATTACAGCCTCGGCCTCCGCTTGCGCCTCACTGCTGCTCAGGGGGATGGTGTGCGCCACTGCTTCCTTGCGCTCGCCGAATGCGGACTTCAGGATGCTCGGGCCACTGCTGTCGCCGTTCAGTTCTCCGCTGACCACCTGTTCCTTGGCCTCGTAGTTCATCGCGGACTTGCCTGAAATATCCCATCCGTTCACGCTCACGCTGGTTCGCTGGCCGGCGAGATCAGCCGTGACGCACACCTCGCGTAACTCTGCTCCAAAATTCATCTTCACGGTCCCGTCATTTCGCTTGCTTCGCGTCTTGCAGTACAGAGTCCGGTCATCGAGCCAGATCTCCGCGTCAATCGACCGCGCTCGCTCCCGCAAGAAAGACAAGTCGCTCTGGTTCACCTGCGCCACAATCTTGTACGTCGGACCGCTCGCATCGATGTTCGGCTGGAGCCCGTAGTCATTTGCGATCCGCCGAATCACATCCGCATCGCTCACATCAGTGAATGCGCGTGTGCGTTGTGTCATTCGCAGGTCCTGAAAACGGTCCTCCAGCAAAACTGCCACCTCGGGCGCGCGCGCCTCCGGAAAACAGCCTTCGATCGCCGAGATGCGCCCGTCGAAAATCTTGTCCTGGTCGATCTTGATCTGCATTGCCTTGCCGAAGTCCAGCTTCTTTCGGTCGAAGTACATGAACCCGATCGAGTTTCCCTGCGGCCCCCAGTTCCCGAATCGCGCCTCGCAGTGATACAGCCCATGCACGCTCTCGGTAACCGACAAATGCAGCAACGCCTGCGCCAACCCGGAATCCTCCTGTCCGCCCATATAGATCGAAGGACGCGCAATACGAATTCCCGTAGCTGTTGCAGCCGTTGCCATACCTTCAGCAAGCACTCAAACGATCGATACGTTCATGCTTCCGATGAAGCGTCTTCTCAATTTCACGCGCCATGTCCGGACTCAGACTCGGTGGCCCCTGCGGCGCCGATGGCTGCGCCGCGCCACCGCTTGGCTTCGCCGGTGGAGTAGCCGTCACTTCCAGTTCATTGATCACCACTGCCATATCAATCTCCTGTTCATCCCAACTGCACGCTGGGTGGTCTCAGATCAATCAGCTGTCCAGGTTTCAGCAGACGCGGATTCTCAATCCCGTTCGCCGATGCAATCGATTGCCAATCCGCTCCAGTCCCCAAGCCGGGTTGATTTGCTGCCAGACTCTGCAGGCTCGCGCCCGCCGGAGCCTCGGTGAGCGGACTGGTTCCCGGAGCGTTCCCGCCGCGCCGCGTTGCCGGTGGCGCCGGACTCTGCAGATCCACCGGTTTGAACTCGGTGATTCGTTGTTGTGAAATCGTGACGCCCACCGTGGCCCGCAACGGCCGGCCCTCGAACGAAAACAGTTCCAGCGTTTCTTCCATCGACTCCATGATTCCGTCGAATTGAAACGATCCCCATGTAAACCGCACCGCCGGAGGAATGTATTTCTTCGGAGCATTCGGTGGATCCCCTTTCGGCGTGATGAAGTACGCGACGCGCTTCGTCAGATACCGCACGTCGTCGGTCTCCGGCAGCCCTTGCGGAAATTCCGCCGTCACGTCGAAATACAACGTCACCGCCAGCTTCGTGCTCCCGGCTCCCACGAACTGTTGCGCCTGCGGACCGCTTTGATCCCCTGCTCCTTGCGGAGCCGCAACCTGGTTCGCGAGACTCACCTTCAGCGAATCCGGATTGAACTGTACAACCGTGCTCTTGTCCTCGTTGATCACATGATCAAACTGGGCGTCCAGTTCCTTTAGCTCCGCCTTGGCGAGTTTCGCTGCATCGGGCATCTACGCGCTTCCTCCCGGTCTCTGGAACGCCAGCGATTCATAACTTAACTGCATTTCTTCGATCGCAACCACTCCGTCCTTGGCGCTCAGCGTCGGCGCCTTCAGCTTGGTCAGCAAACATTTCTTCAGCACAAAACGCGCCAACTCTGTCGTGTGATTTGCCGCCAGAATCACCACCGTCACATCCCCGCGCAAATCCTTCCGTAACTGTTGCGGATTCGCGTGCTGTTGCGCGTCGAACCAGTCCCAAAGATCGAAGCTGTCGGTCATCCCCCGTTTCAGCGTCACCAATCCATACGTCACAGGCCCCACCATTCGAATCTGTTGCGTGTTGTTTCCGCCTTCACGAATGGTCTTGATATCCATGGTCATATCGAGCCCGTCGCAGTCGGAAAACGCAGCATTGCACAGCTTGGGTCCGATGAATGGAACATTGATCTCCACCGAAAAATTGAACGCGGTGAACGGATATACGGGTGTGGCCGCCACGGATTAGCCTCCCTCCGTCACAAACGTCCGATCCGCGGTCTGCAGCAGCCGGATCGTAAGAAACCGCATCGGTAACGACGGCGCCACGCGCAGCAGCACAAAGAACTGTCCGTTATCCATGGCCTGCTGGTTGTTCAGGCTGCTGTCGGTAACAACTTCATACGATTCCCGCGCCGTACGTCCCGCAAATGCGCCGCGCCGGAGCATCTCGTCCATCAGGATCTCGAACCCCCTTTGCACACCCCGCCGGAACTCATCGCTATTCGGTTCGAACACATAATCATTCCCGGCTCGCAGCACCGTCTTGCGCAGGAAGGACATCATTCTCCGAACGTTGATCGGCGACCAGTCCTCGTCATCACTCAGCGTCAGCTCGCACAGGCAAAGAAACCCGTTCGGCTCCTGCCGGACAAGATTGATCAGCGCATTCTGCAGCGACTGCCGTAGGTTCTTCTGCACAGGCGGCATCAGATCGACCACTCCATGCAGCGGCTCATTCGCTGGCGAGATCCATGGCCCTCGCGCCGACGATCGCATCGCCATGATTCCTGCCATCGCGCCATCCGGGGGATTCGTGCGCAACGTCGTCAAATCATCTTCTTCCCGTCCCACGAGCCACGGATGGTAGAGCGCCCCAAAGCTGTACGCATTCTGCTCGCCGCCGTCGAGTGACGTCTTCAGAGCCGCAGCATGCGAAATCGCTTGCGACTCGTGATAGTGTTGCGGCATCGCCAGCACGGCAAACGTGTCGCCTCGCGCCGCGCACAGCCGCAACAACGCAGAATGCACCGGCATCAGCACATCATCGCTATATGCCGCGGGCTCGGTTTCTGCCCAACCCGTCAGCCCTCCTACACGGAATCCGATGCCCTTCGAATAATTGCTCGTCACGCTTCCAATCTGGCGACGCATGCGATAGAAGTAATCTCCCGCCGGACGCCCATGCACCGTGTACGTCCCTGAGTCCCCTTCATAAATCACCGCTGCCGTGGCGAAGTTCGGATCGCCCGCTTCTTCCAGGAAATCAACGGCACCTTGCATCGGTGTCCACGTGATCGAGTACCGTCCCGCCTCCACATCCGTGATTTGAATCGTTGGCGGATCAACGATCAGCAAGTCGCAGGGCTCGAATTGTCCCAACGGTGGCGCGGCCGTCGCAGGAATCGCGACGTCTTGATTGCAATCCAGAAAGTGCCACCACTCCCGATGGGCTAATGGAGAAGAATCCGGCGGAGAAGCCAACGCCTCTGTGCCTACCGGATGCCAGCCCCGCTGAACCGCATCCGGCGCTGCGATAATCGTGGCTTCTTCGATCGCAAGCGCGGCATGTATCCCGAGAAGTTGTCGTGGAGGAATATTCAGTGCCTGATGAATCGCCGTCGGCGTTCGCGGCTGGCTACTCTGATATTGAATGTAGTCTGCTTCGTTCAACAGATCAATCGAAGTGCTCTCGGCAAGCGCCGGATCCAAGAACAGTCCATCATCGAAAACATCCACTCCGTCCCGCTTGATCGAATCCACTTGCCCGATGGAACTCGGTCCGTTGAATTCCGCCGGCAATGGCCCCACACATAGCGGAATGTAATATCCGGAGGCATCCTCTCCCGCCAGAGGAAAGCGCGGGTGCACCGCTTCCGCCGCAAGACCTGTCGGCGAATCCGTGGCATACAGAGTTCGGTCATCCGGCAGCCCAGCCCAATACCGCGGATGCGATGGCGCAAATCCGAGATCAGTCAAACTCCACACTTGCTCCTCGCTCTGCACAAAAAGATCCATGCTGAGCCGTTCGCACAGCACCACAGGCGCACTCGCCAGCGGAGACGCCATTTCGCCTGCCGGAACAAATCCCAGACTCTGGAGACTCCAACTCTCTTGTCCTCCAGATTCATCCTCGCCAAGCCGTACGCACAGCGGGTCCGCGCCAGAAGCTACTGGCGAATCCGGCGCTTGCCACCAAGCCGTTTGCCTCTTCACTTCCACCACGCGTCCGCGCGGACTCCCCGGCAGCTGAGACTGTGTTACAGCCGTTACAGCATCGACAAAGAGCCAGAGAACTCCACCCGAATCACCTGAGCTGAATTTCAATAAGTCCCCGGGAACAACATCGTCGCCCTTGTTCAGCAGCAACTGGATTGCCCCCGACGCCGACGTTCCTGCTACCGCGATCGTCTGCGATCGCAGGGCTGTGCCCACCGCAATCGAATCAGACCAACTGCCTTGCGACCTCGCGCGCGCATAGGCCTGACGCAGTTGTTGCTCGTGAAGTTCGAACACGCCAGGAATTGCAAATCGGTTGCTGGTAGCTCCGGCACCCGCGACCCGAACGATCCAGCATCGCCGTCCGCCATTACGAAAGAATGCTCGTACGGCCGATGGCAGATACGCATACACCGGCTGATTCGCTATCGCATCGTCGGCAATCACCAGGTCCTGGCCGAAGACTTCCTCGAAGTGCGCGATGTCTTCGACCATCACTGGTTGATGCAGCGGACCGCTGGCCGCGAATCCCACGAACACCGCGATGTCCATCCGCACCAGCGCTTCTGGTGCCGGCGGCGCCACCACGTCGAACTGGATTCCCGGAAGCCGCGTCGATGCTGGCATCGCTGCTCTACTCCATCTCCAATCGCTCGTACGCCAGCACCAACTCCTCCATGGCCACGTCCGTTCCCTTGGCATTGAGCGGACCACTGGTGTGCTTGGTGATGCGCGCCCGCATCAGTTTCCAGGTCGCAACCACGGCGCTGTGATCCTCGCTTTGCAGCTGGATCGTCACCGTCCGGAGTGCGTTCTGGTTCCCGTTCCGTATATCGTTCAGCCACTGATACAGGTTCAGCGAGCCAATCACCCCGCGCTTCATCGTCACGTCCGTGGATTTGTTCAACCCGGTGATCTTCATGACGCTGTTTTCTTTGTGATTGCCCGCCCGGTATTCGGAAACAGTCACTTCCATGCCGATGCCGCTGATCTCCTGGAAGCCTGCTTCCGGACCGTTCGTATTGCCGGTCCCTAGGTCCACCAGGAAGTTGAATTGAACATAGGGACGCTCTCTGAGAGTTGCCATCGATGCCTCCTGCCTTTATTGGTGATCAGCGGTCCACTGCCCGATCCGGAAAATCACAAACTCTGCCGGACGAAGTGCCGCGACGCCGATCAAGCACACGAGCCGACCGTTATCCAGATCGTTTTGTGTCATGGTCGAGCGGTCGCAGCGCACGAAGTACGCCTTCTCGGGCTTATCTCCGAGCAAGGCGCCGTTCTGCCACTCGTTCAACAGGAAATCGGAAACAGTCCGCCGTACGTTCGCCCACAGCAACTCGCCGTTTGGTTCGAACACCGCCCACTGCGTGCCCTTGTCGATGGAGTGCTCGAGATAAGCAAAGTAGCGGCGCAGATTCACATACTTCCACTCCGGATCGGAACTGATCGTCCGCGCTCCCCACAGGCGGTTGCCGCGATTCTCGAAATAGCGGAAGCAATTGATGCCGAGAGGATTCAGCACATCCTGCTGCGCCTTGTTCAATACCGTCTCGAACGTCAGCGCCAGATTCACCACTTCATTGGCCGGGGCCTTGTAGACCGCGCGCGTAATGTCGTTGCGCGCATAGATGCCCGTCACGAATCCCGATGGCGGAAGGTTGATCTCCTTCCGTGTCACCGGGTCGAGGATCGTCACCCACGGGTAATAGAGCGCGGCATATGTCGAATCCAACCGCGCCCGCAGCGCTCGAACATCGGCAATGCTTTGCCCGTCCCCGGAATCCAGCACTGCGATGCGGTAGCGCATGCGCGTCGCATGTGAAATCAGCAGGCCAAGGATTGTGAAAGCTTCGTCCTGGTAAGCAGCATTCGAGTATCTAAAAGTCGAACCCGGCGCGGCCACGATCGCAATCTCATCGATATCCTCAAATGCCTTCAGTCCAGTCTTGATCGTTGTTGCCGGATCGTCATCCCCCTCGTAGGTATCCGCGAACGGACGCTCGCCGTCGTTGCCTCCCGTCATTACAACGTCAATAGAGCGGTCCGGATCCGTCGCATCGGGATTGAACAATGTCGACCGCAGCTCCGGTTGATACTCCATCAATCCGTCGAGCAGCGTGACTCCGTTATCTGTCCCGGTCACAGTTGTAATGATGGGAACGGTGCGCGCCTGGCCAAGGCTGTCCGGATGCGGCTTGAACTGAGCCTCGAGGGAATCCTCCGCTCCATTCAGTTCATGCCGATGATCGAGTGCCAGCCCCGAATACACCCACGTGGACAAATTGATGTCTGCCGGATACACCGTGACCGTCGCGGTTATCACATGAATCGCGGTGAAGTCCGGCAGCAACGGACTCACCGCCGGGGCGAGTTCATACACCGTGTTATCCGCGGTCCGGAATCGCCACGTATCCTCTCCCAAGTCCGTGCTGAAGTGAGGCTCCGCGGTTGCGAATACGAAATTCGACGGGCTTCCGCCGAAGTCCAGTGCCACCACGTCAAACTCGAACAAACCCTTCGCTCGTGGACGAAGCACCGTCCCGCCTGCCGTCGTCACTCGCTCTACGGCCATCACGTTCTCGCCAGCCTGCAGCGTGATCCGAACTCTCATGTTTCCCGCGTCGCCCGGGAATCGAGCCTGAATCTGCTGGCTCCCTCCTGTGTACGGAATCGTCACCAGCGCGCGGCCATCCGCATTCTGGTTGTCCCCGGGGGACTCCAGCGGCTCGAAGACGCGCGACACATACAGTCGCGTTCCGCCCTCTTCGAAAAATGCTCGCGCCGCATGCCACATATAGTTGTGGTAGTTGTTGCCGTCGAAGGCTAGCTGCTGGCGGTCGCCGTACGTTCTCTCGAACTCGCCGATGCTGGTGATCACATCCAGCGGCAGGTCAACCGGTCCATAGCGCGTCGGTCCCACGAACCCGGTGGTCGTCGTGCCCACTCCTTCAATCGACTTCGCTCGAAACGAAACTTCCTCGACGTACACTCCCGGAGCAAGGTACTCAGGCATAGCGGTCTCCTCGTAGTTACAGCGGCGATGCCGCCGGTGTTATCAGCAACACCGGCATCTCACGGCCGCTGGTGGAATCAATGGAGCGCAGAATCAGTTCCTGGCCGTACAGCAATGTGAACTCGTCTGCGGGTGCAGTGTGGCTCGTGTCGCGCCACGCGACGGCCTCACCTTGTTGCAGAATTTCATCCAGATACGGCGCGCCTTCATGCGCTCGCGCCGAGTAATAAGCCGCGATCTCCACCTGCCAGGTCTGCTCCGTCAGGTTGGGCGCCCGCAGTGGCGATCCCGGGCCTGCGTCTGTCGGCTCCGGGTACGGCTGAGCGAGTGTCACCGCGCCGTTCTCATCCGACAACCCTGTCACCTTCGGTAGCCCTGGCGCCTGCACCGTCAACAACGCCCACGCGGCAGCTTCTCCATTTGTGTCATCCTGCAACTGTGCATGGATCACCCCCATCGGCACAGGCATCGGGCGCGACGGACTCGAAAATGCCGGAAGCCACGTCGCATCCGGCGTCAGGTTTCCGGAGACCGGACTCTCCCATAGCCCGAACAACCCGCGTACTGGAAGTCGCGCCGCGAATCGGTAAGGCAAGTACCGGTTCTGCGGATCGGAACATTCAAACGTGTACGGAATTGCCGGCGGATTCTCGCTCCAGAAATCATCGTCTCCCGGCCCGTTTTCCGCGTTTCGTAGTCCTGGCAATCCTGAGAAACAGAACACGCCGCTGTGATTCTCCTGCCCCAAAATACGCAATTCTGGAAACGCATCCGGATATCCCACCACCGAGAGTCCTCCCTCGGCCGGAGCCACCATCGCCACGTCCCAGAACCGCACTCCGAATGGCGCAGTCAACGTGATTGTTTCCAGCACTGTGACCGGAGAGCTCATAAGTCGCTCACCCCACCACTGCGAAACACTCGCGTTTGCGCCAACGGTCCGGTCGGTATCTCGATCTCCGATTCCACTCCGATCATCCGCGCCACGTAACACACCGACGGCTGTGTGTTGGGTTTGGCGACATCCCAGATCGCTCCCATGTCATAGATCGAGATCGTTTCCATGGTGATATCCACGGTCTCGGCCGGACGAAACGTGTCATGTTCCGGTCCCCCAAGGTTCAGCAGCCCTGCGGGGAGAATCGGTGTGTCCTCCAGCGTCCGCATCGCCCACCCCAGCAATCGTTGCTGTTTGGCAGCCTCTCTTGCCCACGAAGACAGCAGGTAATGAAGATTGATGGGAAGAACTTGTTTGTAACGGCGCCCATCAGGCGCAACGCGCGGAGGGTAGTTCCGTATTTCTCCTGCCGGTGTGATGCGATACAGGTACAGGGAAATTCCCTCTTCCATCGGAGCCTGAAAATCTTTTGCCTGATAAAGATCGAATTGCGCAGCGGGAAATTCATCGCGCGGCACCTGCCCAGCAATGAGCGACAGGATGGCTTGGCCCACCGCGGCAATGGCATTTGCGGTCGCCATCCCTTCACCGTGTCCTTTCTTCGATCACTCGGATTTCCCCCTCGTACTGCTCGATCAAATGCGACAGCATCGTGGACAGAGTCTTGGCCGAACTCGGCGTCATGATGATCCGTGTGTGCAACAAAGGCCGCTCCGACGTGTCGTATGCCTGCCCAAAATCCAGAAGAAACTCGAATTTGGTGTAGGCCATCTCAAAGTGGTTAGCAGAACGACCTTCCACTCGAAGTCCGCTGCGCTCCGCGTCAGAACTGTCCAAAGGCCCCTCTCGGGCGGGATTCCAAGCAGGAATACTGCCAACTCAGAAGTAATGGGGAAATGCGGATTCAGGCCACAATCGACGACTCGCGTTGTGGAAAGTTTGCCACCTGCACTGTTACATCGCGATACAAGTGATACACCCTTTCGAAAGCGCAGCGCCGAACTGTGGACGCTTCCGCAGAGGGCAGGAGCTGTACCTATTTGTAGGAGTTCACTACAGAGTGGTTACTTCGATTGTGGCTGCGAAGGCACTGCGAACTTCACCATCTTCCGATACAGCGTCATGCGGGAGCAGTGCAGGATCTCTGCCGCTCGACTCCGGTTCCATTGGGCCGATGTCAACGCGCGCAGCACCTTTGATCTTTCATCCCCATAGCAGGATGCAGATGAGCGCAGAGTCTGACGGATATGTTCTGGAATATCCGAAAATCCAATCGACCGCGCCGACGAGTACACAAGAATAGATTCCAGGACATTTCGCAGCTCTCGCACATTCCCCGGCCATGCGTGCATTTGCAACCTGTGTACAACATCGGATTCGATCCGCCGGATCACTCCTGACTTTCGGCTGGTGAGTTCCCTAAGGATGTGTTCGGCCAGCTCAGGAATATCTTCGGCCCTCTCACGTAACGGAGGCAGTTCCAGGCGCACCACGTTGAGCCGGTAGTAGAGATCCTGGCGAAACCGTTTCTCCCGCGTCATCTGTTCCAGATCTTGATTCGTCGCCGCCAGCAGCCGCACCTGTACTCGAATGTCGACGTTGCTTCCCAGCCTCTGCACCACGCGGTTCTCCACTGCACGCAATATCTTCGCCTGTGCCAGCAGCGACATATCCCCCACTTCGTCCAAAAACAACGTACCGCCGTCGGCATGCTCCAGCTTGCCGTCGCGCGCAGTCGTCGCGCCGGTGAACGCTCCCCGCTCATGTCCAAACAGCTCGCTTTCCAGCAGTGACTCCGGCACCGCCGCGCAATTAATCGCCACCAGCGGCCCTCTGCGCGCACTATTGTGATGAATCAAGTCCGCCGCCAATTCTTTTCCGGTACCGCTCTCACCCGTGATCAACACGTTCGCATCGCTCGCCGCGATCTGAGCGATCTGCTGTCGCACCTGCGCAATCGCTGGGCTATGGCCGATCAGCTTGGTCGCGCCAATCAACTGGTAGGATGTCTGTAGAATCGGAAATTCGGGCCAGTATCGTTGCAGGAGTGAGCGGAAGGCGTCCGCTAGATTGCCTGCGGACTCTTCAACATCCAGAACATCACAGATCCCCGCGCGCATTGCCTGCAGCGCTCTTTCCACAGAAACCGGGAACGTCACCAGAATCACTGGACAATGCCCGTCGAGCTGATGGACCTCTTCCGCCAGCCGTGACACCTCTTCATTGACAGTCGCAGTACACAGCAGAACCATGCAGTGCGGAGTCAGTTGTCCGGCTAGCTCCTTCAATTGTTCGCGAGATCCTGCGGAAGCCGCTTCAACTCCACACTTCTCCAGCGCCATCGGCACATTCGATGTCTTCGGAGCCCCTGGCAATGAAAAGAGAATGGCCTGACATGCCATAGCTGCTCTCTCGGGACGCAATCTTCAGAATGTTGAGTCTTGATGGCGGCGCGATCAGTTTCGAGTGGGGACATTCCGCCCGGGGGCCCGTTCCGGCCTCGAATCCGAAGCTTGCCGAACCGTCAGCTTTGTTCGGGGGGGTACAACTGCATGCACGATAGTCGCGTTCTATTTTGTTCCGCAACGGAATCTGTTTTTGTTACAGAATCCGAACAAAACTCTCCCAATCACCCCACATTTCCTTCCAATAAGACCCCCACCTCGGATGGCAGAGCACGTGCTAATCGAGGTGGCCGTGAAGAAGCGCTCGAAAAGCTCGGGTTCTCACACCCGGAAGAACCAAAGAAGAGGAGATACCGCCATGCCCGCTTCCGTCGCGTTAGTGCCCGCCACCGGAGAAGATGTTCTCCAACTCGCCGGCCAACACGTCGGCGAAAAGTACGTCTTAGGCATCTCCGTACCAAAAGATAATGATTCTTGGAAAGGCCCTTGGGACTGTGCGGAATTTGTTTCCTGGGTCACATTTCAGACCGCCGACAAGTTGTACGGCTGCGATCGTGACTATGGCGACCCCGCCACTGCCGACGCCTATACGGGATATTGGGACCGCGACGCCCGCAACCTGGGTCAGATCATCAGCCTCGACCAAGCCGCGCAAACTGCCGGCGCATTCGTGCTTCGCATTCCCGCCCCCGGAACAACCGGGCATATTGTCATCAGCGATGGTAAGGGCGGAACCGTCGAGGCGCACTCGTCACAAGATGGCGTCGTCACCTTGTCTCTTGCCAATCGCCGTTGGGATATGGGAATTCTCGTTCCCGGTATTCAGTACACGCAGACCGCCGCAAGCCCAGTGGCTCCACCCGCCAGCGTAATTTATCGACTCACATTGCCCATGATGAAAGGTGACCACGTGCTGAAGATTCAGCGAGCGTTAAAGGAAGCTGGCTTCAGCCCAGGAATCATAGACGGCGAGTTCGGACCTCACACAAGTTCCGCCGTGGTCGGCTTTCAACTCGAAAAAGGTCTCACGCCTGACGGAGAAGTCGGCCCAACCACATCCCAAGCTCTAGGACTCTAAGAACTCGAAGATCGCTCCGAAAAGATGCTCCTCGGTTCGGGAACACGTCTAGCGAGAGGCTTCTGAGATTCCTGTTTTAAATCTAACAGTTCCTTCGTTGTGAACAAGAACTCAAGCTATCCAGTCCACGGAGAAGGCAGTGAATCTCGTCGGTCGCACTATATCGAAGCGAACGCGGAACGGCGCTTCCAGTCGAGTAAAGTTTAGATTGAATTGCGCGATCTGGCCGGGGGCAAGATCTGGAACCAGTACATCCTGCACTTCAACGGGTATTTCGCCCTGCCCGTAGACGACGCCCAGCAATGTGTATCCACGCAGGCTATAGGCCGGCACTGTGTTGCGGGTCTTGAGTTCCAGGTGAAATTCGTTCGCGAGATTGCTAATTGCCAACGATTCAATCGGGCTCGATTCCTGGCGCAGAACCGAATATGACGTTTTTTGCACGCCGTACACGTCAACCACGCCGTGCACTCTCTGCTGCAGCGCTCCCACTCCGCGATCGCCCATGTGTGTGCGGTAGTCGTTGTAGCAGAAGAAAATCGCGCCTCCCACAAAATCCTTCGATCGGATCACTTCGTTGTGTGTGCGCAGGACCTCAATCCGGTGCTCGTCGCCTTCCGGGCGATCTACGGTACAAGCGCAATAGCCGTACTCCGAGACCACAATCGGTTTGCCAGGAAAGGTCTTGTGCAGTGCATCGAGATGCACGTCAAGGGTTTGGACATTCCCGCCATGCCATGTGCCGAAGTACTCGTTGGTCTCGATGAAGTCCATCAACCCCGCAACATCGCGTTCCGGAGTTTCGCGCAGGGAGTGCGATGCATAGGAGCACAGGCGGTCCGGATCAAGCCGCTTGGCCTCTCCGAGCATTCCTTTAGCAAACTGATAAGCGGCAGGGTTCTGTCCATCGATCTCATTGCAGAGGCCCCAAACCACGATAGACGGGTGGTTGCGGTCGCGATGAATCATCTCGCGCAACTGTTCCAGACCATTTTCCATGATGTCCGTATCAGGCTGCGCACCCATGCCGCTGAAGGTTGCCGCCCCCCACGTTGGTATTTCCGACTGCATCAGAATCCCGTGACGGTCGCAATAGTCCAGAATGCGCTGGTCTTGCGGCCAGTGAACTCGCGTAAACACGCAATTCAGGTCTTTCAGGTCACGATGATCATGCTCGATCCACTCGGCAGGTTCTGCCATGCCGAACGCGGGATTGCTTCCCGCCATGCGCTCGACTCCCATGAGTCGCACCGCCTCACCGTTCAGATGGAATTCGCCGTCTTGGACCTCGAACCTTCTAACACCGAAGGTCGTCTCATATTTGTGTTCATGGCGACCGTCGGCGATCCGCGCCTCAAGCCGATACAAATGTGGAGAATCAAAGTGCCACAATCTTGCATTGGCAAATCTTTCCTGAACTGTAAACGTTTCAGTGGACCACGCTTTGATCGTGACGCGGTTTGATGAAGGGATTGATGTGACAATCAGCCCAGTTTCGTTGTCAATGACACGGAAAGCGAGCGTTCCTGACCACATCTTAGAACTCGCGTTTCGGCACTCGGCCGAAATTGTAAGCATCGCCTCACCAGTTTTTAGATTGGGAATCGCCTCGACATCAACCCGTTCGATAAACGTCTTGGGCGTCGCCAGTAATTGAACGGGACGGAAGATTCCTCCGTCGTTCGCCCAGTCGCTGGAATGGCCGCGCGGCAGCATGTGCTCGCTAAAGGCATTGTCCACCCGCACGACGATCACATTGGGTCGCTCCCAGCGAAGCATCGGAGTGATGTCAAACGAGAACGCGGTATATCCCTTGCGGCTGTGCTCGCCCGCCAAATGTCCGTTCACCCAGACGGTCGCCGTATGAAAAACGGCTTCAAATTCCAGCCGCACGGCGGAATCACGCCATGCGGTCAGCGCGTCGAAGACACGCTGATACCATGCAAGTCCACGGTGGCCGGAGTACGCGGGATCGACTTGCCAGGTGTGGGGCACCCTCACTTCGCGCCACTGCGCAGTGGAATAGTCAGCCGCCGACCAGAGTTCCTCTGTCCCAACATTCTTGGGGTCAACCTGGAACTTCCATCTGCCACAAAGGCTGATTCGTCCCGCAGTTGGGTCTGAGAGACCTCGGACGTCGGAGGCCATGGCGTCAGAGCCTGCAGATGCGAGAGCAGTGGCAGTGGCAATAACAGCAGAGTTTGCCAGGAATTGGCGTCGAGAGGCCATCTATTATGGGAGTGTACCCAACAAATCCGTTTGAATGAACAGCGTTTAAACTCGCAAGCCATCAAAGCCAAGGCACTGTTTCGGTGTGGGGCCATGGAGCAAGCTTTTCAAACCGCAAGAACAGATGGCTGATGGAAGGTTACGGCAGATTTTTCAAAGCCATACGGACTCGCAGGAAGCAACTCGCCAGATGATTGTCAAGGTTGGCGTCCCCGACGGGATTTGAACCCGTGTTACCGCCGTGAAAGCAATGTGTCCTGGCGTAAGTTACTGAAATCACGCAACACGGATGGCTCCCGAAAGCGGTTTCAGTAAGGGTTGGAAAGGTTTCGTGGATCATAAATGGAGCAAAATAGTTTTTCGTCCAGCATTCCACACTTTGGCGCCGCGACCATGTTGCCAAGAAGTCGTTCCATAAGGAATTGCTCCCAAAACTGCTCAGGCGATATCGCCGCTTGACAGCGACGACTTCTTTTGTAAGAGAAGCTGCTGAAGGAGAGTCAAGCGGTATCGTTTGTTTGAAAAAGTTCGCCGAGGACCAAACGGTGCCGGGAGGGGGATTTTATTTTTGGGTCCAAACCCGGACCGCGTTATCAACGAGTTGCAGCGTTTTCTGTAACTTGAGCTTAGTTACCCCTCTACAAGAGGCATTCTTGACACGCATCGTTCCTCTTGTCTGCTAGAAAATGCTAGAACCGTTTCTCCGAGTTCTAAGGGGAGCGAAGTGGCGTGCCGGTACCGGCGACACCCAATGAAGCACTCGGAGTTCTTAATACTCTTCGACTTCATTACGGGCAAATCCGAGTCTTCGCTCCAGCCACACAATATCGACGGTCACGACTTGTTCCAGCACATTCCGGAGTCGCCGGCTCTTTCCGACAAGTCTCCAAAGCAGCACTCAGAGCTGATTTCTGGTTCGAGATAGAGCTGATCGGCTTCGAGGCCACTCACGTT
>Ga0335085_10001765_pt1 | contig 43536 bp, 35 predicted proteins | sample Lox_Sample_45_FD_206712 | JGI IMG/M metagenome (GOLD analysis project Ga0335085, IMG submission 206712) | Soil microbial communities from Loxahatchee National Wildlife Refuge, Florida, United States - Lox_Sample_4.5 | ecosystem: Environmental > Terrestrial > Soil > Wetlands | place: USA... | reverse complement strand
CGGTTTGCTAAACCGTTGTACGAGCTAAAACTTGTACCGGGGGTTCGAATCCCCCCCTCTCCGCCAGACTTCATAACACAGGACTTAAGGGTCAGGAAAACGGCGGCTACGTTTTCGGCTACGAAACGTTCCGGGCAATAATTCATTTTCCTCTCCCACATCGGTATTAAGCCTTCAGGGATTACCGATGAAAGTCAGTCTTTATGTCCGTGAGCGCGGCACGCGCAAACAAAAGAAGCACAATTCCAAGAAGATTTACCCGGTGGACGGCAGCATCATCTGGGTGCTGCGCTACGGCACCACGTGGGAAACGCTTGACGTCAAGAGTCTAGGTGAAGCGACGACTCTCAGGCTTCGGCGACAGATCGAACTCGACGGCGGCTGGCGTCCGACGACGAAAGTGAAAGAGCCGACCGCCCTGATGCTCGACAAAGCGAAGGACGAGTACCTCGCGCAGATCGAGAAGGGCAAAAAGCGGAACACGCACAAGGCGTACAACACGTCGCTCAGATATTTCTACGAGTGCCTCGGCAACAAGGCCCTGAAAGACATCACCCGTGGCGACATGCTGAACTTCGCTGCGTTCCTGCGCGACGAGAAAGATCAGGCTCCGCGCTCCTGCTACAACAAGTTCGAGAACGTCATGACGTTCCTCGGCAAGCATGACATCGACAGCAAGACTCTGAAGCTCAGTTCGCACGACTGGCCTCAGTACACGGAGGAAGAGCCGGAGATTTACGAGCAGGAGACGCTCAACAAGTTCTTCGCCGAGTGCGATGACGACGAGCGGCTGTTATTCCAGTTTTTCCTGATGACTGGCATGCGGGAGCAGGAAGTGATCTACGCGACAGACCGCAGCGTGGACTTCGAGAACAGCGCCGTCCGCGTGAGGCTCAATCCTGACTATGAGAAGTGGTCGCCCAAGGCTTATAAGGGACGCACCATCCCGGTGCCAAAGTTCCTGATCGAGAAGCTAAAAAAGATGCTGGTCGAGCGTGGCAAAGGCGGTCTGCTTTTCCCCACGGCAAACGGCAACCCCAAGTTCGACTTCCTCGATATGTGCAAGGGAATCGCTCGGCGGGCCGGGATTCCCGAGATCGAAGTCTGGCTGCACAAGTTTCGTGCAACGTTTGCAACCCGTGCATTATGGGCTGGCGTCGATTTGCGGACTGTTCAGGAATGGATGGGTCACAAGGACATCCAATCCACGATGAGATATTTGAAGCCGCAGCGCGGCACAAAAGTGCAGCAGATGGTCGAGGCTATCTGGGGTTCTGCTTAGGATCTGACGGGCCGGAAATATCGTATCGATTGCGCACTAGTTCAGTCTCGCAGACTTGCGGACACTCATACGCACAGATCCGATAGCGTCAGCTATCTATGCAAAATCAACTTCCTCATCCTCAAGACGCTCGTGGTTCAGCCTCACTATCGCGGCGTCGCGTATGCGCGTGAAGAGGCGGTGCCCAATCGAACCTGCGGGAAACTTTTCGCGCATTGCCTCACTCGTCTCTTTGAGGGACAAATACTTCGGCGAAGGTTGTCCCGGCATTCTATTGTATGGCCCCGTTTGCGTATGCCCGACCAGGATCGATTCCGCGAGTTCGCCAAGTTGCGCACTCACCCGTCCGCACTCTTCTATGACGCGCACGGCAAAATCCGGTTGAGTTAAGGCGAAATCAGGCGGCGCGCCTTCAATCAGCGCGAGCGCGATTCGAACCGATTCCGTGGTGCCAGGGTGCAAGAGTTCATCGATGGACGCCAGCGTCGTTTCGTCGACTGACGCTATCGACCAAAAAAGCTCACGCAGCCAAAAGCTTTGCTCGGGCTGCGTCACGAAGCGATCCCTCACCTGCACGAGGAAATTCTTATACCCCGGGCCCTTCTGTAGCGGACGGAATGCATTTCCGAAGCGGTGATGGGGAATGGGGGTGAAGCCGGCTTTTGCTTCCTTCTTCCGGTCAAACTCGGCGTCACGATCCAGGCGCCGGAGGATGAGTTCGAACAGCGCATCGGGAAAATGTTCGCCGACCCAAGCAAGAAAACGCTCCGTGTGATGGTCATCGATCTCTTTCGTGATTACCAGCTTGTCCAGAAGGACTCGTACCTGGTCCCGCGACAGATGCTCTTTATTGATTCCATGGTAGTCAACGGCGCCGCACATTTCTTCCGCCAACTTCGACTCGTCGCCGATGTCGGTCGCGAGCATCATCTCGATCGCCCCTTGTTCATGCTCTGCGTGCTCGCCTAACCGTCGAATGGCGATGAAGGTCAGATAGCGGACCGTCGGAGCGGGATGCCGGACCAAAACCTTCATGATCGCGACATCCTCGGGGATCGGTGCATTTAGACTCGGACCAGAAGCGATTGCGTCGGCGATAGCGCACGCAAGCACATGATTTTTGTGACCGGCGGCTTCGAGCCCCGCGCTCTTGTACCTGACCCGGTCCGTTGCCCGAAGCCAGCGAAACGCTACGATCGTCATGTAGGCGAGAAAAGAACGAGTACCATCCTGCGTCGCGTAGGCGAGGAATTCTTTCACGAAATCTTCCGAGCAAAGCCGCTCGATGAAGTTGTAGGGGCGGTTGTCGAGCTCAATGCCGCAAGTCTCCGCATCGTTCACAAGTTGGATCAATCCCTCGACTTGTCGACGGCCGCCAACGAATTTGGACTGGAAGGCAGCCACTCCGCTCGCCACTAACTGCTGACGCTCCTGGTCTGCCTTCGCCAGATCCTCGTGCTCCCCGTCGAGATCCCATTGGCCCGTCGAGAATGCATCGAAAATCAAGAGATCGTCTGATTGCGGAATGCCTGCGAGCACCTCGTTGATTTGATCGCCGAGCGGAGTTCCCTTCACGTGTGGACGCGCGTGACGAAGCACAGAACGAATCTGCCGAACGAGAGGTGTCGGAGTTGCTTTCTTGAGCCTGTTTTCAACGATCCCGAGCACCGACATTCGCTCGGCCATCTGCCACTGGATTTCATCCTCCGATGGTGCGCGGCCAACCATCGGGAGATACCCAGAAAGAACGCTTGAAACAGACTTGGTCGCCCGTAGCGCGATTTTCGGATCGTCTGAATTGAGACAGGCGTCGGCGATCCCTAGTGCTTTCTCGCGGACCGGGCGCGCCGCCGGGTAGTTCAGCGGAAACCCGCCGAATCTGACTGTGTGTCCTTCGGATTCCGTGAATTCCCCCTCTTTCGCCAGCAGCTTGTCCACGATATCGAGCGGAGTGAAAGGCCCATCAAACGTTCGCGGGTCTCGGCACAGGCGCGCTGCGAAATCGACCATCCAATCGTTGTAGCGGACCGGTTTGTAACGTCCGTATTCCGCCATCTCTTGCAGGACGCGCCGCGAATGATCGGGAAACTGGTGCGGTGCGCGCTTGTCGCGCTGCGCCAAGTGCCAGAGGATTCCCGTTGCTTCTTCTATGTGGTCCAGGTGAAGGGCGATGGACCCGAGGATCGGCGGAATTTCGCGGAGGACATGCTCCTGCGTGATCTGCCAGTCGGATACAACTTGCGTCGTCGCCGCCTCGTTTTCCATTGCTCGACGCACTAGCCGGAGAACTCGCTGAGGCTGGAAAAGTGCTGCTTCCTTGAGTGATTTGAAGAGCTGCATCCGGATGCCCGCGTCGCCGGCCTCGAACACAGCTTCGATTTCTTTCCAGATCCCGTCGAGGAGATGCCCGCCCTGAGCCTGGTTGTTCTGCGTGATGCGCCAATCCAACTCACCGAGGTTTCTGAGAACGTTCGACAGGTACGTGGATTGGAACTTATGGAAAACCAAATCTGAAAACCCCGTGCTGTCGCCAGCGCTCGTGAGACACGCGCCTTCGAGCAGGAAGTCCGATAGGAGGTCCGGCACGATCCTAACGAGGCGCCCGCCTCGCAAGAGGAGACCGTGCCGTTCGAGCTTGTCGAGAGCGGAAATGACTTCATCCGTTCTGACATGAAGAATTTCCGCGGCAGGTTCAACGAACGCAGTCGCAGTTGGAGCAAGTGGTCCCACGGCGGCGACCAAATTCAACAGATTTCGCCAGTTCACCGCGCCAGCGGGCAGCAGCTGCTCGTACTCCGCCGAGAATCGATCAAAAACTTGGCGGCGGAATTCTTCTTCATTAGCCAGAAGTGCCGGGGAAATGTCCCCGCGTGCGATCAGTCGCCCGCCAACTACAGTCACCAGTGGTGTGTCCGCCGAAACCGCCGCTAGCGCTAGCGCGTGATGAGCATGAGCAGGGCCAAGAACTTCGACAGCGAGTTCTCGCACGCTTTGATTCGCGACTCCCTCAAGTTGCGGGAATCGGTTGGCCTGATTGACGTCGAATCGTATCGACAAGGCCGCGTCGATCCCGCCAATGCCGCTCGGGCGCGCACCGAGCACCATTTTCACGTCCTGCCGCAGCTTGAGATTTCTGGCCAGCAGGAGCAGCCGGGGGAGAAAATCGAACCTATGGGCATCATCTGCGACGATCAGTACGTCACCGGCAGGGATTTCCTTCGCAGCCTCACCGTGCCAGTCGGCGTCCTCCATCACGAAGAGCACCTTGCGGTTTTTGACGGTCTGTACCCAATCGTGAAGGAGTTTCGACTTCCCGATTCCGCCCCTTCCGGTGAGTACCCCGACGATCGACGTTGGATCGGCGAGAAATGCATCCAACGCTTGCAGCTGTTCGCCGCGGCCTCGCAGCGTTTGCCTGAAATCGAAGAGCCGTGGGCCGCCCGAGTCGAAAGGCGCGAAGAACTCTTTTGGCGTGGTGAAGACACGCCGCGCTCCTGGCCTTCCTTGGGCGTTCCAGTTGGTGATCGCGAGGAGCAGTTTCGTCTTTAGCTCATCGATCGACTCGAAATACGCCGGCGTGACCTTTCCGGCATTCACCTTCTTTTTGAAATCTTCCAGCGCCTGGTGCAGGTCTGACCCAGGTTCCTCCTTGTTCGCTGGAGCGCCGCCTTCGGTTTTGAAGAATGGGAAAACAGGTTTGTCGAGATTTTGGGCGAGCTCGATCTCTGCGCCCGTGTAGGTCATTCCTGGACTGTCGGGAATGATCGAGCCAGCTTTGAAACCTATGATCAAAACCACGGCGTCGGAGAGCCGTACCTGCTCGAGGCAGACATCCAAAGGCTCCGACGGCTGCGACACAAACAGTTCCATCCCCCAGGGAACCAATTCCGATTGCAGCAGAACTTCCTTCGCAGCCTCTCGCTCGGGACGGAGATCTCTGAATGTCGAGCTTATAAAGACCCTCATCAGACTCTCCTACGACACGACACCTTAGCATCGGCCAATCTTCAGACTTTACCATCACCGCAAATGACTTCCCATTTGCTGCGCTTCTTGAAAGGCTGCGCCATGCCCGTGCCGTCCTGCGCGACGCAGCGGCGGTTGTCGTGGCGCTGACGCGGCGTATCCAAACCCACCCTATCTGGCGTAGAATTTCCGCCGTGGACGACAAGGAAATCCAAAAAAGGCTTGTCCGTATCGAGGAAAGGCTTGCCAAAATCGAAAATAAACTTGCGTGGCTTGATAAAGTGGTCATGCAGGTAGCGACACAAGCCTTTGAGAGTACGAAACTGGCTATTGAAGCTGTAAGAGCCGACGACGCGCAAACCCGGCTAGCGAAACATGAAGCGATCATGCGTGTATGGTCTGGCGGGCCGATACTGGAAGCGCTCCAAAAAGCGGTGAAGGCATTAGACCCCGGCTGGCAGGCAATCGCAGAAGACAGGGCCGAACTCACGCGTCGGGAACAGGAAGTCTACGATCTGGTTGCGGGAGGCAAAACAAGCGACGAGATCGCCGAAAAATTGCACATAACTACCAGCGCCGTCCGCTTCCACAGACAGAATATCAAACGGAAAACAGGCAAGAAAGGACGCGACATCATCCTGCTCCATCCCCGCCCGTAACCTATCAAAAACCTAGCAGTTCCTCATAGCTGGCAATAATCTATCAGTTCCTGTTAGTCGACTAGTAAACAGGCGCGGTGTAAGGTGTTCCTATGCGCGGAATTATTAGTCGGCAAGCAGCAAGCAGCGAGACTGAGCAGGCGAAAGCCGAATGCTGACGGCAGTTAAATTCTGAACAGGGAGGACGAAATGAACTCGAAAGTAGTGATCGAAGCAAGAGAAGAGGCGGAAGCCGTCCGCAAGTCGGCAGCGGCCGAGGCCAAGCAGATCCTGGCGTTCGCGGATCTCAACGCGGATGGACGTTCGCGACTCGTCGAGGGACTCGAGGAGTTGTTGGCCGACATCCGCACGGGTCTCGCCCAAGTTCGCAGCCAGATCACGGACAACAGCGTCGATCGCCTGAAGGGCATCGCGGGCGAGTTCGGGGTCGACGCACTCTTCGGCGCGCTCCGCCGGGTAGACACGGGGGTCGTAACTTCGATCGACCTGCGGTCACTCGCGATAGACGCTGCGGCCGAGATGCAGACCGACGAGAAAATCGAGTCGATCGTCGGGGAGATGAAGACCCTCGACCCGACGGCGGTCGCGGACCTGCTCGCGAAGATGTCGGACGCCGGAGTGATTCCCGCGATTCCGGCGCCGAAAGCGGAAGATTCGAAGTTCGCGGTCGTTCTCGTCGAATCCGGCCTGAACAAGATCAACTGTATCAAGGCCGTCCGCGAAGTCACCAGCCTGGGCTTGAAGGAAGCGAAGGACCTGGTTGACGACGCGGCGGGATCGCCCCAAACCGTGACGGCGGGCCTCACGCGCGCGGAAGCGGAACGTATCGCAGCGAAATTCGCGGAGTTCGGCGCAACGATCGAAATCGCGAAAGCTGCTGCAGCGGTAGCGTAGTAAGTGCGAAACCTAGCCGAAGGAATTCGGCGACGGTCTCCCGCTGAATGCGGGACTGACGAGCACATCAGAATCAATAGAGTGCGCCCCGTTCGAGCGGGGATGTTTCACAAAACCAAATGCCTTCGGGCAACAGGAGAACAAATGACAGTACTAGCAGCACCGCAGTTCAATGCAGATGACGACAACTTCGACCAGATTCCAACGTCCGGTCGAACCACTACAGCAACGGCCCCCGCGCCAGCGGCGGCCAAGCCCGCACCGGCACCAGCCGTGGCGGCGGAAGAGGAACTCAGCTTCGATGATGAAAACATCGACGAGGCTGTGAAGGCCAGCGACGGACTACCGGCGGTCAAGATCGAGAAGGGCACAGTAGCGCGGTTCAGCTTCGTGCCGAACTTCAAGATCAAGAAAGCCCGCGTCCACTACGTCGAGGGCACCGGCACAATCCAGTGCATCAGCACGAAGGAAAATCCCAACCAGATTTGCTGCAAGAAGGCAGGTCAGGCTAAGGATCGCTTTGTCGGGCTGGTGTTCCGCTACACCAATGTCGATCCGAAGACCGGCAAGTTCATCGTAGGGGCCACGGCTCCTGTGGTGGAAGTGCAGGCCGTGCGGATGAGCCGTGCGAACATGCGCGACGTTCTGGACGCCGTCGAGGACGGCCAGAGCGTCTACGACATCGACGTGCGGATGAAGCACGACGAAGGCCGCGCGTTTGGCTACAAGTTCAGCCGCGCGGGAAGCAAGGCGGCGTGGAAGGCAATCGAAGCCGAAGCGCTGGCCCTCGTGGAGCCGTTCAAGGACGGAGCCAAGCTGTCCCGCCTGCTCGGCAAGAAGCTGGACGACGTACAACTCAAGGCTACACTCGCCGTTGGAGCTTCCGCTGAGTCAACCGCTCAGATGGAAACGATGCTGAAGGCGATGGAGTCGGAAGACTGAAAACCTGGGGCCGGTGTTCGAGCACCGGCCCCACAACCATATCCATCAGAAAACACAGGAGAACAGAATATGGCTCTCGCGAAACGAGAACAGCAGTATACCAATGATGTCATCCGCCTCCTAAGAACAATGGGGGAGATCACCGGCCCAGAAATTTACAACGGCGACGCGTGCGCGATGCTGATCGCGATCATGACCGAACTGTTCGCCAGGACGCATGGCGAGCAGGGCACGATGGACTTCCTCAACCACGTCGTGAAATTCCAAAGAAAGTACCCGATCATCCGGCCAGCTGCACAGAGGAAGGCCGGCTGAAGGACCCTATTTCAAGGAGACTATATGTCAAGCACCTATGATGAACGTGAATGCCCGGTGTGCGGCTTTCCGGGCGCGCACCACGAACTGAACTGCGGTACCGGCGAGCAGGAGATTCTCTGCCCACGGTGCGGCTTTACCTTCCTCAGCGAAATCCGCGAGCACCAAGGCGTGCAGTTTTGGCGAACCACCGAATACCGGCCGATAAGCAAGAGCGGCTATGTCGCGGACGTCACCGCCAAGGCGGATGAGGATGAAACGCTCCTCCATCGTTGGAACGCGAAGGAATTCGGCACGCTTGCCTCTTTCAAGTCCGACGAGCAGATCGCGCGCGAAGTCTTCGGCGCGCAGGACGCAGCGGCCTACGAGGCGCTAACAGAGCCGAAGCCGGTAACGCCTCTCAACCCTCACTTCTTCCCAGACGACGAAATCTAAGCCGTATGAAGAAGAAGCTCACGGTGTGCGATAAGCACATCACCTACTTGACCAAAGCTGATGCCGAGCGGGCGTTGACCCAGCGGGCGTTGAAATACATGCGCCGAGGGTCAACGTCCCGGCAGCGGCTTACAACATTCGAGTGCGGGGACCGCTGGCACGTCGGAAGAAAGGGACAAGACTAAGATGGATGCGATTGAGTTTTTCAAGAAAGTACTGCTGACGCGGCACGCAGAGAACGACACGATCTGCGTGAGCGTCTTCACGATGATCAACGGCAAGTACCGGCCGGTCGAGACGTTCTGCAACGGCGTCCAGGCAGCCGCCGAGCACATAGCCGCCAACTACGAACGTGCGGAAGTGGGCGCCATCTGGACGAACATACAAAGGTTACAGGCCGGTGCGCAGAAGCGGCGTGAAGAATTCATCGAACGCTACACCAACATCACCATCGACATTGACCGCAAGATAAAGAAGAACGCGGCTGGCCAGAAGACCAACTCCACGGAAGAAGAGCGCGCAGTGTTGCGCACTGTGGCCGAGCAGATCAACGGATTCCTCGCGCCATCATTCGGAACCAGCGTGTTCGCGGACAGCGGCAACGGAATCCACATCAACTTCAAGGCCGACATGGAGCCAGTGGTGGGGCAGAAGCTCTACCGCGCGCTGCTCAAGCTGCTGAAAGCGAAATTTGAGCGCGCGGATTTGAACGTGGAGATTGATGAGTCGATCAGCGATGCGACCCAGGTCATCACAGCCTGGGGTTCGTGGAACAGGAAATATCCAAATGAAGAAACACGACCACAGCGCCAGAGCCGTGTGCTGATGTTCCCCGGCGCGCAGAAACCTATCCATGATTACGACCTGGAGATTTTCCTGGCCGAGAACAAAGTCACGCACTCTGCTGTGCAGGAAGAGGAAGTGCGGACGAAGACGCGCTACCCCAAGGCCAACCAGGAATGGCTTGAGGATTACGGCGTGCCTGATCTGGTGGACTTCTTCAGCGAGTTCATCCACTACGAAGAGGATGAGTACGAAGGATCGAAAGGCACGCACCATCCGATCAAGCCGTGCCCGTGCCATGCAGACGAGGACTTGCACGAGCACAGCAACGCTCGCGACTGCGAGATCATCGTGCGCAAGGACGGCGGCATCGGTATCAGTTGCTTCAGCAAGGGCGACGATGGTCTGACTCTGGGCCAGGTGATCGCGAAGCTCAACGAGATGAAGGGTGAGAAGTATCCGCATCAGGTGTTCGCGGAGACTGAGATCCCAGACGGTCTTGTCGAGGATGAGGCCGCCGCTCCGCAGGAGAACCTCGGCGAGGAAGGGGGGCCGTCCTCTAGCGGCCCCTCAGACTTCGATAAGTTCAAAGCTGCGATCCGGCAGAACATCGAAGACCTGCGCTCCATACCGGCAAAGGAAATGCCCGCCTGGAAAAAGAACCAGCTTGTGAGCGAGAAGATTTACGAGGCTCTCACCAAGAGCGGCAAGCTGTTCAATGTCGGCAACGTTGCCGTGTTGTTGGATAAGGAAACCCGCAAGACCACAGAGATCGTGCACAACGGCAACGACTACCTCTGGCTGATCAAGCAGTATGGCATCCACTCAAGCGACAAGCTGTTGGTCGATGCCATCGGCAAGAACATGGCCGGTGAGGCAAGCAGGCTGCGTAAGAAAGAGATGTACGCCGGCTCCTACTACGACACCCACAAGCACGTGCTGTACGTGAATGAGTGGGAAGGCAACATCCTGCGCATCGACGAAGACGGCAGAATCACCCGGATCAGGAACGGTGACGAGGGTCTGCTTTGGCATGACGGTAATGGCGCCAACGCGACCGCGCTGCGCGCGGACATCGAGAAGGCGTACGGCACCGCAATCGGGTTGCCTAGTGACTCGCTCATCAAGCAGCACATCCTCGACGTGATCAACTACGACGAATCGTTTGGTGTGACGAAAGAGCAGGCGCAGCTTGTGCTGCTCACCGCGCTGCTCGGATTGTTCTTCATCGAGCGCATCCCGCAGTATCCGATGGTCTATTTTTTCGGCCCCGGTGGTTCGATGAAAACTTCACTCGCAACCAAGGTCGGCAAGCTGATGATCGGGCCTGCGTTCCAGCCGACACCGGGCGAGATCGAAGCCGACGATCTGAAAAACCTGGCCATCAACAATTCGTTCCTGCTGCTCGACGAAGCCAACAAGCTACGGGCGCTGCAAAACATCCTCAAGGCAATCGTCACCGGCTCAAGCGACAAGCGGCGCGAGCTTTACACCACGGCGACGCAGCGTGAATCCAAATACGTCTCGCGCATCTGGATGACCGCGAACACGGTGGACATCGCAAACGAGACGGTGTCAAGCCGCATGCTGATCTTCGATGCTGCGAAGCGCACCGAGGAAAATCCCTACCGCTCGACGTTTCACATCAACAAAGAGTGGGACCGTGGTGGTTTGCGCAACTCGATCTGGACCGAGCTTGTCGGCCGCCTGGCGCAGGCCATGAAATCTCTCACGGCGATGGATGCGGTGGGCAGCGACTATCACGTTTCCCATCGCATGTCCGATCTGTTCGTATTCGGTATGACCCTGGCAAAAGCCGAGGGTATGGAGAAGCAAATGAAAGATGCAATGGACGCGCTCGATGCGCGCAGCAAGAGCGGCACGGCGCAGACATTGGACATTGTGACAATGATCCAGGCGTTGCCCAGCAGCTACAACGCGGTTGAGAAGGATGGCAAATGGACGGGGATGCGTCCGGCAAATGAGTGGGCCAAGATTCTGCCTCTCGTGGTGCCGGACGTGAACCGTGAATTGAAACAGAAAGCGGCCAGCACATGGTGGGTCGCGGGACAGTTCCAGCGCAACGAGCATACCCTGGTGGAAACCGTGGGCATGGTGAAGGACAGCAAGCTCGATAAATCGAAGAACCGCACTTTCGTATACGGCTTCACCGGCTGCAATGGCGACGAGCCAACCATGCCGGATCATCCGACATTCACGCCTGAACCTGGGCTGAATTCAGAGGAAGCTAAGCCTGACTTCAGGCCGTTCGACGATGAATTCGACGGTCCCAGCACGAAGCAGGCTAAGGCCGCGAAGAAGGGCAACGGCAACGGGAACTCGGTCACCGGCCGCTGCATGTGCCAGGGGTGCAAGTACTGCGATCCCAAGACGCACGGCACCAAGGCGGCGCCCTGCTGGCGCACCAGGCGCACCGACCATTCCAAGTGCAGCGCCTGCCGCAACGCCATTCCTGCGGACCTGGTCGATGACCCTGTCACAGAATCGGCGAATAACGTGACAAAGGCGCCGAAGAGCAACGGCAAGATGCAGGATTTCGACCTGAGCGAACTGGATGACCTATGAGCAAGGAAAGGAGCCAGAGGACCGAGGGGTCCGAGGTGGGGCCTGGACGAGGGTCAGACGGTGCTTTTGGAGCTTGCACGGCAGCACGTTAATTTCTTGAGGGAGGTTGTGAGCGAACGCACCCTTGACTACCAAGGCAGAAAGAAGTGTGTGAGCCGCTGCCCCCCCAAAACTACCATGACTACCGAAAAATCGCATTGGCTTTGGCAAAAACAACAGCTTGGTAGTGGTGGTAGTGGGTACTTTCTTAAATTTCAATGCAAGATAGAGAAAGAGAGAGAAAAGAGAGAAGAGAAGTATAGTAAAGGTTTTCGGAAACCACCCACCACCACTACTACCAACGTTTCCCTGGCTGCCGCCGCGCGGCGAGTTGAAGCAATTAAGAGTCATGAGCAAACCAAAACAACCGTCGTATCCCACTTGCCCCTGCGGCTCGGGGCAGTCCTTTAACCCATTCGGCTGCTGCTCTGCCTGTCTGCCGGAGGCAGAAAAACTGATCGAGGAGTTAAGACTGATCTACCTTTGCGAAATGTACAGCGACCGAACTGACGACCGATGCGACAACGCCGCGACCAAGATCGTCGTCGATGGGGGACCGCTCGATTCCGGTTTGCGACGAGCACTACGACGAGCTTAGCCGCGACCCCGATCTCCGCGCGCTCCAGTTCCAAAAGTTTCGGCGCGGGCTGTGGTGCTACGGGGAATCTGTGGCCAAGTCTCATGTTGACTTGTCAATGACCAGAGGCCGCGCCCCGCCAATCCGCCGCCGGTCCGTCCGTCTAAGTCACGCCCTGGGCGACTCGCCGTTAACCGCCAGTCGAAATGCTAGGCCCCGGACCTTGGGTGTAGGTCCTTGATGCGCGTCTGGAGCAATACGATGCCGCGCTACTGAGCTGGACCCACTGTCTCGGGACGAATCTGACACAACACGCCGGCCGCTTAAACTACCGCATGTTTCACTAGTCCTTCGTGATGCCCAGGTGATCGGGAGCGGCCACAGTCTGAAGACTCAAGTACTTTTCGCGCCATCCGATTGGCAATTGCCGTAAATTGCCCGACTTTCTACCCCCATTGATAGAGCTGCAAATCTGAGCGGCTTCAGCCAGCTGTTCGGGCAGCTAGACTGCGAAATTCTCAGTCTCACAGCCAAATTAGCAGGCTCACTCCTTGCCGTCAAAGGCTGGCTTATGCGGAGGTCCGCTTCAGGAGAGAACGTATGCGCGCTAGAAAACTAGTTCGAGATCATTTAGTCGCCCAGAAAATGCTGCACTGGTGTGCAGTCGCAAAATGCCCGCTGATCGACTCGCGGTGCCCGACTTGGAGGGCCCGCAAAAACTTTTGGCACCTGTGGCGTCGCTACCCCCAGATCGCTGCCAGGCTCGGGCTGAACGAGATGTCGTGCTTCGGACCGCTTCGGTAGAGGGCACAGGATTCGGAGGAGAATACATGTTGATTTATCAAGAAGTAGTAATCGAAGAGATTAAAATCGGCGACCTCGTCGAAGTAGAAATGGGTGGAGCACACCTAGGTGCCAGAGTCGTCGGGTGCGACTTAGAGCGGGGCGCACTTAGAGTCGTTCCTTATGGCTATGCCGGACCATCTGAGAATGGCTCCGGCTTCGTTCTGAATCCGTGCCGCGGCGAAGCACTCACTGTGACACCGGGCAAGGGCGGCGTGAAAGTGCGGAAGGCCGTGGATTCCGAAGCTGCTGTCACAGAGCCGCTGACTTGGGAGACAATTGCCCAACGCGAACCCAAAATCTTGGGATTACTCAAGGAAATCAAGGCTGAGCGTCCGCGTGAGGGCAACTACCTTTGGATTTGGGGCAAATACAAGCAAAGGTTGTCTGAACTCGTCGGATGGGATCGCGAAGCAGCGGCGCACCCGGAACTGCGATCGTCGGCTGCATACAACGTCGTGTACCACAAGCTGCTCAACAGCCTCCGTGATCCTGAGTAGTGCGGAAAAGCCCGACAAAGTTCGAAACCGCACAGGCATGCTTGATACCGCGCAGCTCAAAATCCTGTACTCGTCACACTAAGAGTCGCTCGTAGCACTTCTGCGACATCTCAGCGGCCGCCGATCTGTTCATAGAACGTTGAAGCCTTGCACGCCGAAACCTCATCATGCCGTAGCGCAGGGCTTGACGCTCTCCGGCTTGAATTTCCGAAGAGGGCGAGTCCTTCATCATCGGAAACTGGGGTAACCGATCGAGTTGAGGAACTCAAGGTAGACAAGATAAAGGCTAGTGAACTCTGTAGTGCTTGTCGATGAATAACCGAAAGCCGCAGAGACTGGTACTGGACCCAAGGACAAACCAACGCTCGTATTCGAGCCTGTCACCTCCCCCGTGGAAGGATTGACGGTGAACCCTTGTGAGCCTCCTATGCCGTACACGCTGCCGCCGCCAGACACAGAGATAGATTGGCCCGAAAAAGCCTGACTATTGCCGGCAGTGACGGCGAGCGACCCTCCCGGCAGTCCTGCCTCTGGTCCAACGCTAAGATAAGCGCCAAACATACCGTAGGCATCAGAATACAAGCCAACACTGATTCCGCCGCCGCCAACTGGGGTGACTAGCGAGCCGGTAATTCCGACATAGTTGGTCGAGCTACCGGCAGAAACCTGAGTTTGTGTAAGCGGTGCAAGCGTTGCGTTCGACCCGGAAAAGGCTGGCATGGAGGGTCCGCCGAATGATATGTTGCCACCGTGCGGAAGGCGGAAATTAAATGGCCCGGGCGACCATCCGCCGCCAAAAGCGCCGCCGCCCATACCTCCGCCGCCTCCGCCGGCGTTGAATGACAAGCTCCCACCACCCGAACCGCCCGTTTCTTGCCGGCCATCCGGATCGACCCACCGGTTTGGGTTGTTCCGCGCATACGTATACGTATTGATTCCACCAGAGGCGATGATGGCTTCTACATCCGGCGAAAGAAACTGTCCGATTCGAGGATCGTAAAAACGGGTGCCAAAGTAGTACAGACCGGAATCAGCATCCCAAGGATGGCCTGCGTAAAAATACTGTTCAACCGAACTGTAGCTCCGCGAAAGCCTGCTCTGCGTCGAACCGACTGAGCCGGGTATTCCGAAGGCCGAGTAAGAAAACTTCGCTAAAGTTGTTCCGTTGTGATCAGTGATGGATCTAATGGTTCCGTCGCGATCCAGGTAGTAGTATTCCGGCTCTCGGGCCGAACGAAGACCATCACTTCCCGATCCCAAAGCGGCCACCGGCCCTTCAGAGCCATAAACCAGATCACGGCATTCCAATCCGGAATGCCCTTCTACATTCGTGCATTCGGCATAACGGGAAACAAAGTAGACCATCTTTCTCCGGTCGGCTCTGCGCGAGATAACGTTACCAAACGCATCGTAGCTGTACCGAATCTTGGTCTTGTGAGGTGCGGGTACTCTGACTTCTACAAGATGTCCTAACGCGTCGAACTCGTAACCCTCCTTCCCGTAGGTTTGACGACGTCCGCCGTCGTCGTAGCTGATACCAGTGCTGCCTACCCGTGACGGCGCGGAAAAGGCCGTGGCCGCATTCTCGGAATATTGGTATGCCCCCTCGCCGGATACTGAAGCTCTGCGCCCGAATTGGTCGTAGGTATAGTTGACATTCTGAATCTCGCTGGAGGCAACTGGCGTCTCGGCCGTGATGCGATCAAAACTGTCGTATGAAAAATTCGTCGACCCAACAAGAGAATCTTCGATTCCCCAGACATTTCCCGTAGGGTCGTAGCTGTATAACAACTTAAATTCCGGGTCGCCGCCAGCACCGATATCAGAGATCGAACACAGGTAGCTCGCCGGCACCGATTGGCATGAAGTATTGATAAGACTTGATTGCCCGTACGTTCTGGTCTCCTGGACGCCATTTCCAAGGAGGAGACTAGTCGGCTCTAAATACCCATTGAAATCTTGTAGCCGAACTAACTTGTGGTTCTCCCATTCAATGGCAGACAACATGGACCCATCGTATTTGTACTGGACTTGTGCCCCATCTGGGTACTGGATACCTTCGATCCGTCCGACACCGTCATAGCCTAGTGTAAGGTTCAAATCATGACCGTTCACGTGATTGACCTGATGAACCACTCGGCCCATCGCGTCGTAAAAGAGATCGGTTCGAATTTTCCCTGCGGTACCCTGAGTCAACCGCCCAGCAGCATGATCGCCGCGGTCGTAGCTAAACGTTTCAAGCCGATTGTGCTTGCCGTGCCGATCAATGTTGAATACCTCTATCACTCTGCCTAGAACATCCCTGTTAAATTCGATCGTCCTCCTGGCGTCAGGTATCCAGCGCTTTAATTGACCGGTCTGGTTATATAAATATCGGCTTTCGCCGTGATCGACATTTTTGATGGAATTTACATTTCCGAGCCCGTCATATCCTATAGAGGTTAGCAACCTGTCCTGTCTCGTAACCTCTCGAACCCTGTTAAGACCGTCGTATTTATATAAAGTAGTAGTAACGTCAGTTGCTTCTTTTAGAGGGCCGGGGTCGGACAGTGGCGGATGGAACTGTAACACTCGTGTACAGTCATTAAAATGCTCCGAGTATTCTTCCGTCGATACACGATTGCCGAAAACGTCAAATGCATCGACCCATCCGTTCCCGTTCGCGTCGAGCCTGGCAGCGCGAAGTCCGTCGTAGCAGGATCTACTGACAGCTCCGCGAGCGTCCCGCAGCGAGAGCACTCTCTCAACTTCATCGCGCTCGATTTCAAGCTGAACAGTTGTTCCGCTGGGCTTGTCGCTGAGACTTGGCATCACGGCGGGGGAATCAATCCGTATTAATTTTTCCTGCTGGTCGTACGAAGTAGCGAAGCCCACGGCTTTGCCTTGTGGCGCGGACTGGCCGAACAAATACGGGTGGCCATATCCGTTTACTAACTGCTTGGTCGTTAGCCCCCCCGATGACTCCGACAAAATGGATTGCTTTGTTGGGTCGCCGAAATCATTATAGGAGATCTTCATCGAGGAAGAATCGGGGTTGATCACCTGTCCCAGCCGTCCAAATGCATCATAGAAAAACTGTGTTGTGTCCCCGGACGCATTGGTCGTCGAACTTACTCGGCCTGCATTCGCGCCAAGAGCATCAGCGTCGATACCGTAATAGCTGAACGTCACAGTTTGATTCAGCGGATTGACGATTTTTGATAAGTATTCATCCTGTTGGTCGAAAACTGAAAGCGTCTTGTTGCCGAGACCGTCTTCGGAACACGTAACGTTCCCGGAGGGAGAGCGTGAAAACTTTTCCTCAGCGCTGGTATTTGCATTGATCCAACGCCTTACTCCGGTAAGCTGCCATAAATGGGTGCCTTGAGCCGGCTTGTTGCACGCCGCTGTATCATAAAAATAGTTAGTCTCCTTCAATTTTCCAAACCGATTGTCAGATAATTCATCCGATAGCGGATATCCAAACGCATGTGCCTCGCTATCATTTGAATAAGTAGAGTGCTCATGTGTTTCTAGACTATTAGGCTGATTCCCCGAGTCGACGGCGATGTCGCTGACGTTGCCGGCTTCATCGTAGGAAAGGACCGTGCTCTTCCTGGCGGGAACTGTCGAACTGGTGATTTCGGTTGTCTGTCGCACCAGCCGAGGCGCTTTGTCACCTGCAACGGTAGTAGGTTCCAGATCATACTCCAGCAGCGTATTCAAAAGTGGCCGCTTCTGGCGATCTTCGAGAGTCTTTCGATACAACCTTCCAACAGTTATGCCACCTTTGTCGCCTGCGGAGCCCTGGTCCGGAGCTAGACCGTCACCTTGGTGAAACCACTGAGATTCGAGGAGTTGCCGTCCAGCAGAGTCGGCGTCATGAGCGATCTGAACCTGATGGAATCCCCGGAACCGATTGCCCGCCTTGAAATACGCGCCACCGGTATATGCATAGTTTGCGCCGGTGGCGGTAAGTCCATCGGAGAGTACGCTGCGCTTGAGAACCGGAATTGAAAAACCCAACTTCGCATCCTTTTCGAAAGATGAAAACTCGTACGAAAAGTGTCCTGTTAAGCCGAGTGGATCCTTGATGTCGGTGATGACGTCGGTCGGCCGGAAATCAGAGATGTCCAAGACGTATTGGTTGCCTTTAACCCTGTTCCAATCGCAGAGCAAATCGGATTTTCCATCGCCCGTGAAATCTCCGGCTACACACGCCAACCAGGGAGGCCCCCACGCCGTGGTGGTTAATGAAACACTTCCATTAGGGGCGAAAAGCGACGATGTGAAACCGCTGCCTGTGGAAAGCGACTCGCTCCAAGCATTGACCATGTGGCATTCCTTCATCCGTTGGAGGAGAGGCTTATCGGGGCAGTCGCCATTGGCTTTCAGGTACGAGTTAACCTCGTTTGATTCGTTATTGAATTCGTAAACGTAGTTACATGCTACGTCTGTTCGCCCGTCGCCGTTAAAGTCGCCGGTAATACACTGATTTGCAACAACGAATCCGTATTCTTTTGAGGTTGAAACTGGCGGTCCGAGCCAGTCTACAGTGCTCCAGCCGGAACCGGTAGAAAAGCCCATCGACCATTTACCGTTAAACTCCCCGGAGCCGCTGGTTCCGGTATAGCAAGCGATGTCGGCGTTGCCATCTCCATTAAAGTCGCCCACGACACAGTGCGAAGGGACGACCGCCTGCGACCCCAAATCGCCTGTAATGGCTGGACCATTTGCCCACGCCGACGATCGAAACATCATTCCCGTCGAAATGGCAACGTGCCAAACGTGATCTGTCGCGCCGTAGCATGCAATATCCTGCCTCGTGTCCCCGTTGAAGTCTGCCGCAACGCATGCGCCGGAGACCTTCTCCGAAGCTCCCATGGGGCTACTGCCTGTCCACAAACTCGTTTTCCATCCATTGCCGGTCGATAACGCCACGGACCATTTGCCCTTGTCCGAAACTTCCGTAGACGAGACCAGGCAGGCTATGTCGGTCTTACCATCTCCGTCGAAATCACCGAAAACACAACGATCTGTCAAGGGCGCATCTCCACCGGCTCCGCCCGCGAGGACCGGGCCGTTGCGCCAGACGGCCACGTCAAATCCATGGCCGTTCGATAAGCCCACGTTCCAGTTTCCGTCGGTGGAGTTGTAGCAGGCAATATCAGCTCTGCTGTCGGCATTGAAATCACCTACCAGGCACGTAGAGTGAACATCCGGGACGGTCACCTTCTTGTTTGGCAAATATACTTGTCCTGAAGAGAATGGAATCTCGACCGTGATCTGCTTCTTGACAGCCGGCCCTGGCCAAACGCTCACGTTAAATCCGTTGTATTTTTGTTTGATTTGGGTCTGGCTGCCGCTGTCGGACGAGCCCTTGGAAATTCCCATTTGCCAATGACCGCTGGTGTCCGAAGCGCACGCGAGGTCGGCTTTTCCATCTCCGACAAAATCTCCCATGAGGCACTGAGTGTAAATGGTGTCGCTAATCACTGGCCCTTTAACCACCGCCCGCGACCACCCTTTACTTTTGACCGTGTAGTAAGTGCTGTTGAATGTGGGATCGTCCGTGTTGTCCGAGTAAGTGCTGTCGCTTGTGATCTTGTCCGAGTAAGAAAAGTTAATCGACGAAGATAGAGGACCCACGTTCCTGGTCACCACAAGCAACAGGGAACGGCCTGTTTCAGCGCTGCTTCGATACTTGAGGTTATAAGTCGCGTATGGATATCCGTTTGCAGTTATGCTGATTTGGCGAATTCGAAAGGAATTTGTGACATGGATGCCGCCGACAAAGGATGTTGTAGTAGCTTTCGGAGGCAGGGCTTCGTACGTTACATCGACCTTGTTGCGTGGTTGCAGTTCCGCTCGGCTATTTCCGCTGAACACAAGACTTGTCAAATTCAGCATTCCCGCAGTTTTGCTGTAGGTCAACTCTGAGTAGTTTCCAGTAAGGTCTTCGACGCGATCGAGACTCCATTGAATTGTTCCGCTTGCTCCTGACAAGCGACTTCCCGCTGTGGAGCCAAATGTATATTTGGTACCGAAGGAATCGAAGACCATCCAGCTATCGTCGGCGGGATCATATTGCGCTTCGATTCGGAGGTCTCCTTGCTTGTCACGATAGAGGTCGTCTTTCACGTTCACCAGATCGACAGAGGAGCTTCCCAAGCTGAATAGAAAGTCTTTCGACGAATAGTCAATGCCGTGCGCTCTGCTTCGTGCGATGCTTCCGGCCGAGAAAGTCCAGCCAACGCCAACCGATCCGTATGACTGCTGGCTGTGGTATGCCAAGGTCAACTCCGGCACGGACCGGCCCTTGGCGAGAGGCATTGCCAGGTGCATCCGCATTGCCAGCCCACCGGTGAAGTAGTCAGATTCTATCTTGATTGGCAGCGGCGAGAGTGGGGCACTAGCGAGTTGAGGCGCAGTTACATTCCCCAAACTGGGAGTCGTAAGGTCGGCTCCGAAGCGTGGGTCAGGCTGCGAGACTATTCGGTACGGTTCACTTTGACCAAACGCCTGACCGGACACAGCAGTTGATAGCAACAGGATCAGCGGCAAGATGATGGTTTTGCGCATTGGCGGAGTATATACATACCTTTACTTCAAGTCGACGGCCCACTCCTCCGCCTGCTGCTGGGCGATCAGACCGGTCACCCCGGCAATTCGGAGCACTATCTGGAAACGCGCTCTGAGAAACAGGTCCTCGCTGTCCGCAGCGTCGCGGGTCCACAAAAAGTTGAACGTAACTTGGACAATTCGGAACTATGTCGCGCCCGGGCAAACCGACTAGAGTCGATTAATGTGGTGGCTAACGGGTCGGTTCCCAATACGTTCAAAAAACTCTTCGCCAACACCCGCTGTAACTTCTTGAACTTTAAGGGCGAGATTTTCGGACCTACGAGTTCGGAATACATCTGTTTGATGAAGGCGCCTGCAACAGCCATGCCCCTTCCTGGCGAGGTGGAGCGAAGTCTGATCCGAGCCGGTTAAGCATGGTGACCTCGACGCGAGATTTCCTAGCTGGGGCCTGGTCAGACGGCAATCACAGTTGTATTCTGATACGCAGAATCCGGGTTGCGTACTTTGAAACTCCGAAAGGCTCGTGACTATCGGAGGCCCCCCCAGTTCGGGGGGAATTGCAGCGGGTGCGAGGGAAGCATTGTGCGGCGTGCATTGAGAGCCTTGGATTTGTTCGCGGGTGTTGGCGGCAGTACGTGCGGTACACGACTGGCCGGAGTCGATGTTGTGGCTGCCGTTGACTGCGATCCCGAGGCACGTTTGACATTTAAGGACAACCACCCGACTGTGCGCTTCTTTCGCCGCAAGTGCGAGAGTCTCAGGCCTCGGGAAATCCAGCGCCAATGCGGGAGGATCGACCTGATAGTTGCGTCACCTGAGTGCACCAGTCACACGTGCGCGAAAGGCAGCGCGCAGCGGTCCGAGAAAAGCCGCAACACTGCATTCCAGGTGGTCCGCTTTGCTGCACAGCTAAAACCTCGCTGGATTGTCGTCGAAAACGTATTGCACATGAGAACCTGGAGGAAGTACCCGGAGTGGATAAGACAACTCGAAAAGATCGGCTACCGAGTCCGGCAGCAGGTCCTCAACGCCGCCGAATTCGGTGTGCCTCAATCGCGCAAACGTCTTTTTGTTCTCTGTGATCTGTACACGGACCCTCCAAAAATAAGCTCGCGCCGACCGCGTCCGCGTAAGACGGCTGCCATGATCATAAATTCGAACGGAGCCTTCGCATTCTCGCCGCTCAGGAAGAAGAAACGTGCTCGCCCCACGCTCGGCCGAGCGCAACGCGCAATAGCGGCTCTGGGAGCCAATCGTCCGTTCATCATCGTGTACTACGGCACAGACGGAGCGGGAGGCTGGCAGCGTCTAGATGCCCCGCTTCGCACGATAACTACCGTAGACCGATTTGCACTCGTTCGACCGTCTCGAGAGGGGCACGAAATGCGGATGCTACAGGTGCCGGAGCTTCAACGAGCAATGGGCTTTCCTTCGAGATATAAACTTCGGCGGGGTACCCGCCGGACCAAGATCAAGCTTCTCGGCAACGCGGTGTGCCCGCCAGTCATGCAGGCCGTCGTTCGGAGGCTGACTGCTTCCGGCGGTGGGGAGCGCTGACTCGTCCCCAGGTCGAGTTGGCGTACCCGATTTTGACCTCGACTTGGTAATCGGCAAGCTGAGTCCGGCTGCAACTCCCGGGGCAAAACCCCCGGCCGCGAAATAGTTCCCTTGATGATGTTTTGAGACAATATGACCGACGTATTGACACCTGAGCAGCGAAGACGCTGCATGGCTGCCATCAGGGGCAAGGATACCAAGCCTGAAATGGCGGTGCGCTCGGTGCTCGACGCGTTGAAGGTGAAATACGACCTACACCGACCAGACCTTCCGGGAAAGCCTGACATCGTTCTTGCTCGCCGCAAGAAGATCATCTTCGTGCATGGCTGCTTCTTCCACATGCACAGGTGCCGCTACGGTCGTGTGGTTCCGGCGACAAACAGGCGGTTCTGGAGCGACAAGCGCGGTGAGAACCGCGAGAGGGACAAGAGAAACAGGGCGGCCTTGAGGAGGAAAGGGTGGAGGTTGTTCACCGTCTGGGAGTGCTGGACGAAGGAACCGATAAAGCTCACTGAGAGGATCGCTGGTTTTCTTGTTGCGTGAACCTGCGGTGATCCCGCACCTTGTCGTAGCTGATCGCAAGGTCCTGCCCGAGCCTCATGTCCGTCATGACCACGGGCTGCGAGTCCAGCGTGCCGAAGACGATCCCGCTCTCGTCGTCGCTTTCACAGACTGAGAGCCACAGCCACTCAGCCTCGCCGGAGCGGTCGTCAACGATTTCGAACTTCACATGGTCACCGGTTTGGTATTTGCCCATCAGATTGGATTCTATCATCGTGTTCCGCGACTACGAGCAGAGACCCACTGGGCGTGCCCATCAACGACTTGAGACGACAGCGTGGAAGCCGTTCTCTTCGGTCCTGTCAATCTGAGGTCGAAGTCAATGGTCACATCGTTAGCGACAAGTACACTTGGCGTGCCCATATCATGGCTGGCTAGGTTAATATGGCCTCAAGAGGCTTCTCCGTAGGTCTGCCAAAAGACTGATGCATATGAGCACACCACCAGAAGAGGCACTGCCCGCCGAGAGAAGGGACAGCTCAGGCGAGCCCCACGATCCGCAGCCCACAGCTAATGAGCAGGTCGCCGAACCCTGTGCTTTGTTTGCCCTTCTGCGGGTAACGGCCGGAGATCGGATGCCCGAAGGGCCGCTCGGCCCAAACAATGTGCCGCCCTCCGCCCTGGTCATGCCCGTCGAGATGGCGATGGAAGATCTGGTGCAGCACGCGCGAAAGTGCAACAACCCTGGCTGCCTACATGTTCCGGGGCCTCTCCAAATTTATCGCCGTATGCGCCCTAATTCGATTCATGGGGCTCTTGGAGTGAAAGAACGAATTTTCAGGACGCTCTGGACTCACCGCAATCACGAATTTGTCCGCTTGGTCCGAGATCGCATTGTCAAGAATCAGGCCGAGCTGGCGGAGGTAATCTCATCGGGAGCATTCACTACAGGAAACCGACTCCAGGAGCTTATCGACAAGATGCGTAAGGCGGGCGAGGACGGACTTCCTGTGCTCAACGTGCTCGCTGCCGTACTCTGGGCGACCGAGTTTAAAGGCAAGGATGCCGAGCTTCTCTTCCGGTGCGTAGTTGCTCTTATCGAGTGGAAACAACCAACTAAGACCGAGGGAACGAAACCCGCGGAGGAAAAAGACGATTCCAAGTTGCTCCGGTCGGAATATCGTGGTGCCATCCGAGAGCGAGATCGTGCGGTCCAGGCGTCTGAGAAACTCGCGAATGAGCTGCAGCTTAGGGATCGCCAACTTGACAAGGCTCGACGCGACATAGAGGACATTCAAGGAAGGTATAACCACGCAACAGAGGACATTCAGGGAAAGTACAACCACGCAACAGAGGACATTCAGCGCCTCCAGCGTCAGCTGCGCGATAAGGACCTCGCGTACAGAGATGCGAAGCGAGATGGAGAGAGGGCGACGAACTCGGCGGGCGCACTCCGCCGAGATCTTCACGAACACCAAAAGACTATGGGGGAGTTCCAAGCTGCTCGTGCGAATCTGGCGCTGCAGCTCGCCGAGCAAAGACGGACAATTGAACACCTGAAGCTCAAACTCGCAGCCGTTCCTAGAGGGTCAGATGCTGTCAACCTTTTTCTGGGCGAGGAGGAGCAACGCCTCGATATCGCCCGCGAGATTTCGGCCGGAGGCGACAGAGTACGTGCCGATCACGATTGGACTCTCTATCGGAAACTGAAGCACGCTTTTCTCGAGGCACATCCTCAATACTTACAACCGGCGCCGGTCAAGGTTCGCGCCAAGACAGCGGCTCGTTTCCTCGCGTTGGGTGGTGCCGTGGAGGTAGGAAGGAGCTGCTACCTTCTCGAACTAGGCAGGCACCGGATCATGGTGGATTGCGGTATCAAGCCCGGCCCGTCCGCGGATCTTCATCCACAAATAGAACAGCTGGATCACCTCGACGCACTTATTCTGACGCACGCACATACGGACCACATCGGGTGGGTACCTGCCCTGGTCCGCCGCTTTCCGGATATCGGGATCTACTGCTCGAAAGGGACGGCGGCTCTGCTGCCCGTCATGCTCGACGACTGCTACAAGCATTACACGCGGAAGATCTTTGTTCAGCGCGAACGAGCAAAGTACATCTCAAACGCCGCGCCTGTTCAGGAGCTCTACGACATCGCCGATGTTCAGACAGTTTCTTCTCTCGTAATCAAATGTTCGTTCAATGAGGAAGAGGGACTCCCATTTGGCGACGTATCGCTGCTGTTCTATGAAGCAGGGCACATCCTCGGTGCGGCGAGCGTCTTGCTCCAGGATTCAACCGGTCGTCGCATTTTTTTCTCCGGCGACTTCGCGTCCTTTCCGCAGCTGACCCTTGGCCGGGCCTACTGGCCCGACGACATCGGCGAGGTCGACTTGCTGGTTCTTGAATCGACGTATGGTGGGCGCAAGCCGCATCGACCTCTGGAAGACAGTCGTAAAGATCTCGTTTCATTCGTCGCCAAAACCATCGAAGCTCGCGGCTCAGTTATTCTTGCATCGTTCGGCCTTGGCCGAGCGCAGGAGCTCCTGAAATTGATTGTTACGAGTATGAACGAAGGGGCTCTCCCGAGAGTAGAAGTCTACGTCGATGGATTGATCAAACGTGTCAATCCGATCTATCGCATGTTTGCAAATTTCGATGTCCCAGCAGAATCGTTCTACGAGGTCACGGGCGAAACCGAGCGTCAGGAAGTTGCAATCTCGGCTCAAACGCGCCCTTCGATCATCATCACGACATCTGGAATGCTCACTGGTGGACCTGTGCTTCTTTACGCCAGCCATCTGCTCCCAGACCCGCGTCACCGTATCGTGCTCACCGGCTATCAAGACGAGGGGGCACCTAGCAAGGTCCTGAGAGATGTGGCCGAGGGACGGCGGATTGTAACCTACGAAGACGAACGTGGCGATGAGGCGAAATTTGAGGCTGCGATGCCAGCCGAGGAAGTTGGTCTGTCGGCGCACGCAGATCAGCCAGGTCTGCTAGAGTACGCAGGAAAATTGCGACCCCGACAAATCGCGTTGGTCCACGGGGAATCGTCGGGCCAAAAGTTGTTGCGAGAGCAGCTGTTGATGATTCATCCGAAATCCGATGTAATCTGTGGACCGAGCGACCTGCGACTGCTGTGACTCTAAGCCGAAGCCAGCTCGCTGACATTCTCGGGATCTTAGAGAAGATCGACAGCGGACGGATCCAACCGCGCTTCGGTGACCGCATCGGTCGTTTTCTGCGTCAGTACGCATCCGGTCGAAGGGAGCTCCGCGCCGTTCTTGCACAACAGTCCACCTCGCTCCGGTCCGATGGTGCTGTGTCCGGCAAACTGCTCGGCGCAATTGAAGTGCATGCCCTCATCGAGCCTGAGGTTGACGTGCTCGCATTTCCCCTCGGCGAGACTGCCAGCACACTGGTCGTGTCCGAGCAGCTCGGCGGGATTCTGAATCTTCGCATGTGGTTGAACGCCGGCACCGCGCAAGCTGCCTACAATGTGCTACGAGATGCCCCTGCCGTCCGTCTCATCGGCGACTATCGATGGACTCCGTTGGCTCAAGTTACGCCTGGCGAAGCGCGGATTGAACCGGCTGACGGTTCGCTCTCGTGGCGAGACGCCAGGTGTCTCAAGGTCGTCGCCGACGATCTGCTTCGCCCGCCCCACGCGGTAGAATATGTACTTGACTACCGACTGGGACCGCCCGGTCTGAAGTTCTTTAGAACGATTTGTGCGAGCAGAGCGAATGGCGTGTGGCAGGCACTGCCATGCTTTGGGCAGGCACGCACTTTCAGAGTGCGCACGGCCGGAGTGGACGATGGTGTTCCGCCGGGTGATTTGCTCTTGCTGCTTGCATATCGCGAGCCGTGGTCCATCGATTGGACAATCGTTCGCGCGGTAGCGATACAACCAGACGAGGTCCTTGCCCACGCTCTAACCTGGGCACACTTCCGTTCGGAGCTATCCGGCGAGAGTTTTGGCGCAGTCACTGTCACAGCTGCCCGCGAGGCCCTTCAGGCGTGGGGCGTCAAGTCAAGTCATCTGGGTCCTGTGGATCTAGATCAGCAGTTGCTCCCTGTCACGAAGACACTTCTGCAGTACATTCGTGGAACGTGCTGATGGCTCACAGCTCCCAGGGAACGAGATCTCCGTCATTGATTAGATCCTGAAACCGATCGTGAATCTCGGCTGCAGGCCGTCCTTTCACGCGCAGACCCATCTCCAGGTTCCCTTGAAGACCGTGATAGGTCAGATTCGCGGATGTGACCAGCGCGTCAAAGCGATCCCCGACTAGAAGCTTTGCGTGGATCGCGGCCATCTCATCGCGCTCGTCGTCGACCCATCGGAAAATTGAAGGTCGTCGAACACCTGTCCGCCACGCCCGAAGAAGAGCCTGCCGATTCACATCTTTGTGGAGGACGATCGTTACAAGTACGCCCCGCTCAGCCGCGCGTGCAATCGCCTCGATCGTCTGTGCGGCAAGTCCCGTGAGTGCCGCATCGACAGTGACCGAATAACCGACTAATAGAAGGGTTTGTTTGCAGTGGGCGATGATCTCCCGCGCGACGCCGCCAGTCGTCCGAAGCCCTGGACGAGCGATTCCGGGGTAGGTCCAAGCGACTTCGACTACAGTCTGCGCCGAGCCGACTACCTCAGCGGTATGGGCCGCAATCCGCAGCGCCAGAATCAACTGATCGATATTCGGAGCAGTTGTCAGAACATCGCGGTAAGAACGGATTCTACTGTGCTGAACGCCGAGGTGCGCCTGCAACGCCGCGTTCGGTGTTGACAATCCCACGCTGCCGGCCTCGAGCGCATCCGCAAACAAGTTCACTCGGCGCGCTCCTTCCAACTGAACGAGGGCGGAGACATTTCCGATAAAGGCTGCGACGCTCACGAGTCAAAGTACGCGGTCCCGAGCTCGGCGACGGTCGAGACGACGTGTGCACGATCGAGATAACGGTTGCCACGTTCGCAGGAAGTTTCGGAAACGAGAAGGCACGCGTGACATGCAGCACCATTAAGATGTCCCATCTCCCCGGGTGCGCTGTGCCCACAAAGTGGATCTGACGAACAGAACGTGGCACGCTCCAATGCATCGCGCAGCAGCGGTTCAAGACGGTGCGAGCGACCATTATCGGCTAATCCGCCGAGGCTGCCATCAGAATCGGGCGTCGCCGTGTACAAGAGGACTCCAGCCATCGGCGCTTCCAAATCGGAATAGATTCGCTCTCGAATTGATGTCGAAGAGTATCCGCAGTCGAACGAGAGCCCCTGAATGAGCAGGTGAGCTAGCGAGTGCAGCAAAACAAACCTAGCGCCAGGATATCTTGAGGCGGGAAGCTCTCGCTCTTGTCGCCATACGGTGTGAATTCGCTCCATCGCGGCCGAACGGCTTATGACCGACGGCCTTTTTTCCCAATCACGTACCGCATCTTCGGACAACTCCAGAAATATTCCCTCGCCTCGCAGCTCGACCGCGGGCCGCCAATTCAGATCGGCGCTGCTAAGCGTCTGAATCTTGTAACGATCTGGCTGCTCGTCGTCGCCGATGAGATCAAACGGACTGTCAATTCGCGTGAAGCCCGCGAGCGCGCGCACCTCTCGGAGCCGCCGAACAATAACTACGCGTGAAATCAAATGCCGAAAAGCTTTTGGAACGTCGAGCTGCTCCGTCTGGAATTCGCGCCGTGCAGCCTTGGTCGGATCAGAGGGATTTCGCAAGGCCGCATACTCCTCGCGTCGAATATCGAGCGGGGTTGGGCGCCGAGCAGCTTGAGCGCGGCGTTGTTGCAGAGCCTCAAATACCTTGGCGGGATCGTATGGCTCCAACCTGGGAAGAAATCCGCCGTCGATGCCAGCCTTCAGCTTGAAGACAGAGTCCACCTTCGCAAGCTGGTCCTCGTGATAGGCGATCGCCTCGTGAATTGGATCGTCCCATTCGGGTATCGACAACGCACTTCGAACCAGCGTGAAGTAAAGACTCGAAGCGCCGCGGAGGGTCGTCTTCAGTGTGCCACCAATGCAACTCTCGCTGTTGCCGTCACCAAGCCACGGTCGGGCACCCGTGCAGGGTCCTAGGGCAGATGCGGCGCGGTCTCCAAACGCGTCTTCCATCGTCCTCCAGGACCCGCATATATCACAGCTGACTATCAGGTCCGACACAGCGGCGCTTCTCGCCGATTCCCGGAATCGCAGAAGTTCAGGCTGACATCCGGCGCCGCCTCTTCCGCGATGGACGTACGCGTACCATGGGAAATCATCGAGATGTCCTTCGGCGCACGCGACCACAAAGCGCGCCGCAAATACCATGGGGCCGCCTTTTGCGACTTTGACCTCATGAGTCGCCTTGCAACGGAAACGCTGTTTATCCAGATAGAAAAGATCGGCACGATCGTACTGCCCTAGCCGGCGACAACGAGGGCAGAAGAAGTATTGAGGGAACACAAATGAGGGAACGCCACTTGCCCCTCCATCAGATCGGACCGACGGTCGGTAAAAGCGCTGAACGCGGAGCATGCTCCGCAGTCGAGGCTCGTCTATCTCCTGCCCACGGCCCGTCGTCCAGAAATCCGTCCCTGCGATCAGTACAGACACATTGCGAAGATCGACCACGGAGCCGGGCCCGAACGTCGTAATGATTTGACTCGGCCGCAGCTCACCGAATACGGGCGGAAGATTAGTTCTACGGGCCATTGACGCCTAGGATTCGCACGGGGCTGAGTTCTTCGACTTCTCGGAGTGATTGCGGTGCAGCCCAGTGGCCAATCCGTCCTCCTTCGGGAACGCGCAGCAACACATCTTCCGCCGGAACTTGATTCGGGTCACGCGATCTCCATCCATATCTCAGTGGATTCTGGCGGTAAGCCCACCACTCGTCGGCTAACCCATTCAAGGCTTGCACGACAAAGCTCGCTGTCGCAGCATCAGTGATGGTTTCCGCTCTTTGCCTGAACGATTCGATGATTTCGGAAACTCTTGGTTGTTGCGGATCAAACCGTGATGCTGCGGTCTCCGGCGACCAATCGTCGGACCCGAGCCTAGCCATAGCTACATAGGTGCCGCGAATGCCTCGATCCAGAGCCCGAGAAGAAAAAGGGGTCGCACTGATGGCCTCGACGTTGCGATACAGCGTGGCGTGATAGTGCCGAAACCGCTCATAATGCGAGAGATCTCGCGGTCTCGACCAATTGTAGATAGTCACTATCAGCCCGGGACCCCAAATCTGTCGGCCGACACGACTTGTCGCTTGAATATATTCCGCAGTTGTCTTTGGCTGACCTGTAACGGTCATCAGGCCCAATCGATCGATGTCAACTCCAACAGAGATCATATTGCTGGCAAGCACCGCATCCAGTGGAAGCGGACCATCGTCAGTGCGCGGTGCATCATGGCGACATTCAAGCCGCTGCAAAAGAAATGGGATGTCCTCCTGACGAATTCTGCTGGTCAACTCCACATAGACCGGCCGCTGTCGCCTGGGGAGACCGGCATTTCGGAGCTGTTCAAGTCTTGCAGGAATGTCGTCATCCATCAGCCTTATAGCGCCCCCAAGTTCGCGGAGGCTGTTGAAGTACGACACGAGTGTCATATACGGCTCGGCCAGCGTTGCGTTCGCACGAACTCCATTCGCGGAAGACAGCAGAGATGCAGCGACGCGGACATATGCCGTTTTGAGGCTCTTTCCTGGTGCGGACACACCGAGATAAACACGACTAGGGGCATGATCGCTAACCGGCTCTTCGGTGGCGAAGAATGAGTCTTCAGGTTCCAGGCCAGGAGGCGGGAACACTCGGAGGTTGCGCTGGAATACGGCTTGAACCTGTTCGAAGGCACGCCGCACGGTCGCGGTCGATGCAATCACTTTCGGCGTGACCAGCCTCGAATCCACTCGGCGACCCGCGAGAAAGTCGACCGCGGTCTCGTACAAACCAACGAGAGTGCCGAGAGGGCCGGAAATCAGGTGAAGTTCATCTTGAATGATCAGATCTGGAGGTGCTAGGCGCTCGCTGTCTCTCACGACCGGCACACGGCTTCTCGCGCCAGCGGCCCGATGGGACGTGGCGTGTTCTGTCGAGGGCGCGAGAAAACCACATTTCTCGCATTCGCGGTCGATAAAACCAAAGAGCGACTGCACATCACCGTTCCAAGGCATCTGTGCAAATTTGTCGACCGTCGCGATCAGCATTGAAGGACATTCCCGATAGATCTCCTCATCAACCACGACGATCGGGATGCCTTCTTCGCAGCGCAATCTGTGGAAGTCGCACTCGGTTCGAGCACATGCGACCCGGGTCCTGCGTGTGTTCGCGTCGATCCAATATTGCTCCGGCGTGAGTCGCTCTCCGCACCACGGGCATGTCTCCAGGACGCAGGGATTCGGACCTTCCTCCGATGCATCCTCCTGCAAACGCAGCAATGCGCTGCGTGCCTCGTCGTGCGTGTTCGGTGTGCCTTGCAGCCCGAGCCACAGTCCAATCGAGAATCGATAGTCACCCCATGTCCTCGAATCCTGAGCCCTTAAGACTTCAGACGCGCAAAGAAGCGTAGATGCTCGCTGGAACTGCTGGAGCGTCAGAAGTCGCAGCGTATAACGCATCAACACGACGAGGCCGGCGTCGGTTCTCATTCCGCCGATCGATCGACGTCGGCGCAAAGCCATCGTGAACGCCGCCAGACCCAGATATGCTTCGGTCTTGCCGCCGCCTGTCGGAAACCACAAGAGGTCACCGATCTGCCGATCATCGCTTTCCGGATGGATCAATCCCGTCAAGTTCAGAAGGATGAACGCCAGCTGGAAGGGACGCCATCGTCCCTCCAGCCTTGGCGTTGCAGGCGCCGCCGCTGGATCCTGTCTGCGTTGTCGGGCCCACACGGTATGCGAGCGCTGGAGCAACATCGCGCGATTCGCAAATCGAAACGCCAGAAACGCATCGTGATCGTTGATTAGATCATCAATTCCGCGCTGAATTCGACCGAGAGCAAAGGTACATTCCTCCATATGCGCGCGCGCAACCGCTTGCATGTCAGGCGAAAGGCCGCCCACTGTCGCGCTCTTTGCGTCGATCCACTTTCTGTATTCGACTACCAGCGGCATCACCAGTCTTCCGAGCTCGTCAGCCGAACGAACGTCAGCCAGGGCTGACATATCGAACCCCGGGCCACCAATGTCGTGTGTTTCAACCTTGGGCAGCTCGTACTCAGGAATCAGTTCAGTGCGAATAGCCCGCGCGCGATCCGGCCGTTCACTCTGGAACCACTCCGTAGCGCAGCCGTGACCAACGGCAAACTCACGACGGCCTCGGAAGAGCAGGCGATTCGACTCACGGTCACGATCTGAATGTGCGAGAGCCGGCTCGAGTTCACGCGGCAGAAAAATCGCCTCTTCCGAATCCGATTCAACCTTCAGGACCGGCTGAAATATCCACCGATCGACTGACGGCCGAGCACGCTCGCCCTTCTCTCTCCGGTTAACAAGAAAGACGCTCACCGCGTAGTGGTCACCTAACTGCCGACAGAGATGCTCGAGTGTGACACCGTCGCCCTCGGCGATCGGCTGTCGCCTCAAACCACCGCCGGCCTCGAGGGCGATCAGCAATGAGTCGTATTCGCGCGGAGTTCGTATCCACACCAAGCGACGTCGACGTCGTTTGGACTGATTCTCGTCATTCTTCCCGTCACTATTACTTTGCTGTTCTTTGCCTTCGGCAGGAACTTCCGCAAGTGCATGATTCTCAGGAACTTCCTCGACTCGATAGTCACCCCAACTGACGATTACTCTGAGCTTCTTTGTCGAAGTCGGCACCAAGAACGAAAAGCCGATCGACGACGGCGTCAGGGCCTGCGACACCGGCGATCCAAAATCGACAGCCCCCGCCTCTTCATCCTCGCCGTCGCCGGTCAGCTGATCGTCTCGTTCTTCCTCGGGAACGTCCGTGCCGAAAGGCGCAAGGGTGCCCGTGACGTACTTTGTTAGAGGCGATTCATTCAGTTGTTCTTCGGGCGATTCTGGCCCTAGCAATTCCAGGCGCAGTGCGGCGATGATCTTGCTTCGCGCCTCACGCGGTGTTTGAGCACGCCAAAACTCGTCTTGTCGAGGAAGTTTAGTGCCGCTCACATCCACTCCGCCTTGCCAATGACCGTCCGTTAGGCGCGTTTATGCGGCCGAGCAGTTCCTGGTCTCGCACTCACTGCGGCGAAAAGCGTCTTCCGGAATACTCGCCCCAATAGCAAATTGTCGATCTAAGCAGAACGCCGCCGTCGAATCCACCATCTGTCACGGGGTCCGTTGACTGCTAGGATACTCGCTCTCAGGGTCATCCTGCCATAATCATGTGGGGCCGTCCGCGACTGAGTCAAGCTCACGCGACTCTGATTGCTGTGACTCAGTTTTTCATGCTGCTGAGAAGCTCCAGAATCTTCACTAGACACAGCGTGTCTTGCTCGCAGTAGTCCAGCAGTGCCTTTCGCTTCCGCTCGCGCTCAGGTTCGCTGCACTTGCTGCTACATATTCTACCGCCTCAATCTCCGACCAGTTACTCGATTGTCGATATTCAATTCTCCGGTACTTATGTCTGCGGTACCGAGATGCTCGCCCGTTGCAGAAAACACTTCTAAGTGCGCTGAATCTCCCGGATGCCCCTCATCAACATAATACAAGCGGTGGGTCGCAATCTCCTCGAAGACCTTTCTCCTGAACCGACGTTCCAATTTGCCCGTCACTCGAAATCTATCGGGAGCCTTCATTAAAATGGTCTGAAAGTCTCTAGGAGCTGAGCGTGAAGTGTGATCGTAGTATCCGCGCTCAGCGACAATCCATTGCCTAACAGCTTCAAGAGTGCTTGCGTTCCTCAGCTCAGCCGCAAGACCTGAGGACAAGTTTGATATTGTGATTGAATTTCCATCGAAGACCGAGTCGGATGCGCTCAGAAGAGAGACTATCGCTTCTGCATCAGCCAATTTGCGCTCAGCAGCTTCGCAGATGGATTCGTCTTGGAGTTGGAGTGGAGGGGCTGCAGATGAGTATTGATCAGCCGGGTTGGAAACTCGCTCTGGCCGCCAACACTTATAATACCTACTTCCAAAAACTAAGTCCCGAGCGCGTGCTCGTTGATCTTTTGCAAAGTCGAGGTTATTGAAGAGCTGCAGGAAATGCGCTTGGCCGAAAAAGTTGGTGTCTTTCAACAGAACTGTGGAGGTGATGGAAAGTTCCTGAGCCGCCGCAAGGAATAGTCCCAGGGCTGCTTTCCAGTCGGAGTGGTTGTGCAAACTCCGCTCGTTTAGAAATCCGACCATTTCAATTAAGGATCTCGTTCAGATCTTTGTCGAGTTGGTCAAAAAAACCGTCTGGCCAAGACGAAAGATCACCGGAAGCTGTGACCGTGATCGGCACCACCATAGGTTCGATTGCGCCACTTGGTTTACTGAAGAAGAAGAAGCGTACGTCTTCCGGCGCAAGGACTGCTTGCTTTAGCATCCGGCGAATGCCATTCATGATATGTTCGCTGTGCGTTTCCACAAACACCTGAGCCCCACCAGCAGCAACACGCCCCAAGAATTCGCCAATGTCTGACTGTGCCTTCGGATGAAGGTGTGCTTCGGGGTTCTCTACAATCAAGGCCGTATTAGGTTTCGCTGCAAGTCCAGCAACTACGATCCCAAGCACGAATGACAGCCCAAATCCCGTGTTTGTGGGTCGAACGAAGAGCCTGCGACCGGTTGCCTGAGTTTGAAGGGCCATGCCAAGACGAACTTGGTCAGCGTGTCGAAACACGTCAGATTCTGCGTCAAATCCCGGGAACAACCGCGCCATCCAGAGTACCCACTGGAACTGAATGGTGGGATACTCCTTTCCATCAGAGCTCTCCAAAATAAGATGGTCGTTGTCCACTGGAATTTCCCGAGACATGGACGCAACAATGAATGGCGCGTTTTCGCCATACTTGCCAACACAGAGTTGGTGAATTTCTGCTCCGGGAATTTCAAAAGCCTTGCGAGGACCGATCCGTTCAGCATCCAGATAGTTAAAGGGCTCCGGGAAAATGTCCAGCGTTCCTAGTGGCGTCACACTCTCCGCTATGCGCAGATAGTATTCTTCCGAATTCGCGTCGGTTTGGGGGCATCGAAATTCGATGCGTGCGCGGCCAGGTTGCGAGATTGTGATGCCAATGAAATCGCCATTGGGATCAGCACAATAAACCTCTCCGGCCGTCCCCAAATCGGTGAGACCGCCTCTCAACTGAATCCGGCCTTGAGAGATAGCTCCGGATTGCAAGGACTGTCGAAGCACCAAAAGGCTTTGGATAACTGTAGATTTGCCTGCACCGTTAACACCAGCCAGAACATTTATCGACCCTAGATCGAGCGTCAGCGATTTGAAGCACTTAAAATTGGCCAGGGAAAGCGAGGCTATCACTTCAATGCCTCCCGAACTACTTGGTGCGCACGCTCAAATCGCATCCGCACCGAATTGACGCTTCCGGTGCCCGTTGACAATGATTTTGTGTACTCAATGTCAGTTGCCAGCATATTGGAGAGTGACTTCATAATTTGGTCTTTTCGGTTCCTCAGGTCCGATGCGTCGTAGGCTTGCAACACATTTGCCCACGATTCGAAGAGCGCTTTATTTATGGGGCCCCTCCTCCCACCATATGTGAACTTACGGAATGCATATTTCCCGAAGACTCCGTGCGCGAGGCCCATGGCTTCGCGGAAGCGGGACGCGAGTTGATCGATCTCTGCCGTAGGCATTCCGTTGAGTTCCTTCATGGTGATCGACAGAAAACTGTTCAGGTCGGCTTTCGAGTACGATTCGAAAGGGTGAAGGTGGAATGCCAAGTATCGCAGCACGCATTCCCGAGCATCCATACGGGTGTCATTAACGCCTGAATCGGTTGCTCTCATGAACTCTCGACCTTCAGCTAGGCTCCTCAAGAGTGCTGTCGCAGCCCCCTGGAAAAGGGCGTGACGGATTTCTTGAGGAGTCAGCACCAAACCCCCAGTGTTTAGCCGATAAAAAATTGTAAACTTCACCTCTGGGGGAGTTTCCGGACGAATTATGAACAGCGTGATTTGTGTTTCCTCAAGGTCTCGTTGCATTCCTCTCGACAATTGACTGAACGTCTTTCCACCCGCCGCTACGGCCAGATACTCAAGACCGTGAAGTGCAAAATTCTTTTTCGTTACGAAATCCTGAAGAGTGGAAAGCCTTTGAAGTCCATCAATAACTGTCCAGCGATTGGCATCTATTCCGTCAAAATAAAATGCCGGAAGTGGAATACGGAGCAAGGCAGATTCTATGAGTCTAGATCGTCTTACAGGATCCCAGACAAGGTTTCGTTGAAAGTCTGGATTGAGTACGATCTCTCCCAGAGAGATTTTCCGTAATACTTGAAAAACGGACATTGGTTCACGATCCACTTTGATCTTTGAAGGGTCGAATGGATCAACGATTAATTCGTCGCTTTCGGCGTTTTCCTCCTCGACCCCCAATGAATCCAAATCAATCCCGCCGGCCCTGCAAATGTCGCTAAAAATGTCCGGGGTTGTTCTCCTGACTGCGTTCTGGGGGTTATAGGAGGGGCCAAGTTCCCTTGGATTTCCAGCATCGTCGGTACCGGATACAGGTGTTGGGAACGGCCTATAATTTAGAATCTCAGCAAAGAACTGGTCAGGGCGCTCAGGGTCGGGAGAGACCTTCCCTATCTGACCATAACCGAAATACTCCCCACGCCCGGATCTGGATGGCTCGTAATAAACAAATTCGATGTCAGGAAGCGTTAGCTGATTGAAGTACTTCTGCGGGAAATGATAGCGCTGACCGATTTCATCTCTGTATTCTGACCCTTCTCTATACTGGGCCAACACAAGATGTGTGGTTTGTTCCATCTTCCCCTGAATTTATCTCCGACATTTGGTTTCCGTTGTGTTTACTGCGCTCACAACGGAGTATACCTTGCCCCGAAGCTTCAAGAAAGATTGCCCTTGCCCCGAACGGAGACATTCCTATGGACCTCTGATTATTTCCTTCGCAACCATTGGAACACCGCCCATGTCGCTTCAAGGTCTTCCTTATTGTAGGCGATGATATTGTCCATTAATTCCTTCCTCTTTCCCTCGTCACTGGTTTCCGTGGCTTCGATGAACGTTGCCATTGCCCACGTCCCGCCGTATTCGGCTTGTTTTCGTTCGAACCCAACGTAGTCTTCGACGACCTTCAAACTAAAACTAGGCAGAGGCAGCACGACCGATTCTCTCGTTACGGTCAGCAAGTCCAAAAGATTTCGTTCTACTCGGAAAGCGATGCCGTCAGGATCGCCGAAACGATCAGCGTACCGACGAAGATAAGTCTGCTCGTAGGGTGCCCAATGCACCCATGGAATGTCACCGTAGGCTTCGAAAATCTGCTTCGCGTTCTGCAAGAATGTGATCCAGCCCTCTTTGTCGCCATCAGCGCCGAATCCTGAGAGGGCGATCTTGAACTCGCTCGGGTTATAGCCGAACACCTGCGCTCCCCAAAGATAAATCTTGTCCAGTTCGTCCAAGTGCGGCGGCATTCCCTCCAGATCGAACATGACGTAGTTCTTGCTTGACGGTATGGTTGGAGCAGCAAGAACTATCTCTTGTTGCTTCTCCATTGCGTCAGCGAACGTCAGAATTCTCTCGGCTGCCTTTCCGACTCGCTGCTCCCGGTTGCCATATGGACGTTTGAGTTCAGCCAGACTCGTGGCGTCGAAGTTTGCGAGCAGTTCCTGTCGAGTACGAATCCCCTGATCGTGTAATGTCCGAGCGAGGCTCTGATCCACGCAGTACACGAGTGCAACGTCGCAATTCTTTTCTGCCTGCGCCCAGCAGCGGTCGATGTATCCACAGCCGAGGCATTTCGTCCAGCCCACAGGCTCGTAGGGTTCAACCGTCAGTTGCTTGAGGGCTAGCAGGCGCTCCAACTCTTGTAACGCGGACTTGCCGCCGTCGTAATGGACAGCCACGATCTCAGCTGTGCCGCTGTGGACTTGCAATCCCTTGGGAGCAGTGCCGCAACTCCTTTCGAAGAGCCAGCCATAAAGCTGGACTTGCAGCAGAATCTCGGGGTGATTCTCTTCGTCGATTCGGCGAGCCATCTTCGAATCCCGAATCACATAGCCGTCGCCATCGAGGATGAGGTAATCGGGAACGCCGACAATTTCGACATCGGTTCCGCTGAGTTTTTCCGTCACACGAAAGGCAGGCTGATACAGAGCAGGAACTTTCTTTTGTATTGCGTCCGCAGTCTTTTTCACCTGCTCTTCGAGAGAAGCAGCGCTCACGTTAACAAACGCCCCGAGAGCAGCCAGATGATCTCGCTCGTGTCTGAGTCCAAGCCGTCGCAGGACTATCTCGTAGGCACCGGGTTCTGCTTCCTGCTCTCGCTGGTGGCGCAAGAACACACGCAGATCGCAAGGTGTGGGACGATGGCATGAAGCGAAGTCGGAAGCCGTCAGGCGCATGTTTGACTCAAGTGTACCCAAGACCGTTTCGCGGGATCATCCGTCAGCTTTCAATTTGGAGCCTTCAAGCAGGAGCTTCCGAAATTTTGCATAAAGACGGTTTTCAGCCATGGTCGGCTGCGGCCCCGTGAAGAGCTTCTGCACCGCTTTCTCCGCGACGTACACAGCTTCCAACCGATCCCACCACAAGGCATTCATCTGGGGGTCGGTGACGACTCTGGGATGTTCCGCGATGCGCCGGAACTCGCGCTCGCGGGTCAGGAAAATTTGGCAGGCTTCCTGTAGGCGGCGTGCCGCTTCTTCCCGCTCCATTTGGTCGAGGGTCGCCTGATCCGAGATGCGTGGCTTGCCGTTCACTGTCTCGATTTTTGAGGTCGTAACTTCGTCAAACAGTTTGCCGATTTCCGCGTCCAACTCATCCTCTTTTGTCATTCCGGCTCCTCATTCATGGAATCGGCGAGACGCCGTCCTTCTATGATCCGATCTACTCGGTACCATGTTCTACCGGATACGCTCCACAGGGCGGCAATTCCCACAGGTGCGTAGGCGGCGAGCGGCAGCAGGCGCAGCGAAGTTGGAGACCGGGGCAGCAAAAGGATGACGGCGAACTCGAAGGCGTAGCTCGCGATCAGGGCGAGGAACATCAGCGCAGTGGACTTGAGGCTCGACATCAGATAGCCACCTCTGGCGGTACGCCACGCGAGCACGTACTCCCTGCCCAACCAGAAGCGCGAGCCGAGAAGCACTGAAATGAGCAGCGCCCAGAAGGCGCAAGTCCACGGCGCAGCCCAGAAGAAAAGCTGACCGCCAAGAGGATCGCGTACCAGCCAGAACGATGCGACCGGGAGAATCGCGGAGGCGATTACCAGCACGAACAGGATGAGCAGTCGTTGCAGTAGGAAGATTAGGACTCGCTTCATAGCAAGGTCTCCTTTCTCACGGCATCAGCGGGAAATTGACATTGAGCGAAATCGGAAGCTGTCAAGCGCACAGAGCGTTACTGTGCTGAGATCGGGCAGCGGCATGCACAGTTCCGACCGACAACTTCATCATTCCTGCAATCGTGCGCCACGAATGTCCTGCGGCTCGGAGTGAGTTGATTCGAGCAACATCGACAGACTTCGTAGGACGCCCGAGGCGTTTGCCCTTAGCTCTGGCGTTCCTAAGTCCCGAACGTACCCGCTCTGCAATGAGATTTCGCTCTCCTTCGGCGACCGCTCCCAATATCGTGAAAACGAGCTTTCCCGTGGGTGTGTTGGTGTCCACCTGCTCGCAGAGCGAAACGAATTGAATGTCGAGGGCGTTGAAAGTCTCCAATGCTCGGCACAGATGCGACACCGAACGGCTGAAACGATCAAAGCGCCAGCAGACCACCACGTCAAAACGCCGGGCATGAGCGTCTTCCATGAGGCGATTCAGCGCGGGCCGTGAATCCTTCTTGCCAGACACGCCGTTATCAACGTAGAAGCCGTAGATTTCCCAGCCCCGGCGTTGGCAATAGTCGCGGAGTTCTCGTGTCTGCATCTCTGGGTCTTGACCATGACCCACCGTCGAAACTCTCGAATAGACCGCTGCCAACATTTTTCGAGGAGTAGTTTCATCGGTTCGGACGACTTGCAATCCCACGTAGCCTCCATTCGTGTCTTGCCCTCTGTAGAAGCCGTTCAAAAAGCCTGTGCGGGGGTTTCTGGGAGCCGCTCCACCCTCCGGTAGACCCGATCCCTTCTGGTGACCGCCCCGTTCAGCTACTCACTCCCAGACCGTCAGCGGAATTCGCATTCTCCTTGGAGCGGATTTGGGCACCGCAGGCGGGACAACGGACGGGGAGACCGTCACTGCCGAAACTCAAAAGAGGTTGGCTCTCGCAAACGAGGGAATACCGATTCCTGTCCTGCCTGACACAGTCGATGAAATGAAGGTAGCGGGTGGAGCAGCCCGGTTGTGAAACCAGAGTCTTTGCGGAGAACAGCGGCAGTGATAGCTTGCGAGTAGCCATGCAGCCTCCTATTTAGGTTGCGGTGGTCAGGGGCGTCGTCCGGGTGCGAACCGGATGGCGCTCCGTTCACTTCAGTTCCTTGGCCCGCTCCTTAAGGTATCTGTCAACCGCACGTCGTATAAGTTCGGCGACCGGAGCGCCGGTCTTTTCGGACAGCGACTGAAGCTTCTTGAGTTGCTCTTCTTTAAGGAAGAGCGCCGTCCGTTTCATGCACATACGGTAGCCTATAGGCATACATATGGCAATAGAGCTTTCGGCCTAGGACGATCTTCACCGCGTGTTCCCGCTTTCTGAGGGTCTTCGGCGGGCGACCGGCGACTACTAGGATGCAAAAGTTAAGTCATGGGAAAATCAGTGAGTACGACGACCTACAACACTCCCTCCGGACGCTAGACGAGATACCGAATGGGCCGAAGGCATCGGATTGGGGCGTTTTTCACGAATCTAACTTAGAGCAGGCGTGCATTAGGCTAGACCTCCCGTCTCGGGATTCCGACGTACAAGTAGTATGGCCTAAAGGATTCTAGGTCGGCGAGATGCCCCTTGATTGCATTTCAGTCTTATAGAACTCAACGCCATCTGAGAGGATTTGCTGGAGTCGCGTCCCATCCCCAAGGCGATCACCTTCATTGCACAGCTTGAAAATCTCTCCAAAATACTGAAAAGCGTTCCGCAAATAATCTGGAACGTTCACATCGTTCAGTATTTCTAAACGCATCTCATCTTCTTTGTTTTGCTCAATGCTCATCAGCATCGGCAAATACGTGGTGGCATCGGAATGTTCGATGCCTGATAACGGCCTGTAAGCTTCCTCGTAATGTTTTTCCAAACCAACTTCGCCGAACAAATCCCGCAGGGTTTGCGCCTCCGGTTGATACCACTGCTTGGGCATCTGCGTGTTGCCCTTGTCGTCTCGATACTCGAACTGCTTCTTGGCACGGTCATAGTGGGTCTGGATGTACGAAATCCCTTTGGGCGCTACGCGCAGCCCGAACTTTTGAACATCGGACTGCATCGCAATCCAGTACCACGCTAAATACTTTCTCGCCCTCCGATCTCGCTCCGGCTCAATCGAAATCCAACGGGTCACCACCAAGAGGTTTAAAAGGCTTCTTAGAATCACGCCCGCGTCTTCACAATATGCAACCTCGCACAACCTGCGGATCGCATCGAATGACTTGTAAGCTCTCGGAAAGATCAGCGTCAAGCAACGATGATAGGGTGTAGGCCAATTTCCGCTGTACTTGTACTTGCTGATGGCCTCCTGCGCGAACTCAAGCAATCTATACACGTGATTGAAATGCTCGCGGTATTTGTTCACGGTTCGCTCGCGGAACTCGTCCTCAGTTAGTACCGGAATCGCTGAAGCCATGTGCTTTACCCCCTTACTGCTGGCAATTATATCGCGCCGGAAACGCGTTTCGGCGTGTGACCTAACCCGAGCCGCAAGCACCGTCATCAACCTCGGATGCGGCGGAACCAGCTTCAGACGATGCACCGTTCTAGCGACATCGCGCAGGACTCTCCGGCGTTGCTGGGTAGACTTTTTTGGTGCCAACTTTTCCAGGAATGTGAGGCATCTCGCAACGGCGTTCGGTCTTGCGCCGGCGGCTTTGGCTGGGCCAGGAAAGAGTTAGCCCTAACTCAACATGATTCGGTTGGAGCATCTTGTCGTTTTCACGCGCAACATTGTTTTTACCGCGTCGATGCTTCTCGCGCCATGGCAACGGATGATTCGGTACTTCCGCTTTGCTGGGAATTCGTAGAAGGCCATACCTGCGAGACAGTACCGCTCCTTGCGTTCACTTGTTTTCGGATCCAAGTACACGTGAACGTGCCATAAGCCACCACCACTAAAGCCGCCGTAGCTCTTTGGGAATCCATGGGCCCCGAAAAACTCTTTCGAATCGATGTAGTCATACCGGCCTTTCGTGAACTTCTTTGCTTTGTGGTCTGCCATGATCCCTTGAATTGTCATGTCCAGATTTCTAGGTGTCATCAACTTGGCTGATTCGCCCGGAGCTCCCAGGAGCATGGCAATCTCGATACATCTCTCCTCGACCCGCGGTTTCTGCGCGACCGGCGTCAATGGATAGAAGCTCTTTCTTGCTTTGATTTCGCCGAGCTTTGCCTCGGGAATCTTTAGAAGCACAATATCGGGCCCCTGATTCTCGGCGGCTGGCCTGCGCGGTCCGATCGCCATCAGGTGCGACGTAGGAATCGTAAAACACTGATCGATTTCCGGCACCAGCGTGATACCGACAGATCGGAACTTTTTCAGCGCCCTCCACACGTGCTCTGCGGTTAGAAAATAGTGCCAACCGTTTATCGTGACCAGCGTTGCGGCACCGCTGGGCCAGGGATGGTCGTTTGGTGACTCTGGAATCGAGACGAAGGCGATCGTGTAATGTCGAACCGTGGCGAGAAGTTCTTCGAACACCCCGGAATCCTTGTTCATGATTTCCGCTGCAAGCCGTTTCAGGGCTACAGATGATTTGCTCTTTGCCACGACGATCATTGTAGCGGAACAAAATGGGGCAGCGTGGGCCATCCGGGGATGGACTTGACGCCCTCCCCCGGACCGTGGCGTCCTATTCCGCTCAGTCGTAATATTGATATATGGCTACGTGCCTTTATTGCATGAATTCCGGCAGCTCCGTCGAGCACCCGCTCCCAGCCGCGTTCGGTGAATTTCGGAACGCGCCAGTTCTCGTGGACCGGATATGTCGGCAGTGTAACAACACCCGCCTAGGGTTGCTGGACGAGCAGTTTGCCCGGTGCGGCCCTGAAGCCGTAATGCGCCGATTCCTCGGAATAAAAGGCCGCGACAGCCACGAGCCCGTTAATCCCCACTACCGGGGCAGTGCGGGTGGGCGTCGCTTGCAGATGAAGGGCTACGACAGCGCGATGGGCATGGAGGTGGAGCTGGAAATAGTGCAGAAGGGACAGGTGCGTCAGAGCTGCCAGATGGTGGTAATCGACCAGGACGGTAAGGCTCACCATTTGCCGATCACCACCGACTTGCGGGACCCCGAAAAGCTGCGGGTCTCCTTCCGGGCATTAGGTGTTGCCCAACCCGTCGACGTTCGAGTGATTTACGATCCTTCGGAACGAGAGTGGTTAGAGCCGCTCATCAGGGCCGCGTGGCCCGCGGCTTCTTTCAGTGAAAAGGGGCTGGGCGCGACGAACTATGAAGGCGCGGTTGTAGAGCTGCAACTCACGGATCGTTACTTTAGGGAGATGGCGAAGATCGGATTCGGGCTGAGTAGGCTTGGAGCCAGAGAGGGACTTTGAACTCCTAACGGACTGGGATTTCGGTGTCCTTGCCTTTTCCGCTTTCCGAGCGGATCATGCTATCGGGAACTGCTACTGCTAGACGGCTACGTTTCGAGGATTGAATTTTCCTAAAAACGATGGGAAATTAGCGGGGCGTGAAATCGGCTACTACCGAAGTCCTTTGTCATCAGCGCGAGGGAAAATCCCCCCCTCTCCGCCAGATTCCCCTAACTCCATTCAGCGTCGAGACTTTTGCTCCAAGTGGGCCGGCATAACTTCAAAAAGCTTTAGGCCGTATTCAAGATAATGTGCTGGCCAATTGCTGGCCGGAG
>Ga0335085_10001764_pt1 | contig 43548 bp, 39 predicted proteins | sample Lox_Sample_45_FD_206712 | JGI IMG/M metagenome (GOLD analysis project Ga0335085, IMG submission 206712) | Soil microbial communities from Loxahatchee National Wildlife Refuge, Florida, United States - Lox_Sample_4.5 | ecosystem: Environmental > Terrestrial > Soil > Wetlands | place: USA... | reverse complement strand
TTTTTTGCGCGCGGTAAACCGGGGGTCCGCCCCCCGCCGCTACAGTAATGGCTGTCACTATATTCTGTAATCCTCAATAGTTTCCGCCCTGGGACCTTAGCGGCTCCAGAAGAACGATCAGCAAAGTACAGATGGGCCCCAGGAATAGCGAGCCGAGGCACCAGGCCAAGGCGCTCCTGCCTTTGCTCTGCGCCAAGCCCGCATTAATAAGGGACAGTGTGCCCCATCCAATCGCATCTCCGCCATTGGGCCAATACAGCATATCGGGACGAGCCTTCAAGTGCCCCCGGATCGGCAAGGTAATGGTGGGCCCACCAGGACTCGAACCTGGGACCAACGGATTATGAGTCCGCTGCTCTAACCGACTGAGCTATGGGCCCTGAAACGACACAAGCCTTCATTAAACGGTTCGCAATGGCCTCCCTTGCATTACCAATCTACCGGCAAACGTGCGCGTGAGGCAATGCCAGCGAATTCGGGGACGTTCGCATGGAGACACGGGCAAACGCAGCTCCGGCCAATCCATTCGAAGAACGCAGAACGACGGCGGCTTATTCGAAGATCTGCGCGAGCGTCAGTTGGAATCCTGGCAGGCGCTCGCCCTCTTCGAAGCTATGACCCGCATCCGCGCTGCGAACTTCGGGTTCCAGTCTGCCGGGAAGATAACGGTAGGCCAGGCGTGTATTGGGGTAGAGGAGCCACACCGCCTTGGTGCCGGCGGCCAGATACTGCGCCACCTATAACAGCAAATCGGCAGCGCGATCGCCGGGTGACACAATCTCGATCGCGAGGTCCGGCGCAATCGCCAAGGGCACGCTCTGGAGATCGACGCCTTCCAGTCGCGCAGCACTGATAAAAGCAATATCCGGGCGTCGGACGGTATCGTCGCCCAATTGGAAGTCCATTTCACTGACGACTCCGCCGAGCTTCTGTTCCTTTACAAAAACTCGGAGCCGTGAATTAAACTCATCTCGGATCTGGTTGTGGAAGTAGTTTGCAGAAGGCGAAACGATGAGTTCCCCTTCGCTGAGTTCATAGCGCACTCCGGCAGGCTCGTCGAGCGCGGCGTAGTCTGCGATACTCAATAGGCTCTTGGTAGCCATCCCTCACCCTCGATTCGAGGTCCTCTGTCGATTTGACGTAGGGGCGGACCTTGTGGCCGCTCAAATGACAGAACGGGCTCAAAATGGGCGGCCACAAGGGCCGCCCTTACATCAAATCGACCCTGTTACGCGATCTGAGGATATCATAGCCCTGGCCGCCGGGCGGGGCCATGGCTCAGAGCTCAGCCTGGCCTACTCAATCGCTAAGTGCCCCCAATCACGCACCTGCGACCATCTCCGCGGCGATTTCTGCAATCCAGCCTGAGAAAAAGGGACCGAACTCCCCGCCTCTCGCGAGTTTTCCACAGGATAAGCTACTGACAATAATTATCAAAATAAACTTCTCACTTCTCTCAGTTGTCCCCACCGTCCCAGCGCTAGCCTCCACAATATCAGGGGCTACAGACAGGGGTTAGGGGCTAGGGGCTAGGGCCTAGGGTCAGGGGTCGGGGCCAAGGTTGGGGGGTTAGAGGCCAGAAGTCAGAGACCAAACGCATAAGGATCAACAGACCACGAACAGCGCACACCGAAAACCGAAGACCGAACACCGACGAACGAGCGAGCGCCGGAGGGCGGCCGCGCGCCGGAACATCGCCAAAGCGCGTGAGGTATGGCACGAGATGCTCCGCCGGCCCGATTTCGTGTTGCCGCTTGCCGTGCTGGAGTTGGTCCGCCAGGGCCTGCTGAAAGCCGTCTTCTGGCACTTGACGGACTGCTCGGCCCGCTACGCCACCCGATTCCGTGAAGGCGTCTTTGCGATCAGCCTGCTCCGCAGCCTGGCCGCCGCTGGAGAGAAGGTCGAAGACTATTTCGATCACGTTCGTGCCATCATTAAGGCGTTCACCCATTGCCGATTTGCAATTGACGATTGCCGATGGGTGAGTTCGGACTTCTCCAGTTCGAAGTTCGGAATTCGCGGGCCTGAGTCAACCGCGGCGCTACGAGGTTCCGAGCGGGCCCAGCGGGAATTCCCGATCGAAAATGGGAACCTCGCGAAAGCCGCGCCCCTTGATTCCAAACTGAAGGACTGCGAACCCGGCGATCGACAGTCGCCGAACCCAAATCGCAGATCGCAAATTCCACGCCCGGGAACTTCGGACTCCGAACTGGCCAACTCCGAACTCTCCCATCGTCAGTCGGCAATCGAAAATCGGCAATCGCCCCGCCCGCCCCTGCTCCTGACTCTGTCTACTGCCCTAGCCCAGATCACCTGGCGCCGGTTGCGCGCCTCCCGCCGCCATGCCGAGTGGGAGCGCCGGGCGGTGGTCCATCTGTTCCGCAAGCTGGCCGTCGAGCGCGGCCGGGGCGAAACGGTCGCGCACGCCCGCCTCGTCGAACTCGGCGAAGATCTCCACCGCGTTCTGTTCTACTCGGCCGGGCGGTTCGAGCGCCAACTCGAGCGGCTGAACCATCGCTTCGAGGCGATCGCCGCGCGCATCCTCAAAGAGCTCGGCGCTCCGCCCCCGGCAGTCCATGTGCGTCCCAGTCCGGCGGTGGACGAGGCAGGGGCAGGGTCGCTCCCGGAAGCGCTGGCCAACCCTTTCCGCGCCGCGCCGCACGTCAGAAAGCGCTCAAAGGCGCGCCAGCCGAGGGTAAAACCCGCTTCCCAGTGGCAACACAGCCACCAGGTGCGGGGGCCGGGTTCGCGGCGCAAGCGCACGCCGGAAGAACGCGCGGAGGACGATTCCGGGCTGGACCGCGATGGAAGCCTGAAGCCTGGCGCCTTCCGCGCGTCCGCCATAGCCGTGGACGACGAAATCGAGGCCGGGCAGCGCCGTCCGGCGCCGCCCGAGTGCGAAGACCTCGAGCGGTTTCGCGCCCTTGTAGCCTGCGCCCTGCCGTGTCGCCCGCCGGGCGCGCCCGGCGAGGACCAGCCCGACCCGGTACCGGAGGGTCTGGCGGACGCGCTGTGGAAACGCCTGGAATGTTCGCGGCGGCAGGCGGACGCGGAACGGCGGCAGGCCAGGATGCTGCTGGACGACTACAATGCTAGGCTCGATACTTGCCGATTGACGAGTGACGATTTACGATTGAACACTTCGACGGAAGAGCAGGCAATCAGCAGCTCCGAGTTTTCTGAAAGTGTGGGATTACTGACTCCAGACTCGGAAGACAGCGAACTCGGAATTCCGAACGCCGGGCTGCCCCAGCCGGGATCGTCAATCGACAACCGTCAATCGTCAGTCCTCGAGCAATCGTCAATCGACAATCGTCAGTCGTCAATTCCCGATTCCCTGACTCCCCTCGCCACCGCCCTGATCGTCCTTCTGCGGGCGGACGACTTCGATGCCCGGATCGAAGCCAAGATCCTGGACTTTCAGGCTCAGGTCTGGATTCATCTGATGCTGGTGACGCGCAGGGCCGGGCGCAAGGAGCTCCACTCGCTGCCTCCCGTGCCGCCTTCTCTGCCCGACACCCTGATCAAGGCAATGAAGGCCGGCAGACGGCGAAGGGACGAAGCCGACGCGCTGATGTTAAGGGCGGACGCGCTGTGGCAGGAGTGGAAGCGATGGGAAGCGGTGATCGAGTCCGGGGACATCCGGCAGCTACGGCCGCTCAAGACCAATCCGTGGTTCGATGTTCACTTGCTGGTGTCGCAGCTAGGCGCCAGCTGTCAGCCGTCGGCCGTCAGCCCCCAGATGCCAGGTCTGAAGTCTGAGCGCTGAGGGCTGAAAGCTCAAACCTCAGCTCTCGGCAATCAGCGACAGATTGTAAATCCTTAAGGATGAGCGACTTAAATCCTGAAATGAAGCCGAGAACTGAAGAGTTAAAAATCCCTTGACAATGTTTAGAATCAGTTGTACATTGTACATGTACAGTAGACAATGAGCACTGAGAGCCCCATTTTGCGCATTGACCTTGAATCGCCGGTGCCGGTTTACGAGCAGCTTTCGAACGGCATCCGCAGCGAGCTGGTTGCCGGCCGATTGCGGCCGGGCGACCCGTTGCCGACGGTGCGCCAGCTGGCGCTCGACCTGGGCGTCCACCACAACACGGTGGCGGAAGCCTATCGATTGCTGGCGCGCGAAGGCTGGCTCGATCTTCGGCGTGGACGCGGCGCGTTGGTCATCGCCCGCGAGCAGCCGGAGCCGAGCGATGAGGCGCGGACAGAGTTCGCGCGGCGCCTCCGCGAACTCGCTGCCAAGGCGATCGCGCAAGGTGTGCCGAAAGCCGAAGTGGCCGGCGAGATGAGGGCTCTCAGCAGCGAGTTGGACGAGGGAGGTTCCCAATGAGATTCTCATGGCCGTTGATTCTGATCCTGGCGGCGCCGATCGCCGCCCAAGCGTGGAGCGCGTCGGACAGTCAGGCGACGGAAGCCGGCGCTCAGGCCGCCGGCGGGCAAGCTGCCGCGGCGAAGTCGAGCCGAGACTACGAGGCTATGGCGCGCGACGTGGTCTCGAGCCTCGCCGCCCGCCAGTTCGACAAGGTTCATGCGCAGCTTGCGGCGCAGGCCGCAGCGGTGCTGACCGCCGACAAATTGGGCGCAGCCTGGGACCAGGTCACGGGGATGGCCGGATCTTTCAAATCGGTGAAGGATGCGCAGGTGAGCGAGATTCAGGGCCTGCATGTGGTCAGGCTGACCTGCGATTTCGACTCAGCCACCCTTCCCGCCACCGTCGGAATCGACGCTGAGGGCAAAATCGCGGCCCTGCAATTTGGAATGCCGCAGACCAAAACGCCGTGGACGCCGCCCGAATATGCTCATCCCGATTCCTTCACCGAGCAGCCGGTCACCGTGGGCGACGATCCGCACAAACTCCCGGGCACGCTGACGCTGCCCAGGGACCCCAAAGGCAAGCCGTTCGCCGCGGTGGTGCTGGTGCAAGGGTCCGGTCCGCACGATCAGGACGAGACGGTCGGGCCGAACAAGCCTTTCAAGGACCTTGCCTGGGGTCTGGCCAGTGGCGGCATCGCGGTGCTGCGCTACCACAAGCGCACGTTTCAGCATCCGGAAAGCTTCAAGGGCCAGTACACCGTCGACCAGGAGACCGTTGAGGACGCTCGCGCAGCCGTCGCGTTGCTGGCCGCACGGTCCGAGATCGATCCCAAGCGCATTTACGTGGCCGGACACAGCCTGGGCGGGATGCTGGCGCCGCGCATCGCCAAGGGCGATCCGCAAGTGGCGGGCATCATCATCATGGCCGGCAACACGCGCCCGCTCGAAGATCTGATTGTCGAGCAGGTGAAGTATCAGGTGAGCCTCGCTGGCGCGTCCACGCCTGAAGGCCAGAAAGCGATCGCCGATGCGGAGAAGACCGCGGCCGCGATGCGCGATCCGAACCTGAAGGCCGACCAGACAGTGAGCATTGTCGGGGCGCCCGTTTCCGGGTCGTACGTGCTCGATCTGCGCGCTTACGATCCCGCGCAAACGGCCGCAGCTTTGAAGATTCCCATCCTGGTGATGCAAGGCGCGCGCGATTGCCAGGTGCGGATGGCGGATTACGAGGGCTGGAAAAGAGCGCTGGCCGGCGACTCGCTCGCGAGCTTCAGGCTCTACCCGAACCTCTATCATCTGTTCATTCCCGTGCCGGCGAGCGATACCACGCCGCTGAGCTCGCCGGCGGATTACAATCAACCCGGACACGTCGCGCCGGAAGTGATCGCGGACGCCGCCGCGTGGATCAATGGCGCGCCGCGGTCGAGTTCGCGCAGCGGCGGTGTCCCCACCGCCGGAGGAAGGTGACCATGAGCGCTCTTGCCACCCTCGTTCTGCCTTTCGCGGTCATCGTGGCGCTGGTCGCAGGACTGCTGGTTTGGCTGCCTCGTCTGACCCGGCCTGATCTCTACTTCGCGGTCACCGTGCCGCCGGACTTTCGCGACAGCGCCGAAGGTCGCGCGATTTTCGGCCGCTACCGGGCGATCACCCTGCTGAGCAGCGTCACAGCGCTAGTGCTGGTGCTCGCGGCCGGCGCGCGCTGGCCGCTGGTTTTGATACTGGCCCTCGCGATCCAGGAAGCTGGATCGCTCGCGGCTTACTTCTCCTGCCGGCGCCGCGTGATGCCGCACGCGGTTGAGCCGGTCGCGGTCCGTGAAGCGCCGCTGCGCGCGCGATCAGCCCATCTGCCGGGCGGCTGGAGACTGCAGGCGGGCCCCTTCATCCTGCTGGGCGCTTCGGGGCTTTATCTCCACCAGCGCTGGAACGATATTCCGGCGCGCTTTCCCATTCACTGGGATCTCAACAACCAGCCGAACCGCTGGGCGTTCCGCACGCCCGCCGGCGTCTACGGACCGCTCCTCGAGGGCGTGATCGTCTGCCTGCTGATGGCGGGCATGGCCTACGCGTTCTTGCGCTGGTCGCGTCCCATCCGGATCGGCGGCGCGGAAGGCGAGGCGGAAAGCCATTTCCGGCGCACCGTGGCCCTGATCCTGGTGTCGGTCGAATATCTGATCGGGATTATCTTCGCCGGCGTGTCTCTCCTGGCGCTCCGGCCGGGTCCGCCTCCCCTTGCCGCCACCATCGCGCTGCCCCTGGTGTTTGGGGCCGTCGTGCTCGTGGTGCTGGTGCGGCAGGGCCAGGGCGGGTCGCGGCGCGCACCGGGCGCGAGCGCCGCCGGCGCTCGTCCCGTGGGAGATCGCACCGCGGACCGCTACTGGAAAGCGGGCCTGATCTATGTGAATCCCGACGACCCGGCATTGTTCATCGAGAAGCGCTTCGGGGTAGGCTACACCATTAACCTCGGACGCCCCGCGTCCTGGGTGATTCTGGGTCTGATCGCGCTGCTGCCGCTGATCATCGGGCTGGTGATCAAGGTGGCGATGAAGTGACCAAGTGGCAAGTGACGAGCGCGCTGGGTCGATTTGATGTAGCGGCGGCCCTTGTGGCCGCCCAAGAAATAGCACTGCGGTGGAATGGGCGGCGACCGGGGCCGTCCCTACATCTCGCGGAGTGCGACCGTTGGATTCAGCGCGGCCGCGCGCCGAGCCGGCATCCACGATGCCAGCGCCGCGATGACGAAGAAGAGCACAGCCATCAGGGCGTAAGTGGCCGGATCGGTGGCTTTGATGTTCACCAGCATACTCGACATCACGCGGGTTGCGGCGAGCGCCATGAGCAGCCCGAACGCTATGCCGATCGCGCTCAGGCGCAGGCCCTGTGCCACCACGAGCTTGAAGATGTTGCCCGGCACGGCGCCCATCGCCATGCGAACGCCGATTTCTGCCGTGCGCTGGCGAACCACGGTCGAGAGCACGCCGTACAGTCCGACGCCGGCCAGCAGCGCCGCGATAACGGCAAAGACGCCGATCAGCAGCAGCGAGAACCGCGTCGGCGCCTGCGCTTTCTCCACCAGATCCTGCATGGGTGCAAGGTCGGTGATCAGGAGCCGCGGATCGAGCTGCGCGACCGCGGCGCGCACCGGTCCCGCCAGGCTCGCGGGATCGCCCGCCGTTCGCAGCGCCCAGGTCTGCGCCACACCGCTGCCGGTGTACGCGTCGGTGACGTAAATCTGCTCCCGGCCGGACTCGGCGAGCGACGTATCGCGCTGGTGGCCGGCGACTCCTATGATCTCCACCCATTCCGGCTCCGGCGTGTTGACGCGGATCAGGATTCGCTTGCCCACCGCGGATGCATGAGGATAAGCCTTGGCCGCAAGCGCTTGATCCACAATCGCTACTTTGCGGCCGGGGGCATTGTCGGCGTCCGTAAACGTGCGACCCCACAGCAACGGCGTGTGCAGCGTCTCAAAATAGCCGGGCAGGACGATCTGGAGATCGGCAGCCTGGAACTTGCTGGGGTCGGCGAGCGCCGGCTCCAAGCCCCAGCGGATTGGAGCAAATCCGCCCGCCAGCGGGAACGGAGTGGAGGCCGAGACGGCCTGGACTCCGGGCAATCCCCTCAGTTTGTCCCCAAGCTCACGGAGCAGCGCCGCCCGCTGCGCCGGCTGCGGGCGGCCTTGGAACGCGCCGAGCACGTTGAAGGTCAGCAGGCCCTTGGGATCGTACCCCGGATCGATCCGCTCGAGGGCGAGGAAGCTGCGGATCATCAATCCGGAGCCGATCAGCAGGACGAAGCACAGCGCAACCTCCGACACCACGACCGCGTTGCGCAAGAGTCCGCCGCCGCTCAAGCCTGCGTTGCGGGCACTCGAGCGCAGGACATTCATCACGTCGGGCTGAGACGCCCGCAGTGCCGGCGCCACGCCAAAGACGACCGTCGCGAGCAGTCCGGCCAGCGCTGCGAAAGCCAGGACAGCGGGATTGACGCTGACCGATTGGAGTCGAGGTAGGTCGGGAGGCGCGATGGCCAGCAGTTCGCGGATGCCGGCCCAAGCCAGTCCCAAACCGGCGACCGTGCCGAATGCGGAGAGCAGCAGCGCTTCCGCGAGCATCTGCCGGACCAGACGCCATCGGCTGCCGCCGAGAGCCGTCCGCACCGCGAGTTCGCGTTCGCGCAGCGAAGCACGCACCAGCAGCAGGTTGGCCACATTCGAACACGCGATCAGCAGCAGGAAAATCACCGCGCCCATCAGGGCAAGAATTGCCGGACGGACGCCGGTCACGAGATAGGACTTCATCGGCTCGAGCCGAATGCTGTAGCCCGCGGTCTGCATAATCGGAACGGCCTGCCGATCCTGCGCGGCCACCGCGTCCACTTCGGACTGGGCCTGTCTGAGGGAGGCCCCCGGCTTGAGCTTGCCAACCGGCTGAAGCGCCACGTTGAGCCGCTGCGCCGCATCGTAGGCAATCCGGTTCGCCACCCAGATGTCAGGCGACGGGTCGATGTTCATGTTGGCGGGGAAGAAAAGCTCGAATCCCGGAGCCAGCACACCGACGATCTGCAGGCTGACGTTTCCTGTCCTCAGCAGACCATGACCCACGATCGACGTGTCGCCGCCGTAACGCCGCTGCCAGTAGGAGTAGCTGAGGATGGCGTAGGTGGGAAGCTGCGGCGCGGCAGGAGCGTTCGGAGCCGCGGCATTCGCATTGGCCCCGTTCGGCCTGGCACCGGCGGGCGGAGGCGGCTGCGGCGCGCCATCGGAGTCGGCGAAGTCGCGGCCAACCAGAATCCGAGCGCCGAGCAGATGAAAGAAATTTGTCGTGATGCCGGCAAAGGTGACCTGCTCGGACGTGCCGTCATCGCGCGGCACCACGGCGCGTCCGGTGTTGATGGCCGCGATGTCCTCGAAGAACTGCTTCGTTCCGTTGCGCAGGTCGATGAAGTTGGCATTCGAGAAGGGGAAATCACGGACGTGGCGGCGGGTCATATCGGAGCAGGCGAGCACCAGCCGGTCCGAGTCCGGATAGGGCAACGGCCGCAACAGCACCGTGTCGGTTACGCTGAAAATCGCCGCGCTTGCGCCGATGCCGAGCGCCAAAGTGAGCGCTGCCGTCAGCGCGAAAACCGGACTCTTCTTCAGCGTCCGCCAGGCATATGCAAGGTCTTTTCGAAACACGCCTCACCTCCGAAGCGTCATTGGGGCACGATTATACACCCGCGATTTCGATTGTCACCGCTTTCGGCCTCGAAGTGCTGAGGCTTGGTAGCGACAACGGTGGCCTGTCAGCTGCGAACTGTCGACTGCCTACAGCTGACCACCCTCAGCGCGCGAGCTGGCGCCGGGCTGGTCATGGATGCGTTGTGCCGACGGGTGCTATGCTGAGGAGCGAGTCCCGACGAGGAGCGAGCACGATGAGCATCGAAACCGAAGCGGCGTTGGACAAAATGATCTTCCGCAAGACCCAGGCGGCCACCGGCAGGCACATTTCCGTATCGCCCGCGAACAGTCCCATGCAACACCTGAACTACGGGCGCATTATTCTCAACAGTTCGCAGCCCGCGGCAGACTTCAGCACTGGCGAGCGTGAGACCAGCTTGATCTGTCTTGGCGGAGAGGCGCAGGTGCGCGTCGACTCGAAGGAATTCACGCTGCGGCCCCACGACGCGCTCTACATTCCGCGCGACTCGGAGGTGGCGGTTAAGGCGTCCGGCGCAGCCGATCTCGCGGAATTCTCGGCGGAGGTGGCGAAGCGCTATCCGGTCCAGCTTGTGCGCTCGGCGGATGTAACCACCGAATCGGGCCTGAAGTTCTCGACCGGCGGACCGGGCTCGACGCGTACGGTCACTATGAATGTGACGAAAAACGTGGAGGCCGGCCGGCTGCTGGTCGGCATCACGACCTCCGAACCCGGCAATTGGACGAGCTGGCCGCCGCACGAGCACGCGCGCATGCTCGAGGAAATGTACGTCTACTTTGACATGCCGCATCCGGCCTATGGAATCCAGCTGGTGTACAACAACACCGATTACCCGGAACTGGTGACCGTGGTGCGTGACGGCGACGCCGTTCTGATGCCGGCCGGGTTTCATCCCAACGTCTCGGTGCCGGGGCACCGCATCAGCTTCCTGTGGGCGATGGCGGCGCATCGCGAGGTCGAGGATCGGCAATACGGCGTGGTCAATGTGCAGCCCGACTTCAGCGCCGTCGGCCTGAACCTTTCCGGCAACCCCGCGAAGTAGCCGCCGCCGATAGGCCTGCCGTGAAATCAGAGTTCTCTGTCGGATCGATGTCAATCGTGATTCGGAGTCCCTTTCGAAAACGGGTCATTCCAGCGCACGCGACTCCGCCCGTGACTCCAACCTCCATTCGAAGCTCTTCATTCCCGCGCAAGCGGGAATCTATTCCGGTTTTCCATGCGAGATCGCAAGGCCTCGATTCCCGCTTGCGCGGGAATGACGGCGTCTCTCGGAGCGGCGAATGACCGACGACGCCGCGATCAGCGCTGCTCCGCGCCTGAAGGTCGGCCACTTTCGCTGGGTAATCTGCGCCCTGCTGCTCTTCGGCACCACCAAGAACTACATGGATCGCCAGGTGCTCGGCGTGCTCAAGGACACGCTGCAGCACGACCTGGGCTGGAACGAGATCGACTACGGCAACCTGGTGTTCGCTTTCCAGGCTGCCTACGCCGTGGGCCTGCTGGTGGTCGGCCGGCTGATGGATCGCCTGGGAACGCGACTGGGCTATGCGCTCGCCATGGTGTTCTGGAGTGCCGCTTCCATGGCGCACGCCGTGGCCGGCTCGCTCACCGGCTTCCTGGCGGCGCGATCCGCCCTCGGATTCGGCGAGTCTGGCATCTTCCCGGCCAGCATCAAAACCACGGCGGAGTGGTTCCCGCAGAAAGAACGAGCGCTGGCGACGGGCATCTTCAACGCCGGAACCAATGTCGGCGCCATCATCACACCGCTGGTGGTTCCCTGGATCACCATCCACCTCGGCTGGCGCTGGGCGTTCATCTTCACCGGGCTGCTGGGATTCGTCTGGCTGATTTTCTGGCTGGCGTTGTATCGCAAACCGGAGGAGCATCCGCGGCTTTCGCGCGCCGAGCTCGAATACATCCGCAGCGATCCGGCGTCGCCTCCGGTCCGCGTGCCGTGGCTCGGCCTGCTGGCTCATCGGCAGACATGGGCCGTGCTGGGCGGCAAGTTTTTGACCGATCCCATCTGGTGGTTCTATCTTTTCTGGGCGCCGGATTTCCTGCAGCGTAAGCATGGGCTGACGCTGACCCAGATTGGCGTGCCCATCATGACGATCTACGTGATCGCGGACGCGGGCAGCGTGGCGGGCGGATGGCTCTCCTCCTGGCTGATCCGTCGTGGCTGGAGCGTGAATCTGGGCCGCAAGATCACCATGCTCATCTGCGCCGCCTGCGTGGTCCCCGTGGTCGCGGCCAGCCAGGCCCGCGGGCTCTGGACCGCCGTGCTGCTGATCGGACTGGCGGCCGCGGCGCACCAGGGGTTCTCCGCCAACATGTTTACGCTGGCCACGGACATGTTCCCGCCGGAGGCCGTAGCCTCCGTGGTCGGAATCGCCGGCATGGCAGGGGCGGTCGGCGGGATGTTGATCGCCAAGGTGGTGGGCTACATTCTGCAAACAACCGGCAGCTACGTGCTTCCTTTCATGATTGCCGGCGCCGCGTATCTGGTGGCGGTCGGGGTAATTCAACTGCTCGCGCCACGCCTCGAACCGGCAAGTCTCGGCCGCGGTCACGGCGGTGCCGTCATCCCCGCGTAGGCGGGAAACCATCAGGGAAATCACGCCAGCAACCTATTGAATGGACTTCCGCTTTCGCGGAAATGACCGAATGGCGAGGGTTCCCCAGAATCGCAACCTTGGATGCGGTCAGAAAAGGGAGCCGCTTCAAGAATCTCCGGAATGAAAGCAAGCCTGTTCGCGCGTGTCACCGTGGTAGCAGGCGAGGTTCGGCACGCTGTTAGAATAGTCCGGTGAGAAGCGCGGTGTTTGCGGGTTGACTTTCTAAGGAGCCGGGCATGAACAAAGACCAGGTTCGAGAGCGCATACTGGAAATCGGCATTATCCCGGTGGTGCGGGCCACGTCCGGCGATGAGGCCCGATTCGCCGCAGAGGCGGTCACCGAAGGCGGGATTCCCATCGTGGAGATCACCATGACGGTGCCGGGCGCGATCGAGGTGATCCGGGATCTGGTTAAAGCGCTTCCCGCGGTCATGGTGGGCGCCGGAACCGTGATGGACGCGGAGATTGCGCGCCGCGCTATCGATGCGGGTGCTGAGTTTCTGGTGGGGCCCGGCCTCGACGTGAAGACGGTGGAGGTGGCCACCAAGAACAACGTCTTTATGATGGCAGGAGCCTTGACGCCGACCGAGGTCCTGCAAGCATGGGGCGCGGGTTCGGACTTCATCAAGATATTCCCTTGCGCACAGGTGGGAGGTCCGGATTACATCAAGGCGCTCAAAGGCCCCATGCCGGGAATTCCGATGGTGCCGACGGGTGGCGTGAATCTGAAGAATGCAGCCGCGTTCATCCTGGCCGGATCGGCCGCGCTCGGCGTGGGCGGCGAATTGGTCCTGAAAGAGGCGGTGAAAGAACGCGCGGCAGGACCGATCCGCGATACCGCCGCTCGACTTGTGGACGCGGTGCGCGAGGCGCGTCAGCATCTGGCATCGGCGCGCGAGGCCGAGGGAATCCGCTAGGGCTTGGCGGCGCTGTCCTCAGCGCCGAAGAGGAATCGGCGGCGGCGAGGGCACCGCCGCCATAGCGAGCGATCATTGGTTCACGCCGCTGGCCAACATGCCGCCGTCCACGACGAGCACGTGCCCGTTGACGAAGCTGGCGGCATCGGAGGCCAGAAAGACCGCGGCGCCCAGAAGCTCCTCGAGTTGGCCAAAGCGCTTCATGGGACTGCGCAGCAGGAACTCGCGGCCACGCTCGGTGCCGTCGAGGAGCGATGCGTTCAGGTCCGTGCGGAACACGCCCGGCGCGATCGCGTTCACGGTAACGCCATGGCGCGCCCATTCCACGGCCAGGGACTTGGTGAGCGAGGCCACTGCGGCCTTGCTGGCGGAATAGGCGGCTACTTCCTGAAGCCCTACGAACGAGGCAATCGAAGCGATATTGATGATGCGGCCGTAGCCGCGCTCGACCATTGCGCGGCCAAAAAGTTTGCAAGCACGCAGGGTTCCCGTAAGATTGGTTTCGATGATGCCGTCCCACTCCCTCTCGGGAAAATCGAGCGTCGGCATGCGCTTGGTGCGTCCCGCGCAGTTGATCAGAATCGGCACGCTGCCGAAGGCGTCGAACACGGCTTTTCCGAAGCGTTCCAGGCTGGCAGGATCGGTGACGTCGCAGGCCACGTCAAGCGAGCGGCGGTCGAGCGCCTGGATTTCGCGCGCCGCAGAGGCCACCAGGTCCGCCCGGCGTCCGGTGACGACGACGTCCGCGCCGGCGATCGCCAGGCCCTTGGCCAAGGTCAATCCGATGCCGCTGGTTCCGCCAATCACCACTGCTGTTTTGCCGTTAAGATCGAGAAGGGGATGGCCCATAATGTAGTCCTCGGATGTCGGTTGTTCGTCGTACAGTCCGGAATCCTAACTAGAGTCCGAAGTCGCACCGTCCGGAGCCCGGAGTCACACCGCCCAGAGTCTTGAATCTGGAATCTTGAATCCGGAATAAAGAATCCTCTGAACGTCAAGGTTAACAATGAGAATCATAGATGCCAAGGTGATTGTTACGTGTCCCGGAAGGAATTTTGTGACGCTCAAGATCACGACCGAGGATGGCATTTACGGCCTCGGCGACGCTACCGTGAACGGGCGCGAGCTGGCCGTAGCCTCCTACCTAAACGAACACGTGGCGCCGCTGCTTCTCGGGCGCGACGCCAGGCGGATCGAGGACACGTGGCAGTACCTTTACAAGGGTGCCTACTGGCGGCGTGGCCCGATCACCATGGCGGCCATCGGCGCCGTGGATACGGCGCTGTGGGATATCAAGGCGAAGTCGCTGAATGTGCCGCTCTATCAGCTTCTGGGCGGGGCTTCGCGTGAGGCTGTGCTGGTCTATGGGCATGCCAGCGGAAACGACATCGAAGACACGGTCGCGGCCGTGGCCGACTACGCCAAGCGGGGCTATACGGCGATTCGCGCCCAGTCGGCAATCCCGGGAATTCCCAGCACGTACGGCGTGGGTCGGGGCAAGCTCTACTACGAACCGGCCGAACCCGGCGCGCCGCCCGAAAATGTCTGGAACTCCGAGCTGTATCTGAACTTTGTTCCGCGGCTATTTGACCGTCTGCGGAAGGAGTTCGGGTCGGAGGTGCTTCTGCTGCACGATGTCCATCATCGCCTGACCCCGATCGAGGCCGCGCGCCTCGGAAAGAGCCTGGAACCTTACCACCTGTTCTGGCTGGAGGATCCCGCCACGGCGGAGCTTCAAGAAGGCTTCCGGCTCATCCGCCGGCACACCACCACGCCGATCGCGGTCGGGGAGGTGTTCAATACCATTTTTGACTGCCAGCAACTCATCCAGGAGCAACTGATTGATTACATTCGCAATGCCGTCGTCCATTCCGGAGGCATATCCCATCTGCGGAAGATCGCCCAGCTTGCCGAACTGTACCACGTCCGAACAGCATGCCACGGCGCGACAGACTTGAGTCCGGTGTGCCTGGCGGCTGCGCTGCATTTCGATCTAAGCGTCCACAATTTCGGGATCCAGGAGTATATGCATCACTCGCCCGAAACGGAGCAGGTGTTCGAGCATTCGTACAGCTTTTCAGAGGGGATGATGCATCCCGGGGAGGCGCCGGGTCTGGGCGTGGACATTGACGAGGAGCTGGCAGCGCAGTATCCCTATCAGCGCGCCTATCTGCCGGTCAATCGGAAGCTCGATGGCACGATGCACAGTTGGTAAGCGGATTCTGAGGTCGGAGATATCCTCAGCCTTCCGGGCGGATGGTAACTTCTCGACACTTCACTATCCGGCAAGCCGACGCGCGAGATTCAGCAGAAGTTCGCGATTTCCCTGCCCCATTTCATGGATGCAGCCCTTCAGAAGCAGGATGAATCGCTCGTCTTCCTTCTCTTGCTCTGTAAGTGGTGCCGCGGTCTCGCTCTTTTCAGGCCCGTTCGTGTGGCAGAAGAGTTGGTACAAGGGTATACCCAACGCCACCGCGAATCGCTCCAAGCTCTCGATGGAAGGAACCGTATGGCCGTGTTCCACCCGCGAAATATACGCTCGCAGCATTCCCGTGGACCTTTCGATATCCCCCTGGGACAAGCTTTTCTGTTCGCGAAGCTGCCGGATTCTCTGACCGACCGATGACATGTCTGAGCGCCTCCGATTACGCTGCCCATACTGAGTCATGACGCAATCCTTTGTTATAACAAATAATTCAAGGAGGGCCGAAGTGCTGTGTCAGCCGTCACATCACCCGGTGACCAGAATGAGAGGGGTTTTGACGCGGGCGAAGCAACTCGCGCTAGCTGCACAAGGGTTAGAACAAAATATTTTATTAGGACCTAGCTCGCCGATTTCTCGAGGCCCTTGTTTTCGGCAACCGTGGAATGGCACCTCCAATTCAAATGCGGCGATGGTATGGGCTCAGAAGGATTTGAGGCGAGACATGCGTACAGAGAGTTACTAGATGTCTGAAATGATTGCAGTTCAGCGAGGCGCAACGGGCAATTCCGGAACTCTTGAGCAAATGTTGCCTGGACCAGGCTCGCAGCGTTCCGGACCGGAAGATCGTTCCCGAGGCCGATCCAGCCACGTTTCACGGCCCCGAGTAAACCATAATCGAAAGATCGGTACTCAGGCGGCGCGGAAGTCCACCCGGGCTTTCGCGATCGGCACGCCGATCACTTCGATCCTTCGCAGGTCGCGCGTACCGATCCCAGCTTCCTCGGCGAGCTTCAGCGTGCTGTCGCAGCCCTCGAAGGGAGCCTTGCCGTGGTCCGCCATCGGATCGAAGCCCATCAGCGCCGTGGCCACCGCGTCTGTGGTGACCGGATTCGTGCCCGCGATCAGCAACCCGGCGTGGACCGGCCGGCAGCGGCGCAGCCACGGCCCTTCCCCGCCCGCCGCGGTGGAGATGCCGTCGATGATGGCGAGGTGAATGGGCCGCGCCAGCGCCAGATCGACTGTCACGCGCGGCACGCGATAACCGGGGTCGCGCGGAGACGAGGGATCGTTCTCCGGCAGGGCCGACTTCGACGGCTGGCGTCCGCCATCATGGAGCATCGACCGCGAGCCGCCAGCCACGCGCGCGGGTTCGTCGATGCCCGCGTCAGCGCCGTAAATGGTCACGGGCGGCACGCCGAAGGAGTTCTTCATGGAGAGCGTCACGCCGGCGGTGCCATGCTCCTTAAGCTTGGCGAGTGACACGTAGACATCGCAGTCCTGATAGGAGTGGTTCACGTCATAGGCGCGGAACAGCAGGCCGCCGTTCGGGACGTTGAGCCGGACGTACTTCCCGCTGGGCCCGGCATAGTTCGTGTCCTCGAACTCCACAGCCGGGGCGGCGCTGGCGAAGTCGCGATAATTCCACCCGCCCTTCTGCATGAACTCTTGAAGGGAACTGGAGGCGCCGAGCGAGCTTTCGACCAGGCGAATACGCCGCGCGCCGGCGGAGTTGAGCAGGCTGATGGTGGATCCGATCACGTCAGGGTGGACCCAATACGTCTCGCCCTTGGGCATCCCGCGCAGAGAGCCATTGGCATTTCCGGTGAGGTTCAGCTTGATCGCCACCGTTTTGCCTTTGACGATGCGATCGAGGCCGCCGAGTTGATCGAACAGAGTGGCGAGCGTGGGACGGACCGCTGATCCATAAGCCGGGCATTGCGCCACCGCCACGGGCGATGTCGGCAGCTTCGGCGCCAGCGACTCTGTGAACAGGCTGCGAGCCGGCCAGGCATAGAATCCCGCTGCGGCCCCGCCCAACACCTGTATGAATTCGCGACGATCGAAATGTTTCGGCATGACGCTCTCCCTTCGCTCGACCCGGTCGAACAAGCGCGATGATCCTGATGGTAAGCGAAGAAGAGCCCAGGCGCAACCCTGAAGAAGAATTTGTCATCTGGGACTGTATTTTCGAGTAAGATTTAGACCATTTCTCGAGGTACTGCATGGCGAACGAGAATCGTGACCGCAAACCGGGAATTTATTCCCGGCCAATGCCGTGGCTGCTGGTCGCCCTTGCGGCTTTGCTTGCCTACGTTTGTATGCGAGCTCAGGCGGACAGTAAGTGGTACCTGGCGCAAGCCGCTTTATTGGGGATTCTGTTTCTGCTGGGACTGGCGGTATTCGATTGGTGGCGCCATCAAAAAGAGAGCCATCCTGTCCGGCCCGAACTGGCCGCTCTCCATCAGGCGCTCAAGTATCTTCTGCTGGCTTTCGGGATTGGGATGATCGCTGTCGTGACGGTCGCTGTCGGACAAGAGCGCTGGGAGCGGGGCATCGTCGCGAAATCCATGGGCACGGGGATTCTGTTCGCTGGCGGTACCTTCGTCATTGGAATGCTGTTCGGATTTCTATTTGGATTTCCCCCCGCACAGAACATGACTAATCCTTCACCCGTTACTCCGAATTCTAGGGAACCGGCACCCGGCCAAGGCATCCCAGGAGGCGATGGAACTGCCAGCGCGCTGTCATCCTCGCTTTTCCAAAATACTAACCTGCGGGAGATTTCTGATTGGCTTACCAAGGTCATTGTAGGAGCGGGATTGGTTGATTTAACGAGGTTGCCGCCCCAGGTAACGAGATTGGCCTGGGCCATGGCGTACTACACGGATCCCAGCGACGCCGTTCACCCTCCTTTTGCCGTAGCAGTCGCGATTATGGCTTATTTTTCATCCTGTGGTGTTCTGTTTGGATATGTCTGGACCCGGTTCGAATTTCTTACGGCTTCATTCCCTCCCGACCATGACGCGGAGGCGTTGGCGAAGGCCGGTCGGTGGCTGAAGGAACCTCCTGGACCAAAGGACGATGACGACCGCGCCTCAATAATGAATGCTATCAAGGCCGCGTCCGCCGGGGCTCAGATGAGAATCCTGATGGACGCGGAACAATACCGCTGCGTCGGCACAGACGAGGCGAACACTCGCGCCCTTCCTGTTCTCCAGGCCCTCGCGGAGGCTGACCCGCATGAGGCGTTTCATCGCAACCGGGGCCAGTATGCCCTTGCTTTGATGGCAAGGAAGAAACAAGATGCGCAAGGAGCAAATGCCGATTGGACGCGTGCGGTAGGCCTGCTAAACGACGCCATCCGCATCCGGGAAGGATGGCATGAACCGAATTGGCACCAGTATGAATTGGCGCGCGCCGTTTGCAGGATCCATCTTGACGGCCAGTTTCGTGAGCAGCAAATGTCAACGCCCGAAGCCCGATCCTCGATCCGCGCCGACCTGGACAAGGCCCGCGATGTCTCCGACGTTCAAAAGAAACAGATTGATCCGGACGACGTGGCTACAAGATGGAGCGGACTTAACCCTCCCTGAGGGATGGATGTCGGAGAAGCCGCGGGGCTTGGAACGCGAGCAGTCGACCATCTCGTTCGGTGTCCTACCCGTCCCGACAACCATCTCCGGCGGCGGTCATCAACAATAAACGACGCAACGAATTGCGCGCCGGGAGCGAAAACATGCCTACGAGAGTCCTGCCACAGGCCCTCGTTCCGGGAGCACGAGAAGACGGCTGATGCTGGGTCAACATTTCTGCCAAGGACTGGCTGACCATCCACTGGACGCGAAAGTCTTGACCTGAGGCGCGCCCGAGTCGGTAACCATGGTTCGAAATAGAGGTCAAAGGAGGAACAACCATGAAGCTGAACCGAAATCGTCTACGAATTGTATTGGGTTTGGCGATCATCTGCCTCGCTCTACCAGGGGTTCTTCGCGCCCAGGAGGCTGAAGGCATTTACAAGAAGAAATGCGCCGTCTGTCATGGCAAGGACGGGTTGGGAAAAACCGCCAAAGGCAAGAAGGTTCACGTCAAGACCGTCGCCGAGAACATGAGCCACTCGGTGGCCGACCAGATCAAAATCGTGCAAGAGGGAAAAGGTAACGACATGGACGGCTACAAGAAAGAGTTCGGTCTCGATGAAATCAAAGGACTAGTCGACTATTACCGCAGTCTTGCGAACAAGTAAATCGAGGGCCGCGCAACCGCCTTCATCACCTATCCAAGTGCTCTTCGTTGCCTTCATCTTGCGCTGGCAGCCCTGGTGCATGGTTGCGCCGAACGCACACGGACGCGCGGCGGGAAGACTCCGGCTCTTTTTACACTCTTCATTTGCCGGTCCTGTCCGGTGGTTCATTACGAGCGTCCTGTTGAGTTTGGCCAAAACAGAGCGGATGGGCACGTCAGCTCCGGCTCGCGCGCGGGCGATGAACCGCGGGCGAGACTCGTCCGGCTGTGAAGGCGCCGATGTCGTAAAATGCTTTTTTGGAGTCCGCCTTTGTACGCTTGTCTGCTCGAAAAGCCGGCGCCAATCGAGAGCAATCCTCTCCGGCTCACCGAAGTTCCCCGCCCCGAAGCGGGCCGCGATCAGGTGCTCGTTCGGGTCAACGTCTGCGGCGTGTGCCGGACTGACCTGCATGTGATCGAGGGCGAACTTCCGCAGCGCAAGTCGCCGGTGATTCCCGGGCATCAGGTCGTCGGCACGGTTGAGGCGGTCGGCCCGGAGGTTACGCGCGTCAAGGTTGGAGCGCGCGTGGGTGTCGCCTGGCTGCAGGGCACTGACGGAGTCTGCCAGTACTGCCGAGCTGGCCAGGAAAACCTGTGCGAGCACGCCGATCTCACCGGCTACACGGTGGACGGCGGATACGCGGAGTATATTGCCGCCCGCGATCAATTTGTCTACCCAGTTCCCGAAGGCTTTACCGACCGGCAGGCGGCGCCGCTGCTCTGCGCGGGGATCATCGGCTTTCGCTCGCTGCGGCTCTCCGGCATCCAGCCGCGGGGAAGACTCGGATTCTACGGTTTCGGGGCCGCGGCCCATATCGCAATCCAGGTGGCGCGGCATTGGAAAGTGGACGTGTATGTCTCCACGCGCGATGAACGTCATCGCCGACTGGCGAGCGAGCTTGGGGCGCTCTGGACCGGTGGGACGCTCGACCAGCCGCCGGTCGCGCTCGATGCTGCCATTGTGTTCGCGCCCGCAGGCGAGATCGTGCCGGCTGCCCTCAAAGCGCTGCGCAAAGGGGGCACGCTGGCGCTGGCCGGCATCCACATGAGCACCATCCCGCCGCTCGACTACAATCTGCTGTATCATGAGCGGGTCGTACGCAGCGTGGCCAACAACACGCGCCAGGACGGGGAGGATTTTCTACGCGTCGCAGCCGAGATTCCCATCCACACCGAGACCCAAGTCTTCCCTCTTGGCGAAGCGAATCGCGCTCTGAATGCCCTGAAGAACGACGCCATCCGCGGCGCCGCCGTCTTGGACGTTAGCGGGAATACTAGATAGCGTCTGATTGCCATGCAGGGCGGGCCACAGGGCGCCGCCCCTACGTCGAAACGAGGAGACGGCCAAGGGGGAAACAATGAGCGGTCGCAGGATTAACTATATCGCTGTGGTGGTGGCTGCAGTCGCTCACTTCGTTCTCGGCGCCATGTGGTTCACGGTATTTCAGAAACAGTGGCTGGCGGCCATTGGCAAGACCATGGAACAGCTGACCGGTAGTCCGGCGCTTGGATACGTGGTGGCGTTCGCCTGCAACCTGATCATGGCCGGGACGCTGGCTTGGCTGATCATGTTGACTGGCCGAACCGGCCTGGCGGGCGGCCTGGCGATGGGCGGGCTTCTGTGGCTGGGATTCACAGGCACCACGATGGCCACGGCATTCGTCTTCGAAGGCCGAACGATCGAAGCCTTCGCCGTAATCGCGGGCTATCCGCTCGCCGGTTTGCTCATCATGGGGGCCATTCTGGGGCTTTGGCAGAAGCGGTCCGTCTGATTTTCGGGATGCTGTTACCGGCATTGGTGTCATTTCGTGCTCGGACGTTCCCTTCGCTATGGTCATTTTCGCGTAAGCGGGAATGACACGTATTATCAAGCGCCGCCGTCAAACGACAGGTCTATCGTTCCCGAAGCACAAGCACGCCGAAACCAGCTACAATTACACTGAAGTTATAACGATTTCAAGCTGCACGGCGGGTTCTGGCGAATTCACGGCCGCAGGGCGAGTAATGAACCGGACAAGGCTGAGAAAGCATCCCACGAGTGGGGCATGCGGGGCCGCGAGGGAGCGGAAGTTTATGCGGCGCATGCCGTTGGGTCGCTGACCCGTCGACGGCGATTGGTGAATCTTGGACTTTCGAGAAGTCAGAAGAGCGCGCCGACGACCTGTCTTGCCCCTGATGGTTACTCCGATTGTAGTTTTGGGCGTCGCCGCTTGCGCCGTCAGGAAGACCAGCCACGTCTCACCGGCAGCCGTCGCTCCGCCGCCAATCTCAGCATCCGCTGCGGACTTGCTGGATCGAATCCAAAAGCAGCATGACGCAATTCAGAGCCTGTCAGCGACAGTGGAACTGGAGCCAACCACAGGGTCGGTCTATTCTGGCGTGATCAGCCAGTACCACGACGTACGCGCCTTCGTTTTACTCCAGGCTCCGGCCGAGATTCGCATGTTGGGCCAGGCGCCCGTCGTCCGGGCAACGATCTTCGATATGGCCTCGGACGGCAAGGAGTTTCGCGTCTGGGTGCCAAGCAAAAACAAATTCATAGTGGGGAACACGGAGACGTCGGCACCGGCCAAGAACCAGCTCGAAAACTTGCGTCCCCAGCACATTATGGAGGCGCTGATCCCGCCGGCGGGGGAATCCACGGGCGTGTCCTACTTTGCCAATCAAGAGCGCGAATCGGGGCGGATCTACTATGTCCTGAATTTTGTGACCCAGGACAAAGACACCACTTCGGACGATCGGCTGGCGCTGCTGCGCAAGGTCTGGTTTGACGCATCCACGCTTGAGCTGGTCCGAATCCAGTTCTACGGCCCGACCGGCGCGCCGGTCGAAGATGTCCGCTACTCGGGGTATCAGGACTACGGGGGCGTACGGTACCCGTCGCGCATTGAACTTAGCCGCCCCGTGGAAGACTACAGCCTGGGGATCAGCATCCAGAAGGCCGCGTTCAACAAGCCGATTTCAGCGGACAAGTTCGTGCTGGCCAAGCCCCCGAGTGCGGAGGAGATCCGCATTGGGCCCAATTCCGGCGAGGTGCAAGGCAGTGGGCAATAAGATGATCCTCGTCAATGTGCTGCACCGGCCGATACGGACCGTGGTGAGCATCCTGGCGGTGGCCATCGAGGTCACGATGGTGCTGATCGTGGTCGGCCTGACCACCGGCTTGCTCAACGACGCCGCGCGGCGCACGCAGGGCATCGGCGCGGATATCATGGTGCAGCCATCCGGTGCCTCCTTTATGTTCAGCCTGAGCTCGGCGCCCGTACCGATCAAAGTGGGGGATCGCCTGGCTGAGATTCCCCATGTCCTGGCGGTCGCGCCCGTACTATTTCAGTCAGACCTCTCGACCCGCGGCATTGGGGTGATCTTCGGAATCGATATGGCTAGCTGGAACCGCGTCAGCGGAGGGTTCGTCTACCTTTCAGGACAGCAATTCCAGGGGCCCATGGACGCGCTGGTGGACGATTGGTATGCCAAGGCCAATCACCTCAAAGTGGGCAGCACTCTGAATCTTCTGAGCCAGAATTTCCATGTCTGCGGCATTGTGGAGCACGGCAAGGGATCGCGGCTGTTCATCCCCTTGGCGACCGCCCAGGAGCTTTCCAGTTCGCATGACAAGGCCTCGATCTTTTTCATAAAATGCACCGATCCGGGCTACACCGATGACACGGAGGCCGCAATTCTGCGCCTGCTGCCAGGCTGGGAAATCCATTCCATCCGGCAATACATGTCCATGATGACCTCGAACAATCTGCCGGCGCTCAATACGTTCATCACGGCGATGATCGGCCTCGCCGTCTCGATCGGGTTCTTGGTGATCTTCCTGTCGATGTACACCACCATTACGGAGCGTACGCGCGAGATCGGCATTCTGAAGTCGCTGGGAGCGTCGAAAGGGTATATTCTAGGAATCATCCTGAAAGAAGCATCGCTGCTCGGCGTGATCGGCATCATCGCGGGCTACCTGAGCGCCGCTTTGGTGCGGAAAGTCCTGGTGGAGTCATTTCCGACGCTTTTCGTAGAGCCGATGTCGCTGGGCTGGGCAGCAAAGGCCGCGATGCTGGCGCTTCTCGGAGCGCTGATCGGGTCATTTTACCCAGCCTTGCGCGCGGCCCGCCTTGACCCCGTTGACGCGCTGGCGTACGAGTAAGGAATCGGGCAAATGCCCTTGGACGCGCAGTGGAACCGATTATTCTCACGGAAGACCTGAAGAAGACTTACCGCATCGGCAAAGTCGACGTGCCGGCGCTGCGCGGGGTAAACCTTATCGTCGAGGAGGGCGAGTTCCTGGCCGTTGTCGGACCCTCCGGCTGCGGCAAGTCCACTTTGCTGCACATCCTGGGCGGTTTGACGGGCCCAACCAGCGGACGCGTTCTGGTGGACGGCAATGACTTCCGCACCATGAACGATTCAGACCGCACGCGCTTCCGGCGCCATAAGATCGGATTTGTCTTCCAGCGGTTTAATCTTCTGCCCACGCTGACGGCCCGCGACAACATCGCCCTGGCGCAGTCGATTCAAGGAAACGGGTTCAATCCACACCGCTTTGAGCAGGTTGCGGAAATGCTGGGCATCGGTAAAAAGCTGAACCATCGGCCGTTCGCCCTTTCGGGCGGCGAGCAACAGCGGGTGGCGATTGCCCGGGCGGTGATCTGCGAGCCGAAGATCCTGCTGGCGGACGAACCCACGGGCAATCTGGACACCGAGAACTCGCAACTGGTGTTGAATATGCTCCGGACTCTAAACCGTTCCTTCCGCCAGACCATTCTGATGATCACCCACAACCCGGAGGCGGCAGCGGTTGCCGACCGCACCATTCGCATGCGCGACGGCCGGGTGGTTTCCGCTTGATTCGCGCCGCCGGAGCGCGTTAACGTTTTCTCGGGCATGGCTGAGCCGCGACCCATTCGCGAAGACCTGATGCCGCACGGGGTTGATCCCGTGCAGCCCCTGGCCGGCGTCTGGCCGCGGATCAAGTCCGTGGTCTCGCACGCGATTTTCTGGACTTATGAGCGCGGAAGCTGGCAATACGACGTGATCTGCGCCGTCATTCTGGCTTTTATCCTCCTGACGCCGCGCGCCTGGTTCAACGACCGGCCGTCGCTCGGGCTGAGCGATCTACGCCACCGGCAGGGAGTGATCGAGATCGGACGCACCCGCGGCGGCTCCCAGTACCTGATCGACTCGCGGCTGGTCGATTCGTTCGCCCCGCTCAAGCCCGACGACGCGGTACGCTCGATCCTGCATGAACGCCTGAAGCGCGCCGTCACCATCAAATCTATGGAGCCGGTTTTGGACAAGAACAACGTCATGCTCGGCTACAGTGTGGTGGTGACGCCCTGACCAGGGGAATGATCTCGCGCACTCTTCTCACTGCGGCGCTTCTGGCCGCTGTTCCGGCGGATTTCGCGTGGCCGCGCCAGCCCAAAAGCGACTTGGGCCAGGTTCTGGAGCGTATGAACGACGCCGCCAAGCGCCTGAAGACCGTCACCGCGAACCTGGACTACACCACCGTGACCGTGCTGGTCAACGACCGCACGACCGAGCACGGGCAGTTCTTTTTCCAGAACCCCAAGAATCCGGAAATCATGATCAATTTCACCAGTCCCGATTCGAAAACATTTCTTTACAGGCACAATGAGGCCGAGATCTACTATCCCAAGCTCAACCGTGTCGAGCAGTATAATCTGCAGCAGCAGAGCGGCCTGATCCAGCAATTTTTGCTTCTCGGGTTCGGGACAGATGCCAACGCGCTTAAGCAGAACTACGACGTGTCCATGATCGATGAGCAAGATTTGCAGGGCGAGAGCACCATCGTGCTGAATCTGATCCCCAAGCAGCCGCAGGTCAGGAGCCAGTTGACAAAGATTCAGCTCTGGGTCAGCGAGGATTCCTGGTTGCCCGCACAGCAGCAGTTCTTTGAGCCGGACGGCGATTATCTGATCGCCTACTATACGGACACCAAGGTAAACCGGCCCCTGCCCGGCTCGACTTTCCAGATCAATGCGCCGGGCGCCCAGCGCGTGAAAAAGAGGTAGCCGTAGCGGCGCCTCCTCCGCGCCGCAAATCGCCGGTGGGGACACCGGCACTACAGCGTCAGTCGTCGCTGCTTCCCGTTCAACTGCGATTCTTCCCTTTTCAGGCGCGCCCACTTGCGGAAAGTGGCTGTATCTCCTATAAGATAGCTATGGGAGCCTAACGACGAGACGTTTCGGCACGGAAGGTAGTAAATTGACCCGTTGGATTCGAATTCGACGCGAGATGCGCGCCATGACCCGGCGTTTGCGTGAGTGGCGCATGATCGCCTGGGCGCTGATCTCGAAGCGTCACCCCGTGGATGCTCACCTGATTCCCATCCGCCGGTGTAATCTCGCCTGCACCTATTGCAACGAGTTTGACGATTTCTCGAACCCGGTTCCGACCGAAGAGATGCTGCGCCGCGTGGATCGTCTGGCGAACCTCGGCACCTCGATCATCACCATCAGCGGCGGCGAGCCACTGCTGCACCCCGATCTCGACGTGATCATCCGCCGCATCCGTCAGCGCGGACTGCTCGCCGGGATGATCACCAATGGGTACCTGCTCGTGCCGGAGCGGATCGGGCGGCTCAATCGCGCCGGGCTCGATCACCTGCAGATCAGCATCGATAACGTGATGCCGGACGAGGTCTCGAAGAAGAGTCTCAAGGTGCTCGACAAGAAGCTTCAGATGCTTGCGGAGTACGCCCTCTTCCACGTGAACATCAACTCGGTCCTGGGCAGTCCCGTTCGCAATCCTTCCGACGCGCTCACGGTCGCAAAGCGGGCCATTGAACTTGGCCTCACCAGCACGGTTGGCATTCTACACGACGGCGACGGCCAGCTCCAGCCGCTTTCGCCCGAACAGCAGGCGCTCTTTGAGAAGATCATGAGCTTCGGCAAGGGTTCTTACGCGCGGCTGAATGCCTTTCAGCACGACATCGCTCGCGGGCGCGCGCACAGCTGGCGATGCCGCGCGGGCAGCCGTTATCTTTACGTCTGCGAGAATGGGCTGGTGCACTATTGTTCGCAGCAGCGCGGCTATCCGGGGATTCCATTAGGAAAGTACACGCGAGCCCACATCGAGTACGAATACAACACCCGTAAGGATTGCGCGCCGCACTGCACCGTTTCGTGCGTCCAGCAGGTGGCCATGCTCGACAACTGGCGCGCCCCGCAGAAGCTCCAAGCTTTTGTGCCGCTGCTTACCGAATCGGCGGCACGGACCAAAGCCGAAGCGGCTCCAGCCGAACCGACGCCGTAGCCGTTGAGCGATTGACTTATTGGAAAAAAATTCAATGACTCAATGATTCGATGACTCAATCACTCAGTCCCCCCGAGCTTCCACTCGATCTGCGCCAGCACTCCGCCCAGAATCCGAGCGTCGTAATTGGTGAGTCCCAGCTCGAGTAGGAATTCCCTCAACTTCAGCAGCGTGGCCGCGCGGCTCTTCGGCTTGAGATATCCCACTGTATCCAGCACGCGGGCGGCGCGATCGAATAAATGCGCCAACGACTGCTGCGTCGCCGGGTCGGAGCGATGAATCCGCCCGCCCGCCGCCCGGTTCGAAAACAGACCCTGCCGCGCAAGTTCATAACAGGACACCGCGACCGCCTGGCCCAGGTTCATCGACGGGCAGCCGGGCGCGGTTGGGATGCGGACCAGCGCCTGACAAGAGCTCATCTCGTCATTGGAGAGGCCCGTCTTCTCGGAGCCAAAGAGCAGCGCGGCCCGTAAGGAGCGCGATCCGCCGCCGACTTCGTCATTCCCGCGTAGGCGGGAATCCAGCCTTTGACCTGCATGCGTCGAAAGCTTCTCCTGATGGATTCCCGCCTTCGCGGGAATGACGGAGTCCTGAGATTTGCTGGAAGACCCTAATGTTTCCCTGCTCGCCTCGGCTGCGCTCTTCGACATCCGGCGCAACGCAAGCCACTCCGTCAGATCGGTCAGCGACACCAGATCCCGCGTCAGATGCCGCCGAGACCCCGCCGTGGTACCGACCACCAGCGCCACATCGCCGATAGCATCAAGCAGTGTGGGCACAGAGCGCGCCGACCGGACCAGGTCCTCGGCGCCAACCGCGGATCGCGTCTCCTGCCAGGTGGGCTCGTACGGCTTCACCACCACCAGGTCGCGAAATCCGAAGTTGGCCATGGCGCGCGCCGCCGCGCCGATGTTCAGCGGATTCCGCGGGCGCACGAGTACAATGCGCCAGTTCCAGGCAGCGGGATTCATGGCCGAGATTGTACCAGGAGCGCCACCGGCAAATAGATTACCATGGGGAGTGGATTTGGATCCTTTGCCACCGAGTCGGAAAGCCACAGGCTTTCCGCACTGTCGACTCTTTCCCGGTTGATCTCCGTCCGTCATGCGGATATCTTTCATACCTATGACTCGAACACGAGCTCTTCGACCCGTCCTCCTCGTGAGTACCGCCATTGGGGCGATCCTTTTCGCGCGAAGCCAGTCTGCGCAGGACCAGGGCACCGTGTCGCCCGCCAATTCAAACCCGCAGGAAATCGCGGCGATGCCGTACCGCAATCCGTCGCTGCCGATCGGGCAGCGCGTGGACGATCTCATCTCGCGCATGACCCTCGACGAAAAAGTGCGGCAGATGCAGCACACCGCGCCCACCATCCCGCGGCTCGGCATCCCGGCGTACGACTGGTGGAATGAGGCGCTGCACGGCGTGGCGCGGTCCGGATACGCCACCGTCTTTCCGCAGGCGATCGGCATGGCGGCCACGTGGGACGCGCCACTGATCCACCAGGAGGGCGAGACGATCGCCACCGAAGCGCGCGCCAAGTACAACCAGGCGCAGCGCGATGACAATCACAGCATATATTTCGGGCTCACGTTCTGGTCGCCTAATATCAATATCTTCCGCGATCCGCGCTGGGGCCGCGGGCAGGAGACCTACGGCGAGGACCCGTTCCTGACCGCGCAACTCGGGACTGCATTCGTGACCGGCATGCAGGGCGACAATCCCAAGTACTTCAAAGTGATCGCCACGCCCAAGCATTATGCCGTCCACAGCGGCCCGGAGCCTGACCGCCACAAGTTCGACGCGCATCCGACGCCGCATGATCTCGAGGACACCTATCTGCCCGCATTCCGCGCCACCGTGGTCGAGGGCCGCGCGGACTCCGTGATGTGCGCCTACAACGCCATCGACGGCCAGCCCGCGTGCGCTAACACTTATTTGCTGCAAAAGACCCTGCGCGATGCCTGGAAATTTCCCGGGTACGTCACCTCCGACTGCAACGCTGTGGATGACATTTTTCGGGGCCACCACTTCGCGCCTGACGTCGAGCACGCGTCGGCAGTCGCGGTTAAGGCGGGCACGGACACAACCTGCGGCGACGAGTATGTCTCCCTGGTCAAGGCGGTCCGGGATGGCGTCATCAAAGAGAGCGAACTCGACACGGCCTTAAAGCGCTTGTTCACGGCACGCATTAAGCTCGGCATGTTTGATCCTGCTGGCGACGTGCCTTTCAACAGTATTCCCTTCTCTGAGGACGATTCGCCGGCCCATCGCCGCCTTGCGCTTCAAGCCGCGCGCGAGAGCATGGTGCTGCTGAAGAACGAGGGCGGGACGCTGCCGCTAAAGCCCGGCGTCAAGACGATCGCGGTGATCGGACCGAACGCGGAGTCGCTTCCGGCGCTTGAGGGCAATTACAACGGCACGCCATCGCATCCGGTGCTGCCCCTGGACGGCGTGCGCGCAGTGTTCCCGGGAAAGCAGGTGCTCTACGCGCAGGGATCGCCCTACGTCCCCGAGATGCCGGTACCCGTGCCGCGCACCGTGTTTCATCCGGCAGCGGGTGACGCGAAGCAGGGTCTTACAGCCGAATACTTCGCCAACACGGATTTCTCCGGATCGCCTGTTCTTAGACGCACCGATCCGCAGATTCAGTTCGATTGGGATGCCGCCTCGCCCTCGCCCAGCATTCCCATGAAAGCGTTCGCCGTGCGCTGGACTGGCGTGCTGACGCCGCCCGGTGCGGGGGATTACACGTTCGGTATCGACGGGCCGCACTGCTATCCCTGTGGCGACCACGAGACCTTCCGCCTTTTTCTCGACGGGAAGCCCGTGAATGAGAGCGGCCAAAGTAACTTCAGCTGGCAGCCCGGAGTTTCTCAGATCCCGGTCCACTTCAACGACACGGCGCCGCATGATTTCAAATTGGAGTACACGCACACCGCTCCGCTGTTCGCGGCCGGCGTCACGTTGATCTGGAAGCCACCGGTGGACGTGCTGCGCGCTGAAGCGGTAACGATCGCGCAGCAGGCTGATGTGGTGGTCGCGTTCGTGGGACTCTCGCCCAATCTGGAAGGCGAGGAGATGCCCGTACACGTGGAAGGATTCAGCGGCGGCGACCGTACGGACGTCGCTCTGCCGCAGGTTCAGCAGGACTTGCTCGAAGCGCTGCTGCAAACACGCAAGCCGCTGATCGTCGTTCTGATGAACGGCAGCGCGCTGGCGGTCAACTGGGCCCAGCAGCATGCGAATGCGATTCTCGAAGCCTGGTATGCGGGCGAGGAAGGCGGCACCGCGGTAGCAGAAACGCTCGCCGGACAGAACAATCCGGGCGGCCGGCTGCCCGTGACTTTCTACGCTGGCCTCGACCAGCTTCCGGCATTCGATGACTACTCGATGGCGAATCGCACGTACCGCTACTTCCGCGGCAACCCGCTCTACAAGTTCGGTTACGGGCTGAGCTATTCGTATTTCACGTACCAGGGCGTGAAGCTCTCATCCGAAACAGTCAAAGCCGGCGACCCAGTGACCGTGGATGAAGATATCCAGAATCACTCGAGCATCGCCGGTGATGAGGTCACGGAGCTCTACCTGGAGTATCCGGAAGTGCCGGGGGCGCCGCTGCGGGCGCTGAAGGGATTTTATCGGTTGCATCTGCCTGCCGGCGCGAGCGATCACGTGAAGTTCGTCCTCACGCCGCGCGATCTCAGTCTCGTCACGGAGCAGGGCGAGCACAAAGTCGCGTCCGGCAAGTACACTGTTTGGGTGGGCGGCGGGCAACCGGGCGGAAGCCCGTATGATCTGCACGCCAGCTTTGAGATCTTGGGTGAAGCGACGCTATCGCGGTGACCAGCGGCGGGCATCAGTTGGAAGAAGCGGACTGAGCGCCGGCAGCATTCAGGGTAATTGTCACGGGCTGCCGGAGCGTGAAGTCAATCTTCGTCTCGGGCGGGACCTTGATGCTCGAGCCCTTCATGGCCACCGAGGTGCCGGCCCCGATCGCCGCGCCGCTGCTGGCCCCAATCGCGGCTCCCTTGCCTCCGCCCGCAATGGCGCCAATCAAGCCACCGAGAACCGCTCCGCCTCCCGCCGCCGCTCCGGTGCGCTTGCCGCGCGACGAGCCGTGCTCCTGGTAATAGCCGCTCTGGACGGGATAGGTGGTCCCATTCACCGTCACCGACGTAAGCTCCAATTCGAGTTCAGCGCTGCCTTCGACCCGGCCCGAATTCTGCGAATTCGCCAGTCGCAGTCTCGCCGTGGACCCCTGAGGAATCACCACCTGCGATCCCACCGCGACCGGAGCATCGACCGTCGCGGTGAATTCTTGCCCCGTCTGATTTTTGCGGGAATCGATCGAGTCGATTGTTCGAATCGTCACCACCGTGCCCGCCGCGACTGTGATTCCCTGCGCCGGCTGATCGGATAGCGCGGCTCCGCCGGCCGCCGCCGAAGCACTGCCATTGTTGACTGTGAGGCTGTCGATCACTTTCACCACGCCGGGCTCGTAACTGGCAATGTGATCGACGGCGGCCCTCTCAAGCTGCGTATCCACAGAACCGCGCAGCACGACCACACCCTGCTGGCAGCTCACGCGGACGTCCTGAGTCTTCAGCGCCGAGTCCGCAAACAGCTTGGCGTTGAGGTCATCGACAATCGACTGATCGGTGATCTGTGGCTGAGCCGGACTCTGGGCTTGAGACTGATCCTGATTCTGCGGCTGAACCTGGTTTTGATCCTGATTTTGACCCTGGTTTTGATTCAAATCTTGACTCTGACCGTCCTGGCCGCGCAGTATCGGCGCCAACCAGAAGAGAGCGAACACCATTACTACCCAAACTGGCGACCGCAACCTTGCTCCCATCATCCCTCCGAACCACTCCGGGCGGGCCTTGGCGCTCGTAGTCCGGGCGTCGCCCGCTTCGCTTCCATGCGTTATTGGATGCCTCCGGAGTCCGCCGCGTCAACCGAGGCCACGGAATCGGATGGGCGCGGACGCACGTGCTAAAATGCCTTCGTCAGGTCCGATCCGCTTGAGATGCAGACCCCCGATCTCAGTATCGTGGTCCCCGTGCACAATGAGGAGCAGAACATCCGGCCCCTGCTGGAGGAGATCGGGCAGGCGCTAACAGGTCTTAGGGCGGAATTCATTTTCGTGGACGACGGGAGCACCGACGGCACCTTGAATCAACTCAAACAAGCCGCCCGGGGCGACCAGCGCGTCCGGGTCGCGCACTTCCGGCGCAATCTCGGCCAGACCGCAGCCATGGCCGCAGGTTTTCGTCTGGCACGTGGCGAGGCGGTGGTCACGATCGACGGCGATCTGCAGAACGATCCCGCCGACGTGCCCGCTCTGGTGGCGCTGCTCAAAGACTGGGACGTGGTCTGCGGCGTGCGCCTGAAAAGGCGCGACACCTGGCTGAAGCGGATCTCGTCCAGAATCGCCAACGGCTTCCGGAATTGGGCCACGGGCGATAACATCGTAGATACGGGCTGCACGTTGAAGGCGTTTCGTCGACACTGGCTGCAGAATCTGGATCTGTATCGGGGTATGCACCGCTTTCTGCCGACGCTGCTCAAGATGCGCGGAGCGCGTGTGACGCAGGTGCCCGTCCGGCATCGCCCGCGGCGCGCCGGCAAGACCCATTACGGCACCTGGGGACGCATGGTCAAGGGTCTGGCTGACGTCTGGGCCGTGAGGTGGATGCAGAGGAACTACGTAGATTACACGGCGGTATGGGAAATCGAGGAGGAAGACAGAAGTCAGAAGTCAGAAGTCGGAAGTCAGTAGACAGTTTTCGGTTGACGGCTGCCGGTGGCGGCCAGACTCGCGACTTCTAATTCCGGAGGGCGCTTTGACGGCTTGGCCAGAAACTCCCTGCGAGGTCCCGTTCTGACTTCTGACTTCTGACTTCTTCGCCCAAATGAAGACCCGCTACCAACTTCTCGTCCTCATTGCCGTGGCCGCCTGCCTTTTCTTCACCGGGCTTGGCCGGCTGCCGCTTCTCGAGCCGGACGAAGGCCGCAACGCCGAGGTAGCGCGCGAGATGATCTCGCTTCACGACTGGATCACACCCCATTACGACACATTGCCGTATCTCGACAAGCCCGCCGTTTTCTTCTGGCTGGTCGCGGGATCTTTCAAAGTCTTCGGCCTGACAGAAATGGCGGCCCGGCTGCCCTCGGCGGTCGCGGCATTGGGGACACTACTGCTGATCTGGCTGCTGGCACGGCGCATGTTCGATCAGCGGAGCGCCTGGATTACCGGAATCATATTCGCCACGTCGCCGCTGGTGATGGTCTTCGCGCGAGTGGTCATCTTTGATATGGCGCTCGCATTTTTTGTTACTCTGGCGCTGGCCGCGTTTTGGCTGTCGAGCGCGGCGGAGCGTCCGCGGCGCGATCTGGACTGTCTGATGTTCGCCGCCGCCGGCATTGCCACCATCACCAAGGGCCCAGTGGGCTTCGTCCTGCCGCTGCTGACGATTCTGGTCTATGCCGCCCTCCAGCACAGGGTCCGCGAATTGAAGCGTCTCGGCTGGTTACCGGGGATCGCGCTCTTCCTCGTGGTAAGCCTCCCGTGGTTCATCGCCGTCTCGATCCGCAATCCGGGCTTCCCTCGATATGCGTTCTGGAACGAGAGCGTGCTTCGCTTCACCACGGCGCATGCACATCGAGGCGGCAGCGTGTTTTACTACCTTCCGGTTTTTCTGGTGGGTTTCCTCCCCTGGAGCTTTGCCCTGCTGTTCGCGGGTGTCAATCGCGTTCGCGGTTGGAAGCGTCTGCGTGAACCCGGCGCCGCGCCGTACGCGTTTCTACTAGCCTGGGCGCTGGTGACGTTGGTGTTCTTCTCGATTTCCCATTCGAAATTACCGGCATACTTCCTGCCCGCGGTCCCCGCGCTGGCCCTGCTGATGGGCGACATCTGGAATCGCGATATCGGGGCGCACGCGCCCGGCCGGCGTCCGGACTGGCTGACGGCTGCGTTTGCGGTGTTGATTGCCGTCGGCATCCTGACGGCGGCTCTTCCTCCGTGGCTTCAGGCTCCCTCGATGCATCGCGTTATGGTGCGCAAAATTCATCCTGAAGTTCTGGCGCAGCTTCCGTCTTCTATCTTTTATAGCGGCTTGATCATCGCCGCGCTCGGCATCCTGGGACGCAACCTTGTGTCACGCTCGCGAGAACGGGTTTATGCCGCCGGGAGCCTGGCCATTCTCGCCTGCACGGTACCACTGTTGGCCGTACGTTGCTGGGGACCCGTCGAGAGTTACGCCAGGACGTCGAGCACCGAGCGCCTGGCCTCGGCTATTCTGCGTGGCGGCGACCGCGATCTGCCGATTTATGGCTACTACTATTTTCGCACCGCCCTGCCCTTCTATCTGCGCCGGCCGGTGGGACTGGTCACGACCGAGGGCGGCGAATTGACCAGCAACTATGTCGCGGCCCATTGGCCGGCGATTCGCGTCCAAGCCGCCACGACCGCCTCGAGCTCCGGCCGGCCGACAAGCGTCCTTTTCCTGGACGCCCATGAATTCGCGGCGCTGGGACGCAGTTCGCCTGAGCCCTTCCTGGTGATCGTGCAGAACGACGAGGTACCTGACGTGGACAAGCTGGCATCGCCTCTGCTGCCGCTGTGGCAGGCGTGGGCCTACTCGGTGTGGAAAGCCGCGGGTTCCCAGGCAAAACAACCATCGAACCCTTGAACGGTTGAGGACCGCCGAGTCACGGATTCCATCAAGCTCCCCTTCATGTGCGGAATTTGCGGCATTGTTAACTTGCACCTTGATCCGGTAGCGCGAGCCGATCGCATCGGTGCCATGACCGACCGGCTCACGCATCGAGGACCCGACAGTGAGGGCCGCTTCCTCCGTCCGTATCTCGCCCTGGGCATCCGCCGCCTGAAAATCATCGATCTCGAAACGGGCGATCAGCCGCTGGCAAACGAATCGGGCAGCGTGACACTGGTCTACAACGGCGAGATCTACAATTTCCGAGAGTTGCGGCAGCAGCTTCTGGAGCGCGGGCATCAGTTTCGCACGTACTCTGACGGCGAGGTGATCGCCCACCTTTACGAAGAAAGGGGCCCGGATTGTCTTGAGGATTTGAATGGCATGTTCGCCATCGCGCTCTGGGACGAGCCTAACCGGCGATTGCTGCTGGCCAGGGACCGCGCCGGCGAAAAGCCGCTGTACTACTGGACGAATGGCCATACGCTGGTGTTTGCCTCGGAAATCAAATCACTGCTCGAGTATCCTGATGTGCCGCGCCAACCGGATTTCGAGGCGTGGACGCAGTACTTCTTTCATGGCTACATCCCCGCCCCGCGGAGCGCGTTTCGCGGTATCCGCAAATTACCGGCCGCGCACCGGCTCACGGTCGAGAACGGGCGCGTGCGGATCGAACCCTACTGGCGCCTCGCTGACCACCTGTGTTCACCGGAAGGGGACGCCGTTGATGAGCGCCGCGAGGAGGAAATCGTTGTCGAATTGCGACGGCACATCCGCGAGGCAGCGATCTCGCGGCTGGTAAGCGATGTACCGCTGGGCGTCTTTCTGAGCGGCGGCGTAGATTCGTCAACGCTCGTCGCGCTCATGAGCGAGCTCGCGCCCGGCCAGGTAAACAGCTTCTCGGTTTCGTTTGCGGAGCCGAGCTTCAGCGAAGAATCCTATTCAACCCTGGTCGCGCGCCGATTTCGCACGCGCCACCACATCCTGAACGCCAGCACCCGAAGCCTGCGCGAAGCACTGGACGCCATGGCCGACCACTTCGATGAGCCGCTTGCGGACCCTGCCGTGCTGCCGACATACCTGATCTCGCGCTTTGCCCGCTCCGAGATCACCGTGGCGCTGAGCGGTGAGGGTAGCGACGAGTTGTTCGGCGGCTATCCGACGTACATCGGCGCGCGCCTCGCGGATTTCTACCTGCGGCTGCCACGAGCCCTGCGTCACGGTCTGGTGGAGCCGCTCGGTAAGCGATTCAAGATCTCGCCGGGCGCGGTGCCCCTGGGACTGTTCCTGCGGCGCTTCTTTGCCCACGCCGAGGAGTCCGCCGCAGAGCGGCATCTCACCTGGTTCGGAATGTTCGCGCCCGAAGAACTTGATCGTCTGTTCGCTCCGGGATGGCATGGACCGCGCCCGCAGCAGGATCCGAGGGCGCTCTTCGCTGTGCTGGATCGCGTCCTCCCCGGGGCGCGGCCCGAAAATCCGCTGGCCGAGACGCTCTATCTCGATTTCCGCACTTACCTTGAAGACAATCTGCTGGTGAAGGTCGATCGCGCCAGCATGGCCTGCTCACTGGAAATGCGCACGCCGTTTCTTGACCATCGACTGGTGGAATTCGCGGCGGGACTCCCCGTGTCGCTCAAGCTTCGCCGCTTCCGGCTGAAGTATATTCTGAAGAAGGCGGTGGAACCGTGGCTCCCGCGCGAAATCGTCCGTCGGCAGAAGCGCGGCTTCTCGGTGCCGATTGCCGGCTGGATGCGCGGCGAACTGGCTCCGCTGCTCGACGAAGAGCTGAATCCTGAAAGACTCAAGCGGCAGGGCTGGTTTGATCCGGAGTTCGTCGCAACTCTTCTGGATCAACACCGCACCGGGCGCGCGGATCATCGCAAGGCTTTATGGACGCTGCTCTGCTTCCAACTCTGGCAGGAACGATGGATGCCATGCTGAACGGGCGATATTCCGCTCCGCCTGCGGGCGGTGCCTTTACGCCGAAGGAGCGCGAGGTCATCGAGCGCTGCCGGACGCCACGCCAGGTGCAGGCATTTCTGCGCTCACTGCCCTACAACTGGGAGCGACAGGGCGAAACGTTGCGTACCTTTCGCGGTGTCGTACGACACTGGGAAGCCCACTGCCTCGAAGGCGCGCTGGCCGCCGCCGCTGTCATGGAGCAACACGGCTACCCGCCGCTGCTCCTCGACGTCGAATCGCAGGACATGCTCGATCACGTCCTGTTTCTGTTCCGGCAGCGCGGTCGTTGGGGGACGGTGGCCCGCTCGCGTGACGCCGGACTGCACGGCCGCAAGCCTGTATTTCGCACCGTGCGCGATCTGGTGATGAGCTACGTGGATCCCTATGTGGACAATACGGCGCGGATTAAGGCTTATGGCGTGGCCGATCTGCGGACCCTGGTGCGAGTGGACTGGCGCTTGTCGGAAAAGAACGTATGGTCGGTGGAGCGAGCGCTGATCGCCTTGCCGCACCGCCCCATCCGGACGTCGGACCGGCGCCACCAAGCGATTCTGCGGCAATTCCGGGCCTTTCGCGCGAGAGATCCGAAGGGTCCGGCGACATTCTACGAAGGCAAGGAGACCTGGCTGTAAGGTTGTGTTACCGCTCTTGGTTGTGTTACCGCTCTTGGATGTTGGCCGGATCGCCGTCCAGGTCGATGCGCATCACCCACTCGGCATTGAGACGTTTGGCATCAATCCAGTTCTCGATGGTCACGAGGTCCGGAGCGTCGATTTCCAGCAGCATCCGTCCCCCGAGTTGGCCGGCCACGGCGCGGCGCACCGTAACCTCGCGCGCGGCGAACGCCTGCGACATCAAGTCGCGCAGCGCCTGCTTCGTCAGGCAGGCAGTGATGTGCGAGGAAAAATAAAGCGGCATATGAGGTCGGCTCCACGAGAAATCAGACGGTATTCGTTGCGCGCCAAGAGCTATGGTCTTGGTTGTAATGCGTCGAGCAGCAGCGAAGCCTTCTGGACGAGTTCATGCGCCTTCAGCAGGTTGTGCGCCTTGAGAGCTTGTTCGGATTGATTCACAAATGCGCGTGCATCGTCCAGGATTTGGCGGTCTGCTGCTGTGGAATAATAGGTGCTGTTCAGCCCGTCGATCCGCCGCCGCACGCTGTTTTGGGTTGCCGCGATCTCATCCTCACTGACCGCCGACCCGGCAGGCTCAAGAGGTGGTGCCTGAGCCGCATCGGCCGGCGGCGTGGTATCGGGCAAGGCAGGTTCTTCAGAAGCGCGCGAATCCGCCCGAGGCCTTGGGGGCTTTCGGGTCTGCGGCTGAGTGGGCACCGTTGCCGACGTGTTGGCGGTGGTCGGCGGCTCCGGCGGCTCCGGCGCAGGAGGAGGCGCCTCGATGGTCAGAATCTCACGCGGCCCTGAAGGGCCCGCCTTTGTGCTGGTTGAGGCCGCGGCTGCGGCCGGCGGCTGAACGTACACCACTCGCGGCTCGGTTTTCCGCTTAGGACAACCGGCAAGGAGCAGAGCGAAGACAACAGGAACGATTGCTTTTGATCCCAAGCTCACCCTGATTGTACCACCGCGGCCGATCTCCGCTATCATGGTTTCCTAACCGAAACGAGGACTACGTCAATGACCAAGCAAGAGATGATCAAAAAGAAGGACGATTACATCTTTCCGTGCGTTACCACCTACTATTCTGAACCGCTGGTGGCGGATCGCGCCCAGGGCCACCACGTCTGGGATCTCGATGGCCGTCAGTATCTCGACTTCTTCGGCGGGATACTAACCATCAGCGTCGGCCACTGCAATCCCAAGGTCACAGGCAAGATCAAAGCGCAGGTTGACCGGCTGCAGCACGTCTCGACCGCCTACATCACGGAGCCCGCGGTGGCGCTCGCCGAAAAACTGGCCCAGATCACGCCGGGACGCATCCAAAAGAGCTTCTTCACAAACAGCGGCACCGAGGCTAACGAAAAGGCGATTCTGGTGTCGCGCATGGCGACAGGAAGCTTCGACGTCGTGGCGCTGCGACACGCTTACAGCGGATCCTCGCAGCTCACCAAAGCGGTGACGGGCATCTCAAGCTACCGCAAGAGCAGCATTATCAGCGTCGGAATCTCGCACGCTTTGAACCCCTACTGCTACCGCTGCCCCCTAAAGCTCGTCTATCCCAGCTGCGGAGTAGCTTGCGCCGAAGACGTGGAAGATACGATTCGCACCACTACCTCGGGATCGATTGCGGCATTTATTGCCGAGCCTATCCAGGGCGTCGGCGGATTCATCACGCCACCGCCCGAATATTTCAAGATGGTGTTCACCATTGTGAAGAAGTACGGTGGATTGTTCATCTCCGACGAAGTCCAGACGGGCTTCGCGCGCACCGGCAAAAAATGGTTCGGCATCGAGCACTGGGAAGTGGAGCCGGACATCATCACCTGCGCGAAAGGTCTCGCCAACGGCACGCCCGTCGGGGCCACCGTCGCCACGCCCGAGGTTGCGGACAGCTATAAAGGCGCTACGATCTCCACCTTCGGTGGCAACCCCGTCACAGCGGCGGCGGCGCGGGCGACGATCGAAGTGATCGAGGAGGACAAGCTGCTCGAGAATGTCGATCGCGTCGGCAGGTACTTCCGCAAAAGACTCGAAGGACTCAAGGAGAAACACCCGCTGATTGGCGACATCCGCGGCATGGGCCTGATGCAGGGCCTGGAGCTGGTGAAGGACCGGAACTCGAAAGAGCCCGCGCCGCAGGAAACCAATCAGTTCATGGAGCGCTGCCGCGGCAACGGCCTGTTGATCGGAAAGGGCGGACTATTCGGCAACGTCATACGGCTCTCGCCTCCACTGAACATCAGCGAAGCTCAGGTGGACGAGGCGATCGAACTCATGGACAAGTCGTTCGCCGAAATGAGATCTTGAACAGGTCCGACCGTCTGTCGGTGTCTTCTCTGACACCCGGGCGGCCGCCCGCCTTACTGCTGCGAGGACGGCGAGATGACCGTCACCCTATCCCCAATCTCATCGTACTCCCGGCGCGTTAACACTCCACGATCGAGGATCTGCTGTTTATTGTTGTAGGGCCGATGGTTGATCACCTCCGTCGCCTGCGCGTCACTAAGACCCAGCGAGCGCAGATCGGCGCGGGACGCCGTGTTCAGATCCAATCTGCCCCGCTTGTCGCGATCCCAGCCTTGCTTGACGCCTTGCGCCGCAACCTTGGCGTCGTGCCCTGTCTGACGCGCTGCCTCCTCAAGCTGCCGGGCCGCGATTCTCGCATCCTCTTTCGCCTTCACGGTATCATCGGCCACCTTCTGACGCATTTCCGCGTCCCGCTCGCTCTGGCTTTGTGCCCGGTATCGTCCGGAGTTGCACGCCGACAGGCCCGCCAGCAGCACCGTCGGAATCAGGATCGACAATGCGTTTCGAACCCATCGTTTCATAGCGCCTCCTGAATTGCCGTCGATCGGAAAACAGCTCGATTACTCGCCGCGGTAATCCTGCGCGCCACTGACGGAGGCCGCGAGGGGCAAGCGCCCAAGTGCCTGCAGGGCCTGCTGCTCGTCGTCAAGTATCGGGAGAACCGAATCAAGCCGCAGTCGATGGAGCATTCTGCGGACCCGCGGCTGCGGCCCAAAGAGCTCCATTTCTCCATGGGCCTGCGCGATCCAGTTGTAGGCCGCGGCCAGCGCACCCAGCCCATAGCTGTCAATCCTCTCCACCTCGGCAAGGTTGACCACGAAGCTCTTCGCGCCTTCGTCGAGGAGGTCCCGGACCCGATTCCGGAAAGCTCGCGCCGCGCGCTCGGCCGTCAGCGGACCGTCCACGTCAATAATCGAGACGTTGCCGGAATGTCGATCCGACACTCGGGAATCGGGAATGAAAAGCGAGTGCTGAAGATTGGAAACCGAAGCGGCCCGCTCATGTGCATGCATAAAGCGCTCCTCACGCTATCCTAGTGCAGGAGGTTTGCCATTCGACGCTGATCGCTGAATTGGCACGATTTCGGTCTCCGGGCGCAAATCGTCGCCAGCCCAACCACGGAGTAAATCTTGCCGCCGCCTTCCGGCTACCTTTCCGCACCGGCGGTCGAATCGAGATCTTTGCTCGGCTCCATGTCCTTGTGCGCAGCGGGCGGCTTCCGGATGACCGTCAGCTTCACCCTGGCAACTCCCTGATGCCTGAATCCCAGACGGATTGCCGCCGCGCGTGACACGTCGACCAGGCGAGTTCGAACCCAGGGCCCGCGATCGTTCACCTTCACCACCACGGACCGACCGTTCTTCAGGTTGGTGACTTTCACCGTTGTGCCGAGTGGCAGACTTCGATGAGCGGCGGTCAACTTCTGATCGTCGTAGAGCGTACCACTGGCGGTGCGGTGCCAGCGGCAGCCGGGTCCGTACCAGCTCGCCAGACCGTACTGAACCGTTCGAGAATCGGAGGTTCGAGTCCGCAAAGGCGGTGAACGTCGTGAGGCCTGCGCTTCCAGCAATCCCGGGCAAAGCACACCTGCCACGGCGATTGTGATCAGCCGTTTTTTCAGGCTCGTCAGCGCCATCAAACCTCCTTATCCCTGCTCAAGCAATTGCAGGGCAGCTTTGAGGAACAAGGCGCCGAATCGCGCACTCCCTAAGGTCGTTTTCCCGGCAACATACTCCGATGTCCCTGTGATTCGCTGTTCCAGAGGGCCTCTCCGGTTCCGCCGGGGGTTCAATCGAGCGGCCGAGTGGGAAAGAATTGGCAAGGGCCAGTGTAAAAATGCGTTTCGACAGCCGAGCGGGTGGGGTCTGGAAATTTCCGGGCAGATACAGGTAACGTGCTGATCGGTGGAGTTCATTCGCTGTAGAGATTCCACCGAAGCGGCCTTTGGCAGGAATCGTGCGCTGAGTCAGGGTCAAGGTGCCATGAAGAGTACGACTCGCCATTTAGGGGCGCTGATCCTAGCCTTGGCGCTGATGGTCCTGGCAGTGCGGCCGGCGAACGCGGCCACCGCCTCGGCGACTAGTCCTCTCACACGAGCGCAGGTAATGGGCTTGGTCGCGGGAGGCGTCGCCGATTCGCGAGTCGCGGCTCTGGTTGAGAAACGCGGCCTTGCGTTCAACCCCACGCCGGACTTCCTCGCCGATCTGAAGAGCGTGGGCGCGAGCGATGATCTGCTGAACGCCGTTGCCCGCGCCCGAAACGCGGCGCCCGCGAGCGCGGGCGGCCGTCCCAACGAGCAGCCGATGTACGGTCCCACCCCGAACCCGGCGCCGTTCTGGCAGCTCCAGGCCACGGAACAACAGGACCGTGCCGCGGAGCTGGCACGGCCCGATGATCCCAACGCGCACCTTGAATTGGCGCAGGCGCTCGGCAAAGAAGGCAAGTGGAGCGAGGCGGCGGCGCAATACGCGGCGGCGATCAGCAACGATCCCGGCAACGCCGCGGCGCATGAGGACCTCGCGCTGGCCCTGCGAAAGTCCGGCGACCTCGAGGGCGCCATCAACGAATACCGCCGCGCTCTGGCCATCGCTCCCACAACCTCAGCATTCCATGACAACCTCGGCGTGGCGCTCAGCCAGAAAGGCGACGGCGCTGGCGCCGCCGCCGAATTCCGGGAGGCCATTCGCCTGGAGCCCACCAATGCGCAGGCCCATGCCAATCTCGGCAGCATGCTCGAGCAAGAGCACGATCTTGACGGCGCCATCGCCGAGTACCACCAGGCGCTGGCTCTCGGAGGCACAGGCGGCGCGCAATACAATCTCGCCACTGCGCTCGAACTCAAGGGCGATCTGAACGGCGCCATCGCGTCATTCCGGGAGGCCTTGCGGACGAATCCGAACGACGTGCGGACGCTTTGCGCTCTGGGCGGAGCGCTGGAGCGGAAGGGGGACAGGCAGGGCGCGTTCGAGGAGTATGCCGCCGCGCGCCGGATCGCGCCCGACGATCCCACGGCGAGGGCGGATTACCAGCGGCTGTCGGGATCTAACCCAGCCCGGAATGCGGGCCAGGTGCAATAAATCAGGAACCAGCCTCGACACGACGGCGCTCCCGCTCCATCCTCGTGTCTCCGAATGCGCCAGACCATTGAAGGACCCAAGCCCCTGCCGTCCCACTCATCAGTAAGTGGACGGTCAATAGGAGAAGATCCGGTAGTAGTCCCATTTGACAGTGCACTTCGGGAATCGGTCATTCCCGCGCGGGCGGGAATCCATAAGGAACAAATGAGAGGGTCTCAATGATTCTCGGAGCGCCTTCGCGATTCGTCATTCCCGCGCAGGCGGGAATCCATAAGGAGTAAATAAGGGGGTCTCAATGATTCTCGGAGCGCTTTCGCGGGAATGACGAATGGCGAGTGACAAAGATCGGGGAATCAATAACGGCGACCACAAATGGGAAGCCCCTGGGCCCGCGCCGAGCGTGGGCTCCAGGGGCCAACGGGTGCTGATGGGAATTGGCTCTCTCGCCTTGACGAGAAACAGGCGCATCCGAGCGCCTCTAAACCACGCTCCTCTTCGCTAAAGGAGGAGCTCCCAAACGAGCGCCGGAGAGCGCCTATGCCTCAGCACCCTCGCTTAAGCTACTTTCAATGACCATGGATCACCTCCTTTCTAGCGATAGCCCGATCATAGGAAGCCGAGCGCGGCGTGTCAAGGGCAAACACGCGGTGGTCCGTCAGCGTGACGTAGCGCGGCCGTCTTGACGTAGCGCGGCCATCCTGGCCGCTGTCGCTGCGGCGTCTCGCCTCAGCCATCTGCGGGCGGCCCCCCACGGCATCCGCGTTCGAAATGGGGCCCGATCTTCGCGTTTCGCCCAACAGGTCGGTTCGGGGCCGCGGGGACGACACACAAGATGATGTCGTCGCCACCCAAGCGCGGCATGGAGCACCGCAATTACATCGGCTTCGACAGTCACGCCGAACCGCGAGTACAATTCGAACTGGGGCCGGTGGCTGACGCCCGACCCAGGGGGCTGGCGGTCGCGGTAGGGACAGCAGTTGCCGGCTGCCCCCCGCACAGATCCGTACGTGCGCTCGTTAGCGCATACGGCTCCTATCTCGGATGCGTGG
>Ga0335085_10001763_pt1 | contig 43576 bp, 38 predicted proteins | sample Lox_Sample_45_FD_206712 | JGI IMG/M metagenome (GOLD analysis project Ga0335085, IMG submission 206712) | Soil microbial communities from Loxahatchee National Wildlife Refuge, Florida, United States - Lox_Sample_4.5 | ecosystem: Environmental > Terrestrial > Soil > Wetlands | place: USA... | reverse complement strand
GCTCGGCCACGAGCCGCAGCATTACACGATCTTTTACGTTGAGGTGGATGACGTGCAGGCCTATCTCGATAAGGCCGCGTCGCTGGGCGGCAAGACACTGGTGCCGCCAATCAAAATCCCCACCGGCACGTTTGCCTGGTTCGCCGATCCGGAAGGCAACACCATCGGCCTGCTGAAGCGTGGGTAAACCCGCCGTTTCGCTACGCACCGAATGGTCCTCGCGGATGTCGGACAATAGAATCAGCACGCCCTCCGCACGATGTCCATCTTTTCGATTGTTCTCCTGATTCTCGCCGTCAGCCAGTTCTACTGGGCCTGGCGCGGTTACCGGTTCGCGCGGGCACGCATCCGCTCGCGCGCCCTGCGCTGGACGGTCTGTGCCGTGGTCCTGATGGTGTGGGTGGGGCTCTACAAGCTCAACCTGGGCGGCTGGCGCGAGCGCGGTACTCCGGTGCACCTCACCGCGTTCGATGCGCTCCTGGTGGCGCCGTTCTGGTGGTGGGCGGCCAGTTCGCTGGTTGGGTTCCTCATCGTCATCCTGTTCGCCATCCCGCAGGCGATCGTCGGCTCGGGGCGATGGCTGTCGGCTCGGCGACGCCGTACCGCCGGAGGCGAAATCCAATCGCCCCCGCGGCGCGCGTTCCTGGAGCGCACCGCTACCGTGGCCGCCGCCGCACCGTTCGTCGCGGGCGCTTACGGCCTGCTCTACGGACGCCTGAACCTCGAAATCTTCCCGCAGCCCATCCGGCTGCCGCGCCTCCCCCGAGCCTTCGAAGGCTTCCGCATCTGCCAACTCTCCGATATCCACATCGGCCCGTTCATGCCGGCCGAGGAGATCCGTAAGTACGTTGCCATCCTCAACGCACAAAAGCCCGATCTGATCGTGCTTACGGGCGACTTCGTCACCTTCGATCCCAACACGCAGGGACCTGTCGTCGATGCGCTACGCGGCCTGCGCGCGCCCTTCGGCGTCTACGGCAGCCTCGGCAATCACGACGCCTGGGCCGTCGTCGAGGACTCCATTACCGAGCTGTTTCGCCAGGTGGGGATTCGTATTCTGCGCGGCGCCAACGTGCCGATCACCATCGGCGCAGATTCGCTCAACCTGATGGGCGTGGACTTTCAGAGCGAGCACGGCTTCGGTCCGTCGCGCGCGGTGGCTCGCCTGCTGTGGGATGTCGAAGGCCTGGTGGACCCGCATCGTGTCAACATTCTGCTCAGCCACAACCCCGACACGTTCGGGCGCGCGGCCGCGCTGGGCATCGATCTGAGCCTTGCCGGACACACCCACGGCGGGCAGGCGGCGCTCGAATTCATCAGCCCGGAAATCGCGCCGAGCCGCCTGATTACGCCGTACGTCGCCGGATTGTTTCAGAAGCCCGGCGGACAACTCTACGTGAATCGCGGAATCGGCACCGTGTTCGTCCCCATTCGCTTGGGTGCGCCGCCGGAAATCACCGTCTATTCCCTGACGCGCGGCTGAGGCCTGTTCTCATAGCTGAGCGTGGATCATCAGTCACTACGCCCTTAAACCGTACGTAAGGGCGATATCGTCGAGGACTGTGATCCCGGCAGTCGTGAGGAACGCCACCGGATCAGCGGCATAAAATGCTTGCCCCTCGTGCAGTGGACCTCCGCCTGAAGTAACGCTGGCCCAAAACCGGAATGGTGTTGTCGACAAGGATTCTCACCGGGCCGGCTGATAGCCGATGCGGGTACTCCGGAGCGCTTCATTCATGATCTCTTCTGCGTGCTGGTCCGAAACGCTTCTTCGATTGGCATCCACTTCGGCAAAATATGACCCAGTTCCCTCGGCTATCTCTCTCCTCCGCTCTTCCGAAAGAGTGGGGGATTCAAGGGTTCGAAGGCTGATCGTCTCCTGTTCTAAATGCTGCGGCCCAGCAGGCTTTTAAATGCAGCCTTCTGGCAGGGTGAGAGATCTTTGACGCAGGGGATCATGGACGTACCTGTTCTCACTATGGCGGATAGCACTCCAGGAATTCAGCGCTGGTTTGTCCATCGAAAATTCGGGTTATACTGGCTTCGCCGTGACATACCTGAAGATTGCCAGCCTCCTCGGCCTCGCGGTTGCCGCGTATGCGCAGCGAACTGCAGCGTTGGTTTCGCCCGAAGTCCACGCCGACCACACCGTCACCTTTCGCATCAAAGCCCCCAAGGCCTCCGAAGTGACCCTCACCGGCGACTGGCTGGGCAACACGCCGCCGCCCAAGCTCACACGCGATGACCAGGGCGTGTGGAGCATCACGCTGGGGCCGCTCGAGCCGAGCATCTACATCTACTCCTTCACCGTGGACGGCATGGCCATCGCCGATCCGGTGAACCCGCGGATGAAGCTGCGCGCCAGCACTTCGGCGAGCCTGCTGGAAGTTCCCGTCGAGCCGTCAGCGTTCTGGGAGGCGCACGACGTTCCTCACGGCGCGGTCGAAATCAACTGGGAGAAATCGAAGGTCATTCACGGCGAGACGCGCCAGATCTGGATCTACACTCCGCCGGGTTATGAGAAGGGATCCGCGCGCTACCCCGTGCTCTATTTGCTGCACGGCTCCAACGACACGGCGGCCGGGTGGACCATGGCCGGCAACGCCAACTTCGTGCTTGACAATCTGTTGGCCGAAAAGAAGCTCGTACCGATGATCGTGGTGATGCCGTTCGGCCACGCTACACCATTTGGTGTTCCGGTCGCGCCGGGCGAATCTTCCAACGACGCCGTCTTCGAAGACTACCTGCTTAAGGACGTGCTGCCGCTGGTGGAAGCGAAATACCGCGTGGCGCCCGGACGCCAGAACCGCGCCATCGCCGGCCTATCGATGGGCGGCGGACAGTCGCTCAAGATCGGCCTCGGCCACCTGGACCTGTTCAGCGCCGTGGCGTCGTTCTCCGGAGCCATCCCCGGCGATTTCGAAACGCGCTTCGCCGGTTTGCTGAAAGACCCCACCGCGGCGAACAGTAAGCTGCAGGCGCTGTGGATTGGATGCGGCCGCCAGGATTCGCTGTTTACCCGATCGAGATCGCTCGACGAGCTGCTGACTGCGCATTCCGTCCGCCACACCTTCCGCGAAATCGATGGCGTCCACAACTACACCGTGTGGCGCAGATTCCTCGCCGAGTACGCACCGCTGTTGTTCCGGTAACGGCTGCATGCCACCTAAGGACGCCAGGGCGGCCGCGGCTGCTTCACGGAGGCTCAACGTGAATTTCTGGCGAAGGAAGCCGCGGCGAATCGATGGAACGGCCGGACGCGGGTCATTTCGAATTCGTTACGGTAAAATCGGCCGCCTCACCCACTGCGCTTTTGAAACTCCCGATGTGGCCCTGCACTTCGGATTTCTGCGATTCGTTGAGTACAACTTTCTCCCCGCCGCTATCCACCAGGTTATTCAAATCGAGACTCCCCCATACGGCGGCCTTCATGTGCATGGTCTTGTGTATGTAAGAATCGGGAGGCGTCGGGCCCCAGTTCGATGACTTATCGACAATAATATCCACTTTAATCCCGTAATTTACCTTGGCGATATCGACATAGAAACGCGAAAGCGATCCATAGATATGGCCGAGATGAATCAGCGCATTCTTCAGTTTGTTATCGAAAGTGTTGCATTTGACATTCGCGCTCGCGGTCAGAATGAGTAAATTGTTACTGTCCGTCCCGCTTCCGCCCAACGTGGCATTCAACAAATGGCCGGCCTTAAAGCTGCATTGCGGATACTTTTCGCGCGCCTTTAAAATGCCCGTGGGTTTCTTGGGGTCGGCATCCGAATTCTGTTCCCGATAGGCCCGCGGTCCCAAGACTACCGTAGAGTGGCACCCGCCGCACATATCGCCACACTTGGTGTAACTCGGAGATTGATAATAGACTTTGGTAACCGAGAGGGGAACGAGCTTTCTACGCTTAGAGGTGACGATCAAAGATGGGTCTGGCTCCTCCCTCTTGCGTTTGGGCTTTGGCGTCATGTCGGAAACCTCCGCGGAGGATACATTATCATCCCGAAATCGCACCGCCGCAAGCCGAAAAGGAACTGTCGTTGCCGGGCAGTCGTCAATACGCCCCGGCCGAAGCGTGAGGCCGGTCGATCACGTCGGCGTAGACTTCCATCAACTCGCGCAGGTCGGCCAGATCCTTCGCCGAGCATTCGCAGAGCGGCGGACGCACCGGTCCGGCCTGCACGCCCAGGACCGCCATCGCCGCCTTCATCACCGTCACTTCGTAACCCTTCACGCGCTCGCGCAGCGCATACAGCGGATGCACGTACTTACTCATCAGGGCATCGAGCCGAGTGAAGTCACGCGCCATGCCGGCCTCGGCCAGTTCCAGCGAGAGGCGCGGAGCGATGTTCGATATGCTCGAGGTGTACGCCTGCACGCCGATGGCGAAGTAGCCCGGCACGCAATCGTCGCCCAGTCCGCCGAGCCACGCCAGGCGGTCGCCTACCGATTGCATGATGCGCTGATACTTGCGCGCGTCGCCCTGGCCGTCCTTCCAGAACGTCAGGGTCGGTACGTTGTCGGCGAGGCGGTCCACCATCGCGGGCGTGAATGTGGCCCAGTCGCGACTGTAGAGCATCAGCGGCAGATCCGTCGCCGCGCCGATCTGCTGATAATAGGCCACGCAGCCATCCAGCGGCGCATTGGTGTAATACGGCGGCAGTACCAGGATGCACTCGGCTCCGGCCTTGGCCGCGCGCTTCGCAATTTCCGCGCCCAGAGGACCGTTGAAGCCCGTGCCGGCAACCACCGGCATGCGTCCTGCGGCGGCTTCCACGGTTACGCGCACCACGTCTTCGATTTCGGCGGGCGTCAGCGAATATAATTCGCCGGTGCCCCCGGCCGCAACTAGTGCACAGAAGGGATGCGCCGCCATGCTGTCCACATTGCGCGCCAGCGCATCCAGATCGAGCGAGAGATCGGCGTGAAACGGAGTGACGGGGAAGCCCAGTGCGCCCCGCAGGCGTTCTCTGAGTGACATGCTCCCAGTGTAGCGTTACGCCAGAAAATCGAGAATTTTGCGGTTGACCGCGCCGGCTTGCGACAGGTCAAATCGTGGCCTGCGCCGGGGAGCACCTCCGTTTGAATTTGCGGTGCAACGCGCTTCAGGCGCTCGATGGCCTTCCGTGCCGAATAGAGTTTCTCGTGTTCGCCCACCAGAAACAGTGTGGGTGTGCGCAGGCCCGCCAGATCGGCATCCGTGAGCCGCACCGGGCCGATCAGGCGCCGCGGACGCATCGAGCGATAGCTCATGATGGCGCGTTCCAGCGAAAGCTCCACGCGCGCCGGGTCGTTGCGGCCGACGTCGAGAAGGAGCCATTCGACGAACCATCGGAATGCCGCGCGCCGGCCAGTGAGGATCGGCAGTGCGCGCACGATGAACTGCCAGTTCGTCGGCATTAGGCCGCCCGGCGCCAGCAGCACCAGCTTGCGCAGACGATTCGGAAAGGCCAGCGCGTATCGCGCCGCCAGCCATCCGCCGTATGACAGGCCCACCAGGTCTATGGGCCGCGCCGGCTCCAACGCGCCGATCGTATCATTCAGCCACCCCACGATTTCCGCCAGGCTGCTGATTGGCCGCGTGCAGACGCTGCACCCGATTTCGCCGGGGCGCTCCACAGCATAGGTCCGGTGTTGCGCCGAAAGAGCCTGAACGTTGGGCTGCCAGAACAGCGACGGCGAATTCAGGCCGGGAAGCAGCACCATTGGCGCATCATCGGCCGGTCCACTGATGCGCACAAAGGTTTCCCCGTAGGAGCCGGGCACCATGCGACACTCGGATTGCATTGGCCATCCCGCAGCCCACCGCTCGTAGAAAGCCAGGTAGTTGTCTTTTGCCGCGACCGAGCGGTACGGGTAAAACGGCGGAAGTGGCATCAGTGGTTAGACCCCGTTGCCGATTTCCGGTTCCCGGCACCGTAAAATAGGAGGTGATGCTGCCTGGGCTACTCTTCTTCTTCGCCTCCCTGGTAAACGACGTGCGTCTTTCGCTCGCGCGCCACGATCTCGCTTCGGCGCAAGCTGCCGCCAAGGCCTACCAATCGCAGGCGGGCGCCACTCCCGAACTGGCTGCCGCTCTTTCCTGGATTGCGCGCGGTGAGTTTGATGCCGGCCAATTTCCGCAGGCCGATCAGTACGCAACGCAGGCTCAGCAAATGGCCACCAGTCTCTTAGGCATGCGCCGCCTGGACGCCGACCCGTGGCTGCCGACCGCGCTCGGTGCCGCGTTCGAGGTCCACGCGAATGTGTTAGCCGCCGAGGGGCAACGTCCGCAGGCCGTGGCGTTCCTGCAACAGCAATTGGCTCTTTACAGTTCGACGTCCATCGGAGAGCGCATTCGCAAGAACATCAACCTGCTCGACCTGGAAGGCAAACCCGCGCCCGCGCTGGATGCCATCGAGTGGCTCGGCCCGAAGCCGCCCACGTTGGCGAGCCTACACGGACATCCGGTGCTGCTGTTTTTCTGGGCGCACTGGTGCCCCGATTGTAAAAGTGAAGCGCCGATCCTGGCAAAGCTGGTGGCGACCTATGGTCCGAAGGGCCTGGTGCTGATCGGACCGACCAAGCTGTACGGCTTCGCAGCGGGAGGCGAACCGGCGGCTCCGGCGGCCGAAAAGCAGTACATTCAGCAGGTCCGCGAGAAATACTATCCGGATTTCGGCGGGATGCCGGTTCCGGTCAGCGGGGCGAATTTCCTGAATTACGGAGCGAGCACCACCCCCACCATAGTGCTGCTGGATAGAAACGGAATCGTGCGCTTCTACCACCCAGGCGCGGTGGCAGAGGCCGAACTGGCCGGGCGCATCCAGAAAGTATTGGCGCGATAGCCCCGGAAGTCAGGCGCTGCGGCGGCGCCGGGACCGCTCTTTCAGGTGAAACTGCTCGTAAGCGCGGAGCGACTCGATCAAGACATCGATGGCCGAGCGGCGGGCGTACAGGTACTGGAGGTGCTTCTTGAAGGCGGGTCGGGTTTCCGCACGAATAGGTTTCTTCACCAGCGGCATGAGACAGATTTACCAGAAGTCCTAAGAAATTTCAATAGAAGATCTAGTACTAGATAGCTGAATAAAGTAATCCCCGCAATTTGGGGTATCCGTTGGTTATCAAGTCAATACTGCCATGATCTGGGCCTCGTCGTATGGTACTACGAGGGGTGGATTCCCATGATTCGCGGTAATTTGCGTTCCATCCGGTGCCCGTAGAACCCCGGAATGGTACCCATATATGTAGTCGGAGTCCTTAAGGACATTTCCTGTAAGGACCGCGACGACATCCGAGGACGGGTCGATCGTTCGGTCGGCGACCAGCTTTCGGATTCCCGCCAGGGTGGCGGCCGAAGCCGGCTCGCATCCGATGCCGCATTGCCCGATCACCGCCTTAGCATCGGCGATCTCCTGCTCGGTGACCTTCTCCACCACGCCGTTCGAAACCGTGATCTCGTGGAGCGCTTTGGGCCATGAAACCGGGTCGCCGATTTTGATGGCGGTGGCCAGCGTTTGGGGGTGTTCCACCCGCTCCAGGTGGCTACGGTTATGGCTCTGCAGGAGCTCGTAGAATGGCGCCGAGCCGGCCGCCTGGATCACCGCCAGCCGCGGCAGTCGCCGGATCAAGCCGGCATCTTTCATCTCCCGCAGGGCTTTGCCAAACGCCGAGGTGTTGCCGAGGTTGCCTCCCGGCAGCACCACCCAGTCGGGCTCGCGCCAGTCGCGCTGGTCCATCATCTCTACCATGATGGTCTTCTGGCCTTCGATGCGGAAGGGGTTGATGGAATTGAGCAGGTAAATGCCGAGCGGTTCGGCCACCCGGCGGACCATCGCGAGGATCTGGTCGAAGTTGGCCTCGACTTGCAGTGTACGCGCGCCGTACTCGAGCGCTTGGACCAGCTTGCCGTGGGCGATATTGCCGTGCGGCAGGAAAATGACTGGCTGCAACCCCGCCGCGCTCGCGTAGGCCGCCATCGAAGCCGAAGTGTTGCCGGTGGAAACGCAGGCCACCCGCTGTCTCCCGAGCCGCAGCGCCTGAGCCACGCCGCAGGTCATACCGTTGTCTTTGAAGGAGCCGGTCGGGTTGAATCCCTGGTGCTTGAACACCAGGCGGTCCAGGCCGCCATAGCGCGCCGCACGGGGGGCGTCGAGCAGCGGCGTGCAGCCTTCGCGCAGCGTCACGACACGGCTGTAGTCCGGCAGAAACGGAATGAACTCGCGATAGCGCCAGACACCGCTCTGATCCAACGGATCGTTGGATAGCCGCCGCTCGCGCCAGAGTTTTTTCAGGCAGGCGGGGTCGGCCGGCGCGTCGTAGACGGCTTCCAGCAAGCCTCCGCAACGCGGGCAATTGTAAATAATTTCGGTGATGGGTAAGCGGGCGCGGCACCGCTCCTCGAAACAGGCAAGCTGGGCTGTCATGGAAAACTAATTATAGAACCTTGGCTGCCGAGTCCGTCCCCGGCTTCCTCGCCAAGCCTTAAGCCAGCGGATACTCGACGCTGCGCAGCAGCCACTCCTTGTTTTGTCGCACATCTTCCTGCAGCCGACCCACCAGTGCCTCGCGCTGCTCGAACAGACGATAGCCTTCGCGCCGGCGCAAATAACCGCGAGCATTCGGCTGGCGCGCGAAGAGCGCCTCTTCGCCTTGTTCGGCCGCCAGCCGTTCGTAGCGCGCGCGATTGTCCAGCAGCGCCTTCACCAGGAACGGCAGAACGGTCGAGTAATCCCCCTGCATGCTCTCCGTAGTCTGTAGATAAGTGTCCTTATCCACCTTGCCCCAAGTCACCGCTTCGGCGGGCGGGCACGAGGACAGCGACCCGTCCGTCACCGGCGCGGTCACGATCTGCACGTCGAAGTGGTAGCCGCGCACGTCGGGCAGGCCGAGCACCTGCCCCAGCGCAGGCTCCGGCTGCAAATTGTAATTCTTCGGCACGCCGCCGCCCAGGATCATCGTTGCGAGCGCGTGCACCGCGTGATCGAACAATCCCCAGCGGTGGTAAGCGCAGGCTTCGAACACCTCGGCGTGCAGGTCGAGATCGAAGCCGTAGCTGCCGATCAGCCCGGCCTGCCGCATGGCCCACAGCTTCATCGAATTCAGAAACACGCTGCCATCGGCAGGCGCGCCGACGAATACCGGCAGCGCCATGCGGTAGCAGGTGGATAGCAGCCCCGGCTCAACGCCGTTCTTTTGCTCGTGCACGGCGTAATGCCGGCCCAGCAGATAGCGCAACTCGGTGCCGGTCATCCGGTGCTGGAACTCCGGTTGTGACAGCACCGCGGAAAGGTAGCGGTCCTGGTCGAGCAGCACGCCTTCGTCGAAGGCCATGTCGGTCACCCGAATGGTGCCTTCGGCGCGCAGGGCAGCGTCGTCGCTCGCGATGGGCACCTCGTGGATCGGCCCCGAACGATACGCATCCAGGCTGCGATGGCCGTCGTGGTAGCAGACCGCGTCGGTGGTCGAGAGGTAGGCCACCCAGCCGGTTTCGAGCAGCGGCAACAGCCACGTTTGGTGCTGACCGGAGACTGTGATCGGGCCGGAGATGGCCAGCGTCAGCGGGCAGCCCATGCCGATGGCGGCGTCCAGAATGCGGTAGATGCGCCGCAAGTAAGCGCCGCCGAACGCCGGCAGACAATGGGTGAAAAGCTCATCCAGGGTTTCGCATTCATCTACTCGCCGCACTTTGACATAGCGGCGGGCGGGCACACCTTCGTGTTCAGTCTCCGCGGACATCTCTTTGACTATAGCGAAAGACGGGTATTTACCACAGAGGCCCGGCGGCGAGGACGCCGTTTATGGACCAGAAACCGTGGAGCGCGGGTGTGGCGCTGGCTTCGACGCGGAGACCGGGGACACGAAGACAAGAAGGAGAAGAGCGAGATTGTTCTTCTCCGCGCTTCCTCCGCGGACCTGGCGACGTGGTGAAAACAGGGCCCACGTCCAGAGCCTTTCTGGTCCCATAAACGGGCCGAGCCGTTCGGACCCTGTGGTGGACGAAGCAGGAAATGCGCGGCGGCGCGAGCGCACCGCCGCTTGCCGGAATGCCTCTAAGCCCCCTCTAAGCCGGCTGGGCCGAGGCTCCCTCAGGATGGATGTTCTGATTGACGCGGAAAAAGTTCTTCGGGTCGTATTTTTTCTTGATGGCCGCCAGCCGCGGGTAGTTGTCGCGATAAGTCGCCTGGACGCGCTCCTGACCTTCTTCCATCATGAAGTTGACGTAAGCGCCGCCGGCGGAGTACGGATGCAAGGCGTCGTAATAGTCCTTACACCACTTCGTGATAATGTCTGCATTGGCCGGGTCGGGATCCACTCCCACGATTACTTCCGCGAAGGTCGCCTCGCGGAAGCTGTAAGCCATGTCGTTCCGGCCGACCCGTCCAGCCGCGCCGTTGACCGGGTATAAGTGCATGGTCGAAAACATGTTGGGCAGCTTCGATCCGTGCTCCACGTGGCGCGCGATGGCCTCGTCATTCACCTCGGTGAAATAATCGGCGCGCCAATACCACTGCATGCCAGGGACAAATAGCCCGTCGAACAGGCTCTGCACCATCGGAAACGGTGCCGGCCCGACGCCATCCAGAAGCGGATGCCCCATCGTGCGCAACGGTTTGCTGACTTCGTCCATGCGTTCCGCCGAGCTTGTCGAGCACCACACAATCCCGCAGACCGTGCGGTTGTGCAGATGCTCCGGAAACATCGGCACTGGTGGCACGACCAGAAACGCGAAAAACCCGCCGACGTCTTCAGGCGCTTCCTGAATGAACTTGCAGTACGCTTTCAGCACATCGGCGGCTTCTTCCAAAGGCCAAAAGGTCGGCCCGAACTGCACGATGCTCACCGGGTGCAGCCGGAACTCGAACGACGTTACCACGCCGAAGTTGCCGCCGCCGCCGCGTACCGCCCAGAACAGGTCGGAATTCTGGCTGCCGCTCGCCGTGACGAAGCGGCCGTCGGCCAGCACCATATCGACCGAAACCAGGTTGTCGATGGTCAGCCCGTACTGGCGGCTCAGATAGCCGATACCGCCACCAAGCGTCAGCCCGCCCACACCCGTCGTGGAGATGAATCCACACGGGGTGGCCATGCCGAACGCGTGCGTGGCATGATCCACATCGCCCCACAGGCACCCGCCGCCCACGCGTACGGTCTTGGCCGCGGGATCGACGCGCACGCCCTTCATCAACGACAGATCGATGACCAGCCCGCCCTCGCAGGTGCCCAGACCCGCGCCGTTGTGGCCGCCACCACGCACCGCAGTCAGCATGTCATTGGCCGAGCCAAACTGCACCGCCGCCATCACATCCGCCACGTCCGTGCAGCGGGCGATTGCTTTCGGCCGCTTCTGAATCATCCCGTTATAAACCTTGCACGCCGCGTCGTAGCCGGCATCGCCGGCCTGCAGCACTCCTCCGCGCACGGCAGCTTTCAATTGTTCGATTGTCTCTACGGACATAAACGTCCTCCTATCACCTTGTTTTTATGGTCCCCGGGTTGAGCCTTACAAAGCTACTGACCGTCTGGTCACGGCCTCGGCGGAAACCCCCTCCGGCGAAGATACGCCGGCATTTCCGGACTCCGGTGAGTATATCAGTTTCCCGCGCCCACGAATCTCGAAACGCAAGAGAAATTGCCGTTGAAAAAATTTTGTGCGTCACCGTAACTTCCCGGCGCGCCGCGCCGAATCCCTAGCTGAAGTTCAGACGTTTTCAGGCCGCGGGAAATCCGGATTCCCAGCGGCAGAAACGTTCTTAAACCAACATTCGAATCGAACAAGAGGAGACGCATGCTTAATCGCAAGAACCGCGCCGGCTCGGGGCCGGCAGTATCGCTGATGGTGTTTACTCTGGCCCTGGCCGCGCCCGCTAGCTTCGCACAAGGGCCCACGGCCGCCGGTCGCGCACCGCTGTTTCTCACCGCTACGAACGCCACCAACAACGCGCTGGCGGTCATCAACACACGTACCCAGGAGGTGGATTTCGTCCCGACCGGCGGCGCAGGCGGAGTCAGCGGCAATGCCGGGGGAGTGGCGGTGGAGGGCAATCTCGCGGCGGTAGTCAATTTCGGTTCGTCGAACGTGACCATTCTCCAGCGTAAGGGCAATAACATGCAGCCCATTCAAATGGTGAAGACTACATCGCAACCTGTCTCGGTGGCGTTCGGACATGGGCACCTAGTGGTGCTCTGCCTGACCACCGCCGAGTCGTTCCCGGTTTACGGCAACACGGTCGGCAACAACGACGGCATTGCCCACCTGCTGCGCGGCGACGGCACTGCCGCCCAGATCGTCACTTACAGCGGCGGCGCCGTTTACACGGAAAAGAGCGGCGATATCGCGGAGCTCACCATTTCCACCAACGGCGCTTCGGGAATCGCCGGACCGAGCGTCTCCGTTGCGCTTCCTGCCGCGCCGAACAACAATACTCCTTTCGGCATGGCCGCACGCGGCGCCAACGTCTACGCCACCATCGCCCATTCGGACCTGGAAGCGCTGATCGTCAACGGCCAGATTGTCAACACTTCCGCCGGGCCGGAGCCGTTCATGGATCCGTTCGGCAACATCATCCACGCGCCTTGCTGGAACACGCTCTCCGGCCAGTTCCTCTACTCCGCCGACAGCCCCGGCAAGCAGATCTTGCGCTATCTCGTCAGCGACGCCAATGTCTTCTTCGACAAGGCCGGCGCAGCCAAGCTCACGGGCGCGCCGACGGATCTGGCCGCGGCCGGCAGCCTGCTGGGCGTGATCGATGGCGGCGATGGCACCAACTCCAACGCGTCCGTGTTCACGATCGATTCCGAAGGCGAACTGAACCTTCGCTTCGCCGTGAAAATCGCCGGTGCGATCAACGGCGCAGCGATCATCGAATAACATCCGAAAGCCGCGGCTGAACGCAGATGGACAGGTGTTCATCTGGATTCATCTGCGTTTATCTGTGGCCAATATTTTGCGTCCGCCCGGCTTGTCGCTTGCCGGTTTCTCGCTCACCCCGAGCTTTCAGCCATAATTGGGGTTGAGCGCTTGCTGCATGGGTCCGGACAGCGATCTTGCCGAGCTGATGGCCAATTACCAACAAGGCGATTCCGCGGCGGCGGCGGTCCTCGTTCGCCGCCTGAGCCCGCAACTGCATCGCTTCTTTCTCATGCAGTACGTCAGCCGCACTCACGCCGACGACCTACTGCAGGAAACCTGGATGCGCATCCACCAGGCGCGCCACACCTACCGTCGCAGCGAACCGCTGCTGCCTTGGCTTTACGCTATCGCACGCCATGTGCGCATCGATCATTACCGCAAACAGCATCGTACCCAGAGCCGCGAGGAGCGCATCGACGAAGGCTTCGATATCGCCGCGGCGTCCGATGCGCCCGGCCGTACGCCCGATATCGAAAGTCTGCTGGGCGCGTTGCCGGAAAGCCAGCGCGAAGTGTTGGTGATGCTGAAAGTGTCCGGCATGTCACTCGAGGAGGTGGCGCGCGCGACATCGTCGAGTGTCGGTTCGGTCAAGCAGAAGGCCCATCGCGCCTACGAAACTCTGCGCAAGCTGTACCCTGCCATGGCCGCGGATGCACCGAAGGGAGAGCCGGCATGAACGACCCGGAAATCGACCGGCTGCTCGACCGCGGCGCGCACGCCAAACCGGAGCCGGATTCCGCGTTGCTCGATCGCGTCACGGGCGCCATCGGCTCATCGCTGAGTCCGGTGCGCCCGCTGGCGCCCGCCTGGATGCTATCTGCCGCGCTGGTGCTGTGGTGCGCCGCCATGGCGCTAGCCGGCGGCTTCATTCTGAAACCGCACGGCGTGCAGCACATGGATTCGGTGCAACGTCTGGCGATCTTCCCACTACTCGGCCTCCTGATCTCCCTGGGATCCGCCGTGGCAGCTTCGCAAATGGTGCCCGGGTCGCGTCGCGTCATGGCGCCTTCCACGCTAGCCTTGTGCGCCTGCCTGCTGCTGGCGGCAGTCTTCGGGGCGGTCTTCCCCGATCACCGCCTCGAGCGATTTGTGCCGGAGGGCCTGAAATGCCTGACTGCCGGATTGGCTCAGGCGATTCCCGCCGCTGCCGGCATGTGGTGGATTCTGCGGCGTGGTTTCGCGGTCGATTCGCTGGCGGCCGGATTCGCGCAAGGCGCGCTCGCGGGACTGGCCGGCGTCGCCATGCTGGAACTGCACTGCCCGAACTTCGAGTTGCTGCACATCCTGGTGTGGCACATCGCCGTGTTACCGGTCGCCGGGTTGCTCGGCATGGCGGTCGCGCGATGGCGCAGCGCGCGTCAGTCAGCTTGAATTCCGGCAGCCGTGTACACCGCCGCGCTGCGGTACAGCACGCCATTCTTCATTACGATGCGGCAGTGTCGGATGTCGCTGATCCGCTCGCCGGGATTGCCTTCCACCAGCACAAAGTCGGCGCGTTTGCCCCAGCCAATCGACCCCAGGTCTTTTTCCTGTTTCAGCAGTCGCGCGGCGTTCCACGTCGCGATCTGCAGCGCTTTTAGCGCCGGGATGCCCGCCTGCACCTCCAACTCCAATTCGCGATGCAGCATGATCCCCGCGGTCGCATCCGTTCCGGCCAGCAGCGGAATGCCGGCATCGTAGATACGCTTGGTCATGCGCAGCATGGCCGCATACGAATCTTTGTACAACTGATCCGTCTCGGCAGTCACCGGCAGTCCGCCCGAGTAGGCGCGGCGCTGCACCTGCGCCGGCAACCGTGCGAGCACCGGCGCAAGATCCGGCGAGACCTTGCCCGGCCGCCCGAGGAACATCCCCTCGAACGTCGCCAACGTGACATCCACGGTAGTCCCGTGCGACTTTAACAGCGCGAGGAAATCGTTCACGGGCTTCGAAGCGAGATCCAGCTTGGCCGCATTCGTCCCCACCGCTGTGAAGCGCTCCGGCGTCCTCGTATCCTTCACCTGGCCCGCCAGGAAATTCAGAAAGATGAAATTGATGTGCTGAAGCTCGTCCGCGCCTGCCTCCACAAACTGGCTCGCGATCATTCCGTTGGGCACGTGTCCGCTGACCCGCATGCCTCGCTCGTGCGCCAGTTTCGCGATGACCGGCACCAGTTCGGGCTTCACCGAGCTGTAGATCTTCATCTGCATGTACCCGAGATCGGCGTAGCGGTTGACGGCCGCGCGCGCTTCTTCGGCGGTGTCGATGAAAATCCCCGCGGGCGCCTGATACGGTCCGCGGCCATCGACGATTCCGGCCTTCCACACGCGTGGACCGACCGCCGCGCCGCTGTCCCACTGCGCGACCGTATGCTGTAGTTCCTCGATGTCGTTGCCCATGTCGCGCACGCTGGTGACGCCGCTGGCAATGTGCAACAAGCCATCGATGGGCTGCGCATGCACGTGCAGGTCGAACAAGCCGGGCAGCAGCGTCTTGCCCCTGCCGTCGATGCGCATGGCGTCTGAAGGCACCGTCACCGACGCGGATGGTCCCACTTCCGCAAAGCGCTCGCCGCGAATCACCACGGTCTGGTCATCGCGCATGGATGCCTGCTCGGCATCAAACAGCCGTACGTGCTCGATTGCCACGGGGTGGTCCATGCGCTCGGTGAGTTGCCGCGCGATGCGCGCGTTGCGAGCGTCTTCGGCGGCACGGTCGAGTGCATTCAGCCGATCGTTGGAGCCTTCCCATCCCTGACGCAGTACCGCGAACCACTTGCCTGGCGAGCCGAACATGCGGCCGTCGTCATCCAGCCAGATGGTGGCCGGTTCAAAGGAGAGTCCCGTGATGGCGTAATCGGTGACGTGCAGTTTGGACCCATGCTCTTCGAGCGTGGCATCGGTGAGCCGCTCGAGGCGCGCCTCACCCGCAGGGAAAAGCTTCACCGCGCCCTTGGCCTTCAGCAGGGACGCGGCCAGCAGCGCCGATTCGGCCAGCGGTCCGTTGATGCTGACGTAAAATCCTTTCGCGGTGGACTGGCCTTTTTCAGCGGTGCTGTGCCAGCGCGCCTCGCCATCGACGAAGGCGAAGTGCTCGTCCACAGGAGCCTTGAGGTAATCGACGCCGGTAATGTCGGTGTGTTGTGGAAGGCCGTCCGCGCCGATCGTGTACTGCGCCGCGATCTTGGGTCCGCGGCCGCGATCGTTGAACTCAAACGATGATTCGAGGCGGCCGCCCTGACTGTAGGTATCGACTTCCGACCCGGCCTGCGTGCCGGCGCTCAGAATCGTGTAGTGCAGCGTCTGCGCATCTGCGCGCGCGGTAACAACCGCGAGGCAACACGCCGCTATCCATAACCAGGGATGCTTCTCCATGGCCTGACTGTAGCAAAGATGCAGCGGCGCGGGTTGCACTTCGCCTCGCCGCCAGGACCTGTGCCAGCGCGCCAATCTGCGCGGGCGGCACCCTTTGCGCATCCCGCGCGCCCAGGATCGTCGAAATCGCGCGACTGCCCGGCCCGCCGGATGACCACCGTATCTCTCACGGCGACTCGCTCGCCCACTTCTGTTTGGCCGGATCAGAGCAGGCGCGCGCTGGTACCTCGGGGCGTCCGAACCCAGGCAAGCCGGGAGCGACCCGGAGAAAGCGGTCTGGCTACTGGCATGAGAGGCGAGCTGAAAGTTGACCGCTGACGGCTATAATCGTTCCGCTTCCAACCAACCACTCAGATCGCGATGAACATACTCCGCCAGCTTCAATACGTCTTCGCGGTAATAGTCCTGCAGATAGCGCCGGTCGGCCGATTCCAAGGCACAAGCACCGTCCGGCGGAGGCGCTTCCAGATAGCGGCGCGAGACGTCCGGTTGAAAGTTCTCGTCAACTTCCAGAAAGCGCAACAGATCGCGGAAGACTTTGGTGGCTGAATCCCGGTAATCCTCGTACCAATAGACCCGGATCCTATCGGCAGGGAACAAGGCGGCATACCGCTGCACCTGCTCGCCGTAGAGCCCCAACTCCAGAAACGGATTATAAATGCACAAACAGCCGCCCTCGTGCTCCCGATTGCGCCGGATGTGTTCTCGAAACGAATGCTGAACCAGGCCCATGGTAATGGCCTGCCGATACTGCGACCAGGCCCGCTCTACGGGATTGCGCAACATCATCACGATTTTGGCCTGTGGAATTGCCGCGGCAATGTTGCGCGGCGCGCTCTCCGACCAGAGGTAAGCGACGCTCGCTTCGCCGATCGCCTTCTGGCCGGAGACCTCGCGGAACAACTTCAGATAGTCCTCCCAAGACGTGACCGGGCCGCCGAAACGGCGCTCCTGCATGTTCCCCGACAGATATTGGCGCACCGACTGCATGCCGCGCCGCACTCGGTCCTGCGCTTCGGGCGAAAAGTTCTCCGGCCGAACCTCATCCATGAAATAGGACGGTTCCTTGATCGGGCTCATATAGATGTCCGGGTGCTGCGCGAGATAGTGGTATAGCGACGTGGTGCCCGATTTGGGTGCGCCGACAATCAAGAAATTGGGTAGGCTTTCGTTCTGCGGCGGTGTCATCCTAGGTTCCTGGCTCTCCCCCGGTTAATGGAAGATTAGCGCAACGGAACCGCAATTCGGGAGCGGACGCTGCTTGTTAGTCTCGCGCTATGATGGCTCTGGAGCCTCATGGAAACGCGGTACGGGCAAGCGGTGGCATTGGCGGTCCCGGTCTTCGTGGCGCTGATCGCCATCGAACTGGCTGCCGATTACTTCCGGCGCACGCGCTACTACCGCCTTGCCGACGCGATCAACAGCCTGAGCTGCGGCATGCTCTCTACGGGCATGCGCGTGTTCTTCGGGTTCATCGGCTTGCTGACTTACGAATGGGTGCTGACGCACGCGGCGCCCGTCCGGCTTCCGGCGAACCATTGGGGCACGTGGCTGTTCGCTTTCGTCTTCTACGATTTCTGTTACTACTGGCAGCACCGCTTCGGACACACCGTCGGCCTGTTCTGGGCCTCGCACGCGGTGCATCATCAGAGCGAGGAGTTCAACCTCACCACGGCGCTGCGGCAGCCGGCGACGGGCGTGTTTACCAACTGGGTCTTCTATGTGCCGATGGCGCTGGCCGGAGTGCCAGTGGAAGTCTTTCTGCTGGTCGGGGTGACGCAACTGTTCTATCAGTTCTGGCCGCACACCCAGATGATCGGTCGCATGGGCTGGCTGGACCGGTGGATTCAGACTCCTTCGAATCACCGCGTGCACCACGCGCAGAACGATCTCTACCTCGACAAGAACTATGTCGGCGTGTTCCTCATCTGGGATCGCCTGTTCGGCACGTTCGAGGATGAGCGCGATGGCGTGCCCATCATCTACGGCGTGCGCGGCCAACTGCGGAGTTGGAATCCGGTGTGGGCGAACCTGCATTATTACTGGCTGATGGCGCAGGACGCCTGGCACGCGCGACGCTGGCGCGATAAGTTGTGGGTGTGGATCGCGCCTCCGGGATGGCGTCCCGCGGATGTGGCGGCGCGCTTTCCGAAACCGGCTTACAACCCCGAGCGTGACTTCCAGCGGTACGATCCGCCGCGCAGCCTGCGGATGAGCCTGTACGTGCTGGCGCAGTTCGCCCTTCTCATGGTGGCCAACAGTCACTTCCTGAAACTGCTGCCGCTTGAAAGCATGACCGTCAGCCTGGCGTACTTCGGTTACATTCTAGCGACCCTGGTGACGCTCGGCGGGGTGCTGGAAAACCGGCGCGCGTTCGTGCTGCTGGAATTCGCGAGGCTCGCGCTGACGGCACTTGCCGCGGCAGTCGCAGGCGGTTGGTTCGGCATCCGCGATCCGCGCGTGGCCGCCTCCTTTGCGGGCGTCGCCTTGGTTTCGGCAGTATGGCTTGCGCCGGCGCTGCGGAATAGTGAGGCGCCATCCGTTTCCGAGGGCCCCGCCTACGAAGAGCGCCCCGCCTGACCTGTAATGCCGCGCGCCTCGCCGTCACTAACCGGATAGTGCAGCTTCGATAAGCCATCGTAAGTTTCGTCATCGATCCGCTTGTCGTAACTGGGATGGCCGGTCGCTTGGTCCAGCGATCGGCCCTTTTTGCCCGCATCGAGATGGCTGACCAAGCCATTTTAGGCCATTGTCCGCAATCCGGCCGCCAATTTATTTTGTTTTCAATCGCCCGGTGTAGGCATTTTTGGGCATTTGCCCATGCGGCGCATTTCGCTTCCCACCGCGCGGGCCAAAGAGATTGAAATGGCCATTGCCGCTTACAATCTAGTCCGAGCGGTGATTTGTCTGGCCGCTCAAAAGAGCGGTTCGCCACCCCGCGACTATAGCTTCACCAGAGCGGCAAGAATCGTCGAGTCCTTCGCACCCAAAATCAGTTGCGCTCCCAGTGAGAAGGAAGCCGCGCGCTATTTCGATCGAATGATGTACTTCCTCCAACAAGCCAAAGTGCCGCGTCGCAATCCTAACTAAGTCTTATCCCAGGGCAGCGCGGGCTATCGCGAAGAAGTATCCCAAACGCAATAGTGATGTTTTGGAAAAATTTGTGGCCTTAGGCCAAGGCCTGCCCTGTCGGTTGAGCTGCGCAGCCAGCTCAGCAGGATCTTGAAGCGGGCGGGCGGTGAGTCGCAGTATGGCGACCCGCAGGCGGAACAGTGTCGCGCGGGGTCCCGCGGGCGGAATGGGTTACGGACCAGTCGAGCTACGTAGCCAGCGCAGCATGATGGGCAAGGAGTGCAACTGATCGACGTGGTCGGGTGCGGAGTTGCCGGCATAGCCGAGCAGCAGGAAGCGCCCGACGCGGACTTCGCTGAGCTCCTGCATGCCCATGGGTCCCCACTTCAGGATGGCGGTGGGATGCAGCCTGAGCTGAGCGGCCAGCCAATCGGCCGTCTCGGTAGTGCTGGCGAAGGTGCCGGGAAAGATTTCCGAGTGGGTGACGATGGCGCGCTTCTTGCTGGCCATGGCATCGCGCGCGAGTTTCAACCAGATCTCGAGGTTGGAGGTGTCGATTTTGGATTCGAGCGGGCCGGGCTTGCCGTCGATGTAATCGGTGTGGATGCCATCGATGAGCAGCGCGCCTTCCACGCGGGCGTAGGAATCGGCCGAGCGGAGGATCTGGCGGACGGCGCCGCAGCCGGCGCTCCATCCGCCCAGGTACACGCGGTCGAATTTCCGGCCGGATTTGGCCTCGGCTTCGCGGATCATGGCGAAGAAGCGGTTGGGGTCCTCGAAGAGCTTGCCGTAGGTCTCGGAGACACCGCCCACCTGCACGGTGATGACCGCCATGTGGTTGCGGGCACCGGCGAGTTGCGGCAGCCAGTCGCCGCCGTGGAAGAAGAAGAGCAGCGGAATCTCGGCGGAGCCCTCGAGAGCGGCGGGGATGAAGAGGGTGCCGAGTTCCAGCTTTTCGCGGCGGCCGGGCACGGTCTGCTCTTCCAGGCGGAGGTGGTCGCGGGTATGCTCCACCATCGGCGAGGGATTCTGCTGGGCGTAAAGCGGCGCGGCCAGAAGCAGCGCCGGTAGAATCTTTCCGTGGGGTCTACCGCGCATCAGGCTTTTTTGTTGGCGAGATGGCTGTGATGGCGGCCGTAGAGGAAGTAGATGGCCTGCCCGATCACCAGCCAGATGATCAGCCGGAGCCAGTTGGACCAGCCCAGCGAATACATCATGGAGAAGTTCCAAAGCATTCCGACGATCGGCACCAGCGGCACCAGCGGCGTCTTGAACGGCCGTTCGGCATTGGGGTTCTTCACCCGCATGATCCACACCCCGCCGCACACGATGACGAAGGCAAACAGGGTGCCGATGCTGGTCATGTGTCCGACGATGGAGAGCGGCAGGAAGGCTGAGAAGGGCGCGACGAAGAAGAAGAACAGCATGTTGGAGCGCCAGGGAGTCTGGAACTTGGGGTGGATTTCGGAGAAGACTTTGGGCACCAGGCCATCGCGCGACATGGAATAGAACACGCGCGACTGGCCCAGCAGCATCACCAGCATCACCGAAGTAAAGCCGCAGATGATGCCGAACTTGATCAGGTTGTTCATCCAGACGTAGGGCGTTTTATCGATGGCCAAGGCTACGGGCGCGGCCACGCCAAGCTGCTTGTAATTCACCATTCCGGTGAGGATGAACCCGAACAGCACGTACAGCACGGTACAGATGGCCAGCGAACCGATGATGCCTTTGGGCATGTCCTTCTGCGGGTTCTTACATTCCTGCGCGGCGGTGGAGACGGCGTCGAATCCGATGTACGCGAAGAAGATTGTGCCCGCGCCCATCATGATGCCGCTGAATCCGAATTCGCCGAATTTGCCGGTGTTGTCCGGCACGAACGGCACGTAGTTCTTAGGATCGATGTAGCTCCAGCCGATGGCGATGAAGGTGACCACCACCAGCAGCTTGATCACAACGATGACCGCGTTGGTGCGGGCCGACTCCTTGATGCCGATCATCAGCAGCAGGGAAATGAGGAAGACGATGATGACCGCGGGGATGTTGGCGATGCCCCGAATCATGGTGCCATCCGGCAGCTTGAGCGCTTCGAACGGCCCGGCCAGAAACTGCGGCGGCAGGTTGATGCCGAAGGTGTGGAGCAGCGAGACCACATACGCCGACCAACTGATGGAGACGGTGGAGGAGCCGACGGCGTATTCGAGTACGAGGTCCCAGCCGATGATCCAGGCGATCCATTCGCCGAGGGTGGTGTAGGCATAGGTATAGGCGCTGCCGGCCACCGGGATCATGCAGGAGAATTCGCTGTAACACAGACCCGCCAGGGCGCATCCGATGGCGGCCACGAGCATGGAGAGCGCCACGCCCGGCCCGGAATTCTGCGCGGCAGTGACGCCGGTGAGGGAGAAGAGTCCGGAGCCGATGATCGCGCCAATTCCCAGGGCGATGAGGTTGCCCCAGCCCAGGGTGCGCCGCAAATGGACTTTGCCGCCCTCGGATTCGGCGAGGATGTGCTCGATAGATTTCGTCGCGAACAAGCTGCTCATAGAATGTTCTTGGCTCCCAGGCTACGGTGCGGCAGGTTTTCCCGAATAAACGAAAAGATACCACACTCGCGCGGGCCATGCCGGTTCACAAACCTTTCACGATTAGGAGGAGGCGACGTACTGCCGCCCTGGTACGGTTCGGCGAGCGGAAGGCCGGTCGTGGTTTATCATACCGAGCGGGAAGCGCGCCAAGCGACTCGCCGGGCAGGAAAGGGAATACTCGACGCCGAACTGAGGGGACTCCAATGGAATTCAACGCAGCGAATGGAAAGCCATACTGGATCAGCCCAAGAACGTCGGGATGAAGGGCGGCGCCGTCGGCTTGCGTCGTTGGTTCGATTTACTCCCCGCGCAGAGCCACGGACGGGTCGAGCATCGCCGCCCGGCGCGCGGGCAGCCCGGTGGCCAGCGCGGCGATGGCTAGGAACAAGGCAGCCATGGCGGCAAAGGTCGCCGGGTCGTTGGGGCGGATGCCAATTAGCATGGTAGTCATGGCGCGCGTGGCGACCAGCGCAGCAGCAAGGCCGAGCGCGATGCCGACGGCGCTCAGGCCGAGGCCATAGCCGATCATCAGGCGAAAGACTCCGGTGGGCGCGGCGCCCAGCGCCATCCGCACACCGATCTCGGCGGTGCGCTGGCGCACTACCGTCGAAAGCACGCCGTAGAGTCCGACGGCGGCCAGCAGCGCGGCAATCGAGGCAAATGCGGCGATCAGCAGCAGCGAAAAGCGCGTGCTGGTCTGCGCGTGCGCGACGATCGAGTCCATGCTCTCGACGTGGGTCAGCAGCATGCTGCGGTCGAAGCGGGTCATTGCGTCGTGCACGGCCGCGGCATACCGGGATGGGTCGCCTTCGGTGCGCAGCGCCCAATCGGTGACGAAGCGGTACTGCCAGAAGCCGTCCGGCAGATAGGCCTGCTCGCGGCCGGGGTCGGCCAGCGACGTGAAGCGCTGGTGCGCCGCCACGCCGATGATTTCGAACCATTCCGAATCCGCCAGGCGGAAGCGCATCAGGATGCGCTTGCCCACGGGATTTTCGCCGGGGAAGGCTTTCGCGGCCATGGCCTGATCGATGACCAGGCGGCGCACTTCCGGGCGGTTATCCGAATCGTTGAACTCGCGGCCCATGATGATGGGCGTGTGCATGGTGGCGAAGTAGCCGGGCAGTACGGTTTGGACATCGGCGGATTGAAATTTGCTGAGGTCGTTGAGCGCGTCCTCTTTGCCCCAGCGATAGGGATAGAACGCACCGCTGAGCGGGATGGCGCTGGCCGCGGTGACGGACTTGACACCGCGGATGGCGGCCAGCCAGTCGTGCATCTGGCGGACGTACTCGGCGCGCTCTTCGACCGTGCGTTGCTGGCGGCCGCCCATGCTGCGGAAGGTTAGCACGTCGTGCGGATCGAAACCGGTGTCGATGCGCTCGAGCGCCAGAAAGCTGCGGAACATCAGCCCCGAGCCGACCAGCAGCACGAAGCACAGCGCCACCTCCGCCACTACGACAGAATTGCGCGCGAACGATCCGCCGCTCAGGCCAGCGGTGCGTCCGGCGGCGCGCAGCACCTGGGCGACATCGGGACGGGCGGCACGCATCGAAGGCGCCAGGCCGAACAGCAGCGCCGCCGCCAATCCCGCGCCGATACTGAAGAGCATCACCGTGGGATTCATGCGGATGGCTTCAGCGCGCGGGAGGTTGCCGGGCATGATCGCCAGGAGGTTGTGGATGCCGGCCCAAGCCAGCGCAAATCCGAGTAGGGAACCAAGCGCGCCGACGAGTAACGCCTCTGCCATAGTCTGACGAACCAGGCGCCACCAACTTGCGCCGAGCGCGGTGCGCACCGCCAGGTCGCGAGCGCGTAACGAAGCGCGCACCAGGAACAGGTTGGCGACATTCGAGCAGGCGATCAGCAGCAGGAAGATCACCGCGCCCATCAACGCGAGGATGGCAGGCCGCACTTGCGATACCAGGTAGCGCTCCATCGGCTGGATGCGGAACTGCAGATTAGCGCCGCGATAGGTCGGCTCGATAGCACGGATTTGCGCCGAAACCGCATCTGCCTGCGATTGCGCGCGCCCGACAGTCACGCCGGGGCGCAGCCGCGCGATGACTCGCAGGCTCAGAGAGACACGGGGTTCGGTCGGATCGAGGCGCGCAGCCACGTAATAGTCGGGCCACTGCTCGATGTTCTTATCGGGTCGGAATAGCAATTCGGCGCCGGGCGCAAGCACGCCCACCAGAATCGGTCCGTTTTTGCCCATGGGCCGATTCAGCGCAGCCGGATTCGCGCCGAGGCGGCTGACGAAAAACTCATGGCTGGCGATGGCATAGGCGGGAAAGCGCGGATCGGGCGGCGCCGGCGCGCCGTTGTCCGTCACAGTCTGCACTTGTCCATCCGTCGATAGAAAATCGCGACCCTGCTCGATGCGGAGGCCCAGCAGCCGAAACAGGTTCGGCGTCACTTCGGCACGGGCGACTTCGAGCGGGGAGCCATCGTCCAGTTGCAGGCTGAGGCGTCCCGTGCGCACCGCGGCAGCGTCCTCGATTGCGCCGGAGGCATGATCGCGCAGATCGAAGAAATTGGCGCTGGACCAGAGGTAGTCGTAAACATTGCGCTTCACCAGATCGGCGCAGGCGTACACCAGCCGGCCCGGATCTTTGTAGGGCAGCGGGCGCAGGAGCACTGCGTCGGCGACGCTGAAAATCGCCGTACTGGCACCCACGCCGAGCGCCAGGGTGAGTACTGCGGCCGCGCCGAACGCGGGACTCGAGCCCAGCGTGCGGGCGGCGTATTGAAGGTCGCGCAACATACGTTATTCCTCGCGCAGCGCGGTAGATGGATCGAGCGACGCCGCGCGGCGGGCGGGCAACCAAGTGGCCAGGGTGGCGATGCCCAGGAACAGTGCCGCCACGGCCGCGAACGTCAGCGGATCGTTGGGCCGTGTGCCGACCAACATGGTAGTCATCGCGCGGGTCAGCAGCAGGGCGGCGGCCAATCCGGCAGTGATTCCCACCGCGCTCAAGCGCAGCCCGTAAGCAATCATCAGGCTGAAGACACCGGCGGGCGCAGCGCCCAAAGCCATCCGCACACCGATCTCCGCGGTGCGCTGGCGAACCACCGTAGAGAGCACGCCGTAGAGTCCCACTCCCGCCAGCAGCGCGGCGATCGAGGCGAAGGCCGCGATCAGCAGAAGCGAGAAGCGCGTGCTGGTCTGCGCACGCTCGACGATGGTATCGAGGGTTTCCACGCGCGTCAGCAGCATGCTGCGATCGAATTTCGACATGGCATCGCGGATGGGCGCAGCATAGTGTGCCGCGTCGCCCCTCGTCCTCACCGCCCATTCGGCGGCGAAGCGGCCGCCCCAGAAGCCATCGGGAAGGAAGGCCTGTTCGCGGCCCGGATCGGCCAGCGAAGTAAGGCGCTGGTGCGCCACCACGCCGACGATTTCGAACCACTCCGGCGCCGGCGTGTTGAAGCGGCTCAGGATGCGCTGGCCCACCGCGTGGCCGTCGGGGAAGGCTTTGGCGGCCAACATCGTGTCGATCACCATGCGGCGCACCTGCTGGTTGTTATCGGACTCGTTGAATTCGCGGCCGGCCACGAGCGGGGTGTGCATGGTGGCGAAGTAACCGGGCAGGACGGTTTCGACGTCCGCAGCCTGAAACTTGGTGGGATCGGCGAGCGCGTCTTCGTGGCCCCAACGATATGGGAAATACGAGCCGGTGAGCGGCAGCACGTCGCCCGCGGTGGCGCCGATCACGCCGGGCACGGCTTCGAGCGCGGCTTTCATCTGGCGCATCGCGGCGTTGGCTTCGTCGCCCCGTCTGGTGTTGCGGCCGCCCATTTCGCGGAAGGTCAAGACGCCGTGCGAATCGAAGCCTGGATCGATGCGCTGCAAGGCCAAGAAGCTACGGAACATCAGGCCGGAGCCGACCAGCAACACGAAGCACAGCGCGACTTCCGCCACCACGACCGAGTTGCGTAGGAGCGCGCCGCCTGCGAGTCCGCCGGTGCGTCCACTGGCGCGCAGCACCTGCGCGACATCGGGACGCGACGCGCGCAACGCCGGAGCCAGACCGAACAGCAGCGCAGAGCCGAGGCCAGCCGCGATGCTGAACAGCAACACCGCCGGGTCGATGCGGATGGCGTCGGCGCGCGGCAGGTTGGCGGGCGCGATGGCCAGCAACTCGTGCAAGCCGCTCCAGGCCAGGGCGATGCCGAGCGCCGAGCCGATGGCAGCTACCAGCAGAGCTTCGGCGAGCATTTGACGCGCCAGGCGCCACCAACTTGCCCCCATAGCGGTGCGCACGGCGAGGTCGCGTCCGCGCAGCGAGGCACGCACCAGAAATAGGTTGGCGACATTCGAGCAGGCGATCAGCAGCAGGAAGATGACCGCGCCCATCAGCGCCAGAATCGCCGGCCGCACTTGCGACGTTAAATACGCCTGCATTGGCTCCAGGCGGATGGAAAAGCCGGTGCCGCGAATCACCGGGTCCGCGGCGCGGCTCTGCTCGGCCACGGCGTCGGCCTGCGATTGGGCGCGTTGTAGCGTGGCGCCGGGACGCAGGCGCGCGATCAGCCTCCACGCGAGGCCGGTGCGCGGCACACTGTAATTCAAACGCGCAGCCATCCACATGTCGGGCTGTCGCTCGATGTTCTTGTCCGGTCGAAACAGCAGTTCCACGCCCGGCTCCAGCACGCCGATCACGATTGCACCGTTCTTCGCGATCGGCTGCCCGAGCTTCGATGGATCGCCCGCAAAGCGGCGCTGAAAAAACTCGTGGCTGACGACGGCGTAAATGGGCAGGCGCTGGTCCGGTGGAGGCGGCGCGCCGTTGGGCCCCGTAGGTTGCGGCAGCCCATCGGTATCCTGGAAATCGCGGCCCAGGACCACACGCACGCCCAGCAGATGAAAGATATTCGTCGAGGCCGTAGCGGCTACCACCTCCTGCGGCGTACCGTCATCGAGCGCCAGGCTGAAACGGCCAGTGGCGACCGCGGCGACATCCTCCAATGCCGGTGCGTGGTTGCGCAGATCCATGAAATCCGGCGTGGACCAAAGGTGGTCGGAGACGTTGCGCTTCTTCAGATCGTCGCAGGCATATACCAGCCGGTCGGGGTTCTTGTAGGGGAGGGGACGCAGCAGCACGGCGTTGGCCACGGTGAAAATGGCGGTAGAAGCGCCCATCCCGAGCGCCAGCGTCAGAACGGAAGCGGCGCCAAATGCCGGGCTGGATCGCAGCGTACGCGCCGCATACACGAAGTCCTTCAACATCCCGTGCCCTCCTGTGAAGTATCAGACGGAGCGACTAAGGAAATAGTAACGGAATCCGTCAGGCCGAATGTGCCGCGCGCCGCCATTCTTCCATGCGGCGGCGCAGTTCGCGGACCGGCGAAGCTTCGCCAATTGGCAGCAGCGAGCCGATGATGGCCAGCGAATCAGCGCCCGCTGCCAGCACGTCGGCCGCGGTTTCGAGCGTGATGCCACCGATGGCGACCAGCGGCTTTTCGATCAGCGGACGCAGGCGGCGCAGTTCGTCGAGGCCCACCACTGGGTCGGGATTCTGCTTCGACGCGGTGGCGAAGATCGGGCCAAGTGCGACATAGTCCACTGGTTCGCCGCCGGCCGCGGAAAGTTGCGCGGCATTGTGGCTGGAGAAGCCGATGCAGGCTTCGGGGCCCATCAGCCCGCGGGCATCGCGTACCGGCAAGTCGTCCTGGCCAATGTGCAGGCCGGCGCCGAGCAGCAGGGCGAAATCGGCGCGGTCGTTGACGATCAGGTCGGCGCCGGCTTCCTGGCACAAACGCTCGACCTCGCGGCAGGCAGTCCAAAAATCGCGGCTCCAGTGGCCTTTGCGGCGGATCTGCAGAATTTGCGCACCACCTTCCAGAAGCGCCGCGGCGGCCGCGGGGAAGGGAATGGCGCGCTGTTCGAGCGAGCCGGAATCGAGGATCGGATAGATACGTGGAAGCTTCATGGCTAGACGGCGAAACGCCGGACGGCGGCTTCGTCCCATTCGATACCCGAGGCGATCACGCCATCGCACACGGCTATGCCGTCCTTCAACGTGAGCGGCTCGGCCAGGATCGGGTTCCACCAGTCGGCATACTCGAGCCAATGCGCTGTTGCGGTGACGCTGAGAAGTTGCGCGCTGAGTTCCGGCCAGAGATGATTGGAAAGCCGGATGGCGTGCGTTTCGGCCATCGCGGCGGCCCGCATCCATCCGGTGACGCCGCCGATTTTCATGGCGTCGATCATCATGTAGTCGGTAGCGCCTGCGGCGAACGCCTGGCGCATATCGCCCGCGCCCCACCAGTTTTCGCCGCACTGAATCGGCGTGCGCGCCTCGCGAGCCACCAGCGCATGACCCTGGTAATCGTGCGCCGCGACCGGTTCCTCGACCCACGTCAGTCCTTCGCCATCGAGCACGCGCAACCGTTCGACGGCTTCTGCTGGCGTGAGCGACTGGTTGTAGTCCACCATGATGGCCATCGCATCGCCGGCCGCGCGGCGCATGGCGCGAATGACGGCCAGATCCTCCGCGACGGTCGGGTAGCCGATCTTGGCCTTGATGCCGCGCAGTCCGCGCCGAGCCCACTCTTCCGCCGCGCGCGCCGATCCGGCTTCGCCATCGTAGCCTACCGCGCCATACGCTGGAATCGGCCGCGGCGATCCGCCCAGCAACTTGGCCAGCGCCACGCGAGCGGCGCGTGCCTGAGCATCCCAGAGCGCCATGTCGATACCCGCCAGCGCCATGCCGACGAGTCCCTGCATACCCAGCAGGCGGAAGCGCTGCACCAGTTTGCGTTCGACGTCGCGCGGCGCCAGCGGCTCGCCTTGGATGAGTGGCGCGATGTTAAGCACCAGCGAAGCCACAGGTTCCAGCGCCGCGACCGTGTAGGTAAAGACAATGGCGTGTCCTTCCACGCCGTCGTCGGTCATGGCGTCCACCAGCACCAGCGGCGACTCCTCAACAGGGCCGCTGGCGGTGCGATGCGGCTCGCGCATGGGCACGCGCACGGGCTTCACCCGCAGTTCGCGGATTCTCATTTGTGCGGCTCCGCCACGAAGCGGTAGCCCACGCCGCGCACGGTCAGCAGGTGCTTGGGCTTGGTCGGATCGTCTTCGACGTAGCGGCGGAGACGCACGATGAAATTATCGATGGCGCGCGTGTCGGTGTCTTCGTGCAGACTCCAGACGTCTTCGAGCATGCTGCGTCGCGACACCGGTTTACCTTCGTGCTGGATGAGGTAGCGGAGCAGGTTGACCTCCATCAGGGTCAACGGAAAGATCTTGTCGCGCACATGCAATTCCAGCAGATCGAAATGCACGGACTTACCGGCGAAAGTATAGACGTTCCCGGGTGTTTCGGGCGGCTCCGGAGCCGGCGCGTGGTTGGGCGCGGATTGCAGCCAGTCGCGGCGGCGCAAAAGGCCGCGCAGTCGCGCGATCAGAATCGACAGATCGAAGGGCTTGGTGAGGTAATCGTCGGCGCCGGCCGCGAAGCCCCGCAGGACGTCGTCCGGATGGCCGCGCGCCGTCAGCATCAGGGTGGGGATGAATTGACCGCCGCCGCGCATTTCGGACATCACGGCGAAGCCGTCCTTGCCCGGCAGCATCACGTCCAGCACTACTAGGTCGAAGCCGTGCCCGGCGCCCAGAGCGGCCAGCGCCGCCTCGCCGGATTCGACCACATCCACCTGGTAACCCTCGGCTTCGAGATTGAAGCGCAGGCCTTCGGCGAGGTGCTGCTCGTCTTCCACCACCAGGATGCGGCTCATTGGGTTACGGGCAGTTGCAGAATGAAAGTGCTCCCGCGCCCCGGACCTTCGCTTTCGGCCCACACGCGCCCGCCGTGGCGCTTGGCGACGGCGCGCACGATGTACAGGCCCAGCCCGGTGCCCTTCACCCGCGACGCCAACGGCCCCGGCACGCGGTAAAAGCGTTTGAACACGCGCGTCAATTCCTGTTTCGGGATGCCTGCTCCGTGATCGGTGACCCGCACCGACACGAAGCGGTCCTGCTCGGCCGCCGTCTCCACCAAAACTCTCACCTCGTTTCCAGAGTACTTCACGGCATTGTCGATGAGGTTGGAAACGGCCGCGCGAACTTCGTCGGGGTCGGCCAGAATCGTCAGCGGCGCGGCATTGCTAAGGAACAGCGCGTCTTCGGAGACACCGTGCAACGTGCGGGCGCGCGCCACGCAGCCGCTCACCAGTTCGCCCAACTCGAAGCGCGCCAGGTTCAGCCTCCGCGACGAAGCACCCGCGCGCCCGGTGCGCAGGACCTGCTCGATGGTGGTCAACAGGCGGTCGCAATCCTGGAGCATGATTCCGTAGAACTCCTGCCGCTTGGCCTCTTCGACCGGCCGCTTCTGGAGCGTTTCGAGATACAACTTGACCGACGCCACGGGCGTCTTCAGTTCGTGCGTGACCGCGTTGATGAACGCATCGTGCTGCTCGTTGCGGCGGATCTCCCGGACCAGGAAAGTAGTGTTGACGACGACACCGGCGATCACCAGCGAGAGCAGTAGAATGCCCAGAAAAAGCAGGATCCCCGTGCGCCAGCTCAGCAGCACCCAACCGACGTACAGCAGCAGCAGAACCAGGATGAGTCCCGCGCCCATGGCGATGAAGAAGGCGATCGATTTGCGCCGGCCGGGGAGGACCATAATTTTAGGTTACCGCGCCGAGACTCATTCAAAGGCGCGACAGCACTGCCGACCTTGGAAGCGACGGGGCGCTTAGGGCTGACGCAAAAACTACTTCACAGATTGGGTGAGTTGGTGTAGTTCCACTTCGGCAGAACCGCTTGAGGTTTCACTCGAGGATCGCCAAGCGCCCGCCGAAGTGTACCTCGTCGGGCGGTTCAGACGCGTATCGGAGTTCGGCGCAGGACCGCCAGCACCCCAATCCCGGCGCGCCCGCAAGCACGTATGTCACCGGCTCGGGGACGTCAGATGGGATGGGCGTGAACTGATCGCCCAAGATTGAAAGATGGTAGTTGTTAATGCTCCAAAGCGTACTACCGTTGGCGTTTCGATTGGCAGCGAGTCGCGAGTCAACCAGCGCAACAATTCCGCCGATCACCGAGTTGCTTAAGCCCTTGTGATTGTCAATCAGACTGCATCCATCATGTCGGTGCACTCGATATACAGCGCTGTGTTGTTCGATCTTCGCCAGGAATCACCCAGAAGGGTTTGAGACATCATCACAGAAGTCCGCCGCTGCCCTTATAAAATTATGCCGCGGGATGTTTGCCTAAGCGCCGGTAGATGTCGATCAGCCCCTCCACCGCAACCTGCTCCGCGCGCAATCCCGCTTCGGGCAACCGGTCCACTAACTCTCGACCGTAAGTATCCGCTAAGTTATTGCGTAATGTCTTGCGCTTCTGGCGGAAGCACAGCGCGGCGAAGCGCAGGAAGTCGTCCGGGTCGGCGACACCCCAGCGCCCGGCGCGGGGCTCCAGCAGCACCACGGCGGAATCGACTTTGGGCGGCGGTTGGAACGCGCCAGGTTTCACCTCGAAGAGCAGTTGCGCGACAGCCAACAGCGCCGTCTGCACGGTCAGGAAGCCGTAATCGCGAGTGCCGGGAGAAGCTACCAGGCGCTGCGCCACCTCCTTCTGAATCAGGAAGACCGCGCGCGGCAGACCGAGGCGCGCGGTCCTTTCGATGATGGGCGTGGCGATGTAATACGGCAAGTTGCCGGCGATAGGCACGGGGCCCCACTGAGCCAGATCGGTAGCCAGCACATCGGCTTCGACGATCTCCAGGCGTGGTTCACCTGCAAACTTGGCGCGGAGATGTGTGGCGAGTGCCGGATCCAACTCGATGGCGATGACGCGGGCGGCGCGTTCGAGCAGTTTGGAGGTCAGCGCGCCACGGCCGGGACCGATCTCAATCACGGTATCGACGCGTGCGGGACACGCTGCCGCGGCGATCCGCTCCAGGATCGAGCTTTTAGTGAGAAAATGCTGGCCGAGTCTCTGGCGCGCCACCGCTAGCTGCGGCTATTCGGCGCCTGCGCTTCGATCACCTTCACCTTGGAAGGAATCGGCAGACCCAGCACGGTGGCCGGGCGGAACGGCGGCGGCAGCATGATGATGCTCTGCAGGTCGGGCGTAAGCGAGCCACCCGCAACCGAATAATCGCGCACCTTGCCCTGCTCGTCGATGGTCAATTCGACAGCGTTCATGCCTTGCGGCACTTCGATATCTGCCCGGACGATCCAGGCGTTGTGCAACACACCGGGCACATATGTGCTCTCCGGAATGGGCGGCTTGAACCACGACTGATCGCCGAAGTTGTGCGGAAAGCTGAGGCTCGGCACCAGCAGGCTGAAGGTCACCAGGGCCATCAGCGACCCGCCGGCAAACGGCAGCGCCAGCGGACGCATCAGATTGTCGAATAGCAGACGGGCATGCGAGGCCCAGTAGGACATGCGGGCGGAAAGACTCAAGCGCTCTATGCGCCGTTCGCGTTCGTGCGAAGCCATTACGCGCAACCGGGCACTCAGGTCTTCGGGAATCGGGGGGCGGCTCAGATTTCGTAATTGGGCGCGCAGGTTCTGGAGCGACTCCGCATGGGCGCAGCACTCCCTGCACTTCTCGATGTGCGCCAACACACCCTCGCGCTCACCCGCCCGAAGCTTCCGGTCAAGGAGTGACGAGATTTGTCTTTGCACTTTTTCACAGCTCATAACACGTTACTCGGCCGTTTTCGGCACTAATCGCAGGGTCGGCCTGGCGTTGAGGCTTCCTGCGAGCTGTTCCCGCAGGGCTTCACGGCCCCGCAGAATTCGCGATTTGACGGTCCCCAGGGAAACGTTGAGAATCTCCGCGATCTCCTCATAGCTGAGACCGGTAATGTCTCGCAGCACGACGGCCTCGCGAAAAATCGGGTTCAGGCGATCCAGCGCCGCCTCGATCATGACGTGCTGTTCGCGTTCCACGGCGACTTCATAAGGAGAACGCCGCCGGTCCGGAATAGCCTCCTTCCAGTGACGCGTGTCGTCGGGGTTGGTGTCCAATTCCACCTCGCGCCGGCGATGCCGGAAAAACCAACGGCGCGCGTTGTGGGCTTCATTCACGGTAATGCGATAAATCCAGGTCTTCAGGGTGCTGTGACCGCGGAAACTTCCAATATTGCGAAACACCTTAAGAAAGACTTCCTGGACGACGTCGGCTGCTTCGGTCGAATCGCCCAGTAGCCGGATGGCCAAGTTATATACAGGTTGCTGGAATCGGCCGAGCAGTTCTTCGTAAGCTGATTCGGTCCCCAGCCGAAGCGCTTCTGCCAGGCGCAGGTCGTCGCCTTCCGCCGTGCTTTCGGCGATTCGGTCCGTACCCAAGTCCAGAATGGAAGTGGTCACCGGCAACCTCACATTCAGCCTGATTTCACCCTAACAGAAAAATCCGGCGTTCGGAAGCATAGACACCAGGTTCCCGGAAAAAGTTCCCGGCGGAAACCTCATGCAGCCTCGGATCTTAGCCGCCACGCCGCTTCGCCCCATGTAGCTCATACTTTGGGCTCGGTGAGGACCGGTACCTGGGCCCTCCCACGTCGGCCAGGAACGTGCACAAATCCCAGGCGTGGCTGGCGCCGAAGCCGGCCCGGAATAGGAATATTATGAAGCTCTCCTCGGCTCTCTTATTCTCCTTTGCCGCGTTGGCGTTTGCCGCCGACCAGCCGGCCCGACCGGTTCAACCGGCTGGCGCTCAATCCCCAGCGCAGTCTGCCGTTAGCGCCCCCGATCCTTTGGGTGCGGGCGGGGGCGGAACCTCCCAGCTGATAAAGAAGATGGGCCAGCTCAACTACGACCCCGACACGCACACGCTCCGGTGGAAGGTCCAGACCGGCAAAATGGTCAACGGACAATTCGTCTCGTCGTCCGAGCAGCAGTACGAGATTTCGCCGGACGACGCGACCATGGCGTTCTCCAACGAGACGCGCGAGTTCGACAGCGACGAAGCTAAGGGCTTGCAGCAGTTGCTCGACATTCTGAGCCTCTATTGCGCGCAATCGGTGGCTTGGTGGGACGAGGGCATGGGCGAGCCGGTGCAGAAAACTCCTACAACCCACGATACCGATCCGGCCCAGAAGCCGGTAAGGGTCCAGCAACCGGTGACCAAGCCGACACAGTTGCCGCCGATTCCGGGCACCGCCGTGGCCCAGTTGAAGGTAGCCCAGTGACACGCTGGTGTTACGCGATGGCCATGTTCGCCCTGTTCGAGGCTTCCCTGGCCGCTCGAGTACGGCATTCGCAATTCCGCGTCGAAGCGACGGCATTCTCGAAGACAGGGCCCACCCGTGCCGGCACCACACCGCACGTGGGGATCATCGCGGCGGATCACCACATTCTGCCGCTGGGGACGCGCGTACAGGTGACGCAGGCGGGCCGGTATTCCGGGATTTACACGGTGCGGGATACCGGCTCGGACGTGAAGGGCAGGCGCATCGACCTGTACATACCCGATCCGGCTGCTGCAAGGCGGTTCGGCCGAAAGACCGTCAGTCTCCGGGTGCTGCGATGGGGCAACGGACACCCGGTTGGGTCGGCCGCCAATGGCGCGGCGTCTGCAAGCCGGTAAGACAGCCGGTCTGAACAAGACCTGACGGCGGAACGGTCCCGTAGCAAGCTGCATCGTGGATCAGGCGCAGCCGGCTGCCAACCACGTTTAGAACCGGCAGCGGAGTGCCGCTTGCATCACACGCGGATCGCCGGCCGAAGTGATCTGGCCGAAGCTCGAACGGCCAACGTGGCGCTGGGCTGCGAAAAGCTTTTACGGTATTGAAGACGTTGAAGCCTCCAATCGCAAGTCCAGCGCTTCACCCGGAACTGCTTCACCACTCAGGTTGATGGTGAAGTTTCGCGGCCCCAGGGCGACATCGCGGGCCGAATTGCCGGGAGTATTGAGGGGCTGGACCAGGGAAGGCTGCCGGGCTAAGAAAAGTGAACCGGTTGGTCTTCGGATCGAAGCCTGTATTCGGATCGCCGATCGGGCCGCAGCGATCCACCATTGCGATTGAAGAAGCTGTAACTTTTTCCGGTGACCGGATCGGTGCCGCTCGAAGGCGGGCTCACATTTGCCGGCAGGCCCGAGCGCCGGCGCAGGATTTCGGAAAGCTCCCAGCCGCCCAGGAGACCGTCTACCAAGCGATTCCAATTCGCGCCGTCGCCCCGCGGGAAGTTGAGAGATCCCAGCCCACGTCGAGCGCTGGCGCGAAACTTGGGAATTGGAGAGGAATCAACTGCGGCGGATTATCGGGCAGTTCACATCCGATCCCGACCTAACCTCGCCGGAGTAAAAAATTCCGTAGACGGCGCGAAGGCCAGGTGGTTTCGCACGGGCTGCCATGAAAGCGCGACGCGCGGCCCGATGTTTCTGTAATCCGGGTTGACCAGGTAATCCGTCGCGTCCTCGCCAGCAGTGTCTGGCCGGTTTGGAAATTGAAGTTGATGTTCTTGTTGGTGCCGACGGCGTAATAGGGCGTGGTGTACTTGTAGCGCAGTTCGAAATTCAAAGTCAGATTGGGCCGCACTTTCCAACCATCCTGGACATACACCGCGTAAGCTTTCTGAAGCTGCTCGACCATGGCCTGCGTGTGGCGTCAAACTGATAGATGTCGCCCCAACATCGTATCGGCGAGCGCTTCGCCGATCGATGCGATCGGTATAGCGGCTTTCCATAAGGATGGCAGTTGTGGGCGTCCGAAACCGACCGCCGGTGGGCCAGCACAGCTTTCGGGTCGGAAGAAAAGAACCAGGAGAGCCGCGGCGCTTTCCGCCTGTCACCGGTCTACAAGGTTTCGGGACGGCCGACTACGGGGCCTAGACCGCCTTCTCCCCGTGGCACGTCGATGGTTTCGGGATACCTGTGGCGCAAGGAATTCAGGGAGTGGGGGCGGAGCGAAGCCGCGCGGCGATCATTAGAAAAAGGTGAGCACGATGGGCGACCGGTTGCGCCGGCCGGCCGTGGAACTGGTCTAATCTAGCGCGCCAGTGTGGCAGGAATTTCAAAACCGGCGGGTGTTCGGAGGAGTACACCCGCCGGCTGGGCCCGCCTGCACTACAAGGCGGAACCACTCGCATAAGTACTCTATTCCCACTGAATAAGACGCGCTACTGCGCGGAACGGTTGCTTACTTGCCGTCAAACGTGATGGTGGCATCGGCGCCGAACTTTTGATACGCCTGGAACTCCAGCACGTTGCGGCTGCGCATCTGCGTCGAGCGGAGACGCACATCGGCGCGCAGCGGAACCATGAACTTCTGTCCACTGATGTTCGTGAAGTCGTAGTCCAGCAGCGTGGAGGTTTCCTGCACCGGAAAATCCCACGGGATCGAATCGGCCACTGCCCAGATGCGCAGCACCCGATTGGTCTCCCGGTCGATGTAGACGAAGCCGTGCTGCCCCACGATAGTCATATCGCGGCCGCCTCCGCCCACCCAACCGATTGCCAAATGGTAAGTGGAATGTTCCGGCGTCACCCGGAACGAAAGGACGTGCGTCTCACGGTGGCGGAGCGTGGTCCAGTGATCCCAGCGGAACTGCGTTTGCGACCGCGGCTCGAACACCTGCAGCAGAATGCTGCCGAACTCGCCTTCGGAAATCGAGCCACCGGCGTCTTCGTAACTTTTCTGCGTGGGATGGCCGTTGATGGTCAGCAGCTTGTAATCTTCTTTGTGTTCGAAGTAAGTCAGCTTCAGGTGCAGCGTATCTTTCAGCGTCCAGTTGTTGCCATCCGCGACATAGCGGTGTACCGCTTCGGTGCACATGAAATCGGGCAGCGACGACGCATACTCCAAGGCATTGCGGCGCGCCTCCGCCAGCGTGGTGCGCTGATCTTCGATCGACGGCCGCGGCCCGTGTTGGAACGGCAGCGCCGCGCTGGGTTCGGGCAACTCGCGGCTGTGATCGCGCAGCCAGCCCAACTCTTCGACCGTCTTGGTTCCCGCGCCCTGGCTCTCCAGTTCCTCGATGACCTGGTCATCGAGGCGTTCTGACAGCTTGAACTTGCGGACCTCCTTGGCCGTCTGGCCGTCCGCGCGCTGCTGGGCAAGATCGGCGCGCACCAGAGCAATCACGTCGTTGACCCGGCCTGCCGGTTGAGCCGCCCACAACGCGCACGCCGCTAGTCCCAGCGCCATTCGCATACTCCCACTATACGCCGCCCTAGGCGCGGGACGTCTGCAGCGCTGGTCGTAACTTCACTGCTTGCGCGCCACTGCAGGCAACGCTTCCAGCGGCCGGGGTTGGTCATCGGCCGTCGCCGTGGCCGGATGAGCCTGGGCGTGAATCGTAATCAGGACGGTTTCGTTGACGCGCAGGAACAGCGTGCTGGGATTCTTCATGCCCCACTTCACGTACGGGACGGCGAAATGCCCCGTGGCGTTGAACTGGCCGCCCTCCGCTGCCACTTCCATGGGGATCGCGATCTGGTGCGCCTGGCCGTGAATTTCGAAGGCGCCGTGCAGAATCACTTGGCTGGCTCCCTGCGGCGCCACCCGGCCTTCCACGCGCGTCGGCCGCAGCACGATCTCCGGATAGCGCGCGCTTTCCAGCACCGCGGAGTGCATGCGCCGATCGCGCGTTTCGCTGCCGCTCTGGCCGCTGGTGGCATCCACCACCAGTTCGCCGGAGGCCTTGCCGGATTCGTCGAAACGCATCTGGCCGCGCTTTAACGCAAAGCTGCCGTGTACGGTATGCAGCACGTCGCTGAGCGTAAACTCCACCTTGGTATGCGCCGCGTCAATCTCCAGCGCCGTTTCCTGGGCCAACGCCGCAGCGGAGGCGAATGCTGCTGCCAGTGCCAGACGTGAAAAGAGCCAAGCCATGCGTCCCATCATAGAGTCAGTAGCCTCCAGCCGAGTGACAAAGTATTCAAAAAGTAAGGAACCAGGGAATTTTCCTCGACGTGCATCGAAAGCAGCCGTGAAAACAGTGCCGGATGAGCCGACAGCGCGCGGATCGTCCTGCGCCGCAGTCGTGCGTGCCGATCGAGTAGCAGCATGAGGGCCGCCATACGCGCCGGACGCCGCCCAATCTCGCGGTGGCGCACTTCGTACAGGGCCAGATTGCCTTCCAACAACGCGCCAGCCAGCGCCTGAGCCTGCTGGAACAGCAGGCAGATGCCCTCTCCGGTGATGGCGTCCACCGATCCGGACGCGTCGCCGATCAGAGCGACGCGCCCGCGCGCCACACGATCCAGACGTCGCGAAACGGACAGCGATCCGCGTTCAGGCGTGCTGGGCGATACACCTCCGAGCCGTTCCGCCACTGCCGGAAAGCGCGCCAGAGCCTGATCCAGCCGCAGCCGCGAATTGCCCGAAATCACTACCACGCAGATCTCCCGCGCGCCGGTCGGGGTGATGTACAATTGGCAATCCTCGCCCCAATGCAGTTCCATGTACGGGCTCCACGGCGCCACGGGGTAATGGCGGCGGAAGCCAAAGCGGCGCCGGTCGCGTCCGCTGGCGTTGAGGCCCGCCCAGGTACGCACGGCGGAGTTGCCGCCGTCCGCGCCCACGATCCACTGCGCTTCGGTGGCGCCGGCGACGGTGAATACGCGCCGCTCCCCGATGCTGGTGACACGCGTTCCCCAAGCCAGCCGCACGCCCGCGCACTCCGCGTGCTCGATCAGAATGCCATGCAGATGCGTGCGCCGAATGCCGAAGCCGCGGCCCAATGGAAAATCTGCCTTGACCGCGTCTTTGCCCTGGCAGAAGCGAATGCCCTGAAAGGGCTGCCCTTCGGCCTCCAGTTCTATGCCGAGTTCGCGCGCCGCCGCGAGGCCATCGGGCATGATGCCTTCGCCGCAGGCCTTATCCACGGGGGGACGCTCGGGGTCGGCCACCGTGACGCTCAGCCCACGGCGCCGTGCGGCAATCGCCGCGGCCAGACCCGCGGGTCCGCCACCGATTACGAAGACATCGGTCGACTCCGGCAATTGCATTACGGCAGCGACCCCTCAGCCGGCCGGCTTCCTGGAGCCGCCAGCCGCTTCAACTCGGAGGCATACAGAGGATTCTGCGGGAATTCGCGCGTAAGCCCCGCGAGCAGGTTGCGCGCCTCGTCGGTGTGTCCATCGCGGAGGGCCGCTACCGCCAGCAGCAATCGCGCAAACGGCGCCAGGTAGTGGCCCTTCTCGGCAGTCAGCCGCAGCTTCTCCAACCCCAGCGACTTGTCGGTTTGCCCGCCGCTCATTCGCAGTAGCCACCGGACAGGCGCGGGCTTCACGCTCAGCATGTAGTTCTCGACGCCCACTGCCAGCCACGCATCGTAGTAAGTCGGATTGGCGGCTACCAGGCGTTCGGCGCGCGCACGGCCCGCCTTCATCTGCGTGAAGGCCGCGGCGTAGCGCTTCTCGATCAGTCCCGTGTAGTCCGATTCCAGCCCGTCGCACAGCACCGCCGCAAATTCGGCCCGCGGCGTACCCGGCTGTTGCGCGGCCAGCCGCCGGCTGGATGCGAGGGCCTCCTCGAAACGCTGCTTCACTTGCGGATCGGGCGCCAGTTTGTGGTCGGTAAAGAAGTGCTGATCGTGGGTGAAGAATTCCGATTGCAGAATGTGCATGCGCTCGAATTCCGCAAAGAGATACTGGGCGGCGTCCGAGGCTGGAGCCAGCGGATCGTCCGCGTGGTTCCGCTGCCAGTCTTGAAACGTCTGGTGAGCCGCGGCGAATTGCAGGTTGTACAACTGACCGTAGCCCGCTTCAAGTGTGGCGGGAGGGGCTTCGCTGAGAGACTCAGCCGTGAGCACACCGAAAGCGCTCGCGGCGAGCAGACTGCTGCTGAGGATGATGGTTCGTAGCATGGGTCAAACGTTAAGGAGCCGCTGGGCCATTCCCAAAGCCTCGCTCCAGAAGGTGATTGAGGTGTGAGCGTTTTCCACCACTTGGCGAACGGCTTCCACGAAGGCGAGGATCTGCGCCTCGGTGGCCACCAGCGGCGGGTTGGCTTTCAGGACCATGAAATTGTTGCCGCAAATTTGCGTCAGGATGTTGTGATTGCGGAAGAGCCGCATCACCAGCACCTGGCCGAACATTGCGGGATGAATGCGGCGGAAGGCCTCGAAGGCCGCCCGCAGGCGAAGCTGTTGCGGCGCGGTGAATACGATTCCGGTCAACAGGCCTTCGCCGCGAATTTCCTGGACCATTTCGTAGCCCGACAGTGCTTCGCGCAGGCTACGGCGCAGGAGCGTGCCTAGCCGCTCGGCGCGCTCGCCGAGGCGTTCCGACTCCAGCACATCCAGCGTTGCCAGGCCCGCCCGCATGGCCAGTCCGTTTTCGCTGAACGTGGAAGTGTGGATCAGCGCGCGGCCAATCGAGCTATAGACCTGGTCCGAGACGCGCCCGGTCGTGAGCAGCGCGCCCGACGGAATCAGCCCACCGCTGAGCGCTTTGGCCAGCACCACCATATCGGGTTCGATGCCGTAACGATGCGCCGCCAGGAACGGCCCCGTTCGATGCAGGCCGGTCTGCACTTCATCGAGCACCAGCAGCGTGCCATAGCGGCGGCACCACCGCTGGACCTCGCGCCAATAGCTCCTGTCCGGCAGGCGAACGCCGGCCTCACTCTGGATCGGCTCGGCGATATATGCAGCGAAGTTGCGTGTAGCTAGCCGCTTCGCCAGCGCTTTCAGATCGCCAAAGGGCACCGCCTCCGTGCCCGGCAACAGCGGGCCGAAGCCTTCTTTCCAGAAACGATCGCTCATCAGCGACAGCGCTCCGCAGGTCAGTCCGTGAAAGCTACCTTCGGCATAAAGCAGCGCGGCGCGGCCCGTGGCGGCGCGTGAAAACTTGATCGCCGCTTCGATTCCTTCGCTGCCCGAACTGCAAAAGAAAGCCCGGTCCAGCGCCCCGCCGGCGCGGGTCACCAGCCTGGAGGCCAATTCGCCGGCCAGGTCGGGCGCATGGCTTTGCAGCATCGCCGGACCGTCGCTATCGAGCTCCGCCTTCAAAGCGGCCACGATCGCCGGATGGTTGTGGCCGGTGTTGTGAACGCAGTAGCCGGATAAAAAATCCAAGATGCTGCGTCCGTCCGCGGTGGTCAGGACCGCGCCGGAGCAGCGTCTGTACCTGACATTCATTTGCAACACGTCGAGCAGCCGCGACCACTGAGGATTGACTTTTTCGGCGTACAGGCTGCGAGAAGCAGTCGCGGATGAGGCTGGCATAATAGTGACTATTCTTCAGGACGGCTGCATAGCGTGTGCCGTTTCACGATGCGGTATTACGTTTGAAAATACTTGAGCTTAGCGCGCGATCGGCGCAATAATCAGCTCTCACAGCGGCCGTTTGTCTCCCCCGCATCCTCTTGGCGCGCAGGATTGCCGCCCTTCTCTTTCACCGAGCCAGCCAGCGGACGACCTGCTGGTACAGGTTCAAGACTGACACCAGCGCCATGAACGTGCCCACAGACCGCACGAAGAGGCGTTCGCGGCGGCCATTCCAGGGACCCCAGCGCGCGGCCGGACGTCCCCATTGCGCCGCGGCCTGCTGCAAGCTTTCCGCCAGCGATTCCAGCGCTTCGGCGCACCATCCGGGATTGGCAATCATCCAAATCCCCGCGATGAGCATCGCCAAAGCCATGGTTGACCTCGTCCCGCGATTTATCTTACCATGTTGGAGTAATGGCCAAAGCGGACTCTCTGGGGCAGTTTGAGCAGTTGGTATTGACTGCTATCCTGACCCTGCGCGAGGACGCTTATGGCATAACCATTCACGAGAAGGTGCAGGAGTTGGCGCACCCCAAGAGCGTTTCGCTGGGCGCAATCTACGTCACTCTGGATCGTCTGGAAGATAAGGGCATGGTGGCTTCGCGTCTCAGCGACCCAACGCCGGAACGCGGCGGGCGCGCCAAACGTTACTACCACTTGAAGGGTACGGGCGAGGTTGCGCTGCAGGAAGCGGCGCTTACCGCCAAACGCATCTGGGATGTCACCAGCGAGGCATGGGGCAGAGGATGGGGAAGGGAGGTGCGGCTATGCGTGCCGGTCCGCCGAAAATAATCGAGACCGCCGTGGGGCTGCTTCTGCCGCCTTCCGCGCGCGAGCACGTGCTCGGCGACTTGCGCGAGCGCTATGTCGATTCGCGGCATTACCTGGCGGATGCGCTTTCGGCCGTGCCCGGCGTGGTCGCCGGACGCCTGCTGCGCACCACCGATTTTCAGTTGCGTGCCATGGAAGCTGGGCTTCTGTACCTGTCGTTCCTGGTTGCCGCCTGGGCCGTCCTGGGCGCCCGGTATGTGTGCCTGCACGCCGGTTTTGTGCGGCTGTTGGGACCGGTCGCGCTGGCCTTCGTCGCACTGATCGTCGGCGATATCTATGATGGCGGCCGGAGGCGCGCGCCGGTCGTTGCGGCTGGTTTGGGCGTCGGTTGCGCGGCAGCGGTCTCTCGAGCCAACGCCGCTTTTCCTGGATGGATCTTACTTTGGGGCGGCGCGTTAGGATTGGCGCTGGTCTCGACCCTGCGGATGTGGTTCCCGCCTGGCGGCAATCGGCCGCGCGGAGAGGTGTTGTGAGTTCGAACGTTAAAGTGCTGGTTTTCTGGATCGTCCTGATTGGCCTGGTGATCGTGCTGTTCACGGTGATGCGTCCGGGTCAGAACAGCGAGACGCCCGTTTCGGTCACCGATTTTGTGACCCGCATCAAAGAGGGGCAGGTGAAGGAAGTGAGCATCGCGGGCACCGAGGTGAAGGGCCAATTCGCGAACGGCAAAGGCTTCCGCACCGAGATCCCCGCCAACTTCCCGGACATTTACCGCATGCTGACCGATGCGGGCATCAAGTTCGATTACAAGGAATCGAGCAGTTCCAACTGGGTGACGCTGCTGATCAATATCTCGCCGTTTCTGCTGCTCGGTGCGTGGCTGGTGTTCATGATGCGCCAGATGCAGAGCGGCGGCAACAAAGCCCTCAGCTTCGGCAAGAGCCGCGCGCGCCTGCATTCCACGCAACAGAAGAAGGTCACCTTCAAAGACGTGGCCGGCGTGGAAGAAGCCAAAGAAGAACTGCAGGAAATTATTGAGTTCCTGCGTGAACCGCAGAAGTTCCAGAAGCTCGGCGGACGCATTCCCAAAGGCGTTTTGCTGATCGGCCCACCCGGAACGGGCAAGACCTTGCTGGCCCGCGCCATTGCCGGGGAAGCCAGCGTGCCGTTCTTCTCCATCTCCGGCTCCGACTTCGTCGAAATGTTCGTCGGCGTAGGCGCCAGCCGCGTCCGCGACCTGTTCGAGCAGGGCAAGAAGAACGCGCCGTGCATCATCTTCATCGATGAAATTGACGCCGTGGGCCGCCATCGTGGCGCGGGCCTGGGCGGCGGACACGATGAGCGCGAGCAGACCCTCAACCAGTTGTTGGTGGAGATGGACGGCTTCGAATCCAACGAAGGCGTGATCCTGGTGGCGGCCACCAACCGCCCCGACGTGCTGGACCCGGCGCTGCTGCGGCCCGGCCGTTTCGACCGGCGCGTGGTAGTGGGCCGTCCGGACGTGCAGGGACGCGAAGCCATCCTGCGGGTACATACCAAGAAGATTCCGCTGGGCGATAACGTCGATCTCTCAGTGCTGGCGCGCGGCACTCCCGGACTCGCGGGCGCCGATCTGGCCAACCTGGTGAATGAGGCCGCTCTGAACGCCGCGCGGCAGAACCGCAAGGTCGTCATGATGCTGGATTTCGAACTGGCCAAGGACAAGATCCTGATGGGCGCAG
>Ga0335085_10001762_pt1 | contig 43585 bp, 36 predicted proteins | sample Lox_Sample_45_FD_206712 | JGI IMG/M metagenome (GOLD analysis project Ga0335085, IMG submission 206712) | Soil microbial communities from Loxahatchee National Wildlife Refuge, Florida, United States - Lox_Sample_4.5 | ecosystem: Environmental > Terrestrial > Soil > Wetlands | place: USA... | reverse complement strand
CGTATGAGTGGGCATTCGGCGACGTAAATCCGCCCGTGCATGCGTGGGCCGCCTGGCGCGTGTATAAGATTGAGAAACGCATCCGAGGCCGAGCCGACCGTTCCTTTCTCGAGCGCGTGTTTCACAAGCTCCTACTGAATTTCACGTGGTGGGTGAATCGCAAGGACCCGGACGGGATGAACGTGTTTCAGGGCGGTTTTTTGGGTCTCGACAACATCGGCGTGTTCGATCGTTCGCAGCCGCTGCCGACCGGAGGCCATCTTGAGCAATCGGACGGCACGAGCTGGATGGGCATGTATTGTCTGAACATGCTGGCAATCTCGCTCGAGCTCGCGCGGGAGGACCCGGCCTATGAAGACGTGGCCAGCAAATTTTTCGAGCACTTCGTTCATATCGCGACAGCGATTAATGTCCACGGAACCGACGCCGTGGCGCTCTGGGACGAAGAGGACGGATTCTTCTACGACGCCATTCACCTGCCGAACGGCGACCAACACTACCTGAAGGTGCGCTCGATGGTCGGCCTCATTCCGCTGTTCGCGGTGGAGACGCTCGAACCGGAACTGATCGCGCGCTTGCCGGGCTTTCAACGGCGCATGCAATGGTTTCTCGACAACATGCCGGGCTTCGCGACGCGTGTCGATTCGAGCCAGACGTCTCCGAACGGTCCTCGCCGGCTGCTTTCCCTCGTGGATCGCCAGCAGCTCGTGCGAATCGTGCGTTACCTTGTCGAGAAGGATGAATTCTTTTCTCCCCACGGGATCCGCGCCCTGTCGAAGTATCATGCGGGTCACCCCTATGTCCTTGCGATCAACGGCAACCAATATCGCGTGGGCTACGAACCGGGAGAATCGCAGAGCGGCCTGTTTGGCGGAAATTCGAATTGGCGCGGGCCCATCTGGTTTCCCACTAATTTTCTGATGATCGAATCGCTTCAGAAATTCCACCACTATTACGGGGATGATTTTCGCGTCGAGTGTCCGTCCGGATCGGGACGGCAGCTGTCGCTTTGGGAAGTGGGCGCGGAGATTTCGCGGTCCTTAACTCATATTTTCCTTCGTGACGAAAATGGCCGCAGGCCGGTCTACGGCGCGAACGAGAAATTTCAAGCCGACCCCTGGTGGCGCGATTTGATTTTGTTTTACGAATATTTTCACGGAGATACGGGAGCGGGGCTGGGAGCGAGCCATCAAACCGGATGGACAGGACTCGTGGCCAAGCTCCTCGAGCAAACGGGCGAGTAGAGATTTGCCTTGCCGCTCCCGCGGTTCTTGTTTTGGGTCGATTTCGAGCCAGTCCCGATCTTGGCGGACCCGCGGTGGTGAAGCGTGAATTTTCACGGCAAAGTGGTTTTAATTGCGGGCGGCACGGGCGGCCTGGGCCGGGAAGTTACCATGTCGTTTCTCGAGGCGGGGGCAAGCGTGGTGGTGACCTACCGGCTCGCGGACGAATTCGCCGGCGTCGTGGCTGCCGCGGAGCGGATTGGAGCACCGCCTCCAATCGGCCTCAGCGTGGACGCGACCGACGCGCAGGCGGTCGAAAAATTCATCGTGGAGATCGTGGCGAAACAGGGCCGCCTCGACATCCTTGTGAACACCGTCGGCGGTTACGCGGGCGGGACGAACCTTTGGGAGGTGGACCCGCGCGCGTACGATCAGATGCTGCAGCTCAATCTCAAGGCGGGGTTCGTTCTCGCGCGGGCCGTCGTGCCGCAGATGATCCGGCAAAATCGCGGGTGGATTGTGAATATCGCCTCAAAGGCCGCTTTCGATCATGCGGCCGGGGGAGCGCTCTATGCCGCATCGAAGGCGGGCGCGCTCGCGTTGTTCGATTCGCTCGCCGCGGAAGTCAAATCGCACAACATCAACGTCAACTCCGTGCTGCCCAGCATCATTGACACGGCAACAAACCGCAGGGCGATGCCTGGAGCGGACTTTTCGAAGTGGCCGAAGGCGGAAGAAATTGCGCGGGTCATTCTGTTTCTTTGTTCGGAGGATGCGCGAGTGATTCACGGCGCGGCGATTCCCGTCTACGGCAGGACCTAACAGACCAAGCAAGAGGCTCTCGGCGCCATTCCGAAAGAGGGTGAGAAATCTCTCGTGTTGTTCGGCCGAAGCAAGCGAGATTCCTCGGCCCTCAGGAAGCAGACCTCGGGATGACGATAGGGCTTTGAGTGTGCTCAACGGATCTAGTCTTTGCCTCCTAGTTCGGGGGCAGTGTTCGGTTGTTCGACGAGTTCGATCAGCGCTTTCTGATTGTTCCAGGCGGGGACCAGGAAAAAATTCACGCGTGTACCGTTCGCCCCGGGCCGCGTCGCAGGGTAGATTGGCTCGATGTGGAATCGCGTACGGAGGATTTCAGTCGCTCGGTCGACGTCGGTGACGTCGAGTTCCACTTGTTGAATTCCCTCGCCGAACTTTTCGAGAAAGCGCGCGATCGCGCCACCTCCGGCTGGCTCTCTCGTGGTGAGAATATCCACTCGTGCGCACGATGCCACGCTTCCCGGAAATTCGAGCTCGAATTCGATCACATCCTGGTCGGAGGGCGCGTCCGCGAGGAGCGGCGAGCCGTTTGCCGCGCGTATTTTTTCAAACGTTTCCGGCAGGACGGCGATTCCGGCGGTGAGCCTTAGATGATGCACCACCTCTCCGCCTGGCCGCTCGATCCGTTCTTCCACCACCAAGGCGCCAAAACTCTCGTCCTGCCTCCATTCGGCGAGCTCCCAGGCGATTCGCATGGTCGCGTGATACAGAAGGTACCAGGCGGTCCGCGCGCGCTGTGCGGGATCGGGATCGGCAAGATGCTGAATCAATTCGGGCGTGAGAGGGGGAACTGCCGAAGGCCGGCCGGCGCCCCACCGCTCTTCGACCGGCGGCGCCCCGGGATTTAGCGGAACGAGCGAGAGGAGCACGGAAACCGCGATGATCCCGCCCACAATTCCCAGCGAAACTCCCGCGGAAATGTGCATCCAGGGATTGGCAAGCATCTTCGCTCCAATAAACATGAGGACGACACCGAGGCCTTCGTCCAAAAACCTGAAATACGGCATGACTCCGGCCAGCAAAAAATAGAACGCGCGCAGGCCGAGGATCGCGCAGACATTCGAGCTATACACCAAAAAAGGATCGCGCGTCACGCCGAACACCGCCGGAATCGAGTCCACGGCAAAGACCAAATCCGTCGTTTCCAGCACCAGCACAACCAAAAACAGCGGCGTGAACAGCCATCGGCCGTCTCGCCGCACGAGCAGTTCCTGACCGGTTTCCGTCTGTGACATGGGGAGAATGCCTTGCACCCAGCGCAACACTGGATTTTTTTCGGGATGCACCGCATGGTCGGTGCGGAACATCTTGACTCCCGCATACAGCAAGAACGCGCCGAACAAGTAGAGAATCCATTCAAATCTCTCAATCAAAGCGGCGCCCACGCCGATCATTGCGCCCCGCAGGACCAGGGCACCCAGCACGCCCCAGAACAACAAACGATGCTGGTAGCGAGGGTCAACGCGAAAATACTGGAAGATCAGCAGGAAGACGAAAACGTTGTCCACACTAAGCGATTTTTCAATCACGTAGCCGGTAAAGAACTCGAGTCCGGGCCCGCGACCGTGAGAAAAAAAAATCCACGTTCCGAACGCGAGCGAAAGGGCAATCCAGGCGGCGCTCTCCATGGCCGCTTCGCGCAATGCGACCGCGTGCGCGCGCCGGTGGAACAGACCGAGATCGAGCACGAGCAACAGCGCGACGCCGACATTGAACGCGATCCAAAGTGTCCAGGTGCCCATCTAGGCCGCGCTCTCTCGTCGGCGGATCACGGCGCAGGAATCCTCAGTTGTTCGGAATTTGAGCCGCGGTGGCGGGTTTCACGGCGTTGATATTGGACAGCGCAATGTGAGTTGTTTCGTTTGGGCGGACCGTGACAGGGAAATCCCAACGCAGGCGGACGTCGCCCGCAATCGCTTCCGCGCCGAGCATCCCAATCCAATAGCTCCCGGGAGCGACGCCGGCAAAGGTTCCGTGCCCGTCGAGATCCGTATCCGTTTGCGCCGCGACGTAGCGTTCCTCGGCCCGTTCGATCGTGTGGGAGTCCGCCATTTGCCGCTGCCTGCGCACCAAGGTATCCCATTTGGGGTACGGATTCAGGTCGGTAAGGTCCACGTCGATTCCGTCCACGCTTTCCGGCACGGCGGCGATAAATTTGCGAATGGCTGTCTTGTATTCTTCCTTTTCCTGCGCGTACTTTTCGGGATTGGAATCGCGGTCTTTTTCCTTGAATTTCGGATTGGGGAAACCGACTCCCTTGTAGCCCATATTGCGCGACATGTAGGCGTTGAAAAACTCGGGAACATCCACGATGTCATCGGGAGTGAGGCTCCTCGTAAAATCTCCACCGGCCAATTCGACCGTATGATGTTTCTTCATCCACATTTTCAGCTCCGGCGATTCGCCGAGTCCGTCAATGAACTTCGCGAGGTCCGGGGCGGGGACGTCCTGCAGCACTTCCGCGCGAACGTCTTCCAGGCTCCTACGCAAGAGGAAGAACGTCAATTGGCGAACGGGTTCGGGCCGGCCTCCCGTGGGGGCGACGCGCGCCGTGAATTCGATGCGGCCCGCGGATTGCGCCGCGACGTGCGCGGGAAACACGATCGCCATTGAGCCGAGGAGCAGGGAAGCCTTGCGAATACGTGATTTCATCGTCATCGATCTTATGGCGAAGTGTACCTCGCCGTGAGGCCATTGGAAATCATTCCGCAAGAGGATGTTTCCGCCAGACGGCATGGCATTCCGATGCGGTGCGCGGCGCGTCCTCAAGGCCGTTTCAGAGGCCTGCCCTGTTTTTGTCAGCTTCCTTTTTGATGGCGGGTAGCCGCGTGAATTTCAAGTCGTGCGCGCGTTTGAGCTTCGTGATGTAGATGATCTGGCCGCTGTGATAGGCAAAATGCTCGGTGACGTGGAATGCGGCATACAGGCCGGTTACGTGAAATCCCTGAATATTGTGTTTTCGTGAAAGAGAATCTTCCGGGAGGCGCGCGAGCGCCCGGCATGCTTCGCGAACTGTTGCACGCAAGCGCGCGACGAGCACTTTGCGCGAAATGGGGCCGCGCTCTTCAAACTCGCTGTCGCGGTCGCGTCTGTCCTCCGCTCCCCCGAGACCGGAAACGATCCACTGGCGGACGTTTCCGCACAGATGCAGAACCAGATTGCCCGCGCTGTTGGACGCTGCATTGGGCCGCCACCAGATTTCTTTTTCCGAGAGCTGGTGAAGACACTTTTCGATAATGGGCAAATGTTGCTTTGCCAGCAGACGCTGCGCGCTCGCCAGAAACAGGCCGGCCGTACTGGAGCTTTTCGGTTTCACGGGTGGCACCTCTTGTTCAAATCCTAAACCGTGCATGTCAAATTTGAAATTTCAAATTTGAGAATTGAAACTCGAGATTCGAAGTGTAAGGATAATGAAGGGAAAATATCAAAGCAGCCGGAACGTGACTTCGATGGGGACGATTACGGGTACCGGTTTTCCGCCTGGGCCCATCGCGGGTTTGAAGCGCCATTGCTTCACGGCTTCCACGGCTTTCTCTTCGAGCCCCAGGCCCGGCCCCTTCACGACTTGAATTTCAATCGCGCGCCCGTCCGGCGTAATGATCGCTTGGAGAACGACCGTACCCTGGTATTTGGCCTTGCGCGCTTCTTCGGAATACTTTGGGTCGGGGCAATAGACGCAGGTCGGATAGCCGACGCCGCCGGTCCCCGGACGATACGCTCCTCCACCCGTGCCGCCGCCCGAGCCCGGGCCAAGACCGCCGCCCTCACCGCTTCCGATGCCGGTGCCCGTGCCGCTTCCGATGCCGCTGCCGCCGCCCGGTCCGCCCGAGTTATTCATTAGCTTGGCCAGCGGATCGCCATAGTTATCCAGATTAGGGCTGGGAATTTTCAAATCCGGCGGCCCGAGCAAGCTCGCTTCAATTTTCGAATCGGGCTTCGTGTGGACCATCGGCGGAGCGATCTGATTCAAATTCCACTTCGGCAATCTGCCCTTGGTCGCGGGCAGTGGATTCCGCTCGCCGCCCCCACCGCCGCCTCCCGCCTTGTCCTTGCCCGGCGGCAGCTTCGCTTGATAGTCGGAAATATCAATCGGTGTAACGAGCTGGTTGTTGACCGGGCTCGCGGCCACTTTGGTCGCCACTCTGTATAGAATCGGAGACAATATGAGCGCCACGACACCGACGTGCACGGCGAGCGCAATCGCCTGAGAAGGCCCGAAGGCCTTGTCCTTCGACCAGATGTCCTTCACCCGGACCGGCTTGCTCGTCACTTTGAGCGGGGCCAGCTTGGGCGGCGAAATCAGATCCCGGATATTTTGCCAGAGGACCTTGTAGGGCGGCTGCCAGTCCACGGTCATGCGCGAGGACACTGCCTTTGGCGTCGGCTTGAACCACTCCTTGAAGTTTTCGCCGACGCCGCCTCCAAATTCGTCGACGGTGAACACATCGCCCTTCCTGTCCCGGGGCAGTTTCACCGGGCGTTCCATCAGGAAGTCTCTCAGGTTGGAAAGAAAGCCGCGGGAAAGGGGTTTCTGCGAGCCACCGAGACGAGGCGCGCTCTTTCCCTGCGGCAGATTCACCTTAGGTGCGGGTGTGGCTGGCTGACTCCATTTTGGCGCGAGCGTACTCAACGATTCGTGCCTCACTCTGCCTGGAAATCTCCCCCGATTTTACGATTCTCGCGCTTAGCGAATGGATGCCCATCGGCAGGCGGCTGACAGCCTGCCAAATCCATTGTAACATTGGGACGTTACCACGAGGAAGATGGTTTCCGGAGCAGGCGGTACAGGCACGGCAGTACAGGTGAAAACTGTCCTCGCCACGCCCCACCATTTCTGGTAGGCGAGCTGTCCGCCGCGGCGGCTGGTTGCCGTCCGTGCCTAATTTATGCCCAAACTTGTCGACTTGAAAAGCACCCTGAATTTGCCGCGTACGGATTTTCCGATGAAGGCTGGCCTGCCTCAGAACGAGCCGAAGCAGCTTGCGGAGTGGGAAGAAAAGAAAATCTACCACCGCATTCAGGAGGCGCGCGCGGGTGCGCCGACTTACGTACTGCATGACGGCCCGCCGTATCCGACCGGGACGATCCATCTCGGCACCGGGTTGAACAAGATTTTGAAGGACATGGTTGTCAAGTCCAAGACGATGGCGGGCTATCGCGCGCCATACGTACCCGGCTGGGATTGCCACGGACTGCCCATCGAAACGCAGGTGGAAAAGGAACTCGGTGGGAAAAAGGGGAGCGTCCCGCCGGGAGAGTTCCGCCGCATGTGTCGCGAGTTCGCATCGCGCTACGTGGATCAGCACCGGCGGGATTTCAAGCGCCTGGGCGTGCTCGGGCAATGGGAAGATCCATATCTGACGATGAGCCCGCAGTACGAAGCGACCATCGCGGACGCGTTCGTCACGTTTCTCGAAAAGGGCTATGTCTATCGAGGACTCAAGCCCGTTTATTGGTGCATCGTGGATTCGACCGCTCTGGCGGAGGCGGAAGTCGAATATGAAGACCACACCAGCCCGTCGATTTGGGTGAAGTTTGCCGTTGAGCCGGACGCCGCGTCGGAGAAGCTTGGCGCCGGCGCGAGCGCGGTGATCTGGACCACTACCCCTTGGACGCTGCCGCATAATCGCGCGCTCGCGTTTCATCCGGACTACGACTACGTCGTCGCCGAGACTTCGGCGGGCGCGTTGCTGCTTGCGGCGGACCTCGTCGGCCCGGCGCTCGATTCGGTGAAGCTCGAAGCCACGAATGTGCGCGGGCCATGGAAGGGAAAGGACCTCGCCGACCTGAAATTCAAGCACCCGTTCCTGGACTTGACGGTGCCCGCAGTGCTCGCGGATTACGTCACGCTCGATCAGGGTACGGGCATCGTGCATACGGCGCCGGGCCATGGCGTTGAGGATTTCCGGACCGGCCAAAAATACGGAATCGAGGCCTACGCGCCGATCGACGGTCACGGCCGCTATCTCGAAGGCCCGCCCGAGTACAAAGGGAAGACCGTATTTCAGGCCAATCCGATCGTCGTCGAATTGTTGCGCGATCGCGGCGCACTGCTCGGCGAACAGAAGCTTTCGCATAGCTATCCACACTGCTGGCGGTGCCACAATCCCGTCATTTTTCGTGCCACGGAGCAGTGGTTCATCGATCTCGATCAGGCGGGGCGCGATAACACGGGTGCGATCCGGCCACGCGCGCTGGCCGAGATAGCCAAAGTGAAATGGACGCCCGAGTGGGGCGCGGAACGAATCCACTCGATGATTGCGGAGCGGCCGGATTGGTGCGTTTCGCGGCAGCGGTTCTGGGGCGTGCCTCTTGTGATCCTTTATTGCACGAAGTGTGGAAAGCAATTTGACGATTACGCGGCGTTGCACGCACTCGTGCAAAAGTGGTTTTCGGTTGAAGGCGCCGATGCATGGTTCACGCATTCCGTGGAGGAGCTGCTGCCCACCGGCACGCGCTGCTCCTGCGGCGCGTCCGACTGGCGCAAGGAGACGGACATTTTGGATGTGTGGTTCGATTCCGGCTCCTCGCATCTTGCGGTGCTCAATCGCACCGATGCCGACGGGCAAGAACTCCCCTGGCCCGCGGATATGTACCTCGAAGGGCCCGACCAGTATCGTGGCTGGTTCCACAGCTCGCTGCTTGTGGGAATTGCCGTGCGCAACGGCTCCCCCTACCGGCACGTGCTCACACATGGCTGGACGCTTGACGCCAAGGGCCAGCCGATGTCGAAGTCGTTGGGAAACGTCGTGCTGCCCACCGAAGTATGTGAGAAGTGGGGCGCGGATTTGCTGCGCCTTTGGGTCGCTTCGCAGGACTATACCGCCGACGTGCGCATGTCCGACAACGTGATGACGCAGCTTTCCGAAGCGTACCGCAAGCTGCGCAACACGTTCCGTTTCGCCTTGGGCAATCTTGCCGATTTCGACCCGGCACGCGACGCCGTCGGCGGTGCCGAGATGGAAGAACTGGACCGCTGGATGCTCTCGCGCACGGCCGAACTCGTCCGCGAGTGCCGCACGTGGTACGAGTCCTTTGAATTTCATCGCGTCTTTCATGCGCTGCATGACTTCGCCGCGGTGGATCTCAGCTCGTTCTACTTCGATGTGCTGAAAGATCGCCTCTACACGTTCGCGCCGCGCAATCGTGCGCGCCGCTCGGCGCAGACGGCGGTCTACCGCATCGCCAAGGCCCTGCTGGCCCTGGTCGCGCCAATCACGGTCTTCACGGCGGAAGAAATCTGGAAATATTTTCCGCGCGCCGCGGGCGAGCCGGAGAGCGCGCACCTCGCGTTGTTTCCAAGGCCGGATGCTCTTGGCGGCCCCGCCGACCAGAAGGTCGAATCGAGCTGGCAGAGCCTTCTCGAATTTCGCAGTGAAGTCCTCAAGGCTTTGGAAGAAAAAAGGAAAGAAAAATTCATATCGGGGTCGCTCGAGGCCAAGGTACGTATCTACAGCGAGTATCCGCAGCGGACGGAATTCCTGAGATCGTACCGGGACATCCTGCCCGCGCTGTTCATCGTGTCCCAAGTGGAAATTGTGGATGACACACAGGGGCTGCCTCCGAAAGACTCTCCCTACGCGGGGTGGAGGATCGAAATCCTCCGCTCCGACGGCACGAAATGCGAGCGCTGCTGGAATTATTCGACCCACGTCGGAGAAAGCGCCGATTACCCGACGGTCTGCGAACGCTGCCTGAAGGCGCTGGGCGAAATCGAAGCCTCTGCCCGCGGGGGAAGCCAAGGGGCTGCGTCCGGATGAGCGCAACCCCCGGGGCGCGCTGGCTGTGGCTGTCTCTCGCCGCGCTTACAGTGGATCGTGCGACGAAGTTTGCCATCGAGCGCTACACAAGCCCGTTTTTCCGCCGGCCTGTCGTTTCGGACGTCGTCATTCTCGTTCACAATCAGAATCCAGGCATCGCGTTCGGCGTGTTTTCCGAATCGAGTTCGCCGTGGCTCGCTCCGGTGCTCATTGTCAGCTCCGTAGGGGTAATGATTCTGCTCGTGTGGATGATTGTCACGGGCCGGGCGGGCGGTGCGCTCGTGCAAAGCGGCCTCGCGCTGATTCTCGGAGGTGCGGCGGGCAACGCGCTCGACCGCCTGATTCACGGCGGCGTGACGGATTTCCTGGAGGTACGCCTGGGAGCGTACCGCTGGCCCGCCTTCAACGCCGCCGATTCCGCAATTACGATTGGCGCAGTACTTGTGCTTTTCGAACTGTTTTTCGGCGGCGGCCGGTGGCACGCTTCATCCGGTGGAAAACGAAGCTGAGCGGCTCAGTAGGATAGGCTTTAGCCTGTCGGGGTTCCGCTGCTGCAACTGCCATTCGGACCTTTGCGTTTTTTGGATTCGCAAATGAAAGACCCGCGGGCTGAAGCCCATGCCACGCCACACCAAACGCTGGCCGCCGCGTCGGGAGACGCGGGGAGGCGGCTCGACCTGTTTCTCGCCGAACGCGTTGCCGAACTGAGCCGCACGCGCATTCAGGAACTTATCCGCGACGGACACGTTCGCGTCGAAGGCCAGATCGCCAAGGCGGCGCGTCGAATCGCGGCCGGCGAAACGATCGAGATCGAAGTCCTGCCGCGGCCCGCCCCGGTCGCTCAGCCCGAGGACCTGCCGCTTGATTTGTTGTACGAGGATGACGATCTTGTGATCGTGAATAAACCGGCCGGGATGGTCGTTCACGCCGGCGCGGGGCACGCGCGTGGGACGCTCGTGAACGCGCTGCTGCACCGCCTCGGAAATCTTTCGGCCGCCGGCGGCGCGCTGCGTCCTGGCATCGTTCATCGGCTGGACCGTGAGACCTCGGGCGCGATCGTTGTGGCGCGAAACGACAAAGCGCACGAACATCTCGCCGAACAATTCCGGTCTCGGAATGTCCGAAAAATCTATCTCGCACTCGTGCACGGAAAGATGCCGCGAGATTCCGGAACCATCACGCTGCCCATTTCGCGGGATCCGCAGCGGCGGACGCGCATGACCGCGCGCGCCGGCAAGGGCCGCCACGCACGTACCGACTGGCGCGTCGTCGCGCGTCTGGACCGCTGCACGCTCATCGAAGCCGTGCTGCACACCGGCCGGACACACCAGATCCGCGCGCACTTTGCGGCCATCGGGCATCCCATCGTGGGCGATACGCTCTACGGGGCGCCGCGCGGCCTGCACGCGGGCACGCGCAATTTGCCCGTTCTCGCGCGCCATTTCCTGCACGCGGCGCGGATCGGATTTTCGCATCCATCGAGCGGCGTATGGCTCGAAGTTCGCGCACCGCTGCCGAGGGATTTGCGGGTATACTTCGACGAGATAGGAGCGTCTTTGGGCTGGCACGCCGCGGAGACGCGCGCGACCCTGGCGCCATACGTATGACCACCATGAAAAAACGGGCGCATTGGATGGCGATTCTCGGTTTGGTCGCGGCCGTGGCGGCGGTGAGCGCGCAGCAAGCCCCGCCTCCGCCTCAGACTCGGGAGCAGGATAACGGGCAAGGCGCGATCATCCGCAACGTCAACCTGGTCGAAGTGCTCTTCAGCGTGGTCACAAAACACGAAAAACTTATCACGGACCTGAACAAGGAAAATTTCAAGGTCTTCGACGACGGCGTCCAGCAGCAAATTACCGACTTCAGCCAGCCGACCGACCTTCCGCTTCGCATCGGCATGGTGCTCGACACCTCAAACAGCATTCGGGAGCGCTTGAAATTCGAGCAGGACGCCGCCATCGATTTTTTGTTCAACGCCCTGCGCCGCGGAAAGGACCAGGCGTTTCTGATGACGTTTGATGACGGCCCGCAGATTATCGAGGAATTTACGGGCGATACCGGCGATCTGCGCGACACGATCCTGAAGCAGCGAGCCGGCGGCGGCACGGCTTTGTACGACGCCGTCTACGCCGCGAGCGAGCATTTACTCAGCAAATCGCCGCTGCCTACGGGCCCCAATGCGGACGTGCGGCGCGTCCTCGTGGTGATTTCCGACGGCGACGACAATGCCAGCGACCGCTCCCGCGGCGCCGCGGTGGACATGGCGCAACGCGCCGGCGTAATTATCTATTCGATCAGCACGAGCACCGATTGGGTTTCCACCGAGGACGAACGCGATCCTTCGAAGCGCATCAATCGCAAATGGGAAAAAGGCGAGGGCGATCACGTCCTGGAGCAACTCGCTGTGGAGACCGGAGGCCGCGCCTTCTTTCCGTATCGCGTCGATGATTTGGGGCAGTCGTTTCTCGATATCGGCGACGAGCTGCGGCATCAGTACGCACTAGCCTACAGTCCTGCCGGCCGGGCTCCGGACGGCAAATATCACGCGATCAAGATTCAGGTGGATCGCAAGGACCTGATCGTCCGCGCCCGCAAAGGCTACTATTCCGTCCCGATCGGCGCGTCCACGGCTCCCGCCTCGCCGTGATCTCCCGCCTAGTCGTTCGGCGCGTAATAGCCGCGGCGGGTGAGAACGGAGTACTCCTTGTTCTTCGTTTCGACTTTGATTTTCCGGTAGCCCCCGTCACGCGCTTTGTTGGTGGGGCTGTAGCCGAGGGTATATTGGCTGCGCAGCTCTTCGGAGATCTGATCGAACGCCTGCTCGAGGTTCTTTTCGCTTCGCACGACAATCATACGGCCGCCGGTTTCGTCGGTCAGCCTCTTAGCGACGCTCTGGTCGCCCCCGTCGGCGGCAACCAACAGGACATGAACCACTGTGTCGGTTCTCTGCGCGGCCTCAACGGCGTCTTGCAGCTTCAACTTGCTTCCCGTGTCTTCCGCGTCGGTCAGGACGACGATGGCCTTCCGGCCCGCTTCGTCGGACAGCTTGTCGTGCGCCGCGAGGTAAACGGCGTCATAAAAATCGGTACCGCCGCTGCCGCTGGTTGGGAGCGGACCTTGCGCAATGAGCCCGCCGCTCGGCGCATTGATTTGTGCCCGGTTGATGGCGCGGTCCAGTCTTCCGCGGTCATCGGTGAAATCGGCGAGGAGGTCCACGTCGGTATCAAACGTCATCACCATGGCCAGGTCGCCCTTGCGCAGCACACGGGCGAGGAAACGCGAAGCCGCATCTTTCTCTGCGGAAAGCATATAGGTCTCGCTGCCGCTCGTATCGACTAGCAGGCCCAGGGTGATAGGAAGGTTCGATTCCGCTGAAAAATTCGTAATTTCCTGAAGCTGGCCATCCTCATAGACTTGAAAATCATCTTGTTGAAGGCCGGTGACAATCGCCTTGTGCTTGTCGCGCACCGTGGCGAAGAGGTTCACGAGACTCACGTGTACGCGGATCTGGGCAGGAGGCGCGGCATAGACTAGCCCTCCGGCGAGCGAGGCAACGCACAGATAAGAAAGAACGGCTCGAATCCGCATTGTATAATCTCCTCCGGCTGCGATGGCGTGTAAGATGCCGCAGCGGAACTTTGAGATGTGTGGCAGTCGGCGCTCAGACCGGAAATAGTGACGGGACACCCATGAAATGTCCACGAAAATTCCTGGCTGCAACCTTGGCGATCGGCCTCGGCACGGTTGCTTTGGCGATCTTTCCATCCAAGCAGGCGTCGGGCCAGGATGCCGGCAAGCAGACATCCTCGCAAGACCAGGATCCACGCTCGCGGATCCGCACGACAGTGTCCCTGGTTGTCGTGCCTGTGACCGTAAAGGACAGCGGAGGCGAGCTCGTCACCGACCTCCAACAAAACGACTTCCGTGTTTTTGAAGATGGAATCGAGCAGCCGATCGCGCTATTTTCCGCGGACGCATTCCCTCTCTCGACGGCCATCCTCATTGATGATGACTTGAAAATCAGCACCGCGGAAAAAGTTCAGAAGACTTTGGAAACGTTGGCGGGAGGATTCAGCGCCTCGGATGAAGTCTCTCTATGGCGCTTCGACGAGGTTCCGGAGCCCGTCGCCGACTTTATTCCAGATAACGACGCTTTGCTGGCGCAGCTCAAGAAGATCGACCTCAGCAGCTCGTTTCCCGGATTCGGTTCCGCGCCGATGACGAATGGCCCGCACGTCAACACGCAGCCCTTGCCCGGCCCGTACCAGGTGCCGTCCTCGGCGCTTGGGCATCCCAACAACAAACACATTAACGACGCGATTTACGCGGCCGCCGTGCAGTTGCAAGACCGGCCCCGCGAACGCCGCAGGATCATCTTCCTGATTTCCGATGGGCAAAACGCCAAGAACAACACGCACAGCTATGAGGAGACCCTCAAGGTGCTCTTGTCTGCTGATATTTCGGTGTATGCGGTTGGCGTCGGAGAAGCGAACATGAATCGCGGCATCACGTTTCTCGGGAACAACGTTCTTGCAAAATACGCTCATTCGACCGGCGGCGACATCTTCTACGGCGGCGTGAGGCGAGAGAATCTGGAGGGGCTCTACGCACGCGTTGCCGAGCAAGCGCGCAATCAATACACCATCGGCTATTCCGGCGCGCAAACCGACCGCTCGAGGCCGTATCACTCGATTGAAGTGCGCGTGAAGCGGCCGGGACTTATTCTGCTTGCGCGGGACGGCTATTATCTGAACACGACGCCTTAAGCGTCGCGTTTTTTTCGCGCGTCGCGGTCTGGAATGCACCGCTGGAAGCGCCCGGCAAATTCGATCTTGTGTCCGGGATCCGCCGCCAAAAATAATTTGTTCGGTTGTATTTGTTTTTGTTTTGCACATCTTGGAATTTGTTCTTGACTTCCGGCGCGCACGCTCGTAAAAGAGCAACAGTGAGTCTGCGATGAATAGACTTGCTGCTCCGAGGGGAGAGTCGTTCACGGGGCGATTGCGCGAATCGGCACCATCAGGGAAACGCGGTTCACTGAAAATAGCAAGGGCCAGCGAAAACGTTTCCAGGCAGGGCGGCCACACCAGCGGCCGCCCTTTTCGTTTCTACCGTCTGATTTGTCCGCGTGAAATTGCGACGTAGCCGATTAGACGACACAGGCTACTCTTCCCCACAGGCGCTGGCCACCGCGCCTTGCTCGCGCGCGGGGCAAACGGATTCGTAGTCGCAGAACCTGCAGGCGAAACCGGGCTTGGCATGGAACTCGCCCGCGCGAATATCGGCTGCTGCCTCCTGAATTTCCGAGCGCAGCTTCTTGAGCTGCTTCTCGTCGCGCGAGGTGCTCACGCCCCGGTTCGTTTGCAGGAAATAAAAAGTAAGTTTCGAGGGGTTCCAGTCGAACACTTCGCGCGCCGCGAGCGCGTAGGCGCCGAGCTGCACGTCTTTTCTCGCTTTGTCCGAATCGCGAGGTTTGCCTGTTTTGTAGTCGACGATTTCGTCTTCGCCGTTGCCGAGGCGGTTCACCTGGTCGATGCGTCCGGCGAGGACAACATGATTGTCCATCGGCAGCTCGAAGACTTTTTCCTGCGCGATGACATGCGGCGGCGAGGCGAGTGTACTCGCGTGGAACGCGCGCAACTGGGCGAGACCGTCTTTCTTGTATTCCTGCTCCTGATAGTCGTCCTCGAAGCCGGCCGAGGTCCACTCGAGCTCGTATTTTCGAGCCACCTCGTCGAACGGCAACGCCCGCCCCTTCGCGAGTTCGCCGATAAAATATTTGATCGTATTGTGCATCACGCTGCCGAAGCTCATGGCGGCGGCCGGGCCGCCGCGAAGTCTCCACGCATTGCTAAAAAGATATTTTTGAGGGCATGCTTCGAGAGTGTCGATTCCGGAAGGACTGATCTTTAGCGGATCCGGCACGGGCGGCCGGTAGGCCGTGGCCCATTCGCCGATGTGTGAGCCGATTCGCGCGTGCCTCCCGGAGGGTTCGAATAAAACTGGCGTCGTTTCCGCGGCAGCGGGCTCGCTCGCGGGAGTTGGCGCGAGTTGCTCGACATCGCGGCGCTTGATCTGCGCGTCCATCAAGATGTCGTCGAGGAACACCGACGGCTTCGAGCGCTTGTTCTCCACCGTGCTTAGCGTGAGCCGCTGCCGTGCGCGCGTGATGGCCACATAAAATAGGCGGCGCTCTTCCTGGATGTGAAAACTCCCTTTGGGTAGCTCTTCCCTCATCAATTCCGTCGGGAATTCGAGCACACGCGGTTTTTCCCCGACGGGAAATCCGCGCTGCACAAGGCGTAAAACGTAGACGTGGTCGAACTCGAGTCCTTTTGCCGCGTGCACGGTCAGGAGCTGCACGGCGTCGCCCGATTCCTGCTCCAGATTGACCGATCCGCCTGCCTGCTCGAAATAATCGAGGTACTCGACAAATTCAGCGAGGCGCTGGGTTTCGCTCTTCAGTTGCCAGTCGCGGACGAATCGAGCGAACCGGTCGAAATACTTGCGATCTTCGGAGGAGACGGCAGAGCTGGCCTCCAGCCCCTTTGCGAGTTCGTCGAATAATTCCGTCGCCGTCAATTGGCGGGCCTTCTTTCGAAGTTGGACAATCCATTCGCCGAGTTCCTCGAGATTTCTCCGCTCTCCTGAAAACGAAAGCTCGCCTTGCGCCGCCTGCGCCGTATCCCAGAGCGATACACCCTTGCCTTTTGCGGCTCGCTCGATGAGGCGCACGAGGTCCACAGCTTCCAGGCCCCATGCGGGCATCGCCAGGACTCGCGCACAGGCAACGTCGTCCGCCGGATGATCGATGAGCCGGAGGTAGGCGACGACGTCGCGTACGAGACGGTGCGAGAGAATCGACAAATTCTTGATCACGAAAGGAATCTTGCGGCCCTTCAATGCGTCGACCACCCTGTCGCGATGGGCGTGGCTCCGGTACAGCACGGCAAATGTGCGCCATTTTGCTCCGGCCCGATGCAAGCGTTCGATTTCCGCCGCCACCCATTGCGCTTCCGCGTCGCTCGAAGGATGCGTCACGATTCGGACCTTCTCCCCGTCCTTGCCATCCGCCACCAGCGGATATTCGGGGAGATTCGCCGGCTTTTCGTTGTGGCGGATCACCTGTCCCGCGACGCGCAGGATGCGGCCCACCGACCGATAATTCACAGTCAGCGGCCGCAGCAGATCGCGGCGCGCGGACGCGGGCGGTGCACCCCGGGCGAAGCGATCCAGAAAAAGCGTGAAACTGCCGAACGAGGCGCCGCGGAACCGGTAGATGGCCTGGCGATGGTCACCCACCACCAGCAGGTTGGGCCGCTCGCCGCCGAGAAGCCAAAGCAGTTCGAGTTGCGCAATGTTGGTATCCTGGAACTCATCTACGAGAATGTAGCGGTAACGCGCGCGAAGCGTTTCGCACAGGGCTTTGTCCTTTTGGAGCCGCAGGGCGGCGTCGAGGATCTGCGTTCCGAAGGTAAGCAGCTTTCGCTCGCGCAGGAGAACGTCGCTCGCGCGGTAGGCGCGCGCAATTTCCTGTAGCTTGGCGATCTCTTCCTCGCGGATGATCCGTTCGTCTTCCGGCATCGCAGCGCGGACGCGCCGAAAACGCTCGGCTTGTTCGTCGGCATACTTCTGGTATTCATCCGGCGTGACCAGCTCATCCTGGCAGCGCGAGAAAAACTCCACGAAGTCGCCGAGGAATTGCCCGGGCTCGGCGAGGCGGCGGTAGCGCTCCAGTTGCAGCAACGGCAAATTGCGGCGCAACAGAATCCAATGGTCGATCGGTTCGATGGCTTTCAGATCGGGATCGAGTTCCCGCAGCAGTTCGTAGCAGAAGGAGTGAAATGTGCTGAGCGTGATGGCCCCGGCGCGCTCCGCTTCCAATTCGCCGCGATCGCGCGCGGCTGCAACGACGCGATGCTTCATTTCCGCGGCGGCCTTGTCCGTAAACGTCAGGCCCAAAATTTCCTTGCCCGTGAGTTCCGGCTGAGCCTCCAGCAGATAGCGGATGCGCTCCGCGATGACGCGCGTCTTGCCCGTGCCCGCGCCGGCGACGACGACAAGCGGCCCTTCGCCGTGATGGGCCGCGGCGCGCTGCTCCGGATTGAGCTGAACCTCGGGTGCCGGAACGCCCGCATGCTCGAACAAGTTGGCCATCGACAATCATCCTAGCGCACTTCCGTAACGCACGCGATCTCATCCCGGTTAAAAGGGGAGTTGAAGTTCCTTGTGGCCCGATTCGTGACACAATTTCCCTTGCGTCAGTTTTAGATTGTGATACTGTACGAACAAATATACACTGCCGCGTGGATGGGAGATAAGACGAATCTACGAAAGGGGAGGTCGGAAATGTCTTATCAGATTCCTTCTCAGATGACCGAAGAAACTCCGATTGAACGCATTTTCGAAAGGGTAATGCGTCGGAAAATGACTCCCGAAGAGAAGCAATATTTTCGCCTGAAGACAAGCAGGATCCGAAATGGCGCGAAATCCAACAACGGTGCCGGCCCGCCTCATAAAAATGGCACAAAATAGCGCGGAGCGGACCCCGGTCCCGGCTCCCTCCTATACTGGATTATGAAAGCGCCGTTGCGCTCTACGCGCCGCGCTGGAAATTCCGGCGTAGCACGTGCGCCGAGGACAACCGGCGCAGTCCGAGCTATATTCACAGCTTTGAAAGAGATTTGAGAGAACGAGCACGGGAATGGAATTAGGACGATTTTCCGATCCACCAAAGAACCTTGGCCAAGATTTTCCACCTCTTTTCGTTATTCAACACAATGGGTTCGTATTCCTTGTTCTCCGGCTCCAGCACTTCCGTCGGGCCGTAGCGCTTTAAACGGGATACCATCAGCCCCTTATTTTTGTGCCAGGCGATCACGATGCTTCCGTCCGGTTTGGCGTGGTCGTGCTGGGAAGAGTCCACGGCGAGGATGTAACCATGGCCAGTCAACGGAGCCATCGAGTTTCCGCATACTCGCAAGCAAGTGGTGGCAGCGGGATTCGGGCACCAATGGCCGGGAGCGGCAATCATGCTTTTCACCGGGGCGTCGTGAAGGATCGCCGAGTTGCTTGTTTTTCCGCTGTGTGATGCCACTTCGCACTTGCGTAACGGAATTGCCACGATCTGCGGCATCTTTGGTTTCTTCTGCCAACTGCCCGCGCTGGCGACCTGAATGTTGATCGTGCTGACTTGGTCGAGTCGCCTGTGGAACATCGGCATGACGCGGATCAAATCTTCGTTTCTCAGGCCTGCTCGACCCCAGAAATACCAGCAAAGCGGATCACCGGCGAGGTTTCCAAAGTTCTATATAGCTCTCGGCGCTTGGCTCTTGCACGCTGCGTTCCCAGGGGAATCCGCCATGGCGAACGACTGCAGGCGTTGCCCGAAAAGTGTCTGGCTCAGATCCAGGCGGCGCCGCAATTCGAAGATCTTCGCCGCCCACTCCAGGTGGCCCGAAGATCTCGATTTGCCGAGCGGCTTTCGCATGAAGGTTCCGTCCTCGGGATCCCGCCGGTTGAGGTTCTCCTATGCGGCAGAGTGTACGCCACCGTACGAACGTTTCAAGAGGCCCCGGGCCTTCTTGTTTATCTAATAGGACTAGCACTTATTGTTAAAAGGGAGTAGCCTGCGTTTGTCTCACTTGCATCTTACCGCAGCTTCCGGCTGGCTGTGGTTCCGTGCACGATCAGACGACTTCGGTTGCGCATGGAACGCATGGTCGAGACACTTAAAGGTCCCCGCGACAAAAGCGCTGCAAAGTCTCTTGTCTATTCTCGCGATGGGCGGTCCGTTCAAAATGCCATTCTTCGTGACTTGCCGGGCAAAGACCGCGAAGCGACTTTTTCAAAGATGGAGTTCGTGCAATTCCCAACCCATCGCGTGCTAAATGAAATGAGCGAGCCGATCCAATATGGATATTTCATTAACAGCGGCGTGGCCTCCATCCTGAATGTCATGGCGGACGGTAAGAGCGTCGAAGTCGGGCTGACCGGCAAGGAAGGTTTTGTCGGCCTGCCGCTTATTGTCGGGTTCCTGACCAGTCCCACGCGCGCGGTGACGCAAATTGCCGGGACGGCTTTCCGGCTGACCCCAAAGGACACGCTGAATCTGATGCGTGGATGCCCGGAATTGGCGAGACTTCTGCACCGCTATTCCCAGGAGTTTGCTTTGCAGGTCACACAAGTCGCCGCCTGCAATCGGCTTCACAGTGTCCATGAGCGACTGGCGCGGTGGCTGTTGATGAGTCAGGACCGCATGGGCGGGTCCAGCTTCTTACTGACGCAGGAATTCCTTTCGCACATGCTGGGAACGCGCCGCGCTAGTGTCACGGTCGCCGCGGGTGTTCTGCAAAGGGCCGGGCTGATCACCTACAAGCGCGGCCAAGTGAGAATCGAAAATCGCTCCGCCTTGGAAGGTGCGGCCTGCGAATGCTACCGTATACTCACTCAACAACTTCTAAGTTGGCATATACAATCTAGCTAGATCTGTTCGCCAGCGTACCGACAATAACTTCGTTCGCTGATACTGAATGGAGTCATCTTGATCCACACTCCTGGAATGGCGGAGTGATCAATCCAAAAGGGGGCCAACCAATCGAGAGAACACTAAGAGCGGAGGTGCAACGAAATGGACCATCCTCAGCGAGTGCGCATCCCAAAGGAAACTCCCATTGAGCGCATCTTCCGGAAGGTTTTGAAACGGAAGATGACATTGGAAGAGAAAATGTGTTTTCGCTTGAAGCCTTTCAAAGCCCGAAATCCAATAAAATCTCGCGACATCGCCGCCTGGAATCACAAGTTAATGACACGAAATTGACCCGGTCCTGACACTCTCCTATACTGACTTAGGTGAAGCGGGCGGCGTTTTTGCGGCGCCCCTCGCAATCGAGATCCGGGAGAGCCTCGGTGGACCAAGCCGTCATCCTCAGTGCTGTCCGCACGCCCGTCGGGAAATTTCAGGGAGGACTTGCATCGCTTTCCGCGCCGCAGCTCGGCGCCAAAGTGGCTGCCGAAGGGGTGCGCCGCGCGGGGATCGAGCCCCAATTAGTGGATGAAATCATCATGGGGAACGTCGTGCAGGCGGGACTCGGCCAAAATCCGGCGCGCCAGGCGGGTCTCGGCGCGGGGTTCGACGTGCGCGTCGCCGCCATGACCATCAACAAAGTTTGCGGCTCGGGATTGAAGGCCGTCGCCCTGGCAGCACAGAGCGTAATTCTCGGCGAAGCGGAAATCGTGGTCGCGGGCGGCATGGAGTCGATGTCAAATTGCCCGTACCTCCTGCCCGGCGCACGCACGGGCTACCGGTACGGCAACGCGGAAGTGGTTGATTCGATGGTGCGGGACGGACTTTGGGACGTATACAACGATTTTCACATGGGAATCACCGCCGAACTCGTGGCGGAGAAGTACGGCATCACGCGGAACGAGCAGGACCAGTTTGCTTTGGAAAGCCACCAGCGAGCCGTGCGCGCCAGAAAATCCTGCTTCATCGAATCGCAGATTCTGCCGATTGAGATTCCGCAGAAAAAAGGCGACCCGCTTGTCATCAAGTATGACGAATCGCCGCGCGAGGATGCTACGTTGGAGGCGCTCAGTAAATTGCGTCCGGCCTTTAAAAAGGACGGCAGCGTCACTGCGGGCAACGCTCCTGGCACGAACGACGGGGCGGCGGCGCTGGTGGTGACGAGCGAAAGAAACGCGGCGCGCTTGGGCAAAACGCCGATGGCGCGGACCGTCGCGCAGGCCGTGAGCGGCGTGGAACCCAAGTGGATTATGGAGGCGCCCGTTTTTGCCGTCGAAACGCTTCTCCAGAAGACGGGTTGGGACCGGGACCGCGATGTGGACCTGTACGAATTGAACGAGGCGTTTGCCGCAGCAGCGATCGCCGTGACGCGGAAGTTGCGCCTTGACCCGGCAAAAGTGAACGTGAACGGAGGCGCCGTGGCCATCGGTCATCCCATCGGCGCGTCCGGTGCGCGCATCCTGACGACGCTTCTCTATGAAATGCAGCGGCGCAACGTGCATCGCGGAATCGCCGCGCTTTGCCTCGGCGGCGGCAATGCCGTCGCGCTCGCCGTCGAGCGGTAGGCATGGGCAGTCGCATCCAAGAAATCCGATGATCGATGATTCTCTCGAGGTCCTCTGGCGGGGATCCGATCCCGCCAAATTCACAGCGCTCCAAGCGGCGCTGCGCGACGAAGGCATCCATTTTTGGCACGCACAGGTCTACGATCACGCCGGTGGGTTTCTCTCTTCGCGCCCCTACTATTTGGAGGCCGCGCCTGGATTCGAGATTCGCGTTCATTCTTCCGATCTGGATAAGGCCATGTCCGCCCTGGAGTGGGTGGAAGGCAAGGAGGCGGCTTCCGACGCTTTCAGCACGGTGCCGCGTGGCCAGGACGATCGTTTCGATTCGGAGCCGGTGCCTCCGCTGCCCTACGAGTGGGACCCGAACGAAGCCACTTCGGAAGCTTGGTCCGGAGAGGAAGAATCCATGGCCGAATACCTTGCCAGCGCGTTGCGTGAAAACGGCATTCCCACCCGCATTCCGGATGATCCTGGGCATCGCCTGCGCCTTTGCGTGCGCCCCGGTGATCTCTCTCGTGCGAAAGCGATCGTCCGCGAAATTACGGAAGGCAGGACGCGCGAATAGCCCCAATTTTCAGGGTACAGGAAGTTTGCAGAGAGCCCTCGACCAGACCTTACACCACGACTTGAAATCGTCGAGATCGAAAACCCGCGGGCTGAGAGCTCACGTCACTTTCCTTTGCTTCCTCAACTTCCTATACTTCCTCAACATCCCGAATTCTTGGAGAGGCAATGACCATTGACACGATCCGCACTGTGGCCGTGCTGGGTGCGGGAACCATGGGCAACGGTATCGCGCACGTCTTCGCCCGAGGCGGCTATAACGTGATCTTGCGTGACGTGGAGACCGGCTTTCTCGAGCGCGCTTGCGATACCATCGGAAAGAATCTCGACCGGGAGGCGAAAAAGGGAAAAATCGACGTCGCCGAAAAACCGAAAATCCTCGGTCGGATTCACGCCACGACGGACCTGGCCGAAATTGCGCGCGCCGATTTTGCTGTCGAAGCCGTACCGGAGCGCCTGGACCTGAAGCTCGCCGTCCTGCGCGACGCGGACAAGCTGCTGCGTCCCGAAGCGGTCCTCGCCTCGAACACGTCTTCGATTTCGATCACTACGCTCGCCGCGGCGACGGGCCGCCCCGAGCGCTTCATCGGCATGCACTTTATGAATCCCGTGCCGGTGATGCCCCTTGTCGAAGTGATTCGCGCGCTGCAGACAAGCGACCAAACGTTTCATGCCACGATGGCGCTGTGCGAGCGGCTCGAAAAAACGCCCGTCGCCGTGAACGATGCCCCCGGCTTCGTGTCCAACCGCGTGCTGATCCCGATGATCAACGAAGCCGCCTTCGCGGTGATGGAAGGGGTGGCCACCGCGGAAGCGGTCGATGCGGTGATGAAGCTGGGCATGAATCATCCCATGGGCCCGCTCGAGCTCGCCGATTTCATCGGCTTGGATGTGTGCGTGAATATTTTGGACGTGTTGTACACTGGCTTCAGCGACTCGAAATATCGCGCCTGCCCGCTCTTGCGGAAGATGGTCGCGGCAGGTTGGCTCGGCCGCAAGTCGGGCCGGGGATTTTACATGTACACAGGATAGAGCAAGTGAGGGAGTAGGGAAAACTGTTTGCTTTTTGTTCGCCTTGTGGTATCTTGCCTCCCGCAACGAACTTGCGCCGGCTGGGACGCTTTATAGTAGACTCCGCGGAGCAGATGTGCGTCCCCCGCGGAGTCACGATATGTGACAATCTTGCGGCGGGCTCCGGATCGCTGACGACGCGCAGAGCCCACACCCGCTAACCTTTCGAGGTGGAGTATGACGGACGAAAAAAACAAGATGCTCGAAAATGCGATCTCGCAGATCGAGAAGGATTACGGCAAGGGCGCCATCATGCGCCTGGGAAGCCGCGATGTGCTCGTGCCGGTCAGCGTGATCCCAACGGGGGCGCTTTCGATCGACGCCGCCCTGGGAGTGGGCGGCGTGCCGCGCGGCCGGGTCATCGAAATTTACGGCCCGGAATCCGGCGGTAAAACGACGCTGACGCTGCACATCATTGCCGAGGCGCAGAAAATGGGCGGCCAGGCGGCGTTCATCGACGCGGAGCACGCGCTCGATCCCACCTACGCGCGGAAGCTCGGCGTGGATGTGGACAATCTGCTCGTGTCGCAGCCGGACAACGGCGAGCAGGCGCTCGAAATCGCGCAAAAACTGATCCAGTCGGGCGCGGTGGACGTGGTTGTGGTGGACTCCGTCGCCGCGCTCGTGCCTCGAGCCGAACTCGAAGGCGACATGGGCGATCCGCAAATGGGCTTGCAGGCGCGCCTCATGTCGCAGGCGCTACGGAAGCTCACGGCCATCGTCTCGAAGTCGCGCACCTGCCTGATCTTCATCAACCAGATCCGCGAAAAAATCGGCGTGATGTTCGGCAACCCGGAAACCACGACGGGCGGGCGCGCGCTGAAGTTCTACTCCTCGATCCGGCTTGATATTCGCCGCATCCAGTCGATCAAGGAAGGAGACCGGGTGGTCGGCTCGCGCACGCGCGCGAAAGTCGTGAAAAACAAGGTGGCTGCGCCGTTCCGCGAAGCCGAGTTCGACATCCTTTACGGAGAAGGTGTTTCCCGCGAGGGCGACCTCGTCGATCTGGGTGTCGAAAAGGGAGTGCTCGAAAAATCTGGAACATGGATTTCGTTTGGCGGCGAACGGCTTGGCCAGGGGCGCGAAAACGCCCGCTTATTTTTGAAGGAACACGTGGATGTCCGCGGAAAAATCGAAGGCGCTCTGCGGAAGAAGATGAATATTCCTTCTCCCGTCGCTGCGAATGGCGCGCCGGGTTCGGCGGCCCCAGTGGAGAAACCTGCCGTTCAAGCGGCTGCCGCTGGTGCGGCCTCTACCGGGAAGCCGCGGCCAACAAGATAATCGTCGCTCTTGAGACAAGACATCGTCGCATGCGGACTGCGGCTCGGCGGATGGACCGGCTACGGCCACCTTCATCGCAGGCATACTGCACGGTTTGGGTCTCTTTTTGCACCCAACGTTCCTCTGGGATACAACCCTTGCTTCACCAATCGGTCCCTAGCTAGTTTGTTTTCAATCTAGTACGAAAGTGCCTGGAAATGGCCCCTTGCGTGGTAGTACGTAATAGCTGAGATTAGCTATTGCGTTCGAGCGGGTAAATTTCTTAGAATCAGAAACCCTATTTTTGATAAGGGCAATGGGAGAGTAAGAGCGGTTCAAATTGGAACCATAAGCTTATGACGTGCCGGCCCAGCCATCTTCGGATCCTCTCCATTGCCCTCTGCGCGCTGATTTCAGGGAATTTGCCCGGACTCGCGGCGCCTGCGCCGCGCGCTGCCCGGGCTTCGATCAGGCGAAGTTCGGCTGCGCGCTACGGGGTACCTACCTTTGCGGATTCCTCAAAGGACGACGTTACGGAATACGACGATCCGGTTGTGCGCAAAGCTGCGGTGGACGCGCTCGGCCGTTACAACGGCTCCGTCGTCGCGATCGATCCGACCAGCGGGCGCATTCTGACGGTCGTCAATCAGAAGTTGGCGTTTTCCGCAGGGTTCATTCCGTGCTCGACCATCAAGCCCGTGATTGCGGTAGCGGCGCTGCAGGAAGGCGTGGTGACGCGCGATACGATGATCCGCGTTGCGCCGCGCAAATACTTGAACCTAACCGAGGCGCTGGCGCACTCGAATAACGCGTTCTTTGAGGAGCTTGGCCGGCGCATGGGATTTGAGACGGTTTCTCACTACGGCCGCCTCCTTGGGCTCGGGGAACTGGCCGGCTACCAGATTTCCGAGGAACAGCCCGGAGCGTTTCCCACGGTGCCGCCCGCGTTTGGCGGCGTGGCCCGGATGTCCAGCTTCGGCGAGGGAATCCAAATGACGCCGCTGCAGCTTGGCGCGCTCGTTTCGAGCTTTGCCAACGGTGGCACGCTCTATTACTTGCAGTATCCGCGCACGCCTGAGGATCGCGCAAATTTTGCGCCACGCGTGAAGCGCCAGCTCAATATCGAATCGCTTTTGCCGGAAGTGCGGGATGGCATGCTGGCAGCCGTTCTCTACGGCACGGGGCGGCTCAGCTACATTTCCGACGATGAACAGGCGCTCGGCAAAACGGGCACGTGTTCGGATTCCGCGTCGCGCCTGGGCTGGTTTGTTTCCTATGCCGATCAGGCGCATCCCAAGATTGTTCTTGTTGTGCTGATGCGCGGACGCAGTAGTTTGATTAAAGGGCCCATGGCGGCCGGCGTCGCCGGACGGATTTATCGGCGGCTGAACGACGAGAATTACTTCGCGACGCGAAGCACCGAACCCCGCGCATCCACCCTCGCTGCCGGCACCCGGCAATAACGCAATCATCCTGAGTTGAGTATTTTCGGCAGCTTGCCAGTTCGCATCCCCTAGTCCAAAGCGCCTGTGCCTGTCGCGGTTTTTTCGTCACTCCAAAGAAAGACGGACAGAAACAGAAAGGCGGCCCGAATATCCGGACCGCCAAGCGATGATTCGAAATTTAAATCGAGTAGTCCGGCGGCGAAATGGCCGAGCGCCGGGGATTTGACCTGTGGCACCCGCTACCGTACTTCCCACGTATCGCCCGCGCGCAAAAGCTTGGACAAATCGCCGGGGCCGCGCTTGGCAATCACGTCCTGAATCTGTTTCGACATCACGTCCTCATAGCGGTCGCGGTCCCAGGACCGAAGGACGCCGATCGGAGTCGGGAAGCCGGGCTTCTCTTCCATTTGCGCGAGCAGGAACGCGTACGCGGGATTCGGATGGTGTTCGTCATGAACGAGGATGTCCTTCTCGGTGAGTCCGTTGCCATTGCCCAGATGAACGACTTCAAGTTCCATGCCGTTCAGACGAATGCCCTTGTCACGGTTCTTGCCGAAGATGAGCGGCTTTCCGTGCTCGAGCTGGACGACGTGTTCACTGCGGGCTTCCTTTTCCGTCAGATTGAACCACGCTCCGTCATTGAAGATGTTGCAGTTCTGAAGGATTTCGACGTAAGCCGAGCCGCGGTGCGACGCGGCCTTGCGCAGCGTGTCCTTGAGATGCTGTTGGAAAACATCGACCGAGCGCGCGACGAACGAAGTGTCTGCGCCGATCACAAGGGCCAGCGGATTGAACGGCCGGTCGGCCGTGCCGAATGGCGTGGATTTCGTTTTCTTACCGAATTCGGAAGTCGGCGAGTATTGGCCCTTGGTAAGGCCATAGATTTTGTTGTTGAACATCAGCACCTTGATGCCGACGTTCCTCCGCAGCATGTGAATCGTGTGGTTGCCGCCGATGGCCAGAGAATCGCCGTCACCGGTTGCCACCCAGACTTCCAGCTCTGGATGCGCGATCTTAACGCCGGTCGCCACCGCGGGGGCGCGGCCGTGGATCGTATGAAAGCCGAACGTATTCATGTAATACGGGAAGCGGCTCGAGCAGCCGATGCCGGAAATCACGACGAATTTTTCGCGGGGAATCCCCAATTCCGGAAACACGGCCTGCACGGCGGACAGGATGGCGTAATCTCCGCAACCTGGACACCACCGGACTTCCTGGTCGGTCTGGAAATCTTTTTTGGTCAGCACGGGAATCGATGCGCTCGTCATTGGTCTTTTTCTCCGAATTCTTTGGATCGGGCCTCAGCCCAGGATTTCTTCGATCTTTGCTTCGATCTCTACTTGTTTGAAGGGCTGGCCCTGAATCTTGTTGTATCCCTGCGCGTCCACAAGGAACTTGGCGCGCAGCAGCATCAGCAATTGGCCGAGATTCATCTCCGGCACAAGGATCTGGCGGTAACGTCCAAGCACTTCGCCGAGGTTGCGCGGCAACGGGTTCAAATGCCGCAGATGGACATGGCCGATGCGATGCCCCTTCGCGCGCATTGATTTCAGGCCCGCTGTGATGGCTCCATACGTCGAGCCCCAGGCCACGATCAGAAGATCGCCGTCGGGATCGCCGGCAGGAACCACGTCCGGAATATCCTGGGCCACAGCTTCGACTTTGGCCGCCCGCAGACGAACCATCTTTTCGTGGTTCAACGGCTCGTAGTTAACATTGCCGGTGCCGTCCTGCTTCTCGATGCCGCCAACGCGATGCTCCAGGCCCGGCGTGCCGGGAATCGCCCACGGACGCGCCAGCGTTTCCGGATCGCGCTTGTATGGGAAGAAGCCGACGGGATCGGTTGCGTATTTCACCTGAATCCCCGGGACCTCATCGACGGACGGAATGCGCCATGGCTCCGCGCCGTTGGCTAGGTAGCCGTCTGACAACACAATGACGGGGACCATATACTTGAGGGCAATGCGCGCGGCTTCGACGGCGATCCAAAAGCAATCGCCCGGCGTTGACGGTGCAAGGATCGGAATCGGCGCTTCCGAGTTGCGGCCGAACATCGCTTGCAGCAGGTCGGCCTGCTCGGTTTTGGTCGGCAGTCCGGTGGACGGGCCGCCACGCTGGATATCGCAAATCACGAGGGGCAATTCCACGGCAACCGCCAGCCCCATGGCTTCGGTCTTGAGCGCCATCCCCGGCCCGGATGTGGTCGTCAGCGCGAGAGCGCCGGAGTACGCGGCGCCAATCGCGGAAGTAATGGCCGCGATTTCGTCCTCGGCTTGGAAGGTCATCACGCCGAAGTTCTTGTACATCGAAAGCTCGTGAAGAATGTCAGACGCGGGCGTGATGGGATAGGAGCCAAGAAAAAGAGGAAGGCCGGCCTTCTGCGATGCCGCCACGAAGCCGATCGCCAGCGCTTGATTGCCGCTGAGGTTGCGATAGGTGCCGGGTGACAGCTTGGCGGGAGGAATTTCGTAGCTGACTTGAAACGCCTCGGTTGCTTCGCAGTAGTTGTAACCCGCGCGCATGGCCAGCTTGTTCGCTTCGACCAGGAGCGGCTTCGTCTTGAACTTGTCCTCGATCCACTTATAGGTGAGGTCCATCGAGCGGTTATAGAGCCAGTAGCACATCCCCAGCGCGAAGAAGTTCTTGCAGCGGTCCATCGACTTTGCGTCGAGTCCCAGCTCCTGTAGGGCGGCGCGCGTCAAGCGTTCAAGGTCGACCGGGAACACCCGGTAGGCGTCAAGGGTGTGATCCTCGAGGGGGTTCGTCGTGAGATCGGCCTTGCGCAAGTCGCCATCGGTAAAGGCATCGCGATTGACGATCAGGATGCCGCTCGGCTTCAGGTCGCGGATGTTTGTCCTCAAGGCGGCCGGGTTCATTGCTACGAGCACGTCCACGGCGTCGCCAGGGGTGAATACATCCCCCGAGGAAAATTGAATCTGGAAACCACTTACGCCAGGGAGTGTGCCCGCAGGGGCGCGAATTTCGGCTGGGTAATCGGGAAACGTAGCCAGGTCGTTTCCATATAAGGCGACTGTGTTAGTGAACTGGCTTCCTGTAATTTGCATGCCGTCGCCGGAATCTCCGCAAAAGCGGAGTACTGCCTTTTCAATCACTTCACGCTTGTGTGAGCGGACGACTGGGTCCGTAGTCGTAGCCATGGGTCAGTAGAACTCCAGTTCAAATTATGATTTTTGCCATCCGGTAGGCCCTAAAGAGGAGCATCCGTTGCGGGAGTCGAAGTTCCCAATAGGGCTTCCACTATCCAAGGATAGCACAAGGAACGCGCGCTGATAAGGCCGCGACGTAAGATCTGTGTGGCCTATGCGGCACGAGAGCGCGCACGAGATCAGCGAAACAAACCGAGAAATGGCGAGATTTCACGATCCGAGGATCTACGAAATCCCAAGTGGGACTTTTCGACTGTATCTAGATTTGGCTCACGCCCCAATTTAGGTATTGTTTTTCGCTTTTGCTTCGCCTATCATGGGGGCGCATCCATAAGGAGCGTGCCATGACACTCACGAAGCGGCAAAAGGAAGTGCTCGATTTTCTCGTCTCTTTTCACAACAGGCACGGCTATTCGCCTAGCTTCGAGGAAATCGCCCGCTCGCTCAAGCTGACTTCGCTGGCCACGGTCCACAAGCACATTTCGACGCTCGAACGCAAAGGGTTCATCCGGCGCGGCTACAATCAAAGCCGTTCCATCGAAGTGACGCAGTTGCCGAAGCCGGTGCGCGAGCAGGTGCTGGATCGCCGCGCGACGGAGTTGCCTCTCATGGGCCGCATCGCCGCAGGCAGGCCGCTCGAGGCCGTCGAGGATCGCGAGACGCTGTCGCTTGGCGAATTTGCGCGCTCGGACAAAACGTTTGTGTTGCAGGTCAAGGGCAATTCCATGATTGAGGATCACATCATGAACGGCGACTACGTAGTGATCGAGCCGACACAAGTGGCCAATCCTGGAGAAACAGTCGTGGCGCTTGTCAGAGAGGACGAGGCGACGTTGAAGCGTTTTTATCGAGAGCCCGGCGGAAAGATTCGTTTGCAGCCGGCCAATTCAGAGATGGATCCCATCGTTGTGCCCGCAGCCGACGTAAAAATTCAGGGCCGCGTGGTGGGTGTTCTTCGCAAGTATTGAGTCTCCGTTTCACCTTGAAACTGTTCTTTTTTCAGATACTTTTTCGTTGTGCTCCCTGCCGCAGTTTAGTATCGTTCCAATCTCCCAGCAGGGCCCCCAGCCCATGTTACTTTCAGGAACACCATGCCCGTAATTCTCTTGTTCCATTTTTGACCAGGGAGATAGAGTGTTTCGCACCCCGGTCCCGCACCCGTCGTCTTGCAGGTGTCCCTGACCGAGGAGGCCAGAAGAAAATGTGGGGAAACAAGAAACCAGAAACGCCGCAACCGACTACCGCAAGAGCTCCGGAACGACCAGCACCGGTAGCGAAGCCGGCTTCGGCAAAAACGGAGGGAACAGCCATGAGCACTGATGCCATGCGCCCGCTGAGCACTTCGCCGTCCGGTTCAACCGCCCGGCTCGGTGCCAGCCTGCACGTAAAGGGCGAAATTTCCGGAAATGAAGATTTGCATATTGACGGCAGCGTCGAAGGGCTCGTCCAGCTCGAAGACCGCAAGCTGACCGTGGGCGCCAGCGCCAAGCTGACCGCCGACGTGGTGGCACGCGAAGTCGTCGTTTATGGCAGCGTCAAGGGCAATTTGCGAGCCCGCGACCGCATCGAAATCAAGAAGGATGGCTCTGTGGTCGGCGATTTGACCACAGCGCGCATCATGATTGAGGACGGAGCGTATTTCAAAGGATCGATCGAGATCGACCGCACGGCTTCCGGCAGCGAGCCCGACCTCGACAAGCCCTCGTATTCGCGCGCGTCCGCGATTTCGTCCTCGACGGCACCGGTGCACGCGTCCGCGACGAAGTCTTCCAGCTAGGCCGAGCCTTCTAGGCCTGCCTGCCGGACGGGCAGGTCCGCCCGCGGTGCCGCGCCGAGACGCGTTGCACCGCGAGGCGATTGGCTTCCCGCCTGCCTTCGCTCCCTGCAAGTGTACCCGTCTATTCGATTGCTTCCGTGTATCCGATGCGTCCGCTGCGGGTATTCCACCAGACGCGGTTCGGGTGCTTGGTGTCGACCGCGAGCATCCAAGCCGGTGTGTCCGCATCGGGTATAGGGTAGGTTTCGAATTTGCTCGTCTTGGGATTGAATGTGCCGATGACGCCCACCCAAGGCTGCGCGGAGTTGGGCGCCGGCCGCGGGGAAGCATACAAGGGCGGCGGCAATTCGAGATCATCCTGCGCGAACCAAATCTGATTTCCCGCGCGGTCGGCCGCGAGCGCTTTTCCCGGCGTGTCGGTCGGAAGCGGTATGATGGTCATTTTGGCGGTATGAGGATCGATCTCCACTAGCCTGCCGTAAGACCCCGAAATCGTCCAGAGATTGCCGGCGGAGTCCGAGTCCATGTGCTTGGGATCGGAGTTAGAGCTTGGAAAATCGTAGGCGGTCTTCTTACCCGTGGTGGGATCGACCCTTACCATTTGATTGTCGTAGTCCGCTGCGTACCACACCATTTTGTCTCCACCGAGCGCCATACCAATCGAGTGCGTTGCTTCGCGCAAAGGAAAATTGCTCGATTTCCGTGTCGCGAGGTCCAGCTTGATAAGCCGGTCGCTCGCGGAACTGACGGACCAAACCGTTTTGTTCGGCGGAAAGATCAGCGTGGCAAACAGCACGTCCGAAGTCGGGTGATTTGGACCCGGAACGTTATAGGAATCGACGACCTTCTTCACGCGCGGATCGTACACGAACCATTTCGCGTCGTACCCGTCGTTCGACGTGAACCAGACATTTCCGTTGGGATCGACCTTGACGGCACCGAACATGTTCTCCCGGTATCGGCCCGGCGGCGAAACGATCCGCGTGTACTTCAGTGTGCTCGTATTCAGCAGGCCGAGCGCGTTCGAACCTTTCTCGCTGACCCAAAGATTTCCCGCCGGATCGAAAGCGATCGCCCCGACGTGAACCGTGCCTCCGTTGTATTGCACATCGAGCGCCATCGAAGCGAAATTCGAACCCTTATAGGATTCCGCGGAAAGGTTTCGGTTGGCGTCCCGGGGCTGCGGCTCGACGGGCGGCGTGTCAGGTCCGAAGTTTGCGGAGAGATAATCGACGATCTCGCCGAGCTCGCGTTCGGAGAGCGACGCCGCGTGCGCGCCGGAACTCGAATTGTATTTCTGTTGCAGCGGGACGTTCGAATTCAAAAAGTAGCCCATCAGCGCCACGGTGTTCTCCCACCCCTCGCGATTGTGGCGGGCACTCACGAAATTCGCGGCGCTGTGACAGACCCGGCAATTATCGAGCAGAAGGTTCTTGGCCTCGGCGATGGGCATCATGGCTTCGTAGTCGCCTTCCGTAAACCGCTTGGGCGGGGAATACATCTTCTGTGCGTCGTTCATCACGACGTCAGCCGCCGTCGCCTCTCCCTTCCGCACCTGTACCGGCCCCTGCGGTTTACTCGCATAGCCGTCACCGAAAGCTTGCACCACGTAGTCTCCCGGTTCGAGCGAGGGCGAAGTGTACCGGCCGCCCGCCTGCGTGACGACCATGTAGCTCACGCTCCATTCGCCGCTTCGAATCTTGACGAACGCCCCCGCGGCCGGTTCGCCCACTGCGTTTCGAACGACTCCCGTGAGCGTCGAAGCACTTTGCGCGAAAGCAGCCGGCGAGCCAAGCGCGCTCCAGGCGAGCGCGAAAATCAAGGACCGCAACCCGCTTTTTCTTGTGATGAACCGAGGAATATGAGGCATGTATTCTCCGTGATTTGTCAGCGACACTAAAATTTCAGGCGCGACGCTCCCATCCAGCGATTCGCGTTGGTCTGCGGAGAGTTTCCCCGCAAACGCCTCAATTCTACACGCGATTTGGCCCGTGGAAGTCGCGAAACCCAATCGCTGCACGAGGAGCGGGAACTTCCGCTCCGCTTGCCTCGGCTAAGGCATGACTTCCACGTAGCCGATTCGGCCGCTTCTGCTGCACCACCAGACCCGGTTTCGATTTGTGGGGTCCACTTGAATGGCCCAGGCGGGTTCGTTCGCATCCGGCATGGGGAATTGATCGAATTTGTTTGAAGTGAGATCGTACCGGCTGATTGTTGCGTCCCAGGGCTGAGCGGGATTGGGCGCGGGACGCGGCATGGCGTAATTCGGCGGCGGTAACTCCGTGTCGTCCTGCGCGAACCAGACCGCGTAGCCTTGACGGTCGACCGAAATAGCTTTCCCCGGAGTATTCGTGGGCAGGGCGATTTCCGTCATTTTTGCTGTCTTCGGATCGAGCTTCACCAGCTTGCCTTCGCCGCCCGTGATCACCCACACGTTGCCCGCTGCGTCGTTGTCGAGCCGTTTCGGGCTCATATTCGGGCTCGGCAGATCGTACGTGGTTCGTTTCCCCGTGTTCGGATCCACCTTCACCATCTGATCGTCGAAATCGCCCGAGTACCAAATCATTTTGTCGCTGGCAAGCGTAATGCCGAATGGATGCAATCCGGCGCGGAGAGCAAAGCTCGTGGCCTTCTTGCTCGCCGTGTCCAGCCTGATAAGGCGATCGGTTGCGGTGCTCGTCGCCCAGACCGTTCCGTTGCCGGGAAACACGATCGCGTTGAAAAAGACGTCGCTAAAGGGCCGCTCCGGCCCAGGAACGTCGTACGTGTTGGCAATTTTTTTGGTCTGAGGATCGTACTCGAACCACTTGGAGTTTGTTCCTTCGTTCGAGGTGAACCAGACTTTGCCGCTCGGGTCAATCGCCAAGCCGGCGAAGACGCCGTCCGTGTATTTTCCCGCCGGCGCGTAAATCGGCGTATACGCCAGAGTTTTTGGATTGAACCGGCCGAATGCGCCTGAACCCTTCTCGCAAATCCAAATCGTTCCCGCCGAATCGATCACGAAGGAACTCGCTCGTACCGTCGCTCCGTGGTACTGCAGATGCAGTTCCATGGCTACGTATCCAGGCTGGCCGTCCTTCCGAAGGGTTGCGGGGAGATTCATGTCGGGATCATGCGGTGACGTCGCGACCAGAGGCGGCGTGGCCGGGCCAAAATTAGACGATAGGTAATCCAGGATCACGCCCTTTTCATGGTCGGTCAGCGCGCCGGTCTGTAGGCCGACGGCAGCATTGTACTTTTGTTGGGCGGCCGAGTTTTCCTGCAGGTAGTAGCTCATGAGCCGCACAATCTGTTCCCATCCTTGGCGGTCCGCGCGCTGCACAACGAAGTTCTCCGAACTGTGGCACACTTTGCAGTGCGTCAGTAGAATCTGTTTGGCTTCCCCTTCCGGCATCAGCGCCTCATATTCGGCCATCGTCAAGCGGTGGGGCGGAGCGTAGATTTTCTGCGGGTCGTCCAGAAGCAGGTCTACGGTTTCCGGCTGGCCTTCGTGAACCATCAAGGGCCCGGTCTGCTTGCTGACAAGTCCATCGCCAAACCCGGACACTGTGTAGGCTCCGGGAGGCAGGTTGGGAGTTGTGTAGTGGCCACCTATGCGGCTTGTGACCATATAATCGATGCCCCATTCCGCGCTGCGAACTTTCACATACGCTCCGGCCGCAGGCTCTCCCGAGTTGCTTCGGACGACCCCTGAAATGACGGTACTGCCCTGTCCCTGTGCGGAGCGGACGGCGGTAAGGCCGAAGAAAACAGCAAAGAATGAAACGACGATCCGCGTCTTTCTTGTCGCAGAAATCACGCACTTCGGCATACGGTCTCCCCCGGCGTCGCGGAATTTTTCTTCGAGATCGTCGTCCATAGCAGCACTCGGAGCGTCGAAAGTCAATAAGGATACTGCCAGTAAAAATGGTAGTGGCGTCACTTCGTTTCTGTCGCACCGCAGGAGATTTTTCTCGGTTCTCATTCCGAAGCGCGTTTTGGCGCCGAGGAATCTCTTTTTTCGCCGACTTCCCATCACGGAGAGATCCCTCGCTTTGCCCAGACTGACCGATTGCCCGGTTGCGCGCGCTGGAAGCTACGCCAAATGACGCTACGGCCGGGCAAAATCGCCCGATTGACAAAGGTGCGGGCAACCGCTATTGTTTACGTTTGTCTATTGATGGAAAGGTGTGACTGAACACATGCGCACGTATGTTCCTCGGGGACGTGAAACCGAGCAGATCGAGCAGGGAGGCGGCTGGTTTGTCGTAGATGCTTCCGGACAAGTCCTTGGCCGTGTGGCGACGCGCGTGGCGCGAATCCTGATCGGGAAGGACAAGGCGAACTTCACGCCTTATCTCGATTGCGGCGATCATGTTGTAGTCATCAACGCCGATAAAATTCGCCTGACGGGAAACAAGCTGGAGCAAAAAGTTTACCGCCATCACAGCGGCTATCCGGGCGGGCTGAAAGAAATTCCGGCCAAGCGTCTCCGCCCGAACCGCGCGGACTGGATGCTGCGGGAAGCTGTGTTGGGAATGCTCCCGAAAAATAAATTGCGGGCTCTGCGCGCCAAGAAGCTGCGGATTTATCTGGACGACAAAGGATTGCAGCGCCATGCAGGGCAGAAACCGCAAGCGGTGGCTCTCTAGCGGGACGCGGGGCACGCCCGAATCAGGATTTTCCGGATTGCGAGGTAAGGAGGGAAGTTGAGTTCCAGTGGACAGCCCCTGGAGGGGACGAAAGAACAGTTTTATGGCACGGGACGGCGCAAAAACGCCATCGCGCGCGTATTCGTGAAATTCGGATCGGGCAAGATTTCCATCAACAACCGCACCGTCGATGAGTACTTTCGCAATGTGACTTGGCGCAATCGAGCCGTCGAGCCGATGAAATTCACGGAAACGGCGGGTTCGGTGGACGTCGTCGCGACGGTGAAGGGGGGAGGCGTCGGCGGGCAGTCTGGCGCCGTGCGAATGGGGCTTTCCCGCGCTCTCGCGGCCTTCAACCCGGAGTTGCGGGCGGGGTTGCGCAAAAACGGTTTTCTGACGCGCGATTCGCGCATGAAAGAGCGCAAGAAGTACGGGCAAAAAGGCGCCCGCAAGCGCTTCCAATACAGCAAACGCTAACTGGGCGCGTGGTCAGCGCGCCAAAACTAAGGATCCACGAGTTCTGTTCCGGTTTACCGGAACAAATTCACGGCCGGCAAGGAGCCGGCATGAGGGTGTTCGGTCACGGACCGATGGGTGCCGCGAAACGGTCCGGGACGCGCAAGCATCTATCTCCTAAGGAGGAACGTTGGCTGTTGAAATTACGATGAAAGAGTTGCTGGAGGCCGGGGTTCATTTTGGCCACCAGACCCGCCGTTGGAACCCGAAGATGAAGGAGTATATCTTCGGCGAACGCAATGGGATCCACATCATTGATCTTCAAAAGACATTAAAACTGTTTCGCGAGTCCGCACGCTTTGTCAGTGAACTGAGCGGCGGCGGCAAAACGATCCTCTTCGTTGGGACCAAGCGCCAGGCGCAGGAGGCGGTTGCGGAGGAAGCGAATCGCTGCGGCATGTTCTATGTCAATCACCGATGGCTGGGTGGCACGCTGACGAATTGGGCGACGCTGCAAAAATCCATCAAACGTTTGAAGACATTGAAGGCCATGACGGAAGACGGCCGCATGGCGCAGCTCTCGAAGAAGGAAGCGGCGCGTCTCGACCGCGAGATGAAACACCTGAAACAGAACCTCTCCGGCGTGGAGAATATGTCGGCTCTGCCGGATGCCATGTTTGTCATCGATTCCAACGCGGAGGCGATTGCGGTCCGCGAAGCGCGCCGCATGGGTGTTCCCGTCGTCTCCATCGTAGATACGAATTGCGATCCGGACCAGGTGGATTGGGTGATTCCCGGCAATGACGATGCTTTGCGCGCGATTAAGTTGTTTACGTCCAAGATTTCAGATGCCGTGATCGAAGGCCGCCAGGCGTACGAACGTTCGCAAATCGCCGAGCAAAAGGCCGCCACGGATGCCGCCGAGGGAGCGGAAAGCGTCGATTACGTGGACACGAGCAAATACGAATCTTACGAGAAGCAGGAAGGCGATTTCGTCGAACTGGGCACGGAAACCTTCAACGAACCCTTCGCTGAACCTGAACCCGAGCCAAATAATTCCGTAAAAGGCGCCGGCGAATAGGACAGAGCAGCCGTTCCCGTCGCGGGACCGCCCGCCGATTGCTGTGTATCCGATTCCCAAGAATCGCCGAAAAAGGATCACGATCGAGCTATGACAAATCCATCCGAACCGGTCAACATCTCTGCGCAGCTGGTGAAGGAGCTCCGCGAACGGACGGGTGCGGGATTTTCCGACTGCCGTTCCGCCCTGGTCGAATCTCGCGGCAATGTTGAAGACGCAATCGACGTGCTCCGCAAGAAGGGGCAGGCCGCCGCACAAAAGAAAGCGGCGCGGCAAGCCTCAGAGGGCCTGGTTGGCCACTATATTCACGCCGGCGGCAAAATCGGAGTGCTCGTCGAAATCAATTGCGAATCTGACTTCGTTGCGCGCACGGAGGATTTCCAGCGCCTGTGCCACGACGTGGCGATGCACATTGCCGCGCTGGATACCCGGTTCGTCCGCCGGGAGGACGTCACACAGGAAGTTCTCGACCGCGAACGCGAAATCTACAAGGCGCAGGCCCGCGCGACGGGCAAGCCCGACGCGGTGGTCGAAAAGATCGTCAACGGCAAGATGGAGAAGTTCTACGAAGAGAATTGCCTTTACGAACAGCATTTCATTAAGGATGAGTCGGTGACCGTCGGTGAGTTGGTCAGCCAGATGATCCACAAGCTGGGAGAAAACATTTCCATCCGCCGCTACGTCCGGTTCAAGGTGGGCGAGAGTGCCGGCGCGTCTGCCGAGGAGCCGCCCGCTGCCGTGGCTGCAAATTAGAGACCTCCGCAGGCTCCGCGCTTGCGCCGAAGGCCAGGCCAAGCCGTGGGGAATGCGAAAACCGCTCTTCGAAACTGTCACGTGTCGGGGAATCTGCAATCCGGCTCGTGCGCCCCGAAAGAATCTTTGTTAGAATGCCCGCCGACAGCATGAGCGACGACGACCGAACGTCCAACCGAACCGGCGCCTCATCCGCGCCCATTTACAGCCGCATTGTTCTGAAACTTTCTGGGGAATCCTTTCAAGGTTCGGAAGGCTTCGGCATCGACGCCCAAACGGTTCACAACATCGCCCGCGAAGTGAAGGAAGTGAGCGATCTGGGGATCCAAATGGCTATCATCGTGGGCGGCGGGAATATTTTCCGCGGCGCACGCCAGAAATCGCTCGCGATCGATCGAGCCACGGGCGATTACATGGGCATGTTGGCGACCGTGATTAACGGCCTCGCGTTGCAGGACGCGCTGGAAAAACAAGGCGTCACGACGCGCCTGCTGAGTGCGATCGATATGGCCCAGGTAGCGGAACCGTTCATCCGGCGCCGCGCGATGCGGCACCTTGAAAAGGGGCGCGTGGTGATTTTTGCCGCGGGCACGGGCAATCCGTACTTTTCGACGGATACAGCCGCCGCGCTGCGAGCCATGGAGATCAAAGCGCACGTCATTTTGAAGGCCACGCGCGTCGATGGCATCTATGACGCGGACCCGGAAAAAGTGTCGGGCGCGAAGATGTTCGAGCGCATTACGTACCTGGATGTCATCCAAAAAGGCCTTGCCGTCATGGATTCCACTGCTATTTCGCTGTGCATGGACAATCGGATGCCGATCATCATTTTCAATATGAATACGCCGGGAAATATCCGCCGCGCGGTGATGGGCGAAAAGGTGGGTTCGACGGTGACGGCGGACTGAGCGGCGACGGGAGCGCGAAGCAATGAGCACGATTTCAAACAGTAAGGAAGCGATGGCGCAGGCGCGCACGCGGATGGAAAAAGCGGTCGAGGATTTTCGCAAAGAGCTGGCCGGCGTGCGCACGGGCCGCGCAAACGTCACCCTGCTTGACCATATCCGCGTCGATTATCACGGCACGTCGATGCCGGTGAATCAACTCGGCACACTATCGGTGCCGGAGGCGACGATGATCGTCATCTCCCCGTGGGATCCGGGCGCTGTGCCGCTGATCGACAAGGCGATTCGCACCTCGGATCTGGGACTCAATCCCACGAACGACGGCAAGATTCTGCGCGTGCCGATTCCTTCGCTCACTGAGGACCGCCGGAAGGACATCGTCAAGCACCTGCACAAGGTGCTCGAAAATCACCGCACGGCCGTGCGCAATATCCGCCGCGATATTAAGGAGGCGGTGGACAAGCTCGAAAAGGAGAAAAAGATCAGCCAGGACGAGCAAAAGCGGACGCTTGACGAACTCGAAAAACTTACGCACTCGGAAACCAAAAAAATCGAAGACCTCAGCGCCGTAAAAGAAAAAGAAATCCTCGAAGTGAAATAGCTCACGATGTTCCGAAACGGAGATCCGCTGAGGCGTCTTTTCCCCAATGACCTGCGCCGCGAAGCCGGCTGCCCACTCGTAGGGGGGCGGAAAAGGAGCGACATAGTTTTCCACTGCCGCCTTGGGATTTGTGTTTGACATAGCTCTCCTTTTTACCTATACTTACGGCTTCGTCAGGGATTAGTTTGCCCTGTAGGTGAAAGGGAAGGTCTTCGAGCCCCGGAACAAAGCAGAACGGAACGGGACGAGAAGAGCGGCCGGAATGGGGCGCCAGCCCCGCAAAGCCGAGTAACCCTCTCCGCTTCGACCAGAAAGTTTGGATCTGCTCACTGGGAGTAGTGCGGAGTTTGTTGTCGGGTGCACCGGAATCGCAGCTGTACCCTTTCTTGGAATCAACTCTACGACACGCCGCATGGCGGAATTCCGCGATGTGGATAGTGAAGTGAAATCTAGCTCGTTTGAGGGAGAGCCGTGCCGACGTTTGCACAACTGGTTCGATCCGGGCGGGAACAAATCCGGGCCAAGACGAAGTCGCCTGCGTTGCAGGGATGTCCGGAGAAACGCGGTGTCTGTATTCGCGTCTACACGCAGACGCCGAAGAAGCCGAACTCCGCGCTGCGAAAAGTCGCCCGCGCCCGCCTGACCAACAGCATCGAAGTTACCACCTACATTCCGGGGATCGGCCACAACCTGCAGGAGCACTCGATCGTGCTCGTGCGCGGCGGCCGCGTGAAGGATCTGCCCGGCGTGCGGTATCACATTATTCGCGGGACGCTCGACGCTGCCGGCGTCGAGAATCGCAAGCAGGGGCGCTCGAAATACGGCGCCAAGCGGCCCAAGGCCGCGCAGAAGTAGGCGCCTCCGCCAAGGCTTCGGCGCCTTAAGGACGCCAAACACTCGCAGGGCGTAGGGCTGGCAGATCGCAAGACCTGGCAGATCGCAAGACGAGGATATAGGAGAAGAAGCGGATGCCCCGAAAAGGATTCGTTCAGCGGCGCGAAGTCGCAACCGATTCGGTCTACGGCAGCGACCTCGTGCAAAAGTTCATCAGTTCGATGATGTGGGACGGCAAGCGCTCGACGGCACAGCGTATTTTCTACGGCGCCATGGACCAGATTGCGCAGAAGACGAACGATGACGCGCTGAAGACGTTCAAAAAGGCGATCGAAAACGTCAAGCCGGTGCTCGAGGTGAAGACGCGGCGCGTCGGCGGCGCGAACTATCAGGTGCCGGTCGAAGTGAATCCGTTCCGCCGGCAATCGCTTGCGATTCGCTGGCTGCTCTTGTACGCGCGGACGCGCTCCGGTAAAACGATGACCGACAAGTTGGCCGAGGAGCTGATGGACGCAGCCAACAGCCGCGGCGGAGCGATGAAGAAGAAGGAAGACGTGCACCGCATGGCCGAAGCCAACAAGGCGTTCGCGCACTATCGCTGGTAGCTTGCTCAGCAGGGGATTTGCGGTGAAGTTCGGGATTCAGGGGAGAAAGTTACGGTAATCGGGCGCAGGCTGCATTTGTAGCCTGCCTCAAACGAAGACCATGGCACGCAAGGCACAACTCGCAGAAACGCGCAACATCGGGATCATGGCGCATATCGACGCCGGGAAGACGACTTCGACCGAACGCATCCTGTTTTATACGGGTGTAACCTACAAGATTGGCTCGGTCGACGAAGGCACTGCCACGATGGATTGGATGGAGCAAGAGCGGGAACGCGGCATCACGATCACGTCCGCCGCGACGACTGCCTCCTGGAAGCGCGACGGCAAGGATTTCCTGGTCAACATTATTGACACGCCTGGCCACGTAGATTTTACGGTGGAAGTCGAGCGGTCGCTGCGCGTCCTCGACGGCGCGGTCGCGATTTTCGACGCGGTGGCCGGCGTGCAGCCGCAGTCGGAAACCGTCTGGCGGCAGGCCGACAAATACCGCGTCCCGCGCCTCGCGTTCATCAACAAGATGGACCGCACGGGCGCCGACTTCGACCACTCGGTGCGCACGATTCGCCAACGCCTCGGCGCGCATCCGGTGCCGATTCAGTGCCCCATCGGCAAGGAAGATGCGTTCATCGGCGTGATCGATTTTCTGGAAGAGAAGGCGATTATCTGGCTTGAGGAAACCCTCGGCGCGAAATACGAGGTCTTCGAGGTCGCCAAGCTCTGGGATCCCGCGTTTCTCGCGACCCGGCCGGGCATTTCTGCGGCACTCAAGATTTCCGCGGTGGACGAAGCCTACTACAAAGAGCATCGCGAGAAGACGGTCGAGTATATCGCCGAGCACGACGATGCTCTGGTCGAGAAATTCCTCAGCGGAGAGAAGATTTCAGCGGACGAGCTGCGCGCCTCGATTCGCCGTTCGACGATCGCGTTGAAACTCGTGCCGGTACTCGCGGGTTCAGCCTTTAAGAATAAGGGGATTCAGCCCCTGCTCGACGCGGTAGTGGATTTTCTGCCTTCGCCGCTCGATGTTCCTCCGGTCGAGGGCACGACGCCCGACGATGAGATCGCTTTGCGCCGTGCGAGCGACGATCAGCCGTTTGCGGCGCTCGCCTTTAAGATCATGTCCGATCCGTTTGTTGGGCACGTGACCTATATCCGCGTCTATTCCGGAGTCCTTAAGGCGGGCAGCTACGTTTACAATTCGACCAAGGCAACGCGTGAGCGCGTTGGGCGCCTCCTGCGCATGCACGCCAACAAGCGCGAAGAAATCGACTCGATCCACGCCGGCGATATTGCCGCATGCGTTGGCCTCAAGAGCGTCACGACGGGCGACACGCTGTGTGATGAAGAGAAATCGGTTGTGCTCGAGTCCATTGAATTTCCCGCCCCGGTGATTTCCGTAGCCATTGAACCCAAGACCAAGGCCGACCAGGACAAACTCGGCAACGCCATGCAGAAACTCGCCCAGGAAGATCCGACCTTTCGCGTGCACAGCGACCAGGATACCGGCCAGACGATCATTTCCGGCATGGGCGAATTGCATCTGGAAATTATCGTCGACCGCATGATGCGCGAGTTTGGCGTGCAGGCTTCGGTAGGGCGCCCGCAGGTAGCCTACCGCGAGACGATTCGCAAGCGCGCGGGCGCCGAAGGGAAATATATTCGTCAGACTGGCGGCCGCGGCCAGTACGGACATTGCAAAATCGAAGTGTGTCCGCTGCCCTCTTCGGCGCACGAAGACATGCACGAGATGTCGAGCGATGAACTCGATGAGCTGGCCAAGGAAGTTGCCGGTTCGGGCGGCAAATGGCGCTTTGACAAAGAGCACCGCATGCTGTTCATCGACAAAATCGTGGGCGGCGCGATTCCCAAGGAATTCATTGCGCCGATCGATGCGGGCATCCGGGAAGCCATGGAGACGGGCGTGCTGGCCGGATACGAAATGGTGGATATCGCCGTCGTGCTCGTGGACGGCTCGTTTCATGAAGTGGACAGCTCGGAAATGGCGTTCAAGATTGCGGGCTCGATGGCCTTCAAGGAAGCCTGCGGCAAGGCGCGGCCCGTGCTGCTTGAGCCGATCATGAAAGTGGAAGTCGTCGTGCCAGAAGAGTATCAGGCGCAAGTGTTCGGCAACCTGAACGCGCGGCGCGCGCAGATTCAGGGCAGCGATTCGCGCGGCGGAGCGCAAATTATCCGCGCGCAGGTGCCGCTCGCCGAGATGTTCGGGTATGCGACCGATCTGCGCAGCCGCACGCAGGGGCGTGCCAGCTTTACGATGCACTTTTCGCACTACGAAGAGGCGCCGGCGTCGGTATCCGAGGAAGTGATTTCGAAGGCGACCGGCAGGGCAACTCGTTAGCGGCGGGAGAACGGATTCGGGGGGAGTCCAAACTAACGCGCAAGCTGAGGAGCAGACAGACCGATGGCGAAGGAAAAATTTGAGCGAACCAAGCCGCACCTGAATATTGGGACGATCGGGCACATCGATCACGGGAAGACGACGTTGACGGCGGCGATCACGAAGGTGCTGAGCAAGCACAACC
>Ga0335085_10001761_pt1 | contig 43605 bp, 46 predicted proteins | sample Lox_Sample_45_FD_206712 | JGI IMG/M metagenome (GOLD analysis project Ga0335085, IMG submission 206712) | Soil microbial communities from Loxahatchee National Wildlife Refuge, Florida, United States - Lox_Sample_4.5 | ecosystem: Environmental > Terrestrial > Soil > Wetlands | place: USA... | reverse complement strand
CGTAGTTCTGGTCCCCCTCATTGCCTTTCAGAGTGCCCAGTTCGACCCGCTCGGTGCTGCTCTTGAGAAAGTTGGCGTCGTCGTCCGCGTCCTTGGCTGCAATCAGAATCACGTGGACATCGGGCCCGTTGGACGTCTTGAAGTCTGTCAGGCGCAGCAGGATCTTGCCGTCCGCTTCCTGATAGATGGTCGCGCGGCCTGAGGTCTTGTGCACCTTGCCGTGGAAGGTGCCCGTCTCAAGCGTTTTGGTTTTGTCCTCATGCTTCATGCTCTCCTGCGCGTATACAGATGCCTGCAATGCGAAGGTGAACGTTAGTGCGACGAGTGCTAAAGCTGTTTTGATGTTGCGAACCATAGTGGTTCCTCCTTGGGTTGTTTCTTGAACTTCCGGTGAGTACCCGTGGGGCACTCAACTCTCACGGGCATTGGAAGCATTTTTCGTGCGAAGGTTACATAGACAAAAAATCCGCTGGCAAGTACCGGTACCCAGCCTTGTCGAGAAAATTTCTCGTATCTTTTTCCTATCCGGCCCGTCTCATCTCACACAATCGGCTTCTGCGCTGGGCGCCGGACATCGCCACTTAATCTAAAACCGCGGAAAAAAGGAGAAACCAGCCGTTGCCGGACTCGGGTTTGGTCCACTCGGATAGCCCGCCCGCGGCCTGGCCGGCTAACAAGAATCCGTACGTCGCGCTCCGCAATTTCGCGCGGCAGAAGGGGACAACGTAATGGCAAGTCTTCAAGAACGAACCGACGAGTTCAAGATCGACCGCACTTATCCGGGCAGGTGGACAATCACCTTCACCAACCCGCCGATCAACATGTTTGTTCCCGCAACGATCGTCGAATTGGGAGTGCTCATGACGGACCTCGAGGCGGACCCGTCCGTGAAGGTCGTCGTGTTCCAGTCAGCGAATCCCGATTTTGTCATCGCCCATCTCGATGTAGCCAAGGCAGCTGAACGGCCAGAGACCCTGGGCCTTTGGCGCGACTTTGTACTTCGCCTTTCGTCCACGCCCGTCGTGAGCATCGCCAAGATTCGCGGCCGCACCCGCGGCATCGGCAATGAGTTCGTGCTGGCCTGTGACATGCGTTTCGCCAGCCGGCAAAGCGCCCTGTTCGGCCAACCCGAGATCGGCGTCGGACTGGTCCCGGGCGGCGGCGCACTGGAATGGCTCCCGCGTTTGGTCGGCCGCTCGCGGGCACTTGAGATCGTGCTTAGCGGTGACGATTTCGACGCTGATATCGCCGAGCGCTATGGCTGGGTGAACCGCACGCTGGACGATAAAGACCTCGATTCCTTCGTCGATTCGCTTGCGAGGCGGCTGGCTTCATTCGGCGGCAAAACACTGGCCACGGCAAAGGCCCAGATCAATCGATTCGGGATGCCGACAGCTGCCGAGCTTCAGTCGAGCAATGAAATGATCTTCCCAATGCTGGCCTGGCCCGATGTGCAGGCGCGCCGCACCAAACTCCGTGCTATCGGTTACGGAATTAGCAGCGACTTCGAACTGAACTTCGGCCGGTACCTCACCGAGTTCGGGAAGGCGGGCGACGATGACACAGACAAGCAGCCGGACTTCACCGGCGGGTCGACCACCGGCACGCGACGGCCGCCCACGGCGAGCGCGGGAAGCGTAACGGGCAGCGAGACGCGAACTGGCCGGACTGGTATGCAGCATACATAGCGGTCGAGCAGGCAGGGATTTTCAATTAAGAACTGTGCTGAACCGGGGCAACCGCCTCGTGTTTCATCCCAGGTCCCGTGATGACGGGACGACGCTGCTCTTTTGCGGTAGTGGGCAACTCCGCATCATGTGAGCGTCGTCCGTCCGAATGGACGGCGGTGAGATCAAAAGCATTTAGGGAAGCAATGAGGAAAAATGTAATGTCTGATACGAGAAAGGGCCCCCACACTCTGATGTGCAATGAGGTATGGGGTGGAAATCGCAAGGTTGTTCGCACGGTGCAACTAGCAAGCGTAACCGCATGGATGGCTTCGGTTCCATTAGACGAAGGCGAGGGAGGAGGAGATCTTTACTACATGTCGGTCTGCAACCATGGTCTGATTTCACGGGTTGCTTTGGCCGATGTGAGCGGGCATGGCCGTGTGGTGAGCGCGATGACCGAGACCTTGCAGAAGCTTATGCACGAAAACATCGACGTATGGGATCAATCTGATTTCATGCGTTCTCCAGCAATTCCAATGGCAAATCCAACCGCGAGGGAAAACAGTTGAGTTCGACCGCAACTCTCCAAGCAGCACATTTCTTGAATACTTCGCCCCAAAGCACCTTTGCTGGCTGGCGGAGATAGTTTGGCACTCCCGGTGTGCCAACAACGGCCAAAGCTCTGCCCTCACTAGTCTGTTCACTGGACCTGCCGGATTGTGGAGCTTCGGCGGATCGCTGGCGCAGCCCATTTTTGCTGGCGGCAGAATCAGGTCTGGTGTGCGGTTGAGTGAAGCTCGGCAGCAAGAGTTGGTGCTGACCTATCAGCAGACCATTCAGCAGGCCTTTCGTGGTGTTTCGAATTCGCTGGTTGGATATCAGAAGAATCGTGAGTTCCGGGAACATCAGGAGCGGTTGGTGCTTGCAGCACACGATGCGGCCCGGCTTTCCGAGTTGCGGTATCGAGGCGGTGCAACCAGCTACCTTGAGGTGCTGACTAATGAAACCAATGCCTTCAATGCAGAGCTAGGCTTAGCTCAGGCGCAATTGAATGAACTTGTAAGCTTAGTTGATCTTTATCGAAACCTTGGTGGAGGCTGGGAGGCGTGAAATGGAAATTCGCGTACCATCACTGCGTCGGGCAATGGTTTATCCTGGCCGCCATCGAATAGACTAGCTCGATCTATTCCCGCTTTGACCGGTCCTGATGCACGAAACATTCACATTAGGAGTTCTCGATGCCATCCCATAGAGCAAACATTCTGGTTGCGTTTTACTCTCGTGACGGTTCCGTAGAAGCGCTTGCGAAAGCGGTGAGTGAAGGAGCCCGCGATGCCGGAGCAGAAGTCCGCCTTCGCCGCGTGCCCAATCTCGTCGCGTCAGATGTAATGGCGAAAGTCCCCGGCTGGGAAGAACGGAGCAAGCGAATGCTGGCTGAGTACGGAGCGCCAACGCACGCCGACGTGGAGTGGGCCGACGGGATCATATTCGGCACTCCGACGCGTTTTGGAAATACGTCTGCGGAGTTGAAGGCGTTCATCGACAGTCTGGGTAGTCTGTGGTTCCAAGGCAAGCTGAACGGAAAAGCGGCTGGCGCCTTCACTTCCAGTGCGGGACCGCACGGTGGAAACGAGACGACGGTGGTGTCGCTGTTCATCCCCATGGCGCACCTGGGATTCATCATCGTGCCGACTGGCTACACTCACGAAAAAGTTGTCCAGGGACACGGGACTCCACACGGGGCGTCATCGACTTCCGGGCAGACCGGCGCCAAGCCGACCGCAGACGAGCTTGTGGTCGCTAAACATCAGGGTGCACGCGTCACGCAAGTGGCTGCGGCGCTGAAGGCCGCACGCTAGAGCTTTTGTACCTGTTGTAGTCGCTCAGAAGCGATTCCGGGATGCCGGCTACTCCGACTCATGCGTCGGAGGACTCCGGGCAGTCCTCGTGACCAAACAGTGCATCGCTTGAAAATTGGCAGAAGCGACGGGACTCGAGCCGTGGCCTCCTCCGTGACAGGGCAACAACGAGATGTAACTGATTGATATCAAACGGTGTCGGCGGACGTCGTTTGATACAAAATGATGCCGGATAGCTTCTGGTATCGTCCCCTTAACGTCCCCAGAATTGAATGCCCTAAAGTTCTCACTCGAATGCGGCTAGCCTGGCGAAGTTTCCGGGCAAAAAAGGGGATTTCATCATCCTAGAATTTCAACAGCCACGGAAGGCCGGGTATTGGATCATCTGGTCCTATTGCATAACGTCGCGCTCACTCCGTAAATTAGTGGAAGGTAGACGATCGAGGCCGCTAGCAACTGGCGTGCAGCAACTCTCGACCGCTCTAACACGAATTTGCCTCCGAAGTACGTGAATCCGGTTCCCAAAAGAACTACTCCAACATGAAAAATCGCCGCGTGCCGTCTCGGAGATTGCATGATGCTGATAGCCACGAGAGCAAGGAGCGGCAATAGAGTTTCAAGAATCACGAAAGGAACTCTCACTTTGCCCTTGGGCAGAACTAAATAGCCCGCGCGGTCGTAGTCTTCCCGGTACATCCATGCGATTGCCATGAAGTGTGGAAACTGCCAGAGAAAGAGCATGGCGTACAGCATTCCTACCTCGAGATTCAATCGCCCAGTAGCTGCGGCCCATCCAATGAGTGGCGGCATGGCACCCGGAAAAGCCCCTACGAGAACACACAATGGGGTTTTTCGCTTCAGCGGGGTGTATACGAGCAGATAGGTCAGCAATGTCAAAGCCGCGAGCACACTCGAGAGCAGGTTTACAGCTATTGCTAGATAAATGCTGCCAACCGCTGACAACACCGTTCCGAACACCAACGCTGCGGACGGTGTGAGACGGCCAGCGGCGACTGGACGCCTTGCTGTTCGGCGCATCTGCGCGTCGAACTTTCTTTCGACGTATTGGTTTAGGGCTCCGGTCCCACTAGCTACCAGCAAGGTCCCGAGCAAAGTGTTGAATAGGCATGCGAATGAAAACATCCCATCACTTGGCGATGCCAGATAAAACCCTACAAAGGTCGTGATCAAGATCAGGAAATTTACTTCCGGTTTGGTCAGTGCCAAGTAGTCTGAGAGCAGAGGCAATCCCCCAACATTGCGTGCTTGCGCCACATTGAAGGAAAAATTCGGAGGTGCCGAGCGGTAGGACATTTTAGAGCGCCTCCAGCTTGTGCGGATCGGTGTGCTGCACTGCAATGACTTGCGACTCGAATTGCGGAATCGCGAGTGCATCCGATCTATAGGGCGAGAGTAAACGCGCCGTAAAGACTGCCCCGGCGATCAAGTACACGACAGTCACGCAAGTCCACATCAACGCACCGGCACATTGTTGGTCTTCTAGAGCAGAGAGGCCAGAGGGGTGAGGGGAGGGCAAAAATACCGGGTAGACCACGCGATCGCAGAACACCAGAAATCCGGAAAGAATATCGCACGGCAAGGTAGCCAGAAACAGATACAACGGTATGGACGACTCTGGCCATTTCAAGCTGTTTTGCAATGGCCGGACGACCGGCGACCAGAATAGAAGGCCCGTTGCAAAGAAGGATACTTGCTCAGCCCCATGCCACATTTGTGATCGCAGGCCGAGCATAAACACCGAAGGAATATGCCACACAACTAACGCGCCTGCGGCTGCAAGCGAGCATACTGCGGGATGAGATATCACGCTTCTGAATAGCTGCATCGGTTCTGTTTTCGAAAAAGGATTGATAGCTTGTAATCGCTGCAACAAATGATTGTCCTTTGGCTCTCTAGGCACGCCAAGCAGGATTAACGGGGGCGCAAGAGTCATGAGAAGAAGATGTTGAACCATGTGCGCTGTCAACATGTCGTGATCGAGTGCAGCGAGAGGTGAGGCCATCGCGATCCAGATGAACAAGAGGCCGAACAGGAAGCTACCGGCGCGCCAGCCCTCCACGTTGTGGTCATGCCTGTGCACGCGCAGCCATCCACGCAGATACACGAAAGAGCCAATGATCAAGGCACCAGAGATCCAGAATGACTCGGACGCGCCGTGATGAGTGTGTGAGATCATCGGGTCCTATGGTTGAGTCCCGGATGTTTGCAGTTGGCCGTCGTCAAGCACCAGTTCCCGCGCCGCATCACGAGCCGGATTTTGTGTTGTTGGGTGTAAGGTCTCAAGGAAAGCTACGAGCGCCGTAGTCTCTGCCGAACTCAAATTGTTCCCATACGCAGGCATGTTGCCGCCCCCTTGAATAACCTGCCTAATGAGCTGGTCCTGCGTCAGTCGCACGGCAACGCTGTCCAGGGCTGGCCCCCTTTGTCCACCCGTGTCGCCAAGGGAGTGGCAGTTGCGGCACTGCTTGACCTGAAACACAAGCGCACCCTGCCGCTCAAGTGCGCTTGTACCATGAATGTACCGGTCGGGTACTGGATCGCCGCTCCAGGCGCTCATATCCGGACTCCAGGGCGTGAACTGGGCCATGCGCGTAAACGTGCCGAGAGTGATCGCAATCAGCAGCACAGTAACCACCGCAATGGGCCGGCGCTTCCAGCTTTTTTCTCCTTCTCCGGAAAGAAATGGCAGAAGAATCAGGCCAAGAATTGCTAAGGGCGGGACGATGAGAAGGAACGGCGTCTCAAGCGATGGAGGAAGAAGTGAAAGCAGCGCATAAAGCCACAGGAAAAAGTAATCAGGCTTGGGCGCAGTGTGGATGATTGTCGGATCGGGCTGCCCTGTGGGCCCAAACGGGCCAAAGTAGTAGGCGCACGCGGCAACCGCCAGGATGATAAATGCCGCAAAGAACATGTCTTTCCATACCGCGTATGGAACGAATGGCGCGCCATCCTTTTTAGTCAAAGCGTGATACTCGGCCTCATAGGTAGCTCGCCTTACGATGCGTCCCGGCATCGGCCATTCATTGATGCCCAGCTTCAAAACCATCAAGACATGGAGGCTTACAAACCCGATGAGCACGCCCGGAATCACGAATACATGCAAGGCAAAAAACCGGGAAAGCGTTGCGCCTGCGATGATCGGACCACCCAGCATTAACTTGACGGCAAAAGGACCGACAATAGGAACGCGGCTGGCAATCGACGCTCCGATTCCCAGCCCCCAGTAAGCGTCCTGATCGAAGCGCAAGACCTGACCCGTAAATGCCATGCCCAGAGTCATCAACAGAAGAAAGACTCCGATGATCCAGGTCAGTTCACGCGGATATTTGTGAGCTCCAAAGAGAAACACCTGCACCATATGAATCAGAACAATGGCGACCATGAAGTTGGAGCCCCATCCATGCATGGCGCGGATGAACCAGCCAAGCGCAACCTGATGATTCAGGGCCTGCAGGCTGCTCCATGCTTCGCCGGCCGAAGGAACATAGATAAGGGCCAGCAGAATTCCTGTTACCAGTTGCAGGATGAAGACGGTGAGCGCCGCACTACCAAAAACGTATAACCAACTCGCGGTGCTGCGCGGCACGGGATGTTCTACAGCCTCGCGAATGGGTGCTGCGAGTTGCAAACGATGGTCGAACCATTCGCCAACTTTTCGGATCACGCGCATGGCGGTTTCTCCGAGGTCAGACTTGCTACGGGGTCGCCGGGGGTTGGCAGTTGTCCGGCCTCAATTGTGAGCACACCATCTTCGACTTTGTACGGATACTCGAAGAGTCCCCGCTCTGGTGGCCCGGACGCTCTCGAGCCATCGCGGTAGTAAGCGCCACCGTGACAGGGACACATAAAAAGACCGGATTGCGCGAACCAGCGGACGGGGCAGCCGAGATGTGCACAGTTGATTGCAAACACCTGAAATTGATCGCTGCCGATGCGGCGCACCCAGCACGCTGTGTCTACAGTCTTTCCATCGGTTGGCATGACCAAGGGATTGCGAAAAGTAGCCATCCGCGTCTCTCCCTCAGGAAAGTTGGCAACGTTTCCAAGCGGAACCCATGAGAGATAGCCATTCCCGCGACCACGGGTGATGGAGGAGAGAAGAAAGCGCGCAACAGGCAGCGCCAATATGACCGCAGCGAATCCGTCGAAGAGGATTCCCAGCTTCATGAAGAAACCGCGTCGCGAGAGGCTAGCTGAAGCGGGCGGGGTCGTCGCAGTATTCGTTGCCATTCTATTTCTCCAAGTGTCGCGCGTGATTTAAAGCGGAATAGGGCTGCCCCGGATTCTGCGCACGTCGAGATGCCAGCCACGCAACCACATCTGTGATTTCCTGATCTGTCATCGGACGTCCGGGGACATTGCCGCGCCAGTCGGGTGCGCCCAATTCCGGTCTTCCGGTGATCACGATCGTGCGAAGGGCCTGATCGCTGACCAGCGCCAGGAATGAATCATTCGTGATGGCGCTTCCCTTGCGCGTCCCACCGCCGTCAGAACCGTGGCAGGATGCGCAATATGTTCCAAACACGAGTTGGCCTTGATCGACATTCCCCGCAGCTTTTGCCGCATAGGAGGGGGGATTGGCTCCATCGAGAACACCTTTCCGCCCCCAGCGGGAAAAGATCCCACTCGTAATGACCTCGATCTGCTGCTCGGTTAGAATTCCGCCGGCACGCTGCGCGAACGCGGGCATCGATGTTCCGCGGACGCCGTTGGCGACAACGCTGCGCAGGGCTTTTTCATCGACAATGGCGAGATACACGCGATTCGCAAGTGCGATCGACGCTCCCCCACGTCCTTCCGCTCCATGGCAAGCGGCGCAGTTCTGCGCGTAGAGAGTGCCGAAGTCTGAAACTTGGCTCGGGGCAACCGGTTCGGCAGCGGTTCGCGGTTCACGATTTAGAGTGCTGCAAGCAGCGAACATCAATAGGCTGAAGATCGCAAGCGTAAAGAAAGTTCGGATCCACTTCCTCTTCATCTGTGGTTCTCCCCACTCTCTCGTGGTGGAATCGTTCCGGGAGCCTCGATTCCTGCCCTCAGCAAAAACGAAACATTTTCTCGGGTAGGAATGCGCACCTGGCGCACGACCACAAGTCCAGCGACGATTCCGAAAGCCACCTGCGAGGCTATGAACCATACCCAATCAATGCGACTCGCCAGCAGCGGATTCAGCACTCCCAGGGTCGTGTACAGCAACCCGGACCACAGTGCCGGGGCGATGAGTCCACCCAGCACAACCGGGCGGCGGGGAAACATGGGCAACATCGCGCCGTAGAGCAATCCAACAAATATGGACACAACGCCGTGCAGAACAAAGGCAATCGCGAAAGCATCAACATGAAAAGAATTCAGCTGCGTGGGGACGAGACTTAGGGACTCCCTGTAAACGACTGCGGCCAGCAGGTTGATGGGATACCAGATGCTGCCGACTCTCAGCACCCCGTAGGCACACGCCAATACCGCCATTGCGATGCTGCCCGCCAATCCACCTTTAACACCTGCTGATATCGGATACGTGTGAACCGGAAGCCACGCTCTCACCTGATCAGGAAGGACCGGAAGCCGTTCCACGACCTGGCGATTGGTGGTCACGCGAATGTCTTCGGCAACGACCGGTACAACTTCTTCATGCTGGCGCGGAAAGACTTCACGGAACCAACCGACACAGCCTGCCACCGACAACAAGGCGCCAAGACAGCTTACTGACGTGCTCGTCACAAGGCCCGCGAACAGCAGTGCCGCCCCAAGCGCCAAAATGAACGGCCACGCAGTCGGCGAGGGGACTTCAATCTCGCGAGGAGCATGAGGACTCTCGTTCAATTCCTCTGTCGCCGATAGTGTTGCCATAGATACCTCAGCGTCCAAGAACGTAAACTACTGTGAAAACCACAACCCACACCGCATCAACGAAATGCCAGTACATCGAAAGCACTGCGATACGCCCTGACTGGCTGGCTCCCATACGTCCGGCAAATCCAAATATCGCGGCCACCGAAAGCATGAGCAGACCCGCTGTGACGTGAAAGGCGTGCAAGCCGACGAGTGAGTAATAGGTTGTCCCAAACAGGTTGGTCGAGATGGTCAGGCCGCGGTCGCAAATAAGTCGGTGCCATTCCTGGGCTGTGCCGTAGAGGAACAAGCCACCCAGCGCAATTGTCAGCAGCCACAAGGCGAGGAATAATCGCGTGGAGTCCCGCTCCAACGACTTCGACGCAAAGTGAATAGTAAAGCTGCTCGACAACAGGCAAATTGTGTAGAAGATCGGGGTCTCCAGCACTTCCCGCGGCGTCGGTCCAGTGATGCTTTTCCCCAAGTAAAAAAGATAGGCGACAACGAAGATCGTAAAGATCGCCGACTCGGCGATGATGAGGCCGGCCATCGCCACTCTTCCGCAAGATGGCAGATCCCACGCGGCTGCTGTGTTCGGAAATGAAGTGGTCACTGCGCTCATATGATTTCGCCTTCACTCATAGCGGCTATCGGGATCTTCAGGATGCTTTAGGTCCCACAAGGGCCGCCGGCTCGCGACTATCGGAACCGTCGCGAAGTTATACGCGCGGGGCGGTGAACTGATCGACCATTCCAGCGTCCATGCGTCCCAAGGGTCGTTACCTGCCTGGGCTCCCTTGAAATAAGAAATGATGAGGTTTGCGACAAATACAAGAATTGCGATTCCCTGGATAAATGCGCCTATAGTAATGATGAAATTCAAACTGTCCCAACCCCGGCCGGGCTCGTAGGTGTATATCCGGCGCGGCATTCCGAGAATTCCGGGAATGTGCATCACATCGAAAGTCAGATGAAAGCCGATGAGGAACAGCCAGAAGTGCCATTTGCCGAGGCGTTCACTCAGCATTCGGCCTGTCATTTTGGGATACCAGTAATAGAACGCGCCGAACAGGGCAAACAGAATTCCGCCCACAATCACGTAGTGAAAATGCGCCACGACAAAATAAGATAGGCTAAGCTGCCAATCGAACGGCGAGGCTGCCATCATGATGCCAGTCAGGCCTGCAATCAGGAATTGGAACAGAAACGCGATGCTGAACATCATCGGCGTCTTGAATTGGATTCTTCCGCCCCACATCGTGCCGATCCAGTTGAAAATCTTAATTCCCGTGGGAACGCCGACCGCCATCGTGGTCAGGGTGAAGAAGCTGTTGGCGTAAGAGTTCATTCCGATCGTAAACATGTGATGTGCCCAAACGCTCATGCTCACGAACGCAATGCATACAGTTGCGGCAACCATCACGGGATACCCGAAAATCGGCTTGCGCGAAAAGACGGGAATGATTTCCGACATGAAAGCAAAACACGGAATAATCAGAACGTAGACTTCCGGATGTCCAAAAACCCAGAAGAAGTGCATCCAGAGGACTGCTGATCCCCCGGCCTGCGTATCGAAGAAATGGCCGCCCAGATATCGATCGATCAACAACATGATCTGAGCAGCCGATAACGGAGCAATCGCAAGCAAAACCATTCCCGCCATAACGAGGTTTAGCCACGCAAATAACGGCATGCGGTTGAGCCTCATGCCGGGGCAGCGCAGGCAAAGGATTGTTGCGATGATATTGATCGCCGTCCCGATGCTCCCAAAGCCGGAGACGAGCAGTGCGAGAGTCCAATAATCGGAACTATGACCCGGTGAGAACGCTCGGGCACCCAATGGCGCGTACGACCACCAGCCCACGTCCGGCGCGCTTCCGGCGCCGTACAAGCCGCTCCCTCCAATAAAGCTGAAATACAGAAGAAGCCCACCCAGAAACGACAACCAAAAACTGAACGCATTCAGACGGGGAAACGCCATATCCCGTGCACCAATCATCAATGGGACCAGGTAATTAGCAAATCCGAACAAGATAGGCATGGCCACGAAGAAAATCATGGTTGTCCCATGCATGGTGAACATGCGGTTGAAAACTTCTGGCGAAACGAAGGTGTTGTGCGAATGGATCAGCTGAATGCGAATGATGAACGCCTCGACTCCCCCCACGACGAGAAACAACAGAGCTGAGACAATGTAGAGAATCCCAAGCCGTTTGTGATCGACCGTGGTCAGCCACTGATGAAGCTCGTCAACCCAAGGACGCGCGCCCATCTGGGTGCCGGGAATCGTGATCGCATTCGAAGACATAATGATTTCCGAAGCGCTTTAGCGCAGTGTCTCCATGTAATTCACGACCGCATCCAGGTCCGCGTCGCTCAGCTTCATAGCGGGCATTAGCGAGCCTGGTTTGATTGCACTGGGGTTCTGGACCCAAAGTCGGAGATTGTCGTGAGTGTTTTTGGCAGCGCCTGCCGCGATCGTGGCGCGGCTCATCAAATGCGTCAGATCGGGACCAAACCGTCCGTCCGCCGACGTTCCGCCCACCGCATGGCAGTTCATGCAGGCATTGCTTTCAAACACTCGCATGCCCTCAATTACACCAACGTCTTCGACAGCGGGTCTCTGCTGGGCGCGAACCCAGGCGGCAAAATCCTCGGGCCCATCCACCGAAACGCGAAGAAGCATCTTCGCGTGCTGTGTTCCGCAGTACTGTGCACACTGGCCAAGAAAGACGCCTGTGCGCTGGGGGTCCATCCACATTCTGTTGGGGTGGTTCGGAATAAGGTCCGTTTTGCCTGCAAGTTCTGGCACCCAAAAGCTGTGGTCGGTATCGGCCGAGAGCAATTGCAGGAACGTCGGCGTCGGATGATCGGGATCGCTGACCGGGATGTGCAGTTCGTTAGCGGTAACGACCCCCAACTTTGGATAGCGGAATTCCCACCAGTATTGATGTCTTACCGCAATCACATCTACAGCGCCCGCCGGCTCTGGTACATCCTCAATAGCGTGGATCACTCGGGCAGTCGCCAAGAACAGGACAACGACAATCAGAATTGGAATGATCGTCCATGCCAGCTCAATCTGCGTACTGCCGTAGACTTGAGCCGGCTCGCGGCCCGCCTCGATCGCGCGCCCACGAAACTTAACGACGGAATAGACCAGTAACGCAAATACCACGACGAAGATGATTCCGGTGATGGCAAGTACAAAGACTGATGGATCCGCAATCGACTTGGCCGGGGTTGAGGCGGGATCAAAGATATTTGTGCCGTTAAAAGACGAGCCTTCTGGCTCACTTGCCCACACTGCCATAACGGACACAAACTGAAGAAACATCGTCAGTGCAAGGAACCGCGACGTAGGAGATTTCAGTTGCAACATCGACATCTCTCTTCTTCGGTCCTTCATCTCCGAAATGCACGCCATCACCAAACATCAAATCCTATGGTTAATTTCTATTGCAAATCACACGCTACAATCTCGCGGTCCACGACGGCCTCACCATCCAGAGCGGGTAGCAGAACCTTTGGTCAGGAGAACGCGGCTTACGACCACGACCCATGCGACGCCGACGATGGGCCAGACGAATCGCGAATAGGCACCATCGGGTGCCCAGAATCCGCCACTCAGCCAGGTGGTGCCGCCGAGCAATCCGAGCACAACCGCTGCAACCCCAACCGCGAAAAGCGTGTTCGAGATCAGCCGCGCCCGCCAGAGCCCAAACACCCCGGACATAACCAGCATCGCGCGTGGGAACGAGGTCAACACGACGAGGGCCCATACGAAATCGTTCAGTCCGGATATGAGCGTGGTATTCCCGGAGCCGGCGATCGAGTACGCAGCGGCTGCGACCAACGTGATGAGCAGGAGGAAAAGCCCTCCGAGCGCGGCGCTGGCGGCGGTCGCCGCAGCGCCCCAACCGTCCTGCCCGGCATCCGCCAAGGTGGTCCGAAGCGCCGCCGCGAACCACATAAGGTTGAGGACCCCGAGCCCGGAGAACACCGCAGCGATCAGTATCCGCGTGCGCTCGCCGTCGTAGAACGCGACGAGTGTGTCAGCTGACGCGCCGACCTGCGGCTGATGGCCGTAGACGATGTAGGCGACTATGAAGCAGAGGACGGACTGGATGCCGGCTGTCTGCCACAAGCGTTCCCAGAATGCAGGGGTCGTGTAGGTGCTGCGGGATTGCGCGCTGCTGGACGACGTCATGGTTGTCGTGGATGTGCTCATGAAACTCTCCTCTCGAACTGAAATTGAATGAAACTTCCAGCGGGTGATCCGCGAAGCGAATCGGATTCAGCAGCTGCATTGCCGCTGCCTGACGAAAATCATTCTTATTCGCTGCGCGGAAGAGACGCAATTAGACAAAGGTACTGGTTACACCTGCTATCAGATGTCGCTTTTGGTAGTGGAAACGATGGTTGGTGTGTTCATGTTTCCTCCGATCGGCTCTCTCGAATTACTTCCTTTCATGGCGTGGGAGTTATAGCGCTCGTCATGCTTTCGCACCGAGCCTTGGAAGTATTAGGAACTCCTGCCGGCTGACCCAACCCGGATAGCGTCTCACCATCGCATCGAACAGATCCTGATCGCTTAGGCCCGCTTCCCGCTGTTTTCCATAGAATTCGATGTACGCTCGTGACTCGTCGATCGCGGTCGGTGCATTGCCTTGGGTTGGGTCCTTGTGTCCGGTGACCACGGCAGTCGGACGAAGAGCGGCCAAGCGATCAAGGGCAGCAACCCATTCTGTCCGGCTTTCTGGACTCGTTGCGGCCACGAACATGTGACAGCGGTTGTATGCAACGTCTCCCGCAACAATCAGGCCGATGTCCGGCACGTGAAGCGAAGTAGTGTTTAGGGTATCCGTATGGCCGGTCTCTACCACGACCAGTGGCCGGCTCTCAATATCGAATTGCATCGAATCAAGCGGCTCAGCCAGGACAGTCGTGTCGCTGATTTGACCCGGAAACCGTGCGCGAAAGCCGTTATCCAATACCTCCGGAGTCGTGTTCTTTCGCATGAGTTCTACGGTGCCCGTGGTCGCGACGACGCGGGCACCCGGAAAGCGATCCAGTAAGACCGGGAGCCCGAGGAAGTGATCTCCGTGGCCATGCGTGATGTAAATCGTAGTCAGGCGGCGGTCGTGTAGCCCGATCCAATTCGTAAGTGCGGTCGCTTCCCTAACGGTCGTGAGCGCATCGACGAGTACCGCATCACGCTGGCCGAAGATCAAGGTCGCAGTTTTGGGATCCCAGGCGGGCGGGTCGGAATTCGCCACACGCGACGGCGGCCCGTTGAAGGGTAATTCTGGGGCCACAAACACATCGTACTTGAGACCTCTTTCCTTTGACATCTCAGCTCCTCGGCTCAGATAGCAAGCGTTTATTCGCAATTCAGTGGCAACCGCCCGAAACACCAGTGAGGTCGGGCGAAACAGTTGTTCTATTTAAGGCGAATAACGAGTAAACACATAATCACGGTTCTCAATCGGGTCATGGCAAGGAAAACATGTTTTGATCTTGGCTTCATCGGCGGCCTTGCCGTCCTTATCGAACTGTGCGTACCCCCAACCGCCGCTGGCGGCATATTTCTTGGAGTCTTTAACCATGAACTGCAGGTACCAGGGCGGGGCTTCGCCGGGCACGAACGACTGGGCTTGGCCAAAGACTTTGTTGTTTTCCTCCGAGGACACGTAACGCCAGGCGATGCGGGCAATGATGGCGCCGTCCGGAAAGGGCAGCTTGCCCTCTCGGTATGCCTTGATCGCTATATCGTTGCCGAGGATGGCCCGAATATCATTGAGATTGCCTTCTTCGTGTGCCACCGAGACCAGCTTCCAATCGCGATAGCCTTCTTGAATCGCAATGCCGTAGATCGGGGAAACGTCTTGTGCGGCGTGACCCATAACAGGGACAAATAGCGCGATAGTGCCGACCATAGTTACGACTGCAAGCAGAAACAATACAATTCGTCTGAGCTTCGGCATAAATCTTCCTTCCCCTGTATCAGCTCACCGCTTCTGGTAAGGATGGAAAATGTAATCCTTCGCCTTCACTGGCGTGTGGCAAGCGTAGCCGCAGTTAGAGAGGCTCTTGGGATCCGCCGTGAACTTATCGGACGCGGGGTCGTAGTTGAACACCGCGTATCCCCATCCGCCGCTCGTCGGAAATCTCTTGCTGTCCTTTTCCATTACGAAAGCCTGGGAAAAGACGTCTGGCACCTCCACGACGAAAGGGGCCTCCGTGCTCTTCTTGTGCTTCCACTGAAGCTTCACGATCATGGAGCCATCGGGGAAAGGCTGGCCGTTGCCCGGAACGCCGGCCTTGAACGCCTTGATCATCGTGGGATTGGCGACGATTACCTTAAGTATTTCGTCGGTCCGGGCGGAAGAGACGTCAGCCCAGTCTTCGTAACCCCTGAAATCGGAGAACGCGATTCCCCCGGGCGATTTCAGCGAATATTTGTCCTGCGCATAAAGAGCAGTGAAGGCCATCACGATGAGCGCCGTTGCCCCCATAAGAATTAACTTGTTTTTGCGATTCATGTCTGACCCTCCTTGGGTTTGATCACTGCTGGATCAGTTCGCCCAGCATGCGGTCCAAATTCATTTCCGCGTTTCGGGTCTGGAAGCCACGCTTCATCGCGGTCTCAGTCCGGCGTTGGCTTTCAGGGTTACGGGCACAGTCCAGGAAGAGATCCGAATCACGACGGAACTCCTCCGCTGGCGCAAGGGCGATCCCGTTGACTAGTTCTTTGATCACAACCCGGCTAGCGGCTGGAAAGTTAGCTATGCGGTGAGCGATCGACTTGACGAAATCGCCAAGCGCGGTCGCGGGTAACGTCCGATTGATCCACCCGTATCGCTCCGCCAGTTCCGCGTTGTAGTCCCCGGCGCTCAACAGGACCTCGAGGGCCCGACCCCGTCCCATGAGGCGTGTGAGGTGCTGGATCCCTCCTCCGCCTTGCATAAGGCCGAATGCTGCTTCCAATTGACCAAAGATCGCTGACTCACGCGCAGCGAAACGCATGTCACAAGCCAGCACAAATTCGCTGCCCGCGCCGCGTACGCGACCTTCGATTTGTGCGATCGTCACCAGCCGGCTCGCGCTCAGATGGCAAAACAGCATGGCGAGCGACGGTTCGCCGGTGAGCGCCGCTGCCGCTTCCCGATACTCGCTGATCCGCGTCACGTCAACGTGGGCGATGAAATAGTCAGGATCGGCGCTCGTGAACACCAGCACTTGAATTGCATCGTCGGCCTCAGCGTGCCGAATGAGAGAGACCAGGTCGCGGACTAATTCCGGCCCTAGAAGATTCATGGGAGGGGCGAGAATCTCTGCGAACAGAACGGCCCCTTCCTTGCGCGCGGAAATCGTTTCGAAAGTTATTTCTTGTGCTTGGCTCTCGTGTTTGACTGTTTGCGACATTGCGAGCTCCAGGATCAATATCTTTGCGAGGAATTCATCGTGAGCGGAGTGGCGGTTCCACTCACTGCGGGGTGTGTCCGATCGCGTCGGTCAATTCGTCGTCCGCTTGAGCGTATTCGAGTTGGGATTGCAGCAACAGCGTCTGCGCCTCGAGCTCTTGTGCCACTGCGGCGTCGGCCTGCGATGGAAGGTACGCGCCCTGTTGTAGCTGCTGTGCGGAAACGCGCCTGGCCTCCTGTCGAGTAGCAAGCAATTCCTGCGAAACGGCGACCATTTGCCGGGTGCGCTCCAGCTTGTTATAGGCGGTCTCGACTCTCACTTCGACCTCATCCCGAATTCGGGCCAAATTTTCTTTGGCTTGTGCCAACTGTGCGTCACGCTCGCGAAGTGTCGCCCTCTTCTTTCCTCCGTCGAACACGTCATAGCTGAAGTGAACGCCGAAGGTCCCAAAATTACGAGCGAGAAACGGGACGTTTTCCTCGTAGCTGTAGCGAGCAAACGCTTCGATATCCGGGATGTATTCGCGTTTCGCCGCGCGCACGCCGGCCGAAGCTTTCTCGACGTCAGCCTCTGCCGCGGTGATTTCCGGGTGAGCGTCCAAAGCGAGTCTTATGCATTGTTCGCGCTCGCAGCTTTGAGCGGGCGCCGAAACGTCAGGATCGAGAGCGATATCAGTCTTGAGCGGCAAACCCACAATATCGTTGAACTTCAGTCGCAGATCCGAAAGCTGCAGCTCCGCCGTAAGCAGTTCCTGTTTCGCCTGTAATAACTCTGCCTTACTCTCAATCAGGTCTGATTCAAGCGTGCTGCCGTACTTGACTTGCTGAACGCGTTCACCTTGGAGGTCCTGGACGGCGCGAATCCTGGCTTCGATGGCCTGGTGGTTGGATTGCACTACCAGAATGTTGTAGTAAAGCTGACGGACTTTCAAAGCCACATCGTTCTGGACACCGCGGGCCTTCTCTCGGCTCGCGTTTAGCTCGGCGCGGGCTACGTCATTTCCTGCCTTGATTTTGAAGAGTTCGGTGAGTGGTTGTGTCAGCCCCGTACCACTCGTTACGAAGTTCCTATTCCCCTGATTGAGCGTGAGCGACCGCGGCGGGATCGCATTCCCTCCTATGATTCCGAATGCTCCTGCAGGAATGGCGATGAACTGCGTATCGGTGAGATGCGCAAACGTACTTTCGTTCTTAATCGTCGGCAAGTAGGCGCTTCTCGCAACCTCTTTGGCATGCTGCTCTTCTTCGACATGAAGGGCGGCGATACGCACAATGTGATTGTGTTTCAATGCAAGTTCGACAGCATCTTTGAGATTGATCTTTTGTGGAACGGGCGATTCGGTCTGCTGTCCTTGGACCAACGCCGGTCCGATGAAAAGCGCAGCGGTCATAAACGTGCCTAAGAGCCTCACGAGTTTTTCCTTTGGGTCGAAGTGAATCGCTGTTGCAGCAGTGACAATTCCGCAAAACTCAAGGGGGCCTTGCGCAGAATCGCTGTTAGAAGGAGCATCCCTGCGCAAGCCCAGGCCACAAGATAGAAACCGTCAATAAAGGTCAGACTGTAGGCTTGCAGGCGCAGTTTGGCGTCAATGACTTCAGCGGCACGGCTGGTGGCAGCCATCGGTCCGCTCGATTTCGCAGACAATCCCGCGGCTAGTCGATAGAGCGTTCCGTCCGTGATCCACGAACCTGACTGGACGTGCAAACCCAGGAGGTTCGAGTGGATCTTTTCGCGCTGGTTGATGAAATGGATCATTGCTGCCACGCCGACCTGGCCGCCCAGTAACCGTACCGTGTGAAAGAATGCGGCAAAAGTGAGCGCACGTTGTGGCGCCTGCAAAGCGCCCGAAAAAGTCGCCTGCAGGACGAGGGATGAGACCAGCCCCATCATCGCGAGAGATTGACCGACTCCCATCAGCAATTCTGACCGGAAATAGTTCTCCGGCGCCCAGGTGCTGGTGAAGTTCGCGTTGATTAAGCAGGCAAAGGCCACGGCAGCGAAACCGATGGCCATCAGCAAACGATTGTCGATTCCCCGATACAAGAAGAGCGCGCCGACGAACGCCAGAAAGAGCTCAAAAATCGCGGTCCAGAGGACCGCCGGGCCGTACTGTTGTGGATCTAGACCCCGTAGGGCCAGCGACTGAGGAATGATGATGACGGTCGCGAGCAGCACGAAGCGGTACGCGAACAGCGCGACTGCCAGTAGAATCGTGTTCCACTGGCGCAAGTACGGGAGGTCCACAAGGAAGTTGGGACTACGCAGGCGACGTACTAAAGAAAAGAGCAGGAGCAATGTCCCGCTCGCGAACAATGCGGTGAACGTGCCCGACCGCCACCAGTCAAGCCGTTCACCCTGGTCAACCGCGGCGAACAGCAACGCAAAACTGGCGCTGAGATAAAAGAATCCCACGAAACTCGGCGGCTGCTTTTGGCTGTCCGGTTTTGGCGATTGGGGTATCCCGAAGTAAATACAGGTCATCATCACGGGAGTAAGGACCGCCGGAATCCAGAACATCCACTGCCAGGAGAGTTCGTTTCGACAGAATCCGTAAATCGATGGCGCGAAATTGACTGCCCCCTCGATGAAGGTTGCATAGAGTGCGATGACCAAAGCCAGGTAACGGAGGGGAAGGCTCTTCAAAGCAAACGTCAGTGTGAGCGGATAAAAAGTCCCCGAGGTCAATCCTGCAACCGCAAGCAGGGCGATTAACAAGCTGTAGCTGTGTACGATCGGCAGGTATGCCGCTATCAGGCTAAACAGCCCTGCGCAAACCAGCAAGACTCTGCGGGGGCCGAGCAAGGCCCCGAGGTAAACTGAGAATGGTCCGATGAACATGAGCGCTACGTTATAGGCGCTGGATATCCAGGCGCCGTCGTCGAATCCTATTCCGACGTTCCCTTTGAGGTCGGCCAGACCAAGGCCGATCAAGCGCCCCATCAGAGTCACGATTCCCGCCCCGAGTATTACGCCGACGATTCCCAGCACTGGGCTGTGTGAAAGGTCAATTGGAAGCGCGGCAAGGCCCGAGGACACCCCAGCAGGAGCCCGACCTGTGGAACTCGTAATGGAAGTTGCGGCCATTGTCTCCACTACTTTCTGGTTCGCACCGTTACGACCGCAGATAGGCCTGGTCGCAACTGGGACGTAAGGGGAGAATTCTCGAGCGCAATCTTGACGGGCACCCTCTGCGTCACTTTGGTAAAGTTTCCCGTTGCATTGTCCGGAGGCAACAAGGCGAATTGCGAGCCGCTAGCAGGCGCGATCTCAAGTACTCGACCCTTAATGACCTGGTCCGGATAAACGTCAATGCGAATTTCTGCCGGGTCGCCGTTTTTGATATTGGTCAATTGTGTTTCCCGAAAGTTCGCCGCTACCCATCGGCTGTTTTCCACAAAGGTGGTGACCTGAGTTCCCGGAGAAACATATTGCCCAGGACGGACTTGCCGCTCGCCGACTGTACCGTCGGCCGGAGCCAGAATCCGTGTGTAACTTAAATTCACCTGTGCGACTACGAGAGCTGCTTCTTTAGCGTGCAAATCCGCGACAAGCTGCGTTTCTTGCGACCCCAACACGGCCTTTCCTCGCCGCTCCGCCTCTGCCGCCGACTCATTGCTGCGAAGCAACGTACGAGCCTGCGCTAGGTCAGCATCACGGCTGGCATATTGCGCAGCGAATCTTTCCTCATCAGCGACCGCCGACTCGACCTTTTGTTGGGTTGTGGAACTGGTTTTGAGTAGCGCTTCCTGCCGAGTTCGCTCGGCGCGCGTGCGCGTCACATCCGCCTGCACCGCCTCCTTTCCCGCTTGCGCGGCCGTTATCTGCGCATTGGCTTGGTCGATTCCCGCGAGGGCACGTTCAATCTTTGCTTCCTGAAGGTCGCGCTGCCGTCGATTGTTTTCGAGAGCAGCTTTGGCGGCTTCAACACCTGCGGCCGCCTGCGCCACCTGTGCCTTGAAATCGTCGTCATCAAGTTGAACTAGGACGTCGCCCTTGTGAACCTGTTGGTAGTCGTTAACATTTACCTCGCGCACTAAGCCGGGAACTTTTGTGCTAAGTGGCGTGAGATCGCCGCGAACGTACGCATCATTGGTTACCTGCTCGACCCTGCCGCCCTCCCAGCCATTCCAGTTACGAGTAATTGTCACAATGATTGCGGCGGCTAGAAGTAGGACGATCACCGGTGTTCCATACTTCTGCCACGCTGTAGGCGGGTGCTCAACCATCTTCGGCGCGGTTGCAGGTGACGGAATAGCTGTTGGTATAGGAGAAGTTGCCATTTGTGTCAGGTGCCCCTCGAAGGCCTCGTTCTGTCGTGCTTTGTTTTGCCGATTCGTATCGCGTTACCTTCGGTGTTACGCAGAGTGGTGATTTGGTATCAGCCGGTCACCACTCTGCTTAGTCTCCCGCCCGACAGCGCGGGTTATGTTGATGCTCCTCAAAAATTGAGCCATTCGGGTTTGCTAGAGCCCCTCGGTTCAAGCACGGTCCGGAAGGCGCCGGGAGTCCGCGACAAAACCACCTGGTCGGTCAAGCCTTGATATGTACCCAACGGAGTTTCAGCCGTGAACAGATCAGGAGCGATATTTCTGTGCTCATCCGAAGAGCCGGCGGTTTGCTGCGCGTACGCTTTATCGAATATGCCCAGAGAACGCAGCCAGAGTACTGTTCTGGTCAGGGATACGACGACGCGATAGCTTCCTCCTTCGACGGCACGCCGTCTGAGGGCTTCGAGGACACCGACAGTACCGAGCCAGCCCACGACGTTGTCGCAAATCGGGATGATTGGCGGCGATTTGGGTTGATCTGAAGTCCCCTCGCTGGTAAACACGCCTGAAAGAGCCGCGCCGATCTCATCAAAGCCAACCCGATTTGCCCAAGGCCCCCGCTCGCCATTGAGAACCACCTTGGCGTGAATCAGTCCCGGCTTTTTCTGGCTTAGCTCTTCTGCTGTCAGGCCGTATTTTTCGAAGTAACCGGGCCGCCGATTTCCGAAAAACACGTCGGCATCCTTCAGCAGGCGATCGAACCTGGCGCGATCTTCTTTAGAGTGATCCAGGATCGTCGAACGCATTCCAACCTGCGCGTCCCAGGCAAACGACTCGATTTCAGTTTCGCTGGGCCGCCAGATATTGAGGACGTCTGCTCCGTAGCAGGCGAGGTCTCTGCCGATGGCTGCCCCGGCAATCACATGCCCCATTCCAAAGGCGCGAATGCCGTCCAGCGGACTCTTGCCATCCTTCTTAAAAGGAATAGGCTCGCTTTCGCCGATCTTCTCCACCGTGATCAAAGGCATGGTGGAGAGCACTTCGGTGTACTGATGCTCTTTCCTGAATTCGTCAAAGGTGCGCACCATGGCCATGGGAAGTCCGGCCTCGGCCGCCGCATTCTCCAGGTCTTCCGCGCGCCACTGCTGGATCGCGTTTTGCACAGCTTCGGGAGTCGGATTCGACCTGAGAAGGCCGAGCGCGCGGGCCGCCAGTTGGGGGTAAATGTTGATCGCTACCACGTCCCGCCCGTCCCGCGTTTTGTGAAACAAATGCGGATTCAAGAAAGGGTTCAAAGGCTCCTCGAGTGGGGCCGGCGGGCGCCCATTGACGCTTTCCCATTTCAACTCGAAGAAACCGCAGAAGCGCCGCAATGCTTTACGGACATCCACGGCTATATCCTGTCCCTCACCTGTTCGTTGTCGCCACAAAGCTGCGACCGCGACGGCCTTCGCGGCCAGCCCGATTGCTGCCATTGCTCCGAACCGATGGGGGCTGGGAATGATCGGATCCTGTCCATAGAAACTTAGTTTGCCGCCGCTGTCTGCAGTAGTCAGTCCTACGCCTTTCAACACTTCATCTACGCTGCCATGCAGGTCGAAATCCGATGTGGTCGCGGGATTGGTCAGTGCGGTTTGAATTTTCTCAGTCAGTGTTTGATCGGCGCGTTCAGTGAGTTTTTCGGTAGCTCGATCCAGCGTTGCTGTGTTCATATGCAATATCCCTTCCAGATTTGCTTTAGGTTCTTCGAAGCCGTGAACCGACTTTCTCGCTCTAATGCCCAGCTGGCAATTCTGCGTAGGCAATGCCCGTGAGGTTTCCCTCGGCAAATAACAGCGTCTTCGGGTTTGAGCCGTCGAGATTAGCGCTGTAGACAGTGCCGGCGAAGTCAGTGACGAACATGCGGCTGCGTTTCAGGTCTAACGCCACCCCAATGCCTTCCATCAAATTCTTGAAGATGATCTCGGGTTGTGTGGGACCACCGGTTGCTGGGTCCATGGGCGCGCGATTCACCGTGTTGCCGCGCGGCGGATCGCCGCGGTCAGTCCAGTACAAGGTCCGATTGACGAGGTCCAGGTCCAGATCGATTGGTTCAGGCAGATTTTCATAGAGAAGTTGAATGTCACTGCGATTCGCGACTGACTGTCCCTTCGGAATCTCTATGTTGGCCCGGAAAATGCGACCCTTGCCGGAGTTGTCATCGCCTTTCTGGGACCAGTAAAACTTGCCACCCTCCGCATCGACGGCAATGCCAACGCACCATTTCGTTGCGTCGGAGCCGGGGCGCGGATCGCCCTGGCTCGTGTCCACGAGAGTTTCGATATTCGACCCGTCGAGGTTGGCGCGCATCACTCGCATCCCCTCGCGATCGCACCAATAGAGCTTGCTGCTCTTCTTCTCCAGCCAGAGCTGCTTCGGAGTAAACGTGCCGCCTGGGGGAACAATGGTGATCATGTTTTTGCCATCGAGATCAGATCGGAGGATGGAGCCATCATTCTTTTTGGGATTGCCCATGTTGGTCCAGTAGATGTGTCCGGCAGCGGCGTCCACTGCCAGTCCATCCGGCAGCCTCCGGCCTTCGTTCAGGACGGTTTTCAAATCGGAGCCATCTGGGTTTGCCGACAGGACGCGTCCGGCTCCCAGATCGAGAAAGAACAGTCGTCCCGATGTAGCCGGCTTGTCTCCTGCATTGGTTGAGTTGATAGTTGCAGTGCTCATTTGAAAAACTCCTCTTCATCTCCACGATTTCATTTTGACTTCGGACAAACCCAACTAAAGGCCAACACTTGCGCGACTGCTGAGAAGCCCGGTCAGGACTTCGTTCTCCTCCTCCGCGAGTTCCTCGACCGAACGATTGCCCGCCATTCGCATTACTCCGTCGGTCACGGTCTGCTTCAGGCCCGGCGTAACATCAGGGCTCCCGAGGGCCTTCATCAAACCCGCCATCGGATCCATCAGGTGCTCCATGAAATGATGAATCCCGCCGGCCCCGCCACCGAGGTGCCACTGCAAGCTCGGCCCCATTACGCCCCATCGAGGTCCCGGCCCGTAGCTGACTGCGGCGTCGGCGTCTTCGACGCTCAGCACACCCTGTTGAATAAGATAGAGAACCTCCTTGTACAACGCCGCCTGCAGCCGGTTGGCGACGTGGCCGGGAAGTGCCTTGTACAAACGAATAGGCTTCTTTCCAATCGACGCATAAAACGCCATCGTTTTTTCGATGGTCTCCGGTGACGTCTTGGCTCCGCCGACCACTTCCACCAGCGGAATCACATGTGGCGGATTGAAGGGATGTCCTATGACACAGCGTTCGGGGCGCTTGCACTGGGACTGAATGACGTCCATCGTGATGCCGGAAGAACTGGAGGCAAGGATGGATCCCGGAGGCGTAGCATCGTCCATCTCAGCGAACAGCTTGATCTTGAAGTCTGGCCGCTCCGGAGCATTTTCCTGGACAAAGTCTGCGTTGGCGAGTGCCAGCGCCATTTTCGGCTCGAAGGTCAACCTGTCCCGCGAAGCGCCGGCAGACAGACCATTCTTGCTCAGTGTCGTCCAGGCTTCGGCAACATACTTCCGAAGATTTGCCTCTGCATTCGGCGCAGGGTCGGTCGCGATCAGATCAAATCCGCGAGACAGATAGTAAGCCGCCCAACTTGCACCAATGACTCCTGTGCCAACGATTGTAATGTTCTTAACTTCTGCATTTGTTGCCACGGTAATTCTCCTTTTGAAATTTCCTTAAAGCTCGCTCCAATTTGTTGGGTACGTTTCACTTCATGCCGCCCCTCGGGCAGGCTCGCTCACTTCTGCTCTCATCGGAGCGGAAGCGTGCTGATTCACGATGAGCCGGGACCCCCTGTCACCGGTTATAAAGGTCCACACCCACTGCAGGAAGACGCTGATGCGAAGGCCCGATGTCGCCAGGAACTGGAGGTGAACGAAAGCCCAAACGAACCACGCCACTAAGCCGCTGAATTGGATCTTGCCGCTTTGCAGGACGGCAAAACCCTTGCCCACCACCGCCATGGTGCCCTTGTCGAAGTAGCGAAATGGAGCGGGCTGCTTGCCACCAGTTATCCGTCTGTAAATGAGTTTCCCTGCATAATGTCCTTGCTGCAGAGCAACCTGTGCCACGCCTCCAAGCGGCTTGCCGTCTTGCTGGAATGCCGCGGTGTCGCCCACCACAAGAATTTCGGGATGTCCGGGTACAGTCAGATCTTCCTGAACTCGTACCCTCCCAGCGCGATCGGTCTCGACCTTCAGCCACTTGCCCGCAGGGGAGGGCGCGACACCGGCGGTCCAGATCACGGTCTTGCTTGAAATGCGCTCACCACCGACGACCACGCCGTCCGAGTCGATCTGATCCACGCCGTGTCCGAGCCGAACCTCGACGCCGAGTTTCTCGAGTCGTCGCTTTGCAGCTTCGGAAAGATGCTCCGAGAAAGGTCCGAGAACACGGGGCGCCATGTCGACGAGCACAATTCGAGCCGAGGTAGGGTCGATGCGTCGAAAGTCTGATTTCAGCGTTGTCTTGACGAGTACCGCCAGGGCCCCGGCCATCTCGACGCCCGTAGGGCCTGCGCCGACCAGAACAAAGGTCAGCAGGTCCCGATGACGGCTCGGGTCTTCTTCAGCTTCTGCCAGCTCGAAGGCCTGGAGGATTTTGTTGCGGGTCGCCACGGCGTCCGCAAGGCTCTTCAATCCGGGAGCGAACTTTTCAAATTCGTTCTTGCCGAAGTAACTGTGACTGGCGCCGGTGGCGAGTACCAGGTAGTCGTAGGTCACGGGAACATCGAGTCTGCCGGCGCCGCTGACGAACACGCATTTCTTATCTTTGTCCACGCCCGTGACCTCCCCCTGGATCACTGTCGTGTTCTTCTGGTTTCGAAGAATTCCCCGGAGCGGAAAGCCAATCTGACTGGGTCCCAGGACCGACGTCGCCACTTGGTAAAGCAGCGGCTGAAACACGTGGTGATTCGTGCGATCGATCAGGATGATTTCCGCGGGCGCCTTCTTGAGCGCCTTGGCAGCGGCCAGTCCGCCAAAGCCACCGCCGACGATAACAACCCGTGGGTACACCATTTTTGCTCCTCAATTTCCTTCCGTCTCTTTTCCGATTGTCGAGCGACTCTCTCTGAGCGCGCCCCATTCGGTCGGATCAAACAACGCGATAAAAACACACTCGCGCAAGCGGAAACAATTAGACGTTGGTACGGTTCGACTTTGGTACTAGAACAAGCGACCATGACAGTAACGTTCAAGATGGGGTCAACATCGAACACTGCCGGAACTGACATTTCGGGTGGTCTGGAGCTCCGCTAATAGGGCATAATCCTTAACCATTGGGCAGTTCTTGGGGACCATGGGGATGGAACTCAACGCTTCGGCTGAAGAGATCAGCCGCCTTCAGCGCTGCATTAACAATTTGCTCAGCTTGCTCGCTCTGCCTGCGGCCTGGAGTGGCAGCGAGCCATCGCGCATTCTTGAGAGCCTTTTCGACGCACTGCTCCCTCTGCTCTCTTTGGACTTCATTTGCGGTCGCCTACAAGATCCGGTCTCGAATACTCCCGTTGCCGTAATGCGAGTCTCACCCTCATGCGACTTGGAACCTGACGAGATCCGCCAAGGGCTTAGCGATTGGTTTGAAGATGACGGCCAGAAGTGTCTGTCGATGACCCGGAAACAATTTGGGGACAAAGGCATCGCAGTCCTCCCCGTCCCGCTGGAGTTGCGCGGAGGGACCGGCATGATCCTGGCAGGGTCTTGTCGGGAAGACTTCCCCGTGCAAAACGAAAGTCTTGTTCTAAGCGCGGCGGCGAACCAGGCATCGATCTGGTTGAACGAAGCCTGGGTCCTCACCCAACGGAAACGGGCCACCGATCAAATCGAGACGCAAGTCGCGGAGCGAACCGAAAAGCTTTTCGAGGCCAACGAGAAGCTGAAAAGGAATGAAGAGGTGCTTCAAGCCAGAGAAGGAGATCCTCGTTCGATCATCGACGCGATTCCGACTTTGGCATGGTCGGCGGGTCCCGACGGCTCTGCGGATTTCCTTAATCGACGCTGGCTCGACTACACCGGTCTGTCAGAAAAACAGGCACAAGGCTGGGGTTGGGGAACTGCGATTCACCCCGCCGACGTTGAAGGGCTTGTGAAGCATTGGCAGTCCGCCCTGGCTTCGGGCGTGCCCGTCGAAGCTGAAGCGCGCATGCGACGTTTCGACGGCGCATATCGCTGGTTCCTCTTTCTGGCCAATCCATTGCGAGACGAATTGGGGAAGGTCGTCAAGTGGTACGGAACCAACGTGGACATCGAGGATCGCAAGCGGGTCGAAGAGGGACTGCGAGCGAGCGAGTTCTCTTGGCGGCAGACGGTCGATAACATTCCAGGATTCGTGCTTGTGACGGACCCAATGGGGAAGGTGGAGTTTCTCAATCGACAGATTCTTGAGTATTTCGGTAAGACCAGCGAAGACCTAAGGAACTGGGACGTCATAGATGTCGTCCATCCAGATGATCTTCCTCGATCAATCGAGGCCCGCAAGAAATCGATCGAAACAGGACAAATGTATGAGGCTGAGCTCCGCTGTCGACGCGCGGATGGCGTTTACCGCTGGTTCCAGGTTCGCGGTGTCCCCGTGCGAGATGAGGAAAACAAAATAACGGCACGGTATCTCCTTCTTACAGACATCGAGGATCGTAAACGCACTGAGGAGGCGTTGCAATCTAACGAACGCAATTTGAACCTGATCCTCAACACCATTCCTACACACATTTACGTCTTGGACACCGAAGGATTCGTACAAGGTGTCAATCAGGCCGTGATGGATTACACCGGTCTCACTTTGGACGATGTGCAACAAGAGGATTATCGGGATCGTGTCATCCACCCGGAGGATTTTAAGAGAGTCCGCGGCGAGCGTGCGGCGTCGCTGAGGCGGGGCACACCATTCAGCACCGAACAGCGCGTCCTAGGCAACGACGGGCAATATCGCTGGTTCCTGGTGCGCTACAAGCCCTTGCTCGACGAGCAGGGACATATCGTCCGGTGGTATGTGGCCGCGTTCGACATCGAGGACCGTAAACGGGCGGAGCAAGCCTTGCGGCAAAGCCAGGTTTATCTCCACGAAGCACAGCGCCTGGCTCAGATGGGTAGCTGGGCGTTCAATGCCGCTGGATTCCGTTATTGGTCTTCCGAACTGTTCCAAATCCATGGCCTTGATGCGAAAGACAGGCCACCAACGGTAGGGGAATACTTGGATCTTGTTCACCCGGAAGATCGTGAGTTCATGCAACAAGCGATTCAGAAGATGTTGGCGGACCATCTCGGATTCGACTTCACAAAGCGGATTGTGAGACCCGATGGAAAGATTCGTCACATGCGTTGGGTTGGGGTTCCAGCGGCTGACGGTGCGACTCTCCAAGACTTTGTCGGGACGGGAATGGATGTCACCGAGCAAGAGGAGCTAGTACGGAAACTGCGGCAGAGTGAGGCGGACCTTCGCACAATCACAGATGCGATTCGGCAGTCCATCGTGGTCCTCGCGCCCGATGGAAGAACACTTTACGCGAACCGGGTGGCCTTGGATCGCACCGGACTCACACTTGGGGAGGCGAACGACGACGGATTCTTTACGCGGGTCTTCCACCCTGACGACCGCGACGGTCTCCTGGCCGAGCGTCAGCATGGACTGTCCCAAGGAGGGCCTTTCGAACTAGAGAGTCGCGTCCGACAAAGAAACGGGGAGTATCGCTGGCACCTCATCCAATACAACCCCTTAAATGACGAACAGGGCCAAATTATCCGTTGGTACTCTACGGCCACAGACATCGATGATCGCAAGCAGGCGGAGGCGCGGGTCGAGCAAGCCTACCTTCGTCTGGCCGAAGCTCAGCGGCTGAGCAAGACTGGCAGCTTCATCTCGGATTTGTTGGCCGACGAGCACGACTGGTCCGACGAGACCTTCCGCATCTTCGAATTCGACCCTTCGACCAAGGTTACGGTTCAGAAGATTCGGAATATCGTTCACCCGGAAGACCTGCCCACATTCGACGCAGTCATCGCGCGCGGAATGACAGCCGCGGATCTCGACCTGGTATTTCGGATTGTGCTCCCTCGAGGTGCCGTAAAGCACATACGCGGGATGGCCAGGGTGATGATGCAAGCTGGGGGGCATCCCTTGTTCATCGGCGCTCTTCAGGACGTGACGGAAAGCAAGGTCGCCGAAGAGGCTTTGGACCGGGCCCGCTCGGAGCTTGCTCACGTAGCACGTGTCACGACCCTGAATGCGTTGACCGCTTCGATCGCCCACGAGATCAACCAGCCGCTTGCCAGTCTCATCACCAACGCCAGTATTTGTCTTCGGAGGTTGGATGCCGATCCTCCGAATCTTAGTGGCGCGCGCGAAACCTTGCTGCGGACCATTCGCGACGGCAACCGTGCTTCGGACGTGATCACTCGACTGCGGGCGCTGTTCACTAAAAAGGAATTCACGTCCGAGTCCATGGATCTGAACGACGCCACGCGAGAGGTGATCGCATTGGCGTTGAACGACCTTCAGAGGAACCGGGTGGTTCTGCAACCGGAACTCGCCGAAGACCTCCCGCCCGTCATTGGCGATCGTATCCAGTTGCAGCAAGTCACTTTGAACCTCCTCCGCAATGCTTCGGACGCAATGGTTGATGTTCAGGACCGTCCGCGGCAACTACTTATAAGGACTCAGCGAGAAGCAGACGATCGTGTGTGTCTGAGCGTGCGCGATGCTGGGTGCGGTATCAATCCTCAAGACTTCGAGAAGCTCTTCGAGCCTTTTTACACGACAAAAAGAGGGGGCATGGGCATCGGATTGTCTGTCAGCCGATCGATCATCGAGAAGCATCAAGGCCGCCTGTGGGCGGAGCCAAATGACGGGCCCGGCGCCACCTTCTCGTTTTCTATTCCTTGCGCCCCATAGAGCGCCACAGACGCGTTGTAGCGCCAGGTGGTACATCTTCATCGCAATCGCTGTGATAGTCGAGCATTTCAGGAAGATGGAAGCCCTTGTTTGATGGTCCCGGTCTGGCAGTCAGTTGGGGCCTTCCCAGCCTGCGGCCGTAGTCGGCGGGAAGGCAGTACTAAAGTCGAATAGACGCCGCCTGCCGGGTGGTGCATTGTTGTTGTTATGCAGGACAAGAATGCCACGGAACGCCTGCTTTTAGCTGTGGTTGATGATGATGAGATGCTGCGCGAGTCGCTACCCGATCTGCTCAGGGAGTTCGGCTTTTCGGCTCGAGCTTTTTCGTCTGGGCAAGAGTTTCTCTCGTCCAACGACGTGGGTGAGACCAGGTGTCTGATCCTCGATGTCGCGATGCCAGGAATGTCCGGACTTGAGGTTCAGGAGGAATTGAAGCGTCGTGGGCAGGCGATTCCAGTCATCTTCATCAGTGGTCAGAAGGACGAAGAGATCCGGAAGCAAGCGTTCAGCCAAGGAGCCGTTAAATTCCTGTACAAGCCCTTCAGCGACAGCGCTTTACTTGAGGCCGTCAATGCGGCCCTGTCTCGGGGATGAGAGCCTAGTAGGGTCCTGGAGCTAGAATGATTTTATCTGGCACGCTTGGTCATGAAGTGGGGTCACCACCAATGGCGACAGCCAAGCCTATTGTGTTCGTTGTCGACGACGACGTTTGGATACGGGAGTCGCTGCAAACGTTACTGCGTGACGAAGGCTGGCATTCGGAGACCTTTGCCTCAGCACAAGAATTCCTCGATCGTCCGCGGGCATTTATCCCGAGTTGTCTCGTGCTCGACATTTCCCTCCCAGGTATTAACGGTCTCGAACTGCAGAAACGCGTGGCCGTCGAACGGGCCGACATGCCGATCATCTTCATAACGGGGCACGGCGACATACCGATGTCGGTTGGTGCAATGAAGGCGGGCGCGGTCGAGTTCCTGACCAAGCCCTTCAACGACGAAGTATTGTTAACCGCGATCAGACAGGCCCTGGAACGAAGTCGCCAGGCTCTCGCTCAGGAGACGAAGATACAGGAGCTTCTTGACCGTTACGCGTCACTTACTCCACGCGAACGTGATGTCATGGGGTTGGTCGTCTCCGGTCTTTTGAATAAACAGGTCGCTGGCGAGCTCGGCATCACCGAGAGCACAGTGAAGGCACATCGCGGCCAAGTGATGCAGAAGATGAAGGCCAGCTCGGTAGCAGATTTGGTAAAAATGACCGCGATACTAAATCAAAGTGGTGAGACAAAGCGCTCGATGAGTACTGCCTAGTGGATGTGGGATTTGCCTGACGGCGAGCAAGGATTTGACGCTGCGTCGACCGAATTCTCGCCAAATGACCGGCTTAGTTGGGGGCGGGCCTTGTGTGCCGATTTCTGCCCGGTTATCTCTCCAGCCCCCGGAATAGGTTTACAGCAAGTTGTTCTCTCCGGTGTCAGAAGTCCGTCGACGACGAGACTTTTCGCCACTCCGAAAGGATGAGCGAGTCTGCTTTGTGTTTGGCTTCGATGGCCGCCACGGTGTCACTGCCGAGCGGAAGGCGGACCGGCGGATTTGGCGCATCGGCAAAAGCGACTAAAACGTCCGCAAGCTTGGAGGGATCACCGGGTTGATTGTGGTTGAGACCGCCTGCAACTGTGCGGACTTTCCCAGCCGTCGCTTCATAGTCGGGAATCTTCCTGGAGCTGACTGACAGCGACGAGGCGTCGAGGAAGTCGGTGCGGAAATAGCCAGGTTCAACCACGGTCACGTGTATGCCGAGCGGGGCAAGTTCATCATGCATCGCTTCGGAAAGGCCCTCGACCGCGAACTTGGTTGAGCTGTATATGCCAAACCCGGCTGCACCGCGATAGCCGCCAATCGATGAGATATTAAAGATGCGCCCCGATCGCGCCTTGCGCATGTAAGGCAGCACCGCACGACTCACGGTCAGCAATCCAAATACGTTGGTGCGGTACACCGCTTCGATTTCAGCGGCGCTGGCTTCCTCCACCGCGCCCATCAATCCAAAACCGGCGTTATTGATGAGTACGTCGATACCGCCAAAGCGATCAATCGCAGCCTTGGCCGCCGCAGTCGCCTGCTCTTCGTTCGTCACGTCGAGAGCGACGGCGAGCAGATTCGGACGATCGCCTAGACGTTCGGAAATTGTCTTGGGATTGCGCGCAGTCGCGACGACATTGTCCCTCTTGGTCAGCGCGCGTTCTGCAACCAGGGAGCCGAATCCGCGCGAGGCGCCGGTGATGAACCAGGTTTTCATCGTCGCTCCTTGAACTAGAGAATATCAGCATGCGTCCCGCGCTAGCCGACCATGCAGGCCCCTTCAAGGTAGCACTTCGGCGAGTTCGATCGGGTTACCGAACGGATCGGCGAAGAAAGCGAGTTTGCGGCCGATGGCGGACAGAACGAACGGCTCGGTGACGATCACGACGCCGCGCGCACGAAGCTTGGCGGTCGTTTCATCCACGCTGGCGACGTTGAGACAGAAATGATGGTAGCCGCGGTATTTCAAGCTATCGCCAAGGTCGGTGTAAGGGCGCACTTCCGTGGGACGCCTGTCGCCGTCTCCGAGCACCTCGATGTAGAAATGATCATCGGTAGGCGGTGCCAGATAGGCGAGTTGCTCGTCCGCATAAGGCCACTCCGCCACGACGCGGAAATCGAGTTTCCCGACATAAAAGTCTTTAGCCTCCGCCAGACTCGCGTACGGACCGCGACATGGTGGCCGCGCATGTCGGCGAACGGTGAGGCGCTATTTTTGGCGGGTGGGATGAAGTCTGCCATTGGGTTCTCCTTGCTAGGGGGTGCAATCCGTTTCCAGAGCTCAGTGAATTCAATCGTATCGAAGAAGGCGGCAACCCGACTAATCTTGCCAGCCCCTCATCTGCATGAGCCACGAATAGATATTCCGGGAAGGCTTCCCGTCCAGGGCGACGTCGTCAGCCTCGAACAGGGGTCAGGAACCCAAGCGAGCAGGTCATCATAGTTGAACGGCAGACGCCAAGCCCTCGTAGGCTCCTCTCTTCCGAACTTCATAATCACTGAACACATTAAGTTTGATCGAGAACAGGCAGGGCGACAAGACGGGAACGAGTGCAAAGGTAAAAATTACGATATATCGTCGGCAACACGCTGCTAATAATAATGATGATAAGGGAGAACGATCGCGGCAAAGGTGTGCTATTCGCCATTGAACGCGGTACGCAAAACTGGTCGCAGCTTGCGCAGCAGGATATCTGTTTAGCCCAGTTCAGCTCATTCCAAACTTCATTCCGGTGATCGCCGTATCGGATGACTTTCTGGTGAAGCGCAGCAACGTTCCAGTCTTGGCGGACTCAATTTTAGACTGAACCATCATCAGTAGGTCTTGTATCTTGTTTCTTTTCTTACTTTGAAGCTTGGGCTGCTTTGATCTTCCGTTGCTTCTGCGCCCCCACAATCTCGCGTTCCGCTTGGAGCCAGTCGTCCAAGGCTAAGCCGTCAACCCTGCCATGCTGCTCGTACAGGTCGTAGGCGCGTCGGCGAATGCGCTCCTCGATGTCGCTCGAATAGGAAGGATCCGATGAAGGACGTTTCCGAGATTTAGACTTGGCTGTCATGGGCGTTCCTCCTCATCAGTCTCCGTCGTCATCTTTAGTATCCCGCACAGGCAAGCACTCGGCAATTATAGGAGTCATCTTCACCAGCCTTCCGCTCGAACCGATCTCTGTGCTTTGGGTCACAGCGTCCCTGTTCAGCCAACGGCAGTATAGGAAGCGCGGAGGAGCAGAACTATGGAGGGCGACAAGAGGGTCATTGAGCCGCTGGCGTATCCTCAGTTGGTCGGACACAATCTCAGATTGCGAGCTTGATTTTATGAAAACCCTCAAGGCTTCTTTGTTGGCAAGCGCGATCGGAACTGGAGCGTGGATGTTGGGGCTGACACAAAAGATGTGGCCTGCGCATCCGCAATGGGCTGTCTTCTTCCTGACAGTAGGGGCAACTGTGGTGCTCTTCTATATTTGGCCTGAGCCGCAGAAATAGCTTGGGAACTGTGCGCACTAGTGACTACGATGCTCCCCCACCCCCCCCCCCCCCGCCCCATTTTGCGGCTGATCGTCCCTCAAGGAGACAGATAGTTCTGCACGTGCGGCAATGAGTGGAACATCCACCACCGCATTACTTCCCAGGTACGTAGGGAAAGAATTCTACTTAAGTCACCGCAGAGCGCTTTAGTTTGAGGGGCTAGCGCTGGTCGGCAGCGATTTCAAGGCTCTCACGGCTCCATGAGGAAGGGGTGCAGCGGCGACAAACTCCTGACGTGCTGCAGCAGAGAACTTCGTGCACTACGCCTTGTCCCGGCGTCGACTACACTACTGCCGAAGCGAGTTACACGGCCGCTGAACACATGGCGACAGCCACAATGCAAAGTCGAACATTCCGACCGTTGTTGTTGGCCCTAGGGATCGTGTTTGCAGCCCTGACCATTTTGTACAGCGCAGCGTGGATGTACTACATTCAGCGCCCGTCGCTGGTGCCACAGGTCGAAGTGGGCTTCGACGAATCGTACTCCTCCTCCGGAATTGAAATTCAGAACGTACACCCGAACAGCCCAGCGGAAAAGTCTGGTCTGAAAGCCAACGACCGAATCGTGGCCATTAATGGGAGCACCGCGAATTCGGCATCGGCATGGGACGATTTGATGGCACGCACCTGGCGAAGCTCACAGCCGGGAGACACCGTGACGCTCACCTTGCAGCGGCCGGGACAATCACAACCATTGGTAATCACGCCTCGGTTTCGCGCCAGGCAAGGAGTGGGCGACACCAAGACTATCCCGCGCACCATAGCTCTTCAGATCCTCCGGTTGTACCCTCTGCTATTCCTATTCGTGGGATTGGCCGTTTTGTTTCTGCGGGTGGAAGACCGCAATGCATGGCTGCTGGCTCTACTATTCGCTACTTTCATTACATCCGGGGACATGCCGTCCGAATTTGCCGCTGCACCACTCGGTCTCCGCTCCTGCCTTCTCGCCTATCGGACTCTGCTTGGGAGTGTTCTCACTGGACTCTTTTACTTCTTCTTCGCGGTTTTCCCCACGCGTTCCCCGATTGACCGCAAGCTTCCCTGGCTGAAGTGGGCGCTGCTGCTAGCCTGCCTGTGTTTGGGTCTCGGAGGTTACCGGCACGGCGACTACAGCGCACTACCTTTTGTCCTTGCGGTAGTGCCCGACCGCTTCGCCCAGGATGCTCGAAGAGTGGTAGCTTACGGGTCTATTTGTCTCGGACTCGTTTCCCTGTTGTGCAATAGGCTCAGAGTCTCCAGCAAGGACGACCTACGGAAAATCAAAGTGATTTTCTGGGGAACCGTCGTCGGAGTCACGCCCGCTGTATTAAGCGCGTTCGCGCGGGAAATTTTCCATACCGAAGTTTCTTTTTGGATGAATTTCGCGAAGGTCATCCTGCTGTTCCTGTTTCCTCTCTCCTTCGCCTACGCGGTGGTGAAGCATCGGGTCATGGATATTCCCGTCCTGCTGAAGCGCAGCGCTCGCTACTTTGTCGTGGAACGCGGTTTTTTTATGTTCATCCTCGTGCTTTCTGTTGGGCTGACGTTGTGGTTCGGACAGGCATTCTCGAAATATTTCTCCGCCGGATCGAAAGCCGCCATTCCCATTGGAGCAACATTTGGCGTGCTGGTGATCTCGAGCGCAACCCAAGTCCATCGCCGCGTCCGGACACGGCTGGACCGTGCTTTTTTCCGCAGCTCCTATGACGTGCAGCAAATCCTGGAGGACCTTGCTGCTAAGACGCTCAACACCAGCAGCCGCGAAGGGCTGGCCTTGCTTTTGCAGGAGAACATCCGGGATGCTTTGCATCCGCGTGCAATGGTCGTCTACCTCCAGAATGATAACGGACAGTTATTCGCATATGCAGGCAATCCGCCGCAGGAAGCCATGACGCTCTCCAGCAGCGGGGCCGGAATCGCCGAACTGGCAGGCCGCAACGGGCCGTTGGAATTAATTCCCGATGAGATGCGAGGCACGCAATTGGCTCCGCTCGATCCCGAGTGTCTAGTGCCGATTCGTGGGTCCGGCGGAGCATCGCTGCAGGGGATGGCTGTGCTCGGTCCCAGACTTTCCGAAGAACCCTACTCGGCGGGTGACAAACGTCTGCTGGCATCGGTTGCCAGCCAGGCGGGAGTCGTCATGCGAAGCATCACGCTCGCGGAAAAGATGGCCGAGCAAATGGAGGCCGAGCGCCGCGCTGAGCAGGAAATGCAAATCGCACGCCAAGTGCAAAGCCGGCTGCTACCACAGCAGGCGCCTTCGTTGAGGACGCTGGACTGTTGCGGTAGGTGCATCCAGACGCGCGCCGTTGGAGGGGACTACTACGACTTCCTCGATTTCGGTTCGGGTCGTCTCGGATTGGTGCTGGCTGACATTTCAGGAAAGGGAATGTCGGCCGCGCTACTCATGGCGAATCTTCAGGCCAATCTGCGTGGCCAATACGCGCTGGCGCTGGAGGACGTGCCACGTCTGTTGCGTTCGGTCAATCACCTCTTCTACAGGAACACTGAAACCAGCCATTATGCAACGATGTTCTTCGCAATCTACGACGATGGAACCCGGCGCTTGCGTTATGTGAATTGCGGGCACAATCCTCCAATCCTCATGCGGGCCAATGGGAATACTGAGCGGCTCACGGCGACGGCAACTGTGTTGGGATTGTTTGAGGAATGGGACTGTGAGGTCGCTGAATGCGAACTGGCATCTGGCGATGTTCTGGTGATTTACACCGACGGCATTTCTGAAGCAGGGCCGAACGAAGGGGAGGAATTCGGCGACGACCGTCTGATTGTGACGACTCGGAAGCACGAGCTGCAATCAGCTGCCGAGATCCTCGACAAAATCCTCAGCGATGTGCAGCAGGTCAGCCGCGGTAGGCAGGCTGACGATATGACCCTGATCGTAGCTACCTGTCGATAGCAGTATGAAATAAGTTCCAGAGTTTGAGATTCGCAACTCCCTGGTGGCTGGTCGTTGGGAACCACTAACTTCTGGTTAACGGGCCTTTCGCACGCGAGCAGACATACGCGATCCGTCGAGGCTAGATTTAGAACGCACGTCTAGAATTGTGAGCAGACCCATGCGATCGAGTTCCTGCCCCAGCAGTTTAATGCGTTCGGCTCGATGGCGACATTGTTCCAACTCCAAAGGAGTCAGCAGTGATGGCTGTCCGAAAACCTTAATGTGAAGATGGATTAACTGACGAATTTCGCTCTTGATGGCATCGGCTGGGGTTGTCATCAGCACTCTCCTCCTCAAGTCTAGCTGAAATCGGCAGTCGGGCTACCGGGGCCCCAGATTTCAGCAACCACAGAGGGACAATTGTGGACCACGGAGCGGAGCAATAAAGGCGAAATCCCTGCGGCAAAACCCTGAGCGCCTCTACGACTCATTTGAACTCGCTGTGCTCTGTTTGCGTGCAGATCTTTCTTCGAGAAAAACTCCTGTTACTCCACTGAGGTTCCGATCTGTTACGACGCCCGTTCGTGCACGCCGATTGAATCCTTGTCTAGCGATATCACCCTACTGTGGTTAGGGTGTTGGCGGCTAATTTCCCAACTGGCTTGCAGAAAATAGTCACGGAGCACATTCAATCCCACGCCGTCATGATAGAGGTGGTACGCGGCCGCGCAGTGCCGGCATTCGATCTTCATGAAGTCACGCACCAACGCCTCACGTGTGGGTGTCGCCGCCTCTTGAACTGCTTCGACGTGCATCGATTTCCGATCATACCCGATCCTTCGGCGCAAAAGCGGATCATGGAGAGAACTCGTTTCGCACCTCCAAAAAGAAAACGCGACGGGGCGGGGGGGTTCAATGGCAGGGCTGCGCAAATTTAACGAGCATCTTGTCCCCGAGTTCCGGTGGAATTGTGATTCGCATCACACATCACCGTGATGAAGACTGAATTAACAGCCCTGTAATACTTGGGTACTACGCTGAAACCAGGAGGGAGCATGAACAACTGGCTCCCATGGGCGTTGCTTATTTTCGTTGTGATGGTCCTCGCAGCCATGCCTTGGCGACGACCGCACCCGAACCACGAGTTCATGCTGCACATGCTAGGGTTACTCGAACAAGACGATTCCGAACCCCCAAACCTTTCTTCGAGCACAAGCGGTCATGCCACCTCCATCAGACAAAGTTCGGTACTCCCATCGGGACACACGCACCAATAACCGAATTCTACTCAAGCCTGTGGTTGCCTGCGACTAGCAAGTGACATGTAGAATGGGGTTGGTATTCCTAGGCTGGCCGTTTAAGAGCTCAATTGCCTTTTCTGTCGGCAGGATCCGTAACTTAACCCCGCGCCTGCGGGGCCTCTCGCTTCACTTCCTTCATTACAGTGCAAAGCGCCCATTCCGGTTCCAATGACCAGTCGGTGGCATTTCCACGGTGTCTTCTCCTCAACTGACAATGGTGTGTGGCCAAACGACTCCCGGTATTTCTTGGACACACGCTTCTAGCGTTTGCGGATCTTTCCGTGATCGACGACCATCGTGGTCGTAGAGGGTCCCATCTACGCGGATACGGCCAAATGTGAAGGCTTCAAACTCATGGAATACCGCCGGGGGCAGCGTTTTCTAGCGCCAGTCCGCTCCAGCGTTCTCGAGATCGATACTCCGAAGAGACTTTTTTTTCGAGTCCCTGCGTTGTTTGGCGAAAATGCGCGCGAGAACGACTTCAACGTGGTGGGAACGGCTTCCGCTTTTGGAGTGTGGCGCACGCTCGTGCTCCACAACTCCGGGTTTCTTCGCACCAGTGAGCATGGTGAAGTTACCTCCTGACCGGAATGAATAGAGCAGAGGTGTCGGTGGCGGCCTTCGCTGCGCCGGCATCCTTTGTTCGAAGAAATTCTATCGCGGGGTGAGAGGGGCGGCATGAATATTTCTCGAAAAAACATGGCATTGCAGAAAGGCTGCCCAACGCGATTCATCGAAAATTCACGGCCTGAAGCCGATGCTTGAAACACGGCTGTGCTAGGGTAGCGGTGTCGCGTCAGACCTGACGAGGAGTCGCTGCAGATGACCTTCTCGAAGAATGACCAGCGGAGAGTGCTTCTCATCGACCACGATTCCCGAAGGCAACAATTGCGAGCTGCCGCCTTGAGGAACTGCGAAGTTGAAGTTCACCCAGCCAGCAATGTCGACGATGCATCCCGTCTGTGTGCAAGGCGCTCCTATGACTTGGTTCTGTTGGCTGCCGAAGAAGCCGCCCTTCTCTCGAACGAGCTAAAAAAGAACAGGCCCCGTCAACGCGTGGCTCTTCTCGTTGGAGCACCTCAGTATATTCGGGAGATGGGACGCGGGCATGTCATGCGTCAGGTCACGGACAAGAATCTCGCTCCGCCCTTGGCAAGCAGCGGGACTGGATCCCCACGTAGTCAGTGGCAGGTCATGCTGGAACGCTTGCTGGCCGCTGGATGAAGCGGCTTCCCGCACGTTGTCAATGACTCAAGACGGAAAGCGTTCCTAGGCGGCCCTGCGAGAAGCGCTCACCGCAAGATCACTCGTGATCATCTGCAGGATCGATAAGGGAATCCGCAACATCCTCGCATCCCCTGATTTTCGAGAAATTGCCTCAATCGCAAACCCGTTTCCATCCGCAATGGGGTTAGAAGTCAGATCGAACTCCTCCCCATAGATTTTGATCCGATTGCGGTGTGCGTACCCGAGCGCTTTCAGTCTTTCGCAGACTTCATCATTTCTATCAATTTGGATTGCCATGGGGCCCTTAGAATTTCAATAGAGAGTTGGCACAGTTTGAATGCTGAAGATTGTGTGTGGATGTAACCCTCTATTTTACGGCCACGGGTCAGGGACGAGCAAGGCAAGGACAACGCAGGTAGTGGGGTTCAGTTTGAATTCAGTTCGGAATCTCGGACAGCCCTATGGGATTCGAACCAAGAGGGCCCTCCGAATGGACTGTGGCTCGCAAAATCAGGAACAGGTGGCAAATAACCACTTTGAATGTGAGCAGTCTCTTGCATCCAGCGCGGCTTGTATTCGACCCGCTGACCCACCTCAGACCAGCGACATGCGAGATGTCCTTGCTCTGTTTGCCATGATCTCATCGTGGCGAACCTCTACGTGAGCTCACGGTTGATTATATCCCTGCCGCCGGTGGCTATGCAGTCAGCGCGAACTGCCTATATCGCTTCGATTCTGCCCGGCAGTCAAGCTGCCCGCCTGCGCGCGCTGAATGTCAAGATGGAGCCAGACATTTCGGGCTGGAACTCTTTAAAGCCTGCCGTGGCCAGGCACTGTTCCATCTCGGACACCTCGAACACGTGAAGGCCGTGATGCCTGAAACTGTGCTCCCGCACGCGGCGAAATCTCAGAATGCCTCCGCTGCCTGCACCGAAGGTGAAAACGGAGAGTATTGCTGCTGGCCTCATGACACGGGCGATCTCGCGCAGCGCAGTCACGGTGTCCGCAAATAGGTGAAGCGATCCGCAACAGAGAGCGGCGTCAAAGAAGCCGTCCGCAAATGGAAGCGCTTCTACTCGTGCGCGCGCGAAGTGAATATTGGGGATTCCTTCATCCCTGACGTACGCCGTGCCTTGCCGCAGCATCCCGATGGACACATCGATTCCGAACACCTCCTTCGACGTTGACGCAACACGTCGGCCATAGGTGCCAGGGCCGCAGGCAACATCGAGCACGCGGCCTGTGACGCCTTCGACTTTCTGCTTCACTTTGGCAATCAATTGGGGAAAAGAAGGGCTTCGAAACCCGCCGTAGATGTTCAGAACGATCGGATACCACAACCTCGACTCGTAAATGCGAGCCATCCGATCGATGAAGCGCATTCTCCTAAGTACAGGGTCCGCACTTCGAGACAATTCCTCCAGAATGAAGTCCGGGATGCCTTCTACGATTGGATAGGCTTTAGAACAGGCGTGGCAGCGAAGCCAGCCGGTTTCTTCGTACAAAGGAGGTTTGCATGCGGGGCAACTGTATACCCCGAATTCGTTCGAGACCGAGCTATCAGAAATCGTGTGAAGCTCCGAGACGGCGCTATAGTTCATCGGCTTGTCGCCCCAAATTGCATGGCGAGGCATCGTCAGGAATGACTGCGCCTCGCGTTCAGGTACTCCTTCGACAGAACTATACGATCGTCAGCGAACCTAGTGCCAAGCGGAGGCGTTGTCGGCTAGGCAGAGGAACAACAGGCCTCCCCTACAGCCCGTATGCTTCCTTGGGCTGCAAATACCGAGGGAAGCGCGTCAGGAGCAGCTTCCGCATCGCGTAACAGAGATGGCACTCGTCGACGTAACCATCTCCCGTATCGAGCCCGTATTCCGCGGCTAGCCGTGTCGGTCCTCCTCGAAGTAGGGGGCCAACAATTGGGTGCTGTTGTGCGTCCCATACGCCAAACAACTCAGGCAGCGACTTCTGCCATATGTTGCCAATGCTCAGTCCTTGGCATAGATGCACATTCCCGTAGGCGTCCACGTGGACTCGATCGGGACTGGCCAGTTCTTCGTGCGGACACGTTGTAAACTCCTCGCAAGGCCGCATCGGCAGTCCACAAGTGAGTTTCTCGGCTGCGCGGCCTTTGAAAAGAACAGCGCCTCCAACCACTGGTTTACCCCGTGCACCTTCGAGAGCCTGACGGGACACGGTAGGTGGCTCAATACAGATCGTGCCCGTCGGAATTCCGAGGCGCTGCGCGGCCTCGCGGGCAAATTCCGCCTTCCGGTCATTCTTGTCGCTACGGTGGAACTGGTCATCGCTGACGCTAAGATCGACAATGCCCAAATCGCGGATCGGTCTCAGCCAGTGCAGGCCATCTTCAACCGAATTCGCCCAGTAGCCGTTGGTCACAATGCCCGCGTCGAAACCCGCCTCCCGGACCATGCGCAAGCCTTCCAACAGCAAGGGATAGAACAGGAAAGGCTCCCCTCCCTCAAAATACACAATGCGAACCGTGCCCAGTCGCTGAATCTGGCCAATGAGAGTCCGCATCTGTCGGAGCGTGAATGTTGCGTTGCGGCTGGGTCCACAATGCAGAAAGCAGTGATCACACTCATTGGTGCACTTCAGCGTGAGCAGAATGTGGATGCCTGTAACCACGTTGGTCTCGTCAGTGCCGCGTGCAGGTCGTTTCTGGTCAATATTCGGCGTTTAGCAATCACGAAGCAGTGACCGGGGACACAGCGAATTGTTTGCTTCGATAGTCGTCAGAGGATTGTCTAGAGCTAGTGTGGCTGTCGATGTTCGGGCGACTTGGCTTGTTCTGGCTAGGTCCGATTGAGACGCCGCAGCGTATGCCTCGGAGTCTGCGTGAGTCCAACACTCGTCTCCTCGTGCCGGTCGAATTTCGGGCTCGTTCGGAGAGGCGAGGATAGTTCTGCAGCCAAGAGGAACGAAAGCGGAGTGTGTCCGTCTGAATCACGCCGTCGGGTGATTATGGTCACTGTTCTCCTGGGTGCATACGATAACAATTGAGGCACTCTCCGGGAGCCGCCGCCTGCATCGCTTGCTTCGCGCGGCCTGAAATGAGGACCGAGCGTGTCAGCAACGCGGCCCCAAAGGTTCTCTGCATCGTCCGCTATTAACTGGAGCCTTCTTTGCCGGGCGGGGGGAATTGCTGCATTCATCTTCCTTATTTACTGTCTCGCGACCATGGTCCAGATCGCCATCCTCGGCGGGCCGCCTGATAGCGTTGCAGAAGCGTTTCGGGCGTTGCAGCAGAACAAGTTGCTGGGCCTGTTGCGTCTTGATTTCGCGACTGTTCTGGTACTGCCCCTGTACTACCTGCTTTTCTTTGGCTTCTTCGCGGCTTTGAAAGATACGGATCGCACCCATGCGGCGATTGGGACGGTCTTGGTTTTTCTTGGTGTAACGCTGGTGCTTGCAGCGCCCACCGCCCTGCCGCTGATGGCGCTAAGTGACAAATATGCGGCTGCGACGAGCGACGCCATGAGAGCCCATTTCCTGGCTGCGGGAGAAGCAGTGTTGGCGACTGATATCTGGCACGGAACCGGTGCCTACATGGGCGGAATCTTGGTACAAACCGGGGCCGTGTGGATTTCGGTCGTCATGTTGCGTGGAGTTTTCGGCAAGGCGACCGCGTACGTCGGCATCATCACGCACGGGCTCGATTGGGTGCACATTGTTATCGCGCCGTTTCTCCCGAGGGCATCCAGTGTCTTCATGATCATTGCGGGGCTCGGGTACCCGGTGTGGCTATTTCTAGTAGGACGGAGGCTCCTTCAGCTTGGCAGAGCAGAGCATTCGGCGAGCCCACTTCGCCCGTTGCCACCAGGATCGGAGGGGAGATGAACGCCAATGACGGTGCTCCAAGAATTCTGGGCGTAGCGCTTCTGCTTCAAGCGATCACGTCATTGGTCAGTGGAGTGATCCTTAACCGGTCGCTGATCGTGCCCGACAATATCAGCGAAACCATGATCAGAATTGCTAACCATGCGTGGCTGTTGAGGGCGAATGTCTTCGGCGAGATGATCACCGCGGTGGGAGTCATCTTCCTGGGAG
>Ga0335085_10001760_pt1 | contig 43616 bp, 42 predicted proteins | sample Lox_Sample_45_FD_206712 | JGI IMG/M metagenome (GOLD analysis project Ga0335085, IMG submission 206712) | Soil microbial communities from Loxahatchee National Wildlife Refuge, Florida, United States - Lox_Sample_4.5 | ecosystem: Environmental > Terrestrial > Soil > Wetlands | place: USA... | reverse complement strand
CCCGGGGAGCCGCCGGGGGGGGGACGCGGGTACGGCCGGTCGCCGCCGGGGTCCTGCTCGCGCTGCCGCTGCTGCTCGTGTTCGGCGGCCTGTTCGTGGCGGCCGACGCCCAGTTCGAAGCCTTCGCGGGGCGCGTGTTTTCGATCGATCTCGCCCCCCTGGTGCGGCATCTCTTTTTCATCGGCTTCTGGGGCGCCCTGGCGACCGGCACCCTCTGCGGCGCCCTGCTCCGCCAGACCGACTGGACCGCGGGCGGCCTGTCGGTGCCCGAAGGCCGCGTGCCCTTTCTCACCGGCGCGACGACGCTCGCCCTCCTGAACGCGCTCCTCGTGGTGTTCGTCGCCCTGCAGCTGCGTTGGCTATTCGGCGGCAGCACGGTCGTGGAACAGACGACCGGGCTGACCGTGGCCCAGTACGCCCGGCGCGGGTTCTTCGAGCTCGTGACGGCGGCCGCGCTGGCGTTACCGGTGCTGCTCGCGGCCGACTGGCTCACCCGACGCGATACTCCCGCCGAGCGACAGTCACTTCACGCCCTGATCGCCCTCACCATCATGCTCGTGATCGGTCTGCTGGTGTCCGCGCTGCAGCGCATGGTCCTCTACGTCTCGGCCTTCGGCCTCACGGAGCAGCGCTTCTACACGACCGCGTTCATGCTCTGGCTCGCCTTCGTCCTGATCTGGTTCTCGCTCACCGTCCTGCGCGGCGGCCGCCATCGGTTCGCCTTCGGGAGCGCCGTGGCGGCGGCCGTCCTGAGCGCCGGCCTCCACCTGGCGAGCCCTGACGCGATCATCGTCCGCGCCAATGTCGCGCACCTGGGGGGAGGCCGGCCCCCGCTGTTCGATGCCGACTACCTGGGGACCCGCTTGAGCGCCGACGCGGCCCCCGCCCTGTGGCAGGCATTTCCGCAGCTGCCGGCGGCGGCGCGGGCGCGGATCGCCACCCACCTGCTGCGGCGCTGGGGCGCGACGCCGCCGCCGGACTGGCGCTCCTGGAACTGGTCCGTGGCCCGCGCGCGGGGGCTCGTGCGACAGCACTGGAGCGAGCTCGAGTCCGTCGCGGGGGTGCTACATTAGCCCTCATGGGTCAGCGCATCGTCCAGGTTGACGCGTTCACGAACCGTCCCTACGCTGGAAATCCGGCGGCGGTCTGCGTCCTCGGCCGCGGCGCGGCGCCCGATCCGGCCTGGATGCAGGCGCTGGCCCGCGAAATGAACCTCTCGGAGACCGCCTTTCTCGTTCCCACCGGTGACGCGTTCCGGCTGCGCTGGTTCACCCCCACCGTCGAAGTCGATCTCTGCGGCCACGCGACCCTGGCGTCGGCGCACGTGCTGTGGGAGGACGGCCTGCTCGCGGCCGGCCGCCAGGCGCGCTTCGACACCTTGAGCGGTCGGCTCACCGCCGACCAGCGGGAGGGCTGGATCGAGCTGGACTTCCCCGCCGTGGCCGCGGCTCCCGTGGCGCCGCCACCCGATCTGCTCCCGGCCCTCGGCATCGCGCGCGCGCAAGTTTCGCAGAACCGGCTGGATTATCTGGTCGAGGTGAGCACGGAAGCGGAGGTACGGGCCCTGCAGCCCGATCACACCCGGCTGCGCCGCCTGCCGGTCCGCGGCGTGATCGTGACGAGCCGCGCCACGGAGAGCGGCGCCGATTTCGATTTCGTGTCCCGCTTTTTCGCGCCCGGATCGGGGGTAGACGAGGATCCCGCCACGGGCTCCGCGCACTGCGCCCTCGCGCCCTACTGGGCGGCGAGGCTCGGCAAGCCGGCGATGACCGGCTATCAGGCCTCCGCCCGCGGCGGCGTCGTGCGGGTGCGGCTAGCGGGCGACCGCGTCATCCTCGGTGGACAGGCAGTCACGGTTCTGCGGGGCGAACTGAGCTGAGCGTTACGACCTGCAGGTCTTCACCCCGAACACGCTGTAAGCCGGGCACCAGCCCGCGAGACCCGTGACGAGCGGGAGGAAGCCCACGTACTTGCACAGCGCACCGAGGATGCCGACGACCGCGCCACTCCAGCCCAGATAGAGCAACACGATTCCTACGGCCACGCGCAGCACCCGGTCCCACGTGGCTTCGTTGAGAAACGTCGAACCGGCCTTCGGTGCCTTGGTGGGCGCAGGCGGCGGTGTCTTGATCGCGGTCATGGCGCTACTCCGGTCAGGGGTCCAGTCACGTCATCTGCTTCAGTGAACCCCGATCGCCGCCAGGAATGCGTAAATTCACGATGAACCTTCCTTCATCCCGGGCGTGGCGGTATCGTTGCCCACCATGGCCACCGCTGCCTCCCCTTCCGACCGCGGTACTCGACTGATCGGCTATGCCTGCGCCGTGGGCGCGGGAACGATCTGGGGCACGACCGGACCGCTTTCCACCGCCCTCTACGCCCGTGGCGCCGCGATCACCGGGATCGGCTTCTGGCGCGTCTCGCTGGGCCTTCTGGGACTGCTGCTGTACGGGCTGACCCGGCGGGAACTCTTCAAGGTCGACCGGCGCGGCTGGCTGCTCGTGGGGCTGGGCGGCGGCGCGCTGGTGGCGCTGTTCGAGGTGGCCTATCAGTACGCGATTTCGGGCGCGGGCGTGGCGGGCGCCGCGGCGCTGCTGTATACCGCCCCGGTCATCGTGGCCGTGCTGGCGGGCCCGATCCTCGGGGAGCGGCTCTCGCGTCTGCGCCTCGTCCTCGCGGTGATCGTCATGGTCGGGGCCGCGCTTACGGTGCGCGGCGGCAGCACGGCCGGCGTCGCCGCGAGCACGAGTCTCGTGGCCGGCGTGGCGGGCGGCGCGCTCGCGGCGCTGTCCTACGCGGGGACGACGCTGCTCGCGCGGTTCGCCGTCCCCCGCTACGGCCCGGCGCGCGTGCTGTTCCTCGAGATCGCCGGGGGGGTCGTGGTGCTCGCGATCGTACTGCCGCTCGCGGGACGCGCCCCGGCGCTCCCGGCGTCCGGCGGCGCCTGGCTCTACCTCCTTGCTCTCGCCGCGGGCACAGTGCTCGCCGCAAATGTGTTGTTCTTCAACGCCGCGAAGCGGATCGACGCGGCACCCACCGCCGTCGCCGCGACGATCGAGCCGGTCGTCGCCGCGCTGCTCGCGCTGGTCCTGTTCAGCCAGCGGCTGAGCCCGACCGGATGGCTCGGTCTGCTGATGGTGGTGTTCGGAGTGGCGGGCGGATACGTGGAAGAAGCGGGGGGGAAGGCCTAGAACGTCAGCTGCACCCCCAGTCGCACGAGCCGCGGCGGTCCGTAATAGAAGATCGGTTGATTGAAGTCGGCGGCCGCCTGGCGATACAGCGGCAGCAGCTCGTTCGGCCCCTCGATGTACCCGTTCCCGTCCAAGTCCGCCGAGCGCCGGTAGCGCGGCGATTCGTAGGGAATCGGATTGGGATTCGCCTGGTAGGCCGCCTCGGCCGCCGCCTCGAGGCCGGTGGACGTGAGCGTCGGCTGCCCAGTGTCCCGCCGCACGCTTTCGATGTTCTGCGTATTGAGCGCATTCCGCACGTCGAGATACACTCCGGCGGTACGTCCCACGACCCGCACCGGTAAGAGCAGCAGAAAATCGAGGGTGTGCGTGGAGGGCAGGCGATTCGAATTGGGGAGGCCGATGATCGTGTCCCCTGACGCCGTGGTCCGGCTGTAGGGCAGTCCGGAGGCGAATCGGAACACGACGGATCCTTCGAGCCCGGCGAAGGGATGATGCCCGGCGATGCGCGGGCCGCCGATGTCGGACACCTTCCCCTGCAGGATGGCGGTTACGCCGTGCCGCTGGTCGTAGTCGAGCGGGAACTCGACACGGGCTGGAACGATGGTGTCGCCGAGCGAGTCGATCGAGATCCGATGGAACAACTGGTAGGCGTTGCTGGCCGTAGCCACGGCCGACTGCAGCGTGTAGGACAGGTGAAATCCCCACCCGTCTCGAAGGTCGCGGTCGAGAATGATCTCCAATCCCCGCACGGTTCCATAGTCGGTATTGCCAAAGATGGTCGAATCGGGATTGAGCCCGAGAGGGACCGAAGCCACGAGGCCCTCGAGGCGCTTGATATAGAGGTTCCCGCGCACCGAAGTCACCGGCGTGGGTCGCACCCGCAGGCTGAATTCGTATTGGGTGGCGTTCTCGTACCCCAGATCCGGATTGCCACGACGGAACCGTCCGGTCCGTGTCGTATCGTCGAACGCGGCGTCGGTGAGGTACTGAAAGTCGGGGGCCTGGCTGAAGCGGCCCCAGCTTGCAACGAACGTGGCGCCCTTCAGCACGGTCGAGACGGCGAGGCGGGGATTGAGCGACCGCTGCGCCTGGAAGCGCTGGCCGTCCGGGGTCATCGCCCCCGGCGTGAACTGGTCGTAGCGCAGTCCGATCGTAAGCGCCAGGTCGGAAAGCCGCAGCTGCGTTTCGGCGTACGCGGCCGCCGTGATCGGCTTGAAATCCGACGCGCTGACTGGCGGGACGCCGCTGTCAGTCACTGGGAGGTAGGCGACGACCCGCTGGAACGTCTGGACGTGCTGCGTCGTGAAATCCCCGCCGAAGTAGAAGTCCGCGTGCGGGCCGCCGCCCAGGGTCATGTCGAGCTGGGTGCGCAGCTGGTGCAGGTGATTCCAGGCGATCTCGCCGCGCGGCGCGTCCCCCAGGAAGAACGCCGGCACCCCCCACGGGGTGTTCTGGCTGAAGTCGGGAGGCGCGAATCCGGCCACCGGCCCCCGCGCCGCGAGGGTATCCTGGGACCGGGCCAGATCCTCACCCACAAAATGGAACGGCGAGAATGTGAACGCCCCGAATTGATACGGCGGCGTGGAGGTGAGGGCGCCCCGGATGTAGTCGCGGTCGAAGTACGAAAGGCGCAGGTCCAGCGTCAGCGGGTTCACGGCGTTGGGGCTCGCCGTGTGCTGGAGGTACCCCGTGAGCAGCGTCCCGCCGAGCTGCTGTGCCGGCGCGTAGGTCGGATCGTACTTGTACGCCGCGTCGAACAGCAGCCGCTGCTCTTCGGAGCGCAGCCCGAACAACCGCAGCGTCTGCCGCGAGCCCAGGGGAATCGTCAGTTTCCCGGTCAGGTCGAAGCGCTCGCCGCTGTTGTGCGGCAGCACCCACGGCTCGGCTGTCCGCGGATCGAGCGGATCGGTGGGGGCCGGCGCGTTCACCGGGTCGTCGTCGAGGTGACCCTGCACGTCGAGGGCGCCCGCGAACCGGATCCCCGAGGTGATCGGGCCGTCCCCCGACACGATCACCCGGTCCAAACCGTAGTCCCAGCCGTCCGGAAGCGGACGATCGGTCTCGTAGGCGGCCCGGCCGTTCCAGGTGTCGCCGCCGTCCTTGGTGACCACGTTGACGATCCCCGAGAGCGCCTGTCCGTAGCGCGCCGAGAAGGCGCTCGTCGTGAGCGACGCCTCGGTCAGCATGTCGGTGGGAATCTGCAGGCCGAGATCGCCGGTCGAGGCGTCGATGGGGTTCTTGACGCCGAGCCCGTCCAGCACGAACGACTGCTGCCCCAGGCGGCCGCCGCGATAGCTCTGGCCCACCGTGCCCGCCGCGAGCGAGATCGCATCCTGCACCGAGGAGATGGGGAGGCGCCGGAATTCATCCGCGGTGATGCGCTGCATGTCCTGCGGGACCATCGGGTCGAGCACGCGATCGGGGGCGGTGACGACGAGCGACTCGATCTGCACCGCCAGCGGGCTCAAGCCCACGTCGAGCCGGATCGTTTCGCCGCCGCGCACCAGCACGCTGTCGTAGACCACCATCCGGTACCCGATCCGCACGACCTGCACGCGATGCCACCCTGCCCGCACCTCACGAACCCGGTACGACCCGGACGAATCGGTGCTGGCGCCCTGGCGCCCACCGTCCACCGACACCGTGACGCCGTGAAGGCTCTGATTCGTGCTCGCATCCCGGACCCGGCCCGCGATCGCCCCCGTGCCCTGGGCATGAAGCGCTGGCACGAGCACCGCGGCGGCACACCAGGTCGCAAGCCGCCTCACGGGAGCGACAGCAGCCACAGGTCGGTCGTCCCGTCGGCGTTCACGAAGTCCGCCACGAGTCGGTTGGCGGCGGGCTGCGGAGCCAGGTGCCGCCACCCCGTGAGCCCGGTCACGAGCGTCTCCACACCCGTCGAGCGGTCAACGCTCCACAGGGCTTCAGACACCACCGCCAGCAGCTGATGACCTGACACCTGAATCCCGACGGGGACCCGGCCAGCACCGAAATCGAACGCCACCGTCAGGGAGTCCGTAGCAAGCCCCAACTCGTACACCCGGGAATCACCGAACAAGGTGAAGAACACCGTATCGGGAGACACGACGGCGAGCGAGGTGGCGCCATCGGTGCCCGGAACGAGCGTGACCGGGGCCTGGGAATCGGCCACCTCCAAGCGCACGATTTCGAGTCCGGTCCGCACGGTGTCCGGAGCGCACGATGAGCAGGGAGCGGTGTAGTCGACACGCTCGGCGAGGTAGACCAGCGACGAGTCCGAGAGCCAATAGAGATAGTCGAGGGTGTCGTGTGGCCGGCCGCTCGGCCCCAGGTATGGGAAGGGCCGGAGGACCGTAGCTTCCTCGGGGTGGGCCAGTGGCGCCACTACCAGTTCCTGGTATCGCGGCGCGATCGCGCCGAGCTGATAAGGCGAACTGGTGCGCACGTAGGCAAGCCGGTGAGTCCGGGACACGGCCGGGGCGAAGTAGGCGTTCGTGGAATCGTCGGCCGCCGGGAGGCGATTGCATGCCTCACTCGTGACCGTGCCACCCGCGGCGGGCATTGTGGCCAGACACTGGTCGTGATCCGGCCGATCGCGACGCTGCGTGGTATAGAGGAACGCGCTCCCGTCCGGCAGCCACGCAGCCCCATAGTCGTCCCCGGGATTGTAGGTAAGCTGAATCGCCGAGCCGGAAGTCCGTGGGCCTCCGGTCGAGTAGGACCGAATGGCAAACGGCTGGCTGTGGTCGCATGCCGCGATGCCGGCGAGGAGCCCGACGGCGGTACTCAGGCGCGTGCCGAGGCGCATGCTACTCCCCGGGAAATGGTGAGGGTATAGTACCCGCGAACGCCGGCTTGGCTACAACCAGAGGGGGCGCGTATCGAACCTGGAACGAAGCGATTCCTGAGCCTGCTGCTCTTCCTCGCGGTCTCCGCGGTGATGGCCGCGATCTACTTTTCCGCCTACGCCACGGGGCCCTCCGTCTATATGACCCCGCCCGATACGGCGCTGCCTTCCCGCGTCGTGCCGATCGCCGGCGGCGTCGCGGTGGCCCCCGGGACCCGGCGCGATTTCCCCTTCGTCCTCCCCGGTCGCCTCTGCCGCGTCACGGGGCGACTCGGCGCGGCAGGCGCCGGGAGCTTCTCCGCGCTGCTGCTCCGCGATACGGCCTTCACCCGGTTCCAGGTGGGGCAGGAAGTCTTGCCTGAGTGGGACGCCGCAAAGGACACCGCGCCCAAGTTCGATCTACTGATCATGGGGCCCGGGACTTACCACCTGTTCATCAATCACGAGGGCCGGGCGGGAGGGCCGTCGGTCACCGTGGAGGCTCAGGCGAGGTGCCGTTAGACGGGAAGAAGCGACGTTAGGGAGAGGTGTCGTTAGAAAAGGCGTCGTTAGAAAAGGCGGCGTTAGAGAAGGCGAAAACCCGCCCTCCTCTAACGCCGCCTTCTCCTAACGTCGCCTCATCCCTTCTTGAGGTACTGATCGATCCAGTCCTGCACCACGCCCCACCAGATGCGCCGGTTGCGCGGCTTCAGGATCCAGTGCCCTTCGTCGGGGAACGAGAGGAACTTGGCGGGGATGCCGAGCTGGCGCAGCGCGGTGAACGCCTGATACCCCTCCGAAATGTCCACGCGGAAGTCCTGCTGCGAGTGCACGATCAGCATCGGCGTCTTCCAGTTCTTCACGTAGTTGAGCGGCGACCACTTCTCGTACATGTCGCGGCTGGCGTAGGGGGTGCCGCCGAGCTCCCAGTTCACGAACCACAGCTCCTCGGTGCTCCCGCCCATGCTCACCGGATTGAACACGCCGTCGTGGGCCACCAGACACTTGAACCGGTTGGTGTGCCCGGCGATCCAGTAGATCATGAAGCCGCCGTAGGACGCCCCCGCCGCGCAGGCCCGCGTGGAATCGACGTAGGGGAGCCGGTTCACGACGTCGAGCCCCCTCATGAGGTCCTCGTAGGGCCAGTCGCCCCAGTGCTGCGACACGTCGTCGGTGAACTGCTGGCCGTACCCGGTCGAGCCGTGGCGGTTGACCGCGGCGACGACGTAACCCCGCGCGGCGAACATCTGGTAGTTCCACCGGGCGTGCCAGAGATCGATAAACGAGGTCTGCGGTCCCCCGTGCAGCAGGTAGATGACGGGGTAGCGTTTCTTGGGGTCGAAGGCGGGCGGCTTCTGCGTCCACCCGAAGACCGAGTCCCCTTTTGCGCCCACGAAGCCGAACTCCTCGAGCGGCGGCAGATCGAGCGCCGCCACCTGGGCATCGGTGTGATGGGTCAACGCCTTCCCCGCCACCCACACCTCGGCGGGCTGGGTGTTGCTCTGGTGGAGGTAGACGAGCGTCTTCCCGTCCGCGGCGAGCGTGGGATTGGTGTTGGCCCCGCCGGTCACGAGCCGCGTCCGGGCGAAGCCCGGCACGGCGATCTTGTAGATATTCTCCCGCCCGCGTTCCTCCACCACCACGAGGACGCACTTGCTGTCGGGGCACCAGGTGTAGGAGCCGACCGAAAGGTCCCAGCCGGCGCTGGCCTCGACGGCCGGGCCGCCCGCGACCCCGGCGGTCCGGGGGAGCAGCATCAGCCGCTGGCGGTCGGCCTCGAAGTTCGCCCGCGCCATGGAGACATAGGAAAGCCACTTGCCGTCGGGGGAAAAGCGCGGCGTATTCTCGGCTCCGGGACTCGACGCGGTGACGTTGTGCATCCCCTGCGCGTCGGGGCCGAGGACGAAGATGTCCACGTTGGTATTCGTGGCCACGATGTCGTCGCCGTGCATCGCGACCGCGACTTCCTTCCCGTCGGGACTCATGGCGAAGTCGCCGTCGCCGCTCGTCGCGATCGTGGGCGCGTCATGATCGACCGGCGTGAGGTCCTTCGCGGCGCCGTCGGCGAGCGCGATTGAGAAAACGTGCTGGCGCTTCCCCGCGCGCCAGTCGTCCCAGTGCCGGTAGAGCAGCTCGGTCCAGATCTTCGCGTCGGTGGGATAGTCCCCGTTGCGGGCGTCGATCTCCTGCTTTTCCGGCCACTTGATGTCGCTCACCGCGAGGAACCCCGAGCCGTCGGGCTTCCAGATGAACTCGTCCACCCCATCGGAGAGGTTCGAGACGCGGCGCGCCTCACCCGCGGTGAGCCCGAGCACCCAGATCTGGGAGCCGTTCTGACGCGACCCGATGAAGGCGAGCCATTTCCCGTCGGGGGACCAGCGCGGCGAGCGGTCCGAGCCGGGGCCCTGGGTCAGCTGGCGGGTCTGCCCGGTCGCGACCTCGGCGAGCCAGACGCGCGAAATCCCCCGGTTCTCCTGCAGCGACGGGGTCGCCACCGCGTAGGCGATCCACTTGCCGTCGGGCGAGAGCTGGGGATCGCCGACGACCGGGAGGCTGATGTAGTCCTCGAACGTGATCGCCCGCTTCTGCGCGGTGAGACCGGAAACGGGAGCGAGGGACGCCGCGAGGGCGAGGAGCGCGATCGGTCGCAGAGCGTTCATGATCAGTAGTCCGGATGGGTGAGGATGGCTTTGACGAGATCGTCGAAGGGGCGCGATTCCGAGGTCACGGCGCCGCTCGAGTCGGTGTGCACGTTCCACGCGGCGAGCTCCTGCAACGCCGTCGCTTCTTCATACGTGAGGTGCAGGATGCGGCCGGCCCCGTCCGCGGAGGCCTTGTCGAGCACGCGGGCCAGGACGTCGGGGAGGTGCTTGGCGGTCCGGATGGCGGTGAACTGTTCGGTGGTGACCGGGAGATCCATGCCGTCCCTTGCTAAGTCGAGAGGTGGGCGAAATCTTCTCTTCCCGCGCCGGAAAAGCTAGCCGGACCTCCCGAGCCACGAGGTTGCATGCCGCGCACCGAGTTCATCGCCGTGGGGTTCGCCGTCCCGCCCCGGGTCGTCACCAACGACGACCTGTCCAAGCTGATGGACACCTCGGACGAGTGGATCACCCAGCGCAGCGGCATCCGGGAGCGGCACTGGGTCGAGCCGGGAACGACCTGCGCGTCGCTCGCCGCCGAAGCCACAAAGAAGGCGCTGGCCGCGGCGGGGATGCAGGCGACCGATCTCGATTGCATCATCTTCGCCACGACCTCCCCCGACCACTTTTTCCCCGGCAACGGGGTCTACCTGCAGCGGCTGCTCGGCGTTCCCGACATCCCGGCACTCGACGTCCGCGATCAGTGCACCGGGTTCATCTACGGCTTGTCGGTCGCCGATGCCTGGGTCCGGATCGGCCAGTACAAGCGGGTGCTGCTCGTGGGGGCGGAGATCCAGTCGCCGGGACTCGACGTGTCCACCGCCGGGCGCGATACGGCGGTGCTGTTCGGGGACGGCGCGGGCGTCGCGATTCTCGGCCCTATCGACGATTCGCGACGCGGTGTGCTCTCCACCCACCTATTTTCTGACGGTCGTTACGCCGACAAGCTCTGGATGGACGGCCCGGGATTGTCCCACGTGCCCTGGGTCAGCGCCGAAATGATCGCGAGCGGCAAGACCCGGGTCAAAATGGAAGGGCGGGAGGTCTTCAAGCACGCGACCACCAAGATGCCCGAGTCGGTGCAGACGGCCTTGAAGGCCAACGGCTTGAGCATCGCCGACATCCGGCTGCTCATCCCCCATCAGGCGAATCTCCGCATCGCCGAGATGGTGCAGAAGCAGCTCGGGCTGCGGGACGATCAGGTGTTCAACAACATCCAGAAGTACGGCAACACGACGGCCGCGTCGATTCCGATCGCCCTGTGCGAAGCGCTCCAACAGAATCGGCTCGCGCGCGGGGACATCCTGATGCTCACGGCATTCGGATCGGGGTTCACCTGGGGGAGCGCGGCGATACGCTGGTAGGACAGCTCTCAGCTGTCCGCTTTCAGCTCGGCCAGTAGCTTCGCGGCCGCGACAGCTCCCGGCGTTCCCTTGAACCGGTCGGCAAACCGCGCCAGCTCGACCCGCAGCCGGTCGCGCCGCCCGGTTTTGCGATACAGATCGATCAGCCCATTGGACGCCCGCAACTCGAGGTTCGGGTGTCCCGCCCGCCGGCGCACTTCGAGCAGCAATCGCTCGGCGCCGTCCAGGTCCTGCAGGTGCCGCTCCAGAATGTCCGCCAGGCGCAGCCGCGCCTCGTCATCCTCGGGCTCGACCGTCAAATGGTCCCGGAAATAGTCCGCCGCTTCCTGGTACTGCCCGCGCACCAGCATCACCTCCTGCCGCGGATAGGTCCGCGGCGGCGGGATGTTGCCCGCCGCGGAGAGCAGGTCGACGAACCCGCGCGACGCGGCACTCGTCGAGTGATGCAGCGCCAGCACCAACAGCGCCGACACGGGGATGTTGCAAATGAGGAGCACTCCGAAGAGCCACGACGGGATCACGCCCTTCTCCTGCAGGAAGAACCACAGCAAGGTCAGGATGATGAAGCAGGGGCCGCCGAACAACACGGAGATGCGGACCAGCTCGGCGCTTTCGCCGGTGTCGACATCGCGGAGGGCCTTCATGAAGGGTGATTTGCCTCCGAAACCGGGCCCCCGCAAGTTCCGTAAGGAGCGGCACCAAGGGAGCGCTCACATGATCGGTCTCATTATCGGCGCCGCGGCGTTCGCCGGCGGCTTCCTTTCCACCCGGAATTTCACGCGCCGGCGGCTGCGCTTTGTGGACGCCGTGCAACGCCCCGCGGCGCCCCTCCTGGCCGGCGCGGTAGCCACGGTCGTGGCTCTGCCCATCGCCGGCCTGCTGCCGCTGATCACCGCGGGCACCGCCATAGCGTTCGGTGTGGGAGTCGGCGGCGGCGTGGCGAGCGGTCGCAAGGCGCCCCCGGAGTAGCCCCGCTCCCTATCGCCGTCCCGCGCCGTTTCGTATTATGGGCCCCACGGAATCGTCTCTTATAACCTCCGAGGGAGCGACGAATGGTGCGTGCCGTCCTGGCGGTCATGGTGGCGTCGTCGTTGGTGTTACCCGGCATGGCGCGGGCGCAGGACAACAAGTGGGAAGATCAGGTCAACAGTCTCCTGAAGACGGCCAGCAAGACTCTCGCCGATAAGGGCTACAAGCAGACCCATGAGGCGAAGACCGGCTCGCTCCATAACTCCGAGTCCGAAACCTTCAACATCGACCTCGACGGCGGCATGAGCTACGCGATCGTCGGCGTGTGCGACAACGACTGCGACGATCTCGACCTGCGCCTCTTCAACGACCAGGGCGAAGAGGTCGACAGCGACACCAAAACCGACGACGTCCCGATCGTCGTCGCCGCCCCGCGCAAGGACGCCAAGTACCGAGTGAAGGTGATCATGGCGAGCTGCAAGACGTCGCCCTGCTGGTACGGCATCGGAGTGTACGGGAAGTAAGACAGACAAGAGCAGGGAGTAGGGAGCACATGAGCACGAACCGTTCAGTCGTGCTCCGTACTCTCTGCTCCCTGCGCTTTTTCGTATCCCACGCAATCCAGCACCGGTAAGGGTGGGTAGCGGGTAAGCCGCCCGTCCCACGCCGCCCGCTCGCATAGCAGGAACCGGCTGCCCCGCCGGTTTTCGATCACCCGATGCCAGCGACAGCCGGCACAGAGCCCCGCCGGGGCGGGACGGTCGAGCCTGGCCATGCGGCACGGTAACGGCCGATCCCCGGGGCGGACAACCCGCCCGACGGGTTCCCTATGGCCCGCCGTTGTGCGCCTTTCCTATCTTACAGGCCGTGACCGAATCGTTCGGGGGGGGGGAGCTGCCCCCGGGCCTGCTTGAAGACTACCTGCGGACCGCCCGCGCCCAGCTGGAGTTCCTGGACAGCCTGGCGGCCCGTATCGCCGACCATCCCGAAGACGCCGACACGCTCACCGAATTCCGCCGCGAGACCCACAAGATGCGCGGCTCCGCCGGCTCCTACGGCTTTGCCGAGGCGACCCGCGTAGCGGGCGAGGCGGAGGACGCCGCCAAGGCCTGGCTCGCCGATCCTGCGACCGGCCGGGCCGCGCGCGGCCGCTCGGCGAGCGACCATGTCACGCGCCTGCGGGCGGCCTTCGGCACGGCCCTGGACCGCCTCCCCCCGGCCCCCACAGCGGCCGCGGCCGTCACCGCCGCCGGCCCGGCCGCTCAGGTCTATCTCGTCGAAGACGACGCCGCGCTGATCGAGCTGTTCGAGTACGGCTTCCGCTCGCGCGGGTACCGTTTCCACGTGTTCACCAACGGCCGCGAGGCGCTGGCGACGCTGCGGAGCGTGCCGCTCGGCGGCGCGTCGCCGCTCCTGATCCTGGACGTCGACCTCCCCGCGCTCGACGGCTACGCGATCTTCGACGCCCTGCGCTACGAGCGGCCCGGCGCTTTCCGCACGGTGTTCATGACCGTGCACGGCAACGAGGACGAACAGGTGCGCGCGCTGCAGAGCGGCGCCGTGGACTACCTCGTGAAGCCGATCAACCTGCGGGTGGCGCTCGAGAAAATCGCCCGCTGGGTCGGGCGATGAGCGCGCGCCACGTCCTGGCGGTGGTAGCGCTGTGGCAGGCGGGGGTCTTCACCGTCCTCATCCTCCTGATTCTCGCGAACCGCTGGGTGGGGGTGGCGCGGCGCGCGCGGCTGCGCCCGCGCCGTCAGGCGCTCGATGCGGCGATGAAGGACTGGGCGCTGAACGTCCGCCCGCTCGCGGAGGTGGTACACGCCCTCGCCGCGCTCCCGCCAGCAGCCGCCGTCGAAGCGCTGGTCGCTTGGTCCGCCCGTCTGGCCGGCGAGCGCTGGACGGCACTCGCCGCGGCGCTCCAGCAGGAGCCCTGGGTGCGGCGGCTGCGGGCGGGCGTGCCCTCCCGCCGCTGGTGGACCCGGCTCCAGGCCGCCCGGCTGTTGTCGATCGTTGGCACCCCGGCGGACGCTCCGCTGCTTGCGCAGCTGCTGCGCGATCCCCATCCGGCGGTCCACATCGCCGCGGCTGCGGCCCTCACCCGCTTGCAGCAGCCCGAGCTCGTTTCCGTCGCCCTGGACCGCCTGGCCGGCCTCCCCTCCACGGTGCAGGCCTATTACGCCTCCGTGCTGCGGCACGCCCGGGGGAACGTCGTGGAAGGATTGCGCGCGCGCCTCGCCCGGCGCGACGACCCCGCCCTGCCCCGCATCACCGAGTTCGCGGCGCGGCTCGAGGAGCCGGCGTTGCGCGGGTCGCTGACCCCCCTTGCCGACCATCCCCACATCGACGTGCGCGTCCAGGTAGCGCGCGCGCTGGGCGGGTTCCCGCACCCGGCGTCCGTGCTGGCGCTGGGCCGGCTGGCGCGCGATCCGGCGTGGGAGGTGCGGGCCCAGGCGACCCGGGCGCTGGGCCGGATCGCCGACCCCACGGCTATCCCCGTGATGACGGCGGGGCTTCGCGACCCAGTCTGGTGGGTGCGGTTGCGCGCGGCGCTCGGCCTGACGCGGTTCGGCGAGACCGGTCGCGACGCCCTGCTGCAGGCCGAAGGGGGCGCCGACTCGGACGCCCGCTACGTCGCCCGTCTCGTCCTCGGGCTCTCGCCACAAGCGCTGACCGAGTTCGCCGCGTGAGCCATCTCGTCACCGGCGTGGGCACGGGGATCCTCGCCTATTTCCTCCTGCTCAACTCGTTCTACGCCCTGCTGCTCGTCCTCGCGATCCCCGAGATCTGGGAGCAGACCCGGCTCGCCGAGGACGAAGACCTGGTGCGCCTGCTGCAGACCGATGCGCCGCCGCCGATCTCGATCCTCGTCCCCGCGTTCAACGAAAGCGCGACGATCGAGGCAAGTCTCACCGCGATCCTCACGCTCGACTACCGTACCTACGAGGTCGTGCTCGTCAACGACGGGTCGAAGGACGAAACGATGCAGCGGCTGCGCGAGGCGTTCGACCTCTACGAAGTGCCGCGGATCCACCCCGAAACCCTCCCCACGCAGGCGATCCGCGGCCAGTACCGCTCCCGCACCCGGCCCCGGCTGCTGGTGATCGACAAGGAGAACGGCGGCAAGGCCGACGCTCTGAATGCGGCGATCAACGCCGCACGCTGGCCCCTCGTAATAGCGGTCGACGCCGACACCCTGATCGAGCCCGACGCGATGATCCGGCTCACCCGGCCCTTCCTGCTCGGCCGCAACGTGGCGGCCGTCGGCGGCACGGTCCGCGTGGCCAACGGCTCGGTGGTGAAGGACGGCCGCGTAGTGGATGCGCGGGTCCCCCACCGCCTCCTCCCCGGCGTGCAGGTGGTCGAGTATCTGCGGGCGTTTCTCTTCGGCCGGCTGGGCTGGAACCGTCTGGGGGGGAACCTCCTCATCTCGGGCGCCTTCGGCTTGTTCCGCAAGGACTATCTCACGGCCATCGGCGGGTACCGGGTGGGAAGCGTGGTCGAGGATTTCGACGTCGTCGTGCGCCTGCACCGCCACCTCCAAGAACAGGGCATCCCCTACGCCGTCATCTACGTCCCCGACCCGGTCGCCTGGACGGAGGTTCCCGAGACCGGGCGCATCCTAGGGGCGCAGCGGGAGCGCTGGCACCGGGGCCTGCTGCTCACGATGTGGCAATACCGGCGCATGCTGTTCAATCCGCGCTACGGCAAGATCGGGATGCTCGCCGTCCCGTTCTTCACACTCGGCGAGGCGCTGGCGCCGCTCGTGGAGGTGACGGGATACATCGTCACGATCGCCGGGCTCGTCGCGGGGGTGATTGATCTCCCGTTCGCACTGCTCTTCGTGCTCGTCGCCTGGGGCTACGGGCTGCTGCTCTCCCTGTGGGCCGTCGTGCTGGAGGAGGTGGGCTTCCGGCGCTACGATCGCTGGAGCGATCTGCTGCGGCTGCTGCTCTTCGCCACGCTCGAGAACTTCGGGTACCGCCAGCGTACGGTGTGGTGGCGGCTGCGCGCGTTCTGGTCGGCGCTGCGGGCGGGGCGGGGGCAGTGGGGTGTGATGACCCGCAAGGGCTTCGCGCCCACCCGCCCGGCGGCCTCCTAACGTGCTGGCGCTGCTCGTCGTCCTCGCCCTGCAGCACCCGGCCTGCCCCCCGGGCGTGAGCGTGACCGTCGACGCCGCCTGGAAGGCGTACCGCCGCGGCGCGATCGCCGAGGCCGCGACCCGGTTCGCCGCCGCAGACTCGCTCTGTCCCAATAACCCCGACGTGCAGGCGGGGCTCGGCTTCGTGGCGCTGCGCCGCGAAACGCCCGACGAGGCCGCCCGGCACTTCGAGCAGTCGCTGCGCGGTGATTCCACGAACGCCGACGCCTGGTACGGACTGGGGTTGGCCCGGGCGCGGACGGGGCGCACGGGAGATGCCCTCGCGGCGTTTCGCCGGGTGCTGGCGCTCGATCCGCGCTACGACGATGCGGAGCAGCAGCTGCTCGGCCTGGGGGTGGATTCCGCGCTGGTGCTGCCTCCCCCGGTGCGACGCGGGCGCGCGTCGGTCCCGGCGCGGACCCATGGCGAGCGGTTCGAGGTATGGGCGGGCACCGGCTGGGCGCCGTTCTACGTGAAGGGCGTGAACCTGGGCGCCGCCCGCCCGGGGAAATTCCCTTCCGAGTTTCCGACCGACGACAGTACCTACGCCGCCTGGATCCGCCTCATCGCGGCCGCGCACGCCAACGTGATCCGGCTCTACACGATCCTGCCGCCGGCGTTCTACCGGGCGTTGAAGCGCTGGAACGACGCCCATCCCGAAGCGGCCGTCTGGCTCGTGCACGGCGTGTGGGCCGAGCCCCCGCCGCACGACAACTACGACGATCCGAATTGGCGCGCAGAGTTCCAGGCCGAGCAGCGGCGAGTGGTGAACGTGCTGCACGGATATGCCGCCATTGCAGCGCGGCCGGGACACGCTTTCGGACGCTACACGGCGGACGTCTCCGATCATACGCTCGCCTACATCATCGGCCGCGAGTGGGAGCCGTTCACGATCCGCTCCTACAACGCGCGTTCCGGCGCGCGGCATCGCTACGCCGGCCGGTTTCTGATGGTCGATTCGGGAACCGCGGCCGACGTGTGGATGGCCGAGCAATGCGACGCGGTGCTCTCGTACGAATGGGACCGCTATCACGCGCAGCGGCCGATCGCCTACACCAACTGGCCCACGCTCGATCCGCTGCACCATCCCACCGAGCCGACGCTCGAGGAGGAGAGCGCGCTGCGCCGGCGCCTCGGCCTGCCGCCGCTCGATCAGGTGCGCGAGTACGACAACGACGACCAGTCGCTCGACGCCATGCTGGTGCGGCCCACGGCGGCGGATGTGGCGGGCTATTTCGCCTCGTACCACGCCTACCCCTATTATCCCGACTTCATGAACTACGACAGCAGCTACGGCGCCGCCCGCTCATCGTACGGTCCGTCCCACTTCTTCGGGTATCTCCAGGACCTGCACCGTCATCACGCGGGGCGCCCGGTGCTGATCGCCGAGTACGGCGTGCCCTCTTCGCGCGGGGTCGCGCATCTCCAGCCCGAGGGGATGCATCATGGCGGGCACGACGAAGCCGACATGGCGGCGATCGACGTGCGGCTGACCGGGGAGATCCGTGAGGCGGGGCTGGCGGGGGGGATCGTCTTCGCCTGGCTCGACGAGTGGTTCAAGCACAACTGGGTCGTGATCGATTTCGAGAAGCCGGCGGAGCGCAACCGTCTCTGGCTTTCGCCGATGGACGCCGAGCAGAACTACGGGCTGCTCGGTCAATATGCCGGGGCGGCGGGAAGCGCTCCCGTCCTGGGCGGGGATCCCGGCCGCTGGCGAGCGCTGCCCTTCCAGCAGGGGAGCGACACGCTGCTGCTCCGGGCCGGCGAGGACGAGGCGTACGTCTATCTCGCCCTATCCGGCGGCGCCGTGGACCCCGATTCCGCCCGGTACGTCGTAGGGATCGACACCTGGCGGCCCGATCGCGGGGAATTCCGGCTCCCCGGGCTTCGGGACACGCTTACGACCGGGGTCGAGTTCGCGCTCGTCCTGGGTGATTCGACCGACGGGCGCCTGTTCGTGGCTCACTCGTACAACCCCTACATCGGTCCGCGTCCCGGAATGGGGCCGGCAGGGCTCGATGTGTTCTACAACACGCTGTGCGACGCCGACAATCACGATTCGCTGGGCGCGTTCGATTCCCTCTTCGTCACCACCAACCGCTTTCGCGTGGCCCGCACACTCCAGATATTTCCCGCACGCGGCGTGGACCGGGGCCGGTTGCGCTACGGTCGGCTGACCGAGTCGACGCTCGCCGACTGGTACGTGGACCGCTCGGCGGGCCTGGTCGAGGTCCGCATTCCCTGGGGGCTCCTGAACGTGACCGATCCTTCGTCGCGGACCATCGTATCCACCGTACGGTCGGGGGGCGCGGTCGCGACGACCACGACCGACGGGTTCCGGTTCGTGGTGGCGGCCCAGGCCCGGGCGAGCGGCGCCGTCCTGGCCCGGCTGCCGGAGGGCGCGACGTTCACCTGGCCAACCTGGGAGCAACCCACGTGGCACGAGCGGTTGAAGCCCGCCTACTACGCGTTGCAGCAGCTCTGGGGGTCGTGGTGAGCCGGGGTTCGGTTGCGCTCCTCCTGGGCCTCATGCTCGTCCCTCCCCTGGCGGCGCAGCTGCCCCAGGCCGAGGCGGCGTTCGCGAGCGGCGACTATGCCAAGGCGCGCCAGCTGTACAACGACGTCTTGGCGCACGACTCGCTCAACTCGCGCGCGCTGTACCGGCTGGCCACGCTCGACAGTTGGGAGAACAACCTGCCATCATCGCTGGCCCGGTTCCGCACGTTGCGGCGGATCGAGCCTTTGGACGTCGACATCATGGTGGAGCACGCGCAGGTCCTCGCCTGGGCCGACGACATCAAGTGGTCGGTGGCGTTGTACGACACCGTGCTGGCGAGAGACTCGACGCGAGTCGACGCGATCGCGGGGCGGGCGCGCGCGGTGGCCTGGGGGGGCGACCTCAATCGCGCCGAGGTGCTGTGGCGCCAGGCGCTGGAGCGTTACCCCGACAACGCGGATATCCTGACGGGGCTCGCCCAGACCCTCTACTGGCGCGGCCGCCCCGAGGCGGCGCAGCCGTATCTCGTGCGCGCGCGCCAGGTCGCGCCGAACGACAAGACCTCGCGTGATCTCCTGAGCGTCGTTCAGGCAGCGACCCGTCCCGTGGTCAACGTCTCCGCGGACGGGGGTGACGATTCCGACGACAACAGCTGGTTCCTCCTCAACGGGTCGTATGGCTGGTCGCTCACGTCGGGGATCCGCACTACCCTGCATGCGGGGTGGCGTCGGGCGGCCGACCCGGTGCGGGCAGGCTCGAGCTTCGGGGCCGACGCCCTGTTCGAAAAGTCGCTCAATCCGAGCGTCAGCGTGCGGGCGGGGGCGGGGGTGTCGCATCTCTCTCCGGACAGCGGCAGCGGCGCGACCCCGCTCACGCTTCAGGCGGGGGTGGGGCTGCGGCCCAGCGCCACCACGTCGGTGGGGATCGGGTACAGCCGGTCGCCGTTCGACGAGACCGCGCTGCTCATCGACAGCGGGTTCGTGTGGGACGCGGTCGAGGGCACGGTGGACTGGACGCCGCGGCCCAAGCTCGACGCGTTTGGCACGGTCAACTCGAGCTGGCTTTCCGACGGCAACCGCCGACTCATCTTCGCGGTGGGGGCGATGCAGGCGGTGGGGCGCGGCTTCCACGCCGGCGGATACGGCCGGTATGTGACGTGGCAGGACGCATTCGCCGGGCGCGGGTATTTCGCGCCCGACCATTTCTGGACCCTCGAGGGGCGCGGCGTTTACAACTGGCGCAAGACGGTGTGGGCGGTGCGGGTGGACGGCGGGCTGGGTGCGCAGAACGTCGGCACCGGGGCCACCACCCAGGTGGAGTGGCACGCGGGGTTCAATGCGTCGCGCACCTGGCGCGCGATCGACGAGCTGGCGCTCGTCGGGTTCTTCACGAACAGCGCGGCGGCGCGGTCGGGAACCGCGACCACAGAGAGTTATCGGTACTGGACGGTGGGGCTGAGGTATCGCCGAGGGCTGTAGGGCCCAGCCCTACCCATTCCGATTGTCTTAGACTGCTTGATTCTGTTGGCTTTGCCGGCCGGTCCCCTTCCCCGTTTTCCAATGGGCATCGTTCAGCACAAAGGACTTCCCGGAGACCGGCGCCGAGCCGATCCGCTGGGTCAGCGAACGACCATCCCGCCGTGGTCGATTTCCGCATTGGGCGCGGCCTAAGCGGTCGCAGCCTCCGCGCATTACTTTGGCGGCCACCATCATGAACGAGACTCGTCGCCTCCGACTCGTGTTTCACGCGGTCGTGGTGCTGCTCACCGGTCTCCTCTGCGGGCTGCCGACCGTGGTCGAGGCCATGGGCGGCGACGCGCAGCGCTTCTGGCACACCGCCCACGAAGCGCTGATCATGATGGGAGTCTGGATGCTGGCCATGTCGGCGGCCGCTCCCATCCTCGTCCTCGAGCGCCGTGACACCCCGGCGGCATTCGTGGCGTTCCTCGCCGCCGTCTTCGGCATCGGAAGAACCATCTTCTCCGCGGCCCTGACGCTGATGGGCGCGCAGGCCGCACTCAAGGCGACGAAAGGCGGCGCGTGACCATGGCTTCGCAGTCACCGGCTTTGCTCGTGATCGACGTCCAGAAAGGAATGGACGAGGTGCCCCTGGCGCGCAACAACCCGACGGCGGAGCGCCAGATCGCGATGCTGCTCGCCGCGTGGCGCCGGGCCCGCTGGCCGGTCATCCACGTCCAGCACATGTCCACCGAGCCCAATTCCCCGCTCCGCCCCGACCGCCCCGGGAACGCACTGAAGGACGAGGTCCGCCCGGAAACGGGCGAGCCGCTGTTCCAGAAGACGGTCAACAGCGCCTTCATCGGCACGGCGCTGGAGCAGCACCTGCGCAGCCACGGGATCCAGAGCCTCGTGCTGGTCGGACTCACCACCGACCAGTGCGTCTCCACCACGGCCCGAATGGCCGGCAACCTGGGCTTCGAGGTCATGGTGGTTGACGACGCCACCGCGACTTTCGACCGCACCGGGCCCGATGGGGTGCGCTATCCCGCCCAGCAGATGCATCGTGTGGAGCTCGCGAGTCTGCACCGTGAGTTCGCCGAGGTGGTGAACGCCGGCGGGCTGCTGGAGCGGTTCGGCCTGCAGCAGCCGCGCTGAAGCTCCGGTCTGGAGATCCTCATGACCGGGACCACCTCCCTTCGGGGAACGAAGAAGTCATCGGCAAGCGCGTCGCCGCCAGGGAGGCTCACGCTGATGCCAGCCAAGAAGTCCGTCAAGAAGCCCGGGGGATTCACCGCGGAAGAACGGGCGGCGATGAAGGAGCGCGTCCGCGAGCTGAAGGGCGCGGCGGAGGGGGAAGGCGCCGTGCTCGCGAAGATCGCGACGATGCGGGAGCCGGACCGCACCATGGGCCGGCGGGTTCATGCGCTCATCACCGCCAGCGCGCCGTCCCTCGAGCCGAGGCTCTGGTACGGGATGCCCGCCTACGCCAAGGACGGCAAGGTGCTCTGTTTCTTCCAGGGCGCGCACAAATTCAAGACGCGGTACGCGACGCTCGGCTTCAGCGACAAGGCGAACCTGGACCAGGGCGCCATCTGGCCGACCACCTTCGCGCTGCAGGAGCTGACCGCCGCGGCTGAGGCGAAGATCGGCGCCCTCGTGAAGCAAGCGGTGAGCTGAAGTCTCATGCGACACCACACGGCACTCATGCTTTTCAGCCTAGCGGCGGCGCCGGCCGCCGCCCAGACGCTGGACACCGTCTACACGCACGCCGATACGCTGCGCGGCTCCAACGGTCCGGCCCGCGCCTGGTGGGACGCGGCGTTCTACGACCTCCACGTCCGGGTGAACCCCGCCGACTCATCCGTTCTGGGCTGGAACGCCATCACCTACCGCGTGCTGCAGCCCGCCACCGTGATGCAGATCGACCTCCAGACCCCGCTCGAGATCGACAGCATCGTGCAGGACATGAAGAAGCTCAGCTCCCGGCGCGACGGGGACGCATGCTTCGTGACCCTCAAAGCCGCGCAGCACGCCGGCGCCACGAAACAGCTCACCGTCTACTACCACGGCCATCCCGGCCGCGATCGCCCCCGCCCCGCCGGATTCATCTGGGCCCACGACTCCCTCGGCGCCCCCTGGATCGCCACCTCCGACGAGGGGCCGGGCGCCAGCATCTGGTGGCCGGTCAAGGATTATCCCGGCGACGAGCCCGACAGCCAGCGCATCGCCATCACCGTCCCCGACCCGCTGATCGACGTTTCGAACGGCCGGCTCCGCGGTACCACACACAACGCCGACGGAACCACGACCTACGAGTGGTTCGTCGCCAGCCCGATCAACACCTACGACGTCGCCGTGAACGCCGGCTCCTACACGCATTACGCCGACACCCTCCACGGCGACAGCGGCGCGCTGTCGCTCGACTTCTGGCCCATCGCCTACCACGCCGACACCGCGAAAGGCCAGTGGAAACAGGCGATCTCGATGCTGCAGTGTTTCGAGCACTGGTTCGGACCGTATCCGTGGTACCGCGACGGCTACAAGCTGATCGAGCAGTCCTACCTCGGCATGGAGCACCAGAGCGGCATCGCCTACGGGAACCGCTTCCTGAACGGCTACCTGGGCCGCGATCTCTCCGGCACCGGCCTGGGGCTCTCCTGGGACTACATCGTGATCCACGAGAGCGCTCACGAGTGGTTCGGCAACAACGTCTCCGCCAACGACGTCGCAGATCAGTGGATCCACGAGGGGTTCGCCACCTACGCCGAGGGGATCTATACCGAATGCCGGAGCGGGAAGACGGCGGGCGCGGCGTACCTGATCGGGCTGCGCAAGGGCATTCAGAACCGCTACCCCATCATCGGCCCCCATGGGATCGGCCGGTGGTACACGGGCGATCTCTACTTCAAGGGCGCCAACGTCCTCCACACCCTCCGCCAGGTCGTGGACGATGACGCGCGCTGGCGCGAGATCCTGCGGGGCCTGAACCGCACCTTCTGGCACCAGACGGTGTCGAGCCAGGAGGTCGAGGCCTACATCAGCCGGGAGTCGGGCGTCGACCTCGGCAAGTTCTTCGAGCAGTACCTGCGGGCGACCAAGGTCCCTGAGTTTGACTACAAGGTCGACGGGACGACGCTGTCCTACCGCTGGTCGAACGTGGTGGCGGGATTCGACATGCCGATCCGCATCCAGGTGCCGGGAATGGGGACGCGCCTCGTGCGACCGACGGAGACCTGGCAGACGATCACGGCGGACCGGCCGAATGTCATCCCGATCGTGGACGAGAACTACTACGTCACGGTCAAGGGGCCATAGGAAAGGATTCCCGCATGCCGCACGGCAAGATCTGTTACCTCGAGATTCCAGCGAAGGTGGCCGAGGATGCCGCCAAGTTCTATACGGACATCTTCGGGTGGAAGGTGCGCCCCCGCGGCGACGGCAACCTGGCGTTCGACGACTCGGGGTGCGTCAGCGGCACCTGGATCAAGGAAGCCGACCGCACGCCCGATGAACGGACCCGCGTCTACATCATGGTGGACGACATCCGCGCGACGCTGCGGCAGATCGAGCAGGCACGCGGCAAGGTCCTGACGCCGCGGACCGACATCGGGCCCGGCATGGGCGCGTTCGCCGCATTCGCCGATCCGGTAGGCAACGAATTCGGCCTCTACGAGGAGCCTCCACGGTAGTGGGATCCCGACGCGCTCCTCTCTCCGACCTCGTGCTCGAGGCGTGGCGCACCAACGCGCGTGTGACCGAGGAATTCGTCGGCGCGCTCCCAGCCGCGCTCTGGCCCGCGCCTTTCCCGGAATCGCCTCGGCGCACGATCCGCGGGGTGGCCGCCCACCTCCACAACGCCCGCTGCCGCTGGATCAGAACCCTGGGTCAGGAGCACGGAATCCGGCCCCCCGCCCTGGTCGATCCCCGGAAGGTGACGCGATCACAGCTCGTCGCGGCGTTGCGCCGCAGCAGTCGCGGGATCGCGGCGTTGCTCGAATTGGGGTGTGAAAGGGGTGGCACGATTCCGCCATCGCGGCGTTACGGCTGGCGCAACCTCGCGCTCGACGTCGCCCACGTCCTGACCTACTTCGTGGCGCACGAGGCTCATCACCGCGGTCAGATCGTGATGGTGTCCCGACAGCTGAACCACCGGCTGCCGCCTTCGGCCACCGCCGCGCTGTGGCAATGGCGTAACCGGTCGAAGCGCTAGCGGAGCGCCAGCCCCCCGAGCAACCCGACGAGCAGGGTCACGAGCGCGATCAGCACCACGACACTCGTCTGGACCCCGATGCTCGGCGCGGCCGTGGCCGTCGACCCCGTCGTCGACGTGCTGAAGAACGTCACCGCGTCGAGCACGGCCCGCAGCTCCAGCGCTGTCGCAAACCGGTCCGCCGGCTCCTTCTTGAGGCAGCGCATGATCGCGTCGGCGAAGTCCTTGGGAATCGTGGGATTCACCTCGCGCAGCGGCACGGGGGTCTCACTCACGTGCTTGGCGAGCGTGTCGGCGGCGTCCTTGCCCCGGAACGGCGGCCGCCCCGCGAGCATGCGGTAGCCGAGCACACCGAGGGAGTAGATGTCCGAGCGGTGGTCGATCTCGGGCAGCCCGCGCGCCTGCTCGGGGGACATGTACTCGGGGGTCCCAACGACCGGTGCCCCCTCCGTGTCCTCCACCTCGCCGGTGAGGCTCTTGGCGATTCCGAAATCCATGAGCAGCACCTTCTGGAGATCGCCTTCCAGGAACACGTTTCCCGGCTTGATGTCCAGGTGCACCATCTTGGCGCGGTGCGCCGCGGCGAGCGCATCGGCCAGCTCGCTCAGGATCCGACGCGACTCGAAGGGGGGAAGGCGCGCCCGTTTCATCCGCCGCTCGAGCGTCGTCCCCAGCACGTACGGCATGACGTAGTAGATCAGCCCGCCCCGTTCGCGAATGTCGTAGATCGGGACGATGGCGGGGTGACGCAGCTTGGCCAGCGCGACGCCCTCGTTGCGGAAGCTCTCCCAGAACACCTTCCGTCCGGTCAGATCCGGCTGAATGACCTTGATCGCCACCATCCGGTCGAGCCGCCGGTCCCGTGCCTTGTAAACACGGGCGAACCCTCCCTGGCCGATGAGCGCGAGCAACTCGTATTCGACGCCCAGGAGCTGACCCAGCCGGGCATTGAAGCTGTCGCCCGGCGCGATGGGAAGAGCTTCCGGCTCCCCTTCCTGCGGCAGGGCCTCCTCGGCGACGACCCCGGATTCCGGAGCGCCCGCGGGATTGACCAGGGTGGCGTCGGGATCGGCGTTGCGCGGCGTGGGGGTGCCGCAGCGCGGGCAAAAACGGTCGTCCGATCCCAGGGGCCAATGGCAGGCGACACAACGAGAGGCTTCTGTCATGCCCCAAACCTCGGGACAATCGGCCCGGGCATCAAGGGTTGGCGTTGGCCCTCCCGGGGAAAGCAGGCCATGTTCCTCCATGGCCACCACCCGCCTGCACGAGATCCCCGGGTTCAACATCGACCGCATCGCCGCGGCGGCGGGGAGCGATCCCGATATGCTGCGGCTCGAGAACCTCGACACCGACCTCCCGCCCCCGCCCGAAGCGGTAGCGGCGACCCGGGCCGCCGTCGGCATGGACGAAACGAACAGCTGGCTCCCCTTCGCCGGCCGGGACGACCTTCGTGAAGCCGTGGCGGCCCTGATCGAACGCCGCGGCGGCCCCCGTTACGACTCGCGCCGGGAGATCGTGATCACCGGCGGGGAGGGGGACGCGATGCTCGACGCCCTCCTCTGTCTCACGGATCCCGGGGACGAAGTGGTGCTGACCGACCCCACCTACGCCGGGATGCTGAACCGGGTGCGTCTCGCCGGCGCGACGCCGCGGCTGGTGCCGCTCGTGGCGCGCGACGGGGAGTGGCGCCTCGACCTTCGGGCCGTGCCCGCCGCCGTCGGCCCCCGCACCAGGGTCGTCTTCCTCAACAACCCGTCCTTCCCCTCAGGCTGGGTGGCGAGCGACGAGGAGTGGTCCGCCATCACCTCGCTCTGCCGCGAGCGCGATCTCTGGCTGCTCTACTGGAGCGGGTTCGAAGCGGTGCTCTTCGACGGCCGGCCGGTGCGCCATCCCGCCGCGCTTCCCGGGATGCGGGATCGCACGGTCACCGTCGGCGCGCCCTCATTCGAGCAGCGGATGATCGGGTGGCGCGTGGGCTGGGTGGCCGCGCCGGGCGAGCTCGCGCCGGACGTGATGCGGGTCCACATCTACAACGGCCTCGTGGCGAGCGGGTTTGCGCAGGTGGGGACGCGGGTGGCGCTGGAGCTTCCGGAAGAACACGTAGCGGCCGCGAACCAGGAGTACCAGCGCCGCCGCGATGCGACTCTGTCCCAGCTCGACGGCCTCCCGGTGGTCCGTCCGGCGGGGGGGTGGTCGCTGCTCTTCGACGTGGCCGCGCTCGGCCGCGACTGCGTGGAGGTGTCGGCGCGCCTGCTCGGCCAGAATGTCGCCGCCACCCCGATGCGGGGCTGGGGGGGCCCCGTCGCCGACCGCCACGTGCGCTTCGTGTTCAGCAACGAGCCCGTGGAGCGGCTGGCGCGGCTGGGCGAGCGCGTGCGCCGGGCCCTGAAGTGACTAGCCGGTCGCCAGCGCCGCCTTAACCCGCGCCGGCGTGAGCGGCAGCTGCAGCACCCGCGCGCCGGTGGCGTCGAACACCGCGTTGGCGAGCGACGCTCCCACGGTCGTGATCGCCGGCTCGCCGCCCCCTTGGGCGGGGATGTCCGGAGAATCGAGAATCACCGTCTCGATTTCCGGCACCCAGGAGAAGTGCGGCAGCGTATAGGTGTTGAAGTTGCGGTCCAGCACCCGGCCGTTGGCGAACCGCACTTCCTCGCTCAGCGCGTAGCCGAGCCCCATCGTCAGGCACCCTTCCATCTGCTGCGCCGCGCCCTCGGGATTCACCACCACACCCATATCCTGCGCGCAGACCATGCGGACGACCTTGATGGCCCCGGTGTCCGAAGCCACGGCGACCTGGGCGATCGTCCCGACGTAAGTCCCGGCGTCGATCCCCAGGGCCACGCCGTAGCCGCGCTTGCTCGGCCCCGGCTGAGGCTTCCAGCCGAACTTGTCGGCCCCCGCCTGGAGCACGCGTTTCATGCGCGCATCGGCCAGGTTGCGGAGGCGGAACTCGACCGGGTCCATCCCGGCCTTCACGGCGAGCTGATCGATGTGCGACTCCCGGGCGAAGGTGTTGGCGTTGGCTCCCGGCGCACGCCAGGGCCCCACGGCAAAGGGGTGCATGCCGTTCTCATTGCTCCCCCACCCGGCCCGCACGACCGTCCGGTGATTGGGAATGTCGTAGAACTGCTCCGCCCCACGGCCCCCCGCACCGATCACTTCGTACTGCCATAGGGCGATGCGGTTCGACGCGTCGACACCAGCGCGGATGGTGATCACCGCGGCGGGATCGAACGTGTCGAAGAAGAATTCCTCGCTCCGGTCCCACACCACGCGCACCGGGGCTTTCGCCGCGACGGCGAGGCGCGCGGCCTCGAGCGATTGCTGCCCGGCGCTCTTGCCGCCGAACCCGCCGCCGACGTACGGCGTGATGACGCGGACCCGCGCGAGCGGCAGGTTGAGCGCCCGCGCGACCTGGGTCTGCAGCGGGAACGGCGTCTGCGTGCTCGCCCAGACCGTCACCCGGCCATCCGGCCCCACCAGGGCCACGGCGGAGTGCGTCTCCATGGCCGAGTGCGCCACGTAGCCCTTCAGATACTTGTGCTCGACCACCTGGGTCGCGGCCTTTTCGCCGTCGCCGAGACTGCCGCCCTCGGCCACCGCCCGGCCCGCGGGCGCGGTTTCTTCGAGGTGGGCGAAGATGTTCTCATTCGTCAGCGTCGAGGTCGAGGGCGTGGCCGTCACTTTCACCGCCCGCAGGGCGGCGTCGGCTTCGTCGCGGTTCTTGTGGAGCACGGCCACCAGGTCGCCGGTCCGGATCACCCGCACCCCGGGAAGGCGCTCCGCCGCCGCGGTGTCGACCGCCGTGATCTTCGAGCCGTGCGCCGGCGGCCGCACAATGCGGGCGTGCAGCGCCTCCGGCGGGACCACGTCGCCTGCGTACTTCGCCCGCCCGGTGACCTTTTCCAGGGCGTCGCGACGCGGCGCCGATTTCCCCACCACCGTGAAATCCGCGACGCGCTCGAGCGCCGCCTTTCCTTCGAAAGCGCCGCTCGATCCGTTTTCCAGCCGTCAGCTCGCCGTAGCTGACGCGCTTGGTGGAGTCGGTGCGTGAGACGACCACGCCGTCCTTCACTTCGAGGCCTTCGACCGGAACCTGCAGCCGCTCCGACGCCATCTGGGTGAGCACCGCCCGCGCCTCTGCCGCGGCCGCCCGCAGCAGCGGTCCCAGGGCCCGCACCGCGAGCGAGCCGAAGGTCCCGCGGTCGAAGGGGCAGAGATCGGTGTCCCCCATCACGACGTCGACCTTGTCGAGCGACACGTTCAGCTCCTCGGCCGCAAGCTGGGGAAGGGACGTCATGATCCCCTGCCCCATCTCGATCTTCCCCACGAGCACCGTCACCCGCCCGTCGGCGCCGATATGCAGGAAGGCGTTGAAGTCCGACGTCGCCTCCTGCATCCCGGCGGGATTCCACTTGGACTGCACCATCCCCGGCCCCGGTTTGACGCCGAACATCACGAGCAATCCCACGCTCGTGAGGCTCACGAACTCGCGCCGGTCCATGGTGGTGGCGAATCCCCACCCTTCGGGGACGATCATCTCATGGAGGTCGGGTTTCGTCACGGCGCTCATGAGGCACCTGCCGCCGCGGTCTCTACCGCGGCGATGATGCGCACGTGCGCGCCGCAGCGGCAGAGATGTCCCTCCAATCCCTCCTTGATCTCGGCTCGCGAGGGCTTGGGATTGGCGTTCAGGAGGGCCTGCGCCCCCATGATCATCCCCGAGGTACAGAAGCCGCACTGGTAGCCCGCGCGCTCCATGAAGGCGTGCTGAATCGGGCGCAGGGTGTCACCCGCGGCGAGACCTTCGATCGTGGTGACGCGGCGCCCCCGCACCGCCTCGAGCGAGGTGATGCAGGCGCGCGCGGCTTTCCCGTCCACCAGAACGGTGCACGCCCCGCACGCCGCGATTCCGCAGCCGTACTTGGTCCCGGTGAGCCCCAGGTCGTCGCGCAGCACCCAGAGCAGCGGGCGCTTGGGATCGGTAGTGACCGTCCGGTCGGCGCCGTTCAGCGTGAAGGTGATCTCTCGCATAGAGACCCTCCTACTTCTTCACCACCGTGATCGTCAACGCCGACGGATACTGCTTCGAATGGTGAATCACGTTGCGCGCGACGAGCGTTGCCGTCTCGTCGTAGTTGTTCCCGCCGGTGTTCAGGTTGCGATCGAAGCGCGGGAAGTTGGAACTCGAGACCTCGATCCGGATGCGATGCCCCGCCGCGAAGTAGTTGCTGGTCTGCATCGGCTGCATCGTCACCTTGACCACCTGACCCGGCGTCAGGAACACCGGGGGTTTGTCGTAGCCTTCGCGGTAGCGCAGCCGCTGGATGTTCTCCTCGACGTTGTAGGCGCGGCCGTCGGGATAGACGTCGATCACCTTGACTGTGATGTCGGTGTCCTTGCGGTCGGACGACACGTAGACGGTGAACGTCATCGGCCCGCTGACCTCCAGCGCTTCCTTGAGCGGTTCCGACGAATACACCAGGATGTCGGGCTGTTCCTCCATCTTCGACTGGTCCATCGATCCGCCCTGGAGCCCGGGCTGGCAGCAGACGTTCCCGCCGTGCGACATCACGGGATGCAGCGGGTCGTAGGTGAAGCTGTCGGGGGCATCCTTTTTCGGAGCCTGAGCCGTCAGCACGCCATCACCGGTACGCGTGTTCGCCCGGCCGTTGCTCGCGAGGTAATAGGTGACCGGCGTTGCGCCCCTGGGAGGCCAGGTGTCGGAGGACTGCCACTTGTTCAGGCCCATCGTGTAGTAGCGGACCCGCGGGAGCGTGTCGAGCAGGCCGTTGTTCAGGCCCTTCAGGAAGTGGTCGAACCAGGCGTAGGTGAGGGCGGTGTAGTCGTAGCGCGCGTCGCCCATGCTGCGCTCCCCCACGACCGTGTTCGCGGTGGCGCGCGTATAGCTGCAATGCAGCACCGGCGCGATGATGACGTACTGCTGCTTCGCGACGCTCGAGTCCGCCGTCGCCCGCACGTGGTTGTACTGCGCGAGGTTCGGGCCCACCGAGACGTCGAACCAGGTCATGAAGTAGAGCCCGGGCACGTTGATCTTCATGTTGTCGTGCCACAGCCCGCCGCGGTACCACGCCGAGTCGTTCGGCGTCCGCTTGATCATCGCCCCGCCCGTGGCGATCCCCGGCATCGAGTCGGCGAAGATGCCGTGAGGGCCGTCCACCGCCTTGATGAGGTCCTGCTCGGGGAGGTGCCAGAACGCCTGGGCCCAGTCGACCGGCGGGAGCTGCTGCGCCAGGTCGAACGACTTCGACGCCCGGATCAAGTCTTCCTGCGACGTGCCGGGCGGGAACATCGGGCGCACCTGGTTCTGCTCGCCGTAGAGCCAGTCGATGAACAGCATCTGGACCGCGCCGCCCCGGTACCAGTTCCCCTGCTCGTAGTAGGGCCCGACGCGGCCCACCCCCGCGCCGAAGCTCTCGGGGACGATCGTCGCGAGCCCCGTGGGCGCCTGCGCCGCCACCGCGGACTGCCACTCCGCGGTCGACGAGCAGCCGATCAGCCCGACCTTGCCGTTGGACCAGGGTTGCGAGGAAATCCACTGGATGGCGTCGACGCCGTCCGAGAGCGGCGGGCCCAGGATGTCGTAATGACCTTCCGAGAAGAAATGCCCGCGCTCGTTCTGGTCGACGTAGGCGTAGCCGCGTTTGACCGCCTCCAGGATCATGGACATGTCGGCGGGCACGCCGTTCCTCACGTCCCAGAAATTGAAGTTGTACGGCGTCCGCACGAAGATCGTGGGGAACTTCCCGCCGGCGCCCTTGGGGTAGTACACGTCCGTCGCGAGGCGAATCCCGTCGCGCATCGGCAGCATCACCTTGCGGTCGATGACGGCGAGCGACTCGAGCTGGGCTTCGAGCGCGAGGCGGCGTGCCCGCACCGAATCGGGGAGCGGCCCGCCGCGTTGGGCGGAGACATTCACGGCGGAGCAGACCACTGCGGCGGCGGCGAGGGCGAAACAGCGGAAGGGACTAGTCATACGGGCCCCTGTTGTGGAGAGTGACCGGGAGCGGCAACCTCGAATATGGAGCCGGTCGCCCTGGGTGCGGAATGGCGGACCACTTGCGTCGCCGGCCCATTCAAGAGCAGCTTCGTCGTATATGGCCCCCCTCCCCCCCCGTCTGTCACTGGCCGTCCTGCTCGGCCTGGCCGCCTGTCAGAGCGGCCCCACGGCTCCGTCCGTGGCCGATCTCCAGCGCGCCCAGGCCGACTGGGCGTCCCACAACCTCACCCGGTACGCCTACCGGTATGAGACGACTGGATTGCTGATTGTGTGGAGCGGTCAGGCGATGCGGCTGGTCGTTCTGTCCGACACCGTGCGATCGGCCCAATACGTGGCGACCAACGATTCCGTGCCCGTCGTGCCGGCCAGCCTCCCGACCATCGACGCGTTGTTTGCGTTGGCGATCGCGGCGCGCGAGGACGGCAAGCTCGTCTCGGTGCAGTTCGATTCCACGTTCGGCTATCCCACCCGGCTCGTGCTCGCCGGCCCGCCGGACGCGAGCGGCACGATCCTGGCCTCGAACATCGAGCTGCTGCCCTGAGGCCAACGGCGCGCCGCGCCCCTGTTTTAAGAGCCATGCGCAAGCCGTCCCCGACCTTCCTGCTGCTCGCGGGCTCCCTGCTCGTGTTCATGACTTTCATGCGTTACAGCCTGGCGCCGCTCGCCTGGGTCGTGTTCGCGCCGTTCCTCGTGGCCCTGCACGAGGGGGCCACGCGCCGCCGGCACCTGGCCGTCCTCGCGACGTTGGTCGTCGCCCAGGTCGTGACGGTCAGCAAGATGGCGACCGCCGAAATCCCCTGGATTCCAGTGCCGATGTTCGCCGTGCCGATCGCCGTCTCTTACTTCGTGGCCGTCACCCTCGCCGCGGCGGCGCATCGCCGCCTGGGCCCCCGGTGGGGCGTCTGGACCTTCCCGGCCGCGGCCGCCGCCTGCGGCTGGATCCAGTACAGCTTCACCGTCGGCAGCAGCTGGGGCATCCTGGCGCACACCCAGCTCGACAACCTCCCCCTGCTCCAGCTCGCCGCCCTCACCGGGGTCAGCGGGATCACCTTTCTCGTGGCGCTGGGATCGAGTCTCGCCGCCGCGGCCTGGACGAGCGGTGCGCGCGCGATCCGCTTGGACCTCCCGGTCTTCGGACTACTGACGGGCGGCGCCCTGACGTTCGGCGCGCTGCGCCTCGGCGACGCCCCTCCCGGCGTCCCGCTGCGCGTCGGCAGCGTCGTGTCTCCCGTCACCCATCGGGAGTTTCACGCCGCGTTCGCGAACGTCGATACGCTGCGGGCGCTGGACGGCGAGCTCTTCGCCCGCACGGCGCGGGCGGCGGACCTGGGCGCCAGCGTGGTGGTCTGGAATGAAATGGCCACGATCGTCACCGTGCCCGGCGAGAGCGCGCTCGCCGCGCGCGGGCAGGCCTTCGCCAGGGAGCGCGGGGTCACGCTACTCATGGCGTACGGCGTCGCTACATCGCTGCGTCCGTTCCGGGACGTGAACAAGTACCGGATCTATCTCCCGGACGGGTCGCTCGCCGACGAATACGTGAAACGCCACCCCGTTCCCGGGGACCCCGATGAAATCGGCACCCGGCATGCCCGAGTCGTCCCGGTCGGCGGAGTGAAGCTGAGCGGGGCGATCTGTTACGACTACGGCTTCCCCGCGATCGCCCGCGCCAACGCCCGCGATGGCGCGGATCTCGCGTTGGTGCCCTCGTCCGACTGGCGGGGCATCGACCCGGAGCACGGCCGTATGGCGCTGCTGAACGCCTTGGCGGTGGGGCTCCCCATGGTGCGCCCCGTGCGGGCGGCGACTTCCATCGTGACCGACCAGTACGGCCGCCTGCTCGGCGCCATGCGCGCCGACGCCGCGGGCGACGGTGTGAGCGTGGTGGCGGTCCCGGCCCAACGGGTGCCGACGCTGTACGCACGGACCGGCGAAGTGGTGCCGCCGCTGGCCCTCGCCTTCTGCCTGCTGGTAGCGACGCGGCTGCGAAGGCGCGGGACTCGGTCGTGAAGCTCCGGATCAAGCGCGTCTATGAGCCACCCGCGGCTGCCGATGGCCGGCGCATCCTGGTCGACCGGCTCTGGCCGCGCGGGCTGTCCAAGGCAAAAGCGCGCCTCGACTACTGGGCCAGGACGAACTCTCCCTCCACGGCGCTGCGACAGTGGTACGGCCACGATCCGGACAAGTGGCAGGAGTTCCGGCGGCGCTACTTCGCGGAGCTCGACGCCAACCCGACGGGAATGGCCGACCTCCGCCGGGAGCTCGGCTCGGGGACGGTCACCCTGCTCTTCAGCTCCAGGGAGGAGCGCTTGAACAACGCCACCGCGCTGCAGGAGTATCTCGAGGGTAAGCGATGACTCGTGTCCGCGTGCTGTCATTCGGCCTTTCGATCGACGGGTACGGCGCCGGGCCCGACCAGAGCCTCGACCATCCGCTCGGCAAGGGCGGCCCCGCCCTGATGGAATGGTTCTTCCACACGCGCGTCTGGAAGCAGCACCAGCACGAGACCGGCGGCGAGACCGGCACCGACAACGCCATGGCGGAGCTGGGCTTCGAGAACGTCGGCGCCTGGATCCTCGGCCGCAACATGTTCGGCCCGGTCCGGGGCCCCTGGCCCGACGACCAGTGGAAGGGTTGGTGGGGAGCGAACCCTCCCTATCACACGCCGGTCTTCGTGCTGACCCACCATCCCCGGGCGCCGCTCCTCATGGCGGGCGGCACCGAATTCCGGTTCGTCACGGACGGGATCGAGTCGGCCCTGCGACAGGCGCGCGAGGCGGCGGGAGGGTGCGACGTGCGCATCGGCGGCGGGGCCGCGACGATCCGGCAGTACCTCGCCGCCCGGCTGGTCGATGAAGTGCACCTGGCGATCGGCTCAGTGCTCCTCGGCAAAGGCGAGCCCCTGTTCGTCGGGCTCGACCTCCCGGCGCTCGGCTATGCGGTGGCCGAGCGCATCGTGGGAGAGCGCGCCACGCACATCCTGCTCCGCCGGCGCTGATCCCGCGTGCGGATGCCGCTCGCACCCGTCACCCTGCACGGGTCGATCGTCACGCTCGAGGCGCTCGCGAGCGTGGGCCTCCATCCAGAGCTGTGGCGGCTCCAGCCCAGAGCCATCGCCTCGCGCGCGGACATGCGCGCGTACGTCGAGTTGGCCCTCGAGGAACAGACCCAGGGGAAGAGCCTCCCATTCGCGGTCGTCCATCGCGCCAGCGGCACCGTGGTCGGCTCCACCCGCTTCATGGACATCGCGCTGCCGCATCGCCGGCTCGAGATCGGCGCGACCTGGTACACGCCGCGGTTTCAGCGGACCGGGGTGAACGTGGAGGCGAAGCTGCTGCTCCTCACGCACGCCTTCGAGCGGCTCGACGTACAGAAGGTCGTGTTCAAGACCGAGACGTTGAACCATCGGTCGCGGAACGCCATCCTCGCCCTGGGGGCGAAGGAGGAGGGAACGTTCGCGCGGCAGCTCATCGCTGACGACGGCCGCCCGAGGGACATGGTCCATTTTGCGATCTTCGACGACATGTGGCCCGACGTCCGCCGCCACCTGCGACAGCGGCTGGACCGGTTCGGCTAGGGCGCGAGAAGGCCCGCGCGAAACGGGCATTCCCGCGCTCTGGCGGTGCGTCGATGGGGGGCCGTAGCTTCGATGTAGAGGTCGGATCCATGAAACGTCGCTCTTTGCTGGTGCGGTTCCTCTCCATCGCGGTTCTCTGGGGTGGAGGACTAGCCCTCGCTTCGTGCGATGAGGTCACGGCGTTTTGCCTGTCCGCCGGCGCCCCGGGCGGCGCGGGGGTTCAGGCCACGACCGTCCCCACCCCACAGGGGTACGTGGTCAGCTGCGGGATGGCGGGGGTGGATACGACGGTGCATCCGGTGGCCGCCGTCGCCTCCCCGGAAGGGGCCCGACCTCGATAGATTTGTGACGGGGGTCGGACGTCACCTTCGGAACGAGGAGCCGGCATGTCGAAGAGCGACGAGCAACAGCTCGCCAAGCTGATCCGCAAGAACGCGGCGAAGGCCGCGGCCAAGAAGAAGACCGCGGAGCGCCGCTACGATACCACGCTGCCGCGCGACACTACCGAAGAGGACCTGGAGCGTCGCGACTTCTTTTCGGAGATGAAGAAGCGCGAGTTCTAAGAGGGCGCCGCGCGCATCAGCGGTGCTTGATGAACGTCCCGTCCTGCAGCTCGGCGTAGGCCTGCCGCAGCTCACCTTCCGTGTTCATGACGATCGGTCCGTACCAGGCGACCGGCTCCTCGATCGGCTGACCGGACACGAGCAGGAACCGGATCCCTTCGTCCCCCGCCCGCACCGTCACTTCGTCACCCGCTCCGAAGAGTACGAGCGAACGGTTCCCGGTCCGCTCCACGACCGGCGTCGGATTGGCCGAGCCGCCCTGGCCCACCTGCTCCGTCAGCACCCCGCGCGGCGCCGAGGCGTCGCGGAACGACCCTGATCCGTCGAAGACGTAGGCGAACGCATTGGCGCGCGTGTCCACCGGCAGAGTCTTCTTCTGGCCCGCGGGCACCGACACGTCGAGGTAGCGCGGATCGGCGGCCACGCCGACGACCGGGCCGCGATGCCCCCAAAAACTGCCGCAGATCACCCGCACCGCGGTGCCGTCGTCGTCGGTCATCTCCGGGATGTCCTTGGAAGCGATGTCCTGGTAGCGCGGGTCGGTCATCTTGAGGCGCGAGGGGAGGTTCGCCCAGAGCTGGAACCCGTGCATCCGCCCTTCCGGGTCGCCCTGCGGCATCTCCTGATGCAGGATACCGCTCCCGGCGGTCATCCACTGGACGTCGCCGGAGCCGAGCGTGCCCTTGTTCCCCAGGCTGTCGCCGTGGGTCACGGCCCCCTTCAACACGTAGGTGATCGTTTCGATGCCCCGGTGGGGATGCCAGGGAAAGCCGGCGAGGTAGGCTTCAGGGTCGTCGTTGCGGAAATCGTCGAGTAAAAGGAAGGGATCGAAATCGTGCGTCGCCCCGAAACCGAAGGCGCGGCGCAACCGGACCCCGGCCCCTTCGATAGTGGGCTTGGACTGCACGATGCGATCAATCGGTCGAATCGACACGGCTGCTGCTCCTGGAAACGAGACGCTAGCTTACGGGCTGAGAACAACCCTACGATACTCCAGGTTCCAGACGAGGGAGGAAGGCATGAAACGGTGGGCGCGGGCGTTCGTGGTGGTGATGCTGGGGTTCGCGGCGTGGGGCTGCCGTCCCAAGGCCGCCGAGCAACCTCCCGCCAAGGTGGCCACGGCCGCGGTCGTCGTCGATTCGACCGCTCCGGCCAGTTACCGGGTGCAGTTCGAAACCAGCGCCGGCACCTTCGTGGTGCTCGTCACCCGCGCCTGGGCCCCCCTGGGGGCCGACCGTCTCTACACGCTCGTGCGCCAGGGGTTCTTCGACGGCACGCGGTTCTTCCGCGTGGTACCGGGATTCGTGGTACAGTTCGGCCTCAGCGGTTCCCCGGCCGTGTCCGCGCGGTGGCACCTTGCCGCCTTGAAGGACGACCCGGTGACCCAGCACAATACCCGCGGCACCCTGACCTTTGCGACCGCGGGACCCGATACCCGGACCACGCAACTGTTCATCAATTACGCCGACAATACGCGCCTCGACGGGATGGGGTTCGCGCCCTTGGGCACGGTGGTGAGCGGAATGGGCACCGTGGACCACATCAACCCCGAGTACGGTGAACGGCCCGAACAGGATCGGATCGAGGCCGAAGGCAATCGCTACCTGGCCGCGCAGTTCCCACGGCTCGATTCCATCGTAAAGGCCACGATTGTGCCGTGAGTCGCCCGCGGGGGCGTTGCGTGGATGACACACGGGCCCCGCACCGGGCCGGCAAGCTTGGATGGTCGTGTCGGCAATCGCGTTACCCATGGGCACCCCCCATGCTCTTAAGGGGTCAGCACACCACCCACGAGGTAGGATCATGCGTTTGAATTTCATCCAGCCAGCCCTCGCGATCGTTCTCGTCCTCGCAGCCTGCAGCCGAGATTCCACGGGGCCGGGCAGTCAGATCAACGGCCAGGTGCAGTCGATTTCTCCTCCCACCTTGAACGTAGGCGGGAGGATCGTCACGACCACGGGGATGACCGCGATCATGCGCGGATCCACGCGGATTTCGCTGGCGGGCATCCACGAGGGTGAGCCCGTCCGGGTCTCCGGCACGCTGCAAGCGGACGGAACCCTGATGGCCGACAAGATCGACTGCGATGATAACGAGGTCGAGTTCCACGGTACGATCGATTCGATCTCGGCTCCGGATATTTTCGTCGCCGGACACACGGTGGTCACGGATTCGAACACGCGGATCACCCGCGAAGAGAACATCCACCTGACCTTCGACAGCCTGAAGGTGGGGGACACGGTGAAGGTGGAAGGCCAGGTCCAGACCGACAGCTCGGTGCTGGCCCATCGGATCCGGGTCGGGAGCGACGAAGGGTGTGGGGATGGCGATGGGGAAGGCAACGAAGACCGCGACAGCTTGGTCAGCCTGCACGGCGTGATCGACTCGATCGTTTCATTGGACCTGTTCATCGCGTCACACAAGATCGTCACGGATTCGGCGACGATCTTCGAGCGTAACGACTCGCTGATTACGCTCGGCGACCTTGCCGCCGGGGACACCGTGGAGGTGAAAGGCCGGCTCCAGCCCGACAGCTCAGTGCTGGCACGGAAGGTCGAGGTCGGGACCGGCGACCACGACGGGGATGGTGAGGGTGATGGGCGTAGCGGGCACGACGGGCACGACAGGCACGGCGGGCACGGCGAACACGGGTCGGGATTCTGGGCCGGCCTCCGGGCGGCGCCGGCACTGAAGCCGCGTTAGGCGTACCAAGAAACGCGAACGGGAAACGGATGGAGTAACCCTTGTAGAATGCTTGCAAGGGCCTTCCTCCGCGTGGTCAGGAGAGCGACGCAGCGGCGGCGGGCCCCCCGCCCCCCCCTCCCCGACTACGGTTCGAGCCTCCGGTAGGGACAAGTCTCGCTGAGTTCAGGATGAACGCGAGCTCCGATGATACGTGGATGAAGGCGGCGAGCACAGGGTTGAGCACGCCGAACGCTGCGAGGCCCACGCCCACGCCGTCGACCGAAAGCGTCCCTAGGAAGTTCGTCATGATGATCCGACGGCACCGCCGAGCCAGGATCAGCGTCTCGGCAAACCGTAGCAGATCGTTACCGAGGAGAACCACGTCCGCGGTTTCGCGGGCGACATCTGTACCCGACCCCATCGCGACTCCGACGCTCGCCAGCGCGAGGGCGGGCGCGTCGTTGATCCCGTCCCCCACCATCACGACGGTCCTGCCGTCCGCGAGCAGTTCCCTGACCCTTTCCAGTTTCTGATCCGGCAGCAACTCGGCATCGATTTCGTCGATTCCCAGCTGCCGGCCGATGGCGAGAGCAATCGGCCGCGCGTCGCCGGTGAGAAGGATGGTCCGGAGTCCCAGCCCCTTGAGGACACGGACCGCCTGGGCTGCTTCCGGGCGGACGACGTCAGCGACGCGCAGCGCGCCGAGCAGGCGGCCGGCCCTGACGACGATCACCTCCGTCTCCCCCCCGCTGGACGCACGGGGCGGCGCGGAGAGGCCATGCGCCTCCAAGAGGGCGCGGTTTCCTACGAGTATCACCTCACCACGGACACGGCTCGCGATCCCCTTTCCCGGCGTGTAGTCGAAGTCCTCCGGATTCATCCCCGGGACGCCTCCGGGCACCTGTTGCTCGGCGCGCTTCAGGATGGCGTGCGCGATGGGATGTTCCGATGGTCGCTCGGCGATGGCTGCGGCCTCGAGGACTGCCTCGGCCGACACGCCGTCGATCGGCCGGACCTCAGTCACTTCGGGGCGACCAAACGTGAGCGTCCCGGTCTTGTCGAGCACGACCGTGTCCACCCCCCACAGCTGCTCCAGGAACAGGCCCCCCTTGACGATCGCGCCGCCCTTGGCCGCCCGGCCGATCGCGCCCAGGATGGCGAGGGGCGTGCCCGCGGCTACCCCGCAGGCGCCCGCGACGATCACCACGGCGATCGTGGAGCGCGCGTTGCGAGTCACCAGAAACGTGAGGATCGCGCAAGCTATCGCGAAGTAGACGATGTAGGCCGATAGGCGGTCAGCCGTCTTCTGGATCGGCGCCCGCGATCGCTCGGCAGTCTCCACGGCCGCGACGATCTTCCCGAAGGCGGTGTCGCGGCCCAGGCGCTCCGTTCGGACCTCCAGCGTCCCGGACTGATTGATGGTGCCGGCGTACACACCGGCTCCGGTGATCTTCTCCACGGGCAAGGATTCGCCGGTGATCGCGGCCTGATCCACGAAGGAATGCCCCGAGACGACCAGGCCGTCTACCGGAATCCGGGCACCCGGCTTGATGACGACCACATCGCCGATCTGGAGATCGCCGGCCCGCCGAGCTGTGACCTCGGGGCCGGCACGCACAAAGACCTCGCGCGGCAACATGTCCACCAAGTCGGCGATGGCCCGTCGGCCGCGGCCGACCGTGAGACCCTCGAGGACTTCGGCCACGAGCACGAAGAAGGCGATCAACGAGGCGGTGAAGACCTCGCGGATGACCAACGCCGCAACGAGCGCGATCGTCATCGAGAGCTCCATGGTCATGCGGCGCTCAAGGACATCGGTGAGGGCCTCGCGAAAGATGGGGTAGCCACCGATCGCGACGGCGGCGAGCGCGACGACATCGACCCCGGCAACCGGCTCCCAGAAGCGGAACCACGACCAGATCGCCCCGAGCCCGACGAGAGCGATGCGGGCGAGGTCCTGCCACCTGAGTCCGCTCCGGATCTCCGCCACGGGTTGTTCGGGCTCGGTGGCTCGCGCGCCTGGGTTTCTCATCGCTCGAGCGCGAGGCGGAGCTGGACGCTGCGCGGCCGCCCTACGGACGGGCCGCTGGTGAAGGCGCCCTTCAGGATGTAGTGCCGGTTGAGCAGGTTGTCGGCAAACAGCTCGGCGCGCAGCGTCGAATGACCGACCGTGCGCGCTACCCCCGTGCTCGCGTTCACGATGAAGCTCGGGGCCACCTTGACGGCGGGATTGAAATCGAAGAGTCCGGACCCGTTCGGCGCGGCGTCCGGATGGCCGCTGGTGAGGCCTGAGCCGAAGATTCCGGTGACGCTGGCGAAGCCGTGGGCGACGGCATAGGTGACGTTGGCGACGGCCGACAGTCGCTGGTCGTGGTCTTGATCGAACCAGCCCGACGGATAGGGGGTCGGGAAAAAGCCCCCGGTGATCGGACCGTGGCCCTGCGCATGGTTCAGCGCGGCGTTCACGTACCCTGACAGGGGGCCGTGGGGCGCGAAGGTCACGACGGCCTCGACGCCGTTCACTCGGACCTGCGCAATGTTCACCGTCGCCGTCACCGCCGTGCCCGGGAGCGTGTTGTCGTCCACGGCCGGACTGTTCCGCCGCATGTAGCCCACCAGCTTTATCAGGACGCCCGAAAAACGGTGCACGGTGCCCACTTCAAAGTAGCTGTCCCGCTCCGGAACCGTCGGGAGTCCCACCGTGCCGCCTTGAGCGGCGCTCGCCAGCACGTGGAAATCCTCGACATTTGCTGGGATGAAGAGCCGGCCATAGTACACCCACAGCGACGTGGCTCGGCCCGGGAAATAAGTCACCCGAATCCGGGGACTCACTTGGTGCTGATCGCCTGCGAGCGGGGCGAAGTGATGGTCGAGGCGCACGCCGGTGCGCAGCTGCCACGCCGAGGTCGGAGTCCATACCGCCTGCACATATGCCCCGGCATCTCCGCCATGCAGGGGCGTGTGGGTCGTGGGGCCCGCCTGACCCGATGAATCGCGCGTATCGAAATCCTCCCGTCCGGTGACGAGCGACGCGTCGAAGCCGCCCTTGACCGCAAGGTGACTACGCACCGGCAGCGTATAATCGGCCTTGACGCCACTCGTCGTCGCGCTGCGCTGTTCCCACACGGAGTAGCGGTGCAGTGTGTCAGGATAGAAGACGAACGCCGGCTGATCGGTGACGCCCGGTTCGTAGGTGAGCGCGCCGTAGCGGAGATAGAGCGCCAGGAACAGTTCGTGCGTACCGCTGTCGCGGGTGCCGCGCCCGAGGCCACGGCGCCATCCGAGGTTGAGAAATGAGTTGGCGTCTCGCTCGTGATCATCCGCCGTGACCCCGCGGGTCGAGTCAAAGGGCACTTCAAAACGCGTCGCCGAAAGATTCACGTCGAGCGTGACGTCATCCCGGCTGCTCGGGCGGTATTCGAGCTTCCCAAACCCGAAATCGTCCTGCCCGGCGTTGTGCACGTTGATCGGGGCGAGAGTCTGGGGGTTGTCCATGACCGGCTCGCGTCGCATGTCGGTTCGCTGCCGCGCGACCGAGAGGAGCGCGCCGATCGATCCCGCGTTCGTACTCGCGAGGATGCTCTGGCCGTTGCTCGCGAACGAACCGACGTAGCCCGAGACCTCGTAATGGAGCCCGCCGTCCGGAATCCGGGTCGCGACCTTCACGACGGCGACGTTCTTGTTGCCGTACTCCGCGTCCCACCCGCCCGTCTCGAAGTCGATGCGATCGAAAATCGCCGGAACGAACAGCTCGTTCAGGCTTCCGCCAATGCCGGACGGTACCGGCACGCCATCGACGTAATAGGTATACTCGGCGTGCTGTCCGCGGATGTGGACCTCACCGGTGGGGGCGCGCGCCGCCCCCGCGACCGCCTGCTGGAGCAGCTGGGAGGGCGTCGCGGTCGGCGCCGTGTGGGCGTTGCGCTCCTGGTAACTCTGGTCGCCGGTGTGGAGGTCGACCGCGGCGGCCGCGCCGGCCGTGACGGTCACCGGCTGCAGGACCGCCGCTACGGGACTCAACCACACGTCGACCGGCGCAGCGACGCCGGTACGGGTAACCGTCACCGCACGGCGCGCCTCTCGGTACCCGATCCGGCGTGCGATCAGCAGGTAGTCGCCGAGCTCCCCGACCCGGAGCTCGAACCTCCCCCCGGAATCGGTCTCGGCCGTCGCCACCGTCCGTCCCGTCCCCTCCGCATAGACCAGCACGCCCCCTAAGGGCCTGGCGTCCACGCTGTCTCGCACGCGGCCCACGATTCGCAGGGTATCGTCAAGCTTAGCCGCGGGAGCGAGCGGCGCACCCGAGGCGGCGGTCCAGTCATTCGCTGACACACCGCCACAAAGGGTGAACGCAAGCAGCAGAACGGTAATGGTGCGCCTTCCCTATGGCTCTTGACATGGGGTCGCTGGTGTATTTTTTGACTACTCAAAATGTTAATTACGAGCCATCAACATCGGTGTCAAGGGCTTGGGCGTAGCACACGGTGAGAGCGAGGCGTGGTTGTCAGCGCGGGCCATCCGACTAACTTCGGGCGGTATGCCGAGCGTTACCGTCGAGAACTATCTCAAACAGCTCTATGTCCAGCAAGCCGCGATCGGGGCACCGGTAGCCATGGGCAAATTGGCCGCGGCGATGGGGGTCGTTCCCGGCACGGTCACGTCCATGGTCAAGGTGCTCGCCGAATCCAGACTCGTCGCGTACGAGCCCCGTACCGGGGTGCGGCTCACCCGGGCGGGTGAGCAGCTCGCCCTCCGGGTGCTGCGACGCCACCGCCTCATCGAGCTCTTCTTGGTCAAGATCTTGGGCCTGGACTGGTCGGAGGTCCACGACGAGGCGGAGGAGCTAGAACACGCACTGTCCGACAAGGTGCTGGAGCGGATCGACGCGTTGCTGGGCCACCCCAGCGTGGACCCGCACGGTGATCCGATTCCACCCGCGAAGGGGCGGCCACGGCGCATCAGCCGTCCCACGCTGGCGGCCACTACGGCGGGGAAGCGCTACCGCGTCGCGCGGCTTCTGGATCAGGAGGCGCGTTTTCTGCAATTCGTGCAGCGGCGCGGCCTCACGCCTGGAGCGGTTGTCGTGGTGATAGAGCGCGACGCTTCCGGCGACTCCGTCCGGCTGCGACCCCGGGGGAAGGCCGCGGTGACGCTCGGAAACACCGCGGCAGCGAAGATCCTGGTCGAGCCTCTCGAGTAGCGCGCACGTTGTAGTGTTAACGAACGCAATCCAGCCGGTGTGACGAGGGGACGGGTTGCGCTTCAGCTGCAACGACACCACTCCTCGTGGTACCGTGCTTCGTCCTTCTTCCGGCCTTACTTCACCGAATACCCGCGCCCTTCCAGGCAGGCCCCCGCCGCCTTCTTGAAGGTGTCGATCGCCTGCTTGTTCTGGGCCTCCGCTTGCTGCGCACCCTTCTGCGCCGCCTGCGCCTCGGCCTGTTTCTTCGCCCTGCGGCCACCCGCGGCCCCTGCCACCGCACCGATGGCGGCTCCG